>ERZ778022.1278-NODE-1278-length-35966-cov-4.153908_pt1 | contig 35966 bp, 36 predicted proteins | sample MGYA00375752_ERZ778022 | MGnify/ENA primary metagenome ERZ778022 (study PRJEB29350, sample SAMN05389826) | bioreactor metagenome | isolation source: Thiocyanate bioreactor | place: South Africa: University of Cape Town | collected 2014-04-04 ...
AAACCAAGCGTGCGTCATTGGCTGGCCGATCGAGCACTCCCGCTCGCCGCTCATTCACGGCCACTGGCTGAAAACCTACGGCATTGCCGGGCGCTACGACCGCGTCGCGGTCCCGCCGGGGGAAGCTGCAGCCTTCATTCATTCGCTTGAGGCGCGCGGTCTCGAAGGCTGCAACGTCACGGCACCCCACAAGCAGGCCGTCTTCGAGGCAGCCGACTGGCGTGATTCCTCCGCCGAGGCCGTCGGCGCCGCCAATACCGTGTGGCGCGAGGGCGGCAAGGTCTGCGTGGCCAATACGGACACCTACGGATTCATGACGCATCTCGCCCAGTCGGCCCCCGGCTGGGACAAGCGGGACGCGCCCGTCGCGCTCTTTGGCGCCGGTGGGGCAGCGCGCGCCATCGTCTATGGCTTCCTCGATGCCGGTGTGGAGCGGGTTCGCCTGATCAACCGGACGCCCGAGCGTGCCGAGGCGCTGGTCGCGCACTTCGGACCGCGCGTCGAGAGCTGTGCCTGGTCGGACCGCGCGCGGGGCGTCTCGGACGCCGGCGTCGTCGTCAACACGACAACGCTTGGAATGATCGGCAATGCACCGCTCGACCTCGATCTTTCCGCGCTCGATAGGGACGCGATCGTGGCCGATATCGTCTACGTGCCGCTGGAAACGCCGCTTCTTTCCGGGGCGCGGGCAAGAGGACATCGCACAGTGGATGGCCTGGGGATGTTGCTGCATCAGGCCGTGCCGGGTTTTGCGCGCTGGTTCGGCGTGCGGCCCGAGGTGACGCAGGCTCTGCGCGATATTCTCGTTGCCGACATAGAGAGGAAGTAATGCTGCTCATCGGCTTGACCGGCTCGATCGGAATGGGAAAATCGACGGCTGCAGCGCGCATTCGGACGCTCGGCATTCCCGTCTGCGATGCGGATGCCATTGTGCACAAGCTGTACAAGGCCGGTGGAGCAGGTGTGGCTCCGATCGAGGCGGCATTTCCGGGCTCGCTCAACGAGGAAGGCGGCATCGATCGCCAGAAACTTGCCGCGGCACTGCTCGCCGATCCGAGTGCGTATGCGCGCCTCGAGGCCATTGTTCATCCGCTCGTGCTCGCAACGGAGCGGGCGTTCCTTCAGCAGAAGGCAGCCAAGGGCGTCGAGAAGCTCGTCCTGGAGGTTCCGCTGCTTTTCGAGACGGGCGGCGATCAGCGTGTCGACGTGACGGTCGTCGTCAGCGCACCGCCGGACATTCAGCGGCTTCGCGTGCTCGAACGTGCCGGTATGACGCCTGAGAAGCTCGAGCAGATCCTGTCCCGGCAGATGCCGGACGAGGAAAAGCGTCAGCGGGCTGATTTCGTTGTGGATACCTCGCGCAGCATTCCCGAGACGGAAGCGCAGATCGATCGAATCATGGCCCAGTTGAGCGGGCGAACGGGGACCGCGTTCGCCAAATACTGGGCCTGAGGCCCAGTCTCAATTCCGGGATCCGGGGGAAGGCGTCTCCATGCTGCGCGAGGTGGTGCTCGATACGGAGACCACCGGTCTCGATGCTCGCCGGGGCGATCGCATCATCGAGATCGGTTGCGTCGAGCTGATCAACCGCATTCCGACCGACAAGACCTTCCACCATTACATTCATCCCGAAGATCGCGACGTCCATCCGGATGCTCAGGCCATCCACGGCATCTCCATGGACCAGTTGCGCGACAAGCCGAAGTTTCACGAGGTCGCGCCCAAATTCGTCGAGTTCATCGGCGATGCGCCGCTCGTCATCCATAACGCAGCCTTCGACATCGGCTTTATCAATGCGGAGTTTCAGCGCCTTCGCCATCCGGCGATCGGCATGGACCGGGTCGTGGACACGCTCGCCTTGGCAAAGCGCAAGTATCCGGGCGGCCCGAACAGCCTCGATGCGCTTTGCAAACGCTACCAGATCGACAATTCCAAGCGCACGTTCCACGGCGCGCTACTGGACTCGTGGCTTCTCGCCGAAGTTTATCTGGAGCTGCTCGGGGAACGGCAGGCGACATTGGGCCTGGCCCAGGCGGCGACCCGTCAGCGGAGCGTGGGCGTGGCGACGATCTCCGCCATCCGCACGCGGCCGCGGCCACTTGCAGCCCGGCTGAGCGAAGCCGACGTCGCCGCGCATCGTGCTTTCGTCGAGACGCTCGGCCCGGAGGCTCTGTGGATCCGGTTCGAACGTCCCGAGGGTGGCGAAAACAGCTCAGGACAGAGTGGTTGACGGTCCGGCCTGGGGCGGCATGCCAAGCTGCTTCTTGCGCATGTAAAGCGCCCCGAAATCAACGGGATCGAGAAGCAGCGGCGGGAAGCCGCCTTCGCGCGTGATGTCGGCGACGATGCGGCGCAGGAATGGAAAGAGCAGCGAAGGACAATTGACGAAGAGCATGGGCTCGAGCGCCTGCGGTGGCGCATTCTCGATCTGGAAAGCCCCGCCGTAGACGACCTCGAACTCGTAGATCACAAGATCTTTGGCCTTGGCGCGTGCTTTGAAATCGATGGCCGACTCATAGAGATTGGCGCCGAGCTCGGCGATGCTGACATTGATCTCGACGTCGAGGTTCGGACTTTCGGGCGCGCTCGTGATGAGCTTGCCGATATTGGGATTTTCGAAGGAAAGATCCTTGATGTATTGGCCGGCGATGCGCACCTGAACCTGCTGAGGCTGCGCTGCACCAGCGGACGCGGCAGGACCGTTGCCGGATGTAGGTGTCGGATTTTTCGGCATGGTGATGCAGCGCCTCTACAGTGGACGTGATCGGATGAAGATGTCATGTGCTTAGCACAGGTGGCGGGTAGCACGCGTGACGGCACGTCGCAATCCTTTGGCGAGATTGCCGGCGCCTAGATCTCGTCCCAATCTTGGGGGAATGGGATGCTGAACTGGAACCTTTGTGGGGCGGATGCAATGATCTCGCGCTGGGGGCTTGGTATGCGTGCATTCCTGAGTTTGGGTGGACGCGGCGCTGCGATCTTTTGCGCTGCTTTGGCACTGTCGTGGGCGTCCGCCGCCACGGCGCAGAATCCGGGGAAGGCGGCAGGCAGCAGCCCGCTCGGAAATCCTTCCTGGAACACGGACGTCAAACCGGAAACGACGATCGCCGGAATTGCGCTCGACCCGCAGCAGATCGAGACGGTCGGGAAGGTCAGCCGCTACTTCAATGGTCTCGAGAACTTGCGCGGCACGTTTGTGCAGACGACCGCCGACAACCAACGGATGCGCGGCACGTTCTTCGTGAAGCGTCCCGCGCGCCTCAGGTTCGAATACAATCGCCCGAGCCGGCAGCTCATCGTGTCGGACGGAAAAATGCTGGCGATCCAGGATCTCGAGGTGCAATCGGATGATCGGATCGCGCTCGATCAGACGCCGTTCCGGCTGCTTCTGCGCAAGGACGTCGATCTGCTCCGGGATGCGAGCATCATCGAGGTGCAGGAGGCGGAGGACTTGATCATCCTCGCGCTGCAGGACAAGAGCCCCGATGCGCCAGGCCAGATTCGCCTGTTCATGACGAAGACACCCGGGCTCGAACTCAGGGAATGGGTGACGACCGATTCGCAGGGCGCCGATACGCGCGTCGAGGTTGCGAACCTGGACCGACCCGAGGATCTGGACGTCGAATTATTCCGCGTGATCAGCCCGGCGCTGAGCAAGCAGAAATAGATCAACGAGTTGATGGCTTGACTTCGGTGCTGCGCGAATCCCTTCGCGCGGCGCTTGAAACAATCAGTAAAAGAATCGTGAGTGTTTGCTGGGCGGACCTTGATTTTCGGTCACAGGCAACTAAATTCGACTGTAGAGCGGTGGATGTCACACACTCGGCAGTGCCCCCCGTCTAGCCGAAGACATCAATCCGCTGCACCGGCTTCCCTCCCGGTGCGAAGCGCCGAAAAAGCGCTCCAGCGCCCAACCTCTCCCCCCGGGGTTGGGCGCTTTTCCTTTTCAGAACTGCATCTTCTCTAAAGCAGATAAAAAGGGCGCGCAACCCAAGATCTCAGGCGGGTGCAGGCACGCCCTCAGTTACCAGCAGCGCGTGGTCGATGCGTCGCAGCTCGTCGGCGACGCGATTGAGGCGCTCGGTGATGCGATCGACGAAATGACCGGCAAGGTCGGGGTCATCGAGCATCTGGGCGTGCAGGCCGGCGCGCGTGATCCGCAAGGCGCGGACCGTGGTGTGGGCAACGACCGTCGCGCCGTGCTCGTGCTCGACCAGCATGGCGAGCTCACTCAACAGCGACCCGGTGCCGATCGCCTGCGCGTTGAGGCCGGCCGCCGGCTCATCGTCCAGAAAGCGGACGGCATCGCCGGCGACGATCAGCACGGCCGCATCCCCGGCGGCGCCCGCCTCGACGATGGTTTCTCCCGGGCCATAGACGATGCGCTCCGACTGCCGCACGATCTCCGTGAGCTGCAGAGGGCTCAAACCTCTGAAGATCTCCTGCGACATGAGCTGGCGCGCCAGCACGCTGATGGACATAGGCGGACTCCACTTGCCACGCTTGGCCCAGGTACGCTCGGCTGATTCGGGCGGCGTCACCAAGGCCGCACGGCCGGTCCATCCCTTTTCCCCTCGAAACCCACAGGCCAGCACGGCGCTCCCACGGCTGGACGCCCGGAAAGGTGACCCCTAAGGTCGCCTACAACAGATAAATCGCGCCATCGGGAGGAATTAAAATGGCCACTACAGCCACCCTCAAATCCATGCTCCGCTCGGGCCCGATGGTCATCGCGCCGGGCGCGTACGACTGCCTGACCGCCCGCCTCGTTGAGCAGGCCGGATTTCCGGCCGTCTATATGACCGGGGCTGGCACCTCGGTCTCGCATGGGCTCCCCGACTACGGCCTGCTGACGATGACGGAGATGGTCGCGAATGCCGGCCGCATGGCGGCGACGGTCGGCGTGCCGCTCATCAGCGATGCCGACACGGGCTACGGCAACGAGCTCAACGTCTATCGGACCGTGCAGTCCTTCGAGCGGGCGGGCGTGTCGGCGATCCATATCGAGGATCAGGTGTTCCCGAAGCGCTGCGGCCATCTCGATGGCAAGGAGCTGGTCAGCCGCGAGGATTATGCGGCCAAGATCCGGGCGGCTGCGGCAGCCCGCAGGACTGCCGATTTCCTGATCATCGCGCGTACGGATGCGCGTGGCGTCGCCGGTTTCGACGAGGCGGTCGCGCGCTGCAACATGGCGCTGGAAGCCGGTGCGGATATGGCCTTCTTCGAGGCGCCGCAGTCCGTCGAGGAGGTGGCGGCTGTGCCGCGCGTCGTGAAGGGGCCGTGCCTCTTCAATAATGTGCTGAGCGGCAAGACGCCGGCTATCCCGCACCTGGAGATCGAACGTATGGGCTATCGGCTCGCGATCGTGCCCGGCATGCTGATGTCGTCGATCATCGGGCTGTGCGACAAGCTCCTGGCCGAGCTCAAAGCCACGGGTCTGACGCCGGCGACATTCAGCGGCGGTGGCCCCTCGGTGACCTTCGCGCGTGTCGGTGCTGCCGACTGGGATCAGCGGCGCACGGCTTTCCGCGACGCGGGCCCGCCGAAGACAGGGCGCGACGCGGCGGAATAGGCTAGTGTGATGATCGAGAAATTCGCCACATCTCGCGGCACGGCATCGAGCGAATTTCTCGATCTGAATCACACTAGCAAGATTATGATTCTAGTGTCCCTTTTGATTCCGAAGTTCGCTCGGGACACTAGCAACGAGGTCGGGCGAACTTCGGAATCGGGACACTAGATCAGTCCTTGGGCACGCCCGGGAAGGTGTCGGCGAGCATGGGCTGGCCGAAATAGAAGCCCTGCTGATGCGTGATACCGGCCCGCGCCATCATCTGCGCGGTCTCCTCGTCGCCGACCCATTCGGCCACGGTTTCGAGATTGAACGTCTCCGCGATCTCGACCAGCGTCTTGATGAACACCTGATTGTCGGGCTCGGACGCGAGGTTCCTGATGAAGGAGCCGTCGATCTTGACCATGTCGACGTTGAGGGTCTTCAGGTTCTTGAAGGACGTGTAGCCGGCGCCGAAGTCGTCGATGGCGACGCGGCAGCCGAGCTCCTTCAGCGTATCGACGAACGCGATCGACACGTCGAGGTCATGGATTGCCGCCGTTTCGGTGATCTCGATCGTCAGCCGCTCGGTGATCTGTCGGCGACCGCCCGTGAGCCGGTGCAGCGCCACCAACCATTCGTGGTCGCTCGAGGTGTAGCCGGAGACGTTGATCGACAGGCGTATGGCCGGATTTTCCTTGGCGAAATCGACGGCAAGCTCCAGCACGCGACGATCGATGAAGCGCGACAGGCCAAGCTGCTCGGCGAGTGGGATGAACTCGCCGGCGGAGACGATGCTGCCGTCCGGGCGCTGCATCCTGAGCAGGCACTCGTAGAATGCGGGCTTGCGCGTCCGCGTATCGACGATCGGCTGCAGCGCGAGCAGCATCCGGTTCTGCTCGAGGGCCGAGATGACCTCGTCTGCGATGGAGATGTTGCGCTGGCGCGCCTCCTCGGTGGAGACGCAGGGCGCGTAGGCGGCGAAGCCGTCGTGACGACGGGCCTTGGCCTTGTCGAGGGCCTGTAGCGCGTGGCCCAGCGCCTGGGGAACTGTCGACGCCTGGTCGGGCAGGAGCACGCCGCCGATGGAGATCGTTGCGGAGAGCTGGCAGGCCGCCGTGCGGATTGTCGTGTCGCGTACGATGCGCACGAGCCGCTCGGCCGCGACGCGCATGGCCCCCGGACCGCAGTCGTTGAGGATGATGCCGAACTTGTTGGACGAGTAGCGCCCGACGGCATCGCCAACACGCATGTGCGCGCGGATGATCTGGGCTACGGCCGCGAGCACCTCGTCGCCGACCTCGAAGCCGAAGCTGTCGTTGATGGTCGCCATGTTGTCGACGGCCACCATGAGGAAGCAGGCCGTCCGCCGGGTGCGTTCCGCCCGGGCAAGGATCGAGCCGAGGGCCTCGGTGAGGCGGATACGATTGAGCTGGCCGCTCAGCTCGTCGTGATCGGAGCGATGCAGCAAGCGCTGCTCTTCCCAGTAGCGATCGTTGATGACGCGGATGACGCCGCACACGGTTTGCGGCCGGCCATTCTCGTCCAGAACGCTCTGCCCGTGGTCCTCCAGCCAAAGCGATCCGGCGGTGCGCCGTCCGCCGGGCGAGAACCGGTACTGCACGCGGAACTGAACGCTACCCTCGACGGGATCGCCGGCCGGCCCCAACACGGCCTCGGCGCGCCGCTGGTGATGTTCCGGTGCGATAAGGAACTGGAAGTCGGCGCCCGAAGCTATGAGCTCAGCCGAGCGGACGCCGAGCACCTTGGCGGCGTTGGCTGCCCACTCGATGCGGTCGCTCTCGAGATCCCAGGTATACGCCGTTTCCTGGACCGCCGAGAGGATGCCGACAAGGTCCATCTCCGAGCGGGGCGCTGCCTCGTCCGCCTCTTCGCGTGGGGGCTCGCGACCGAAGGCGCGGCTGCCCGATGGTTCGCCTGCGGATCTCATGCGTAGAGCGGGCGTATGTGCTTCGGCGAAATCGCGGACGGATGACACGGTACAGTATTCCGTTGTGCGGGCGTCAGTATGCATCTGGATTCTCAAGGAATTCAGCGCTCTGAGGCAGGGAAACCGTACCGGTAACAAGTTAACAAGCGATCAAGTCAGCGCAAATTGGGCGGCCATCGCCATGCCATATCAGCACGGCTGCCGCCCAACGGACGCAGACGATCAGCTATCGGATCGCGTAGGCGAGGTGCCCGAGGAGCTACAATCGACGGTTCAGTGATCGCCGATATTGAGATCGCGGCGAGCGGTGCGGATGCCGATCATGAAGCCGGCGACGACGTCGATAAGCGTCGCGATCATGATGAAGAAGAACACGGAGGTTGCCGCCTGCGGGACAAGCAGGAATTCGACGAGGCAGGCGATGAACACGAGCATCGACAGGCCGTCGGCGAGCAGCGAAGCCGAGGCCGTGTAGGTGGCTTTGATCAGCTCGAAGAAGAGCATGAACATGGTGACCAGAATGAGCAGATCACCCATCGAGAAGCGCCAGCGCGCGCCGCCAACCATCGGGAGCTCGAAGATGACCTTACGCAGGACGTCGTCCGCGTGAGCACCGCCGCTGAACAGCACGACAATGTTGTAGAGAATAAACGGGATAACAATGAGCGGCAGAGCCCTCAGCGACATGACGATCTCCCTCGTTGTGCCGCCGCGGCGGCAAGCTCACCGCGCTATCGTGCGAATATGGCCGGAAGTGGCCGTTCAAAGGGATCGGCGCGCTGCCGAAGATATCCCGAAGGGACCGAGGAAGGCGAAGCGGCGCGAGGCTGAGACCAGCGCCCGGCCGCAGCTCGCTAGACCTCGCTCTTCGCCGGCAGGACCTGGCGATCGCGATAGGTGCCCGCCTTCAGGTCGATATGGTGCGGACGGCGGATGTTGCCGGTCTTCTTGTCCTCGACCAGCGTCGGCGCCGAGATCGCATCTGCAGAACGGCGGTTGCCGCGCTTCATCCGCGACACTTTCTTCCTGGGGACGGCCATGGTTCATACTCTCCTGTGTGGGCGCCGCACCGCGCTTCCGCAGGCGGCGGCCTCAAGCTGGCGCGACCTTTCAGAGTGACGGCCCGGGCTTGAAAATGGGATGTCGCGATCAGCCGGCCGCTCTGCGGCCAGCGTCGCAATCGGGCCGGCTTATAGCGCCTTTCCCCGGAATTGGCCAGTGGTTGTTTGGCGGCTGATTCGGTGCGCTGCCGGATCAACAGTTGTTCAGGGCACCAGCTTGTAGCCCCCCATCTCGGTAATCAGCAGCTCGGCGCTCGAGGGATCCTTCTCGATCTTCTGGCGCAGGCGATAGATGTGGGTCTCCAGCGTGTGGGTCGTGACCCCTGCGTTGTAGCCCCAGACCTCGTGCAGCAGCACGTCGCGCGTGATGACCTTCTCACCGGCCCGATAGAGGTATTTGAGGATCGAGGTTTCCTTCTCGGTCAGGCGGATCTTCTTGCCGGTCGTGTCGATCAGCACCTTGGAGGCCGGCTTGAACGTGTACTGCCCGATCGAGAAAACAGCGTCCTCGCTCTGCTCATGCTGGCGAAGCTGGGCACGGACCCGCGCCAGCAGCACGGCAAACTTGAACGGCTTGGTGACGTAGTCGTTGGCGCCGGCGTCGAGGCCGAGGATGACGTCGGAATCCGCGGTATGCCCGGTCAGCATGATGATCGGGCTCTTGAAACCGGACTTGCGCAGGATCTTGCAGGCCTCGCGACCGTCCATGTCGGGCAGGCCGACGTCGAGCAGGATGAGATCGAGGCGCGTCTCGCGCGCAATCTCGACGCCTTGGCTCGCCGTGCTTGCGGTAAGGATGTGAAACTCGTCGTGCAGCGCGAGCTGATCCTTCAGAGAAGCACGAAGCTCCTCGTCGTCATCGACGAGCAGGATCGTCCGTGCCGTACTCATGTGGCAGCGCTCCCCATTGGCGAATTGTGCGGGCGCAGCATATCACTGGTTGCCCAATGGAAACAGCTATCGAGGCAAAGATGGCAATCCGGCGTCAGGAGACTTGCCATTCCAGAGATATGGCACGTTGTTCCGGCTCCCGAATCTGGGTTGCTGCACGCTCTCGGGGGGCCGCGCAGGGCTGGCTCAGGCTCGGCTCCCTCATGCTTCCGTGCGCACTCGGACGAAGCGGACGATCGGCCATCAAGCGCGAGGGCGATGGTGCAACGCCGAGCGGAATATGGCGGCCGGTGCTGGTGCTTTACCGGGCGGACCGCCAGCAGCGGCCGAGAACGGCGCTGCCCGTGCGCCCGCTGAAGGCGGACGACGGATGGTGCGACGCCATCGGTGACAGAAACTACAATCGCTGGGTGCGCCATCCTTATCCTGCAAGTGCCGAGCGCCTCTGGCGCCTGGACGCGCTCTACGACGTGATCGTCGTGTTGGACCATAACCGGCGCCCACGGATGCAAGGGGCGGGCAGCGCCATCTTCGTGCATCTGACCCGGCCGGGATATTCCCCGACCGAAGGGTGCATTGCGCTTGCGCCGCGTCACCTGCTCCTGGTGCTTGCGGCGGCCGGGCGCAACACACGCATCGCGATCGCGTGAGCAAAAAGACCGCGGGGTGAGCGACGACACTGGGGGAGCAATCGGCTCAGGCCCCGCGGTCCGGCACCGCAAGGGTGCGGTACCGTCCGGCGCCCGGGAAGAGGGTCGTCTCGCCGGGGTGTTTGAGAGGAGATTGGGACCGTTCCTAGTGTCCCGGTTCCGAAGTTCGCCACACCTCAGTGCTGGCGTCCCGAGCGAACTTCGGAACCAAAAGGGACACTAGTGTCGGAATTTCTCTAGTGTGATTCAGATCGAGAAATTCGCTCGGCACGGTTCCGCAAACCTGGCAAATTTCTCGATCATCACACTAGCACGGTCCCAACAAGCACGAGTCGAGGAGCGGACCGGATGCCGACGGAAGGCATCCGGAGCTCAGCCTCAGGGCACGACCTCGCCATGCAGGCGGATGTCGAGACCCTCGACCTCGGTCTGCTCGTCGACGCGGAGGCCCATGGTGACCCGGATGATCATGAGGATCACGAAGGTCGCCACCGCGCACCACACGATCGTGGCGACGATGCCGTAGAACTGGATCCAGAGCTGGCCGACGTTGCCCTCGAGCACGCCCTTGGTGCCGCCGATCGCCTCGACCGCGAACACACCGGTAAGGAGCGCACCGACGATGCCGCCGATGCCGTGGATACCGAACACGTCGAGGCTGTCGTCATAGCCGAGCGCGCGCTTGATGCCCGTCGAAGCGATGAAGCACACGACGCCCGCGGCGAGGCCGAGGACCAGCGCGCCCTTCGGATCGACGAAGCCCGCAGCCGGCGTGATGGCGACGAGACCGGCAACAGCACCCGAGGCAATACCGAGAATGCTGGGCTTGCCGTGCGTCATCCACTCCGAGAACATCCAGGCGAGAGCGGCCGCAGCGGCTGCAATCTGCGTCACGAGCATGGCCATGCCGGCCGAGTCGTTGGCAGCAGCGGCCGAGCCCGCATTGAAGCCGAACCAGCCGACCCACAGGAAGGCCGCGCCCATTGCCGTGTAGACGAGGTTGTGCGGTGCCATGTTCTCCGCGCCATAGCCGCGACGACGGCCAAGGACGAGCGCAGCAACGAGGCCGGCGATGCCCGAGTTGATGTGCACGACCGTGCCGCCGGCGAAGTCGAGAACGCCGTCCTTGCCGAGGAAGCCGCCGCCCCAGACCCAGTGGCAGATCGGCGCGTAGACGAAGATCAGCCACAGCGTGATGAAGACGAGGAAGCTCGAGAACTTCATCCGGTCGGCGACCGCGCCGGCGATCAGGGCCGGCGTGATGATCGCGAACGTCATCTGGAACGTTGCGAACACCGACTCAGGAATCGTTCCCTGCAGAGACTCCTTGCCGATGCTCGCGAGGAACATCTTCTCGAAGCCACCCATATATGCATTGAGCGCACCGCCATCGCCGAAAGCGATCGAGTAGCCGACGACCATCCAGACAATGGAGAGGAGGCAGGCAGCCGCGAACGACTGCATGACGGTTGCGAGCGCGTTCTTCTTGCGGACCATGCCGCTGTAGAAGAGAGCAAGGCCGGGGATCGTCATCATCAGGACGAGCACGGTCGACGTGAGCATCCATGCCGTATCGCCAGAGTTGAGCGTCGGCGTGGGCTTCGTTTCGGCGGCCTGAGCCAGCGCGGGCAGCGCGGTGGTCATGTTGACCATGGCCCATGCGGCGGTCATCGCCGCAACGCTGGTTATCTTACGAATGCATGTCTTCATGGGTCTATTCCTGCCACCAGTCCGGTTTGAGGTTTGAGCTTCATCGAGGTCGACGCGCCAGCCGAACTGCTCCCCCGTCTGCCATGGCAGGCCGGCAAGTGGCGGGCGCGGCGTCTGGTCTCCTAGAGAGCGTTGTCGTCCGTCTCGCCGGTTCGAATGCGCAGCGTGTGCTCGATCGGAGAGACGAAGATCTTGCCGTCGCCGATCTGGCCGGTTTTGGCGGCGTTAGCGATGGCGGCGACTGCCTTGTCGACCTCGGCCGAGGTGACGGCGACCTCGATCTTGATCTTGGGAAGGAAGTTCACGGCGTACTCTGCGCCGCGATAGATCTCGGTATGCCCTTTTTGGCGGCCATACCCCTTGACCTCGGACACCGTCATGCCCTGCAGCCCGAGGTCCGTCAGCGCGGACCGCACCTCCTCGAGCTTGAACGGTTTAATGATCGCAGTAATCAGCTTCATGGCCATCCGACCTCGCGTCTTGGCACACCCCCGACGAAGCAGCAGACGTGCGCGTTCCAAGGCCTGCGGAGAGCAGGCCTTGGTTAAGACTCAAGGGGCGTGCCAATTTGGAGGGGGGCGATTAAGCCGTTGAAATATATGGCGCTCGTGTGACGTCTGGGGGCAGAAGATAGCCATTTGGGCAATCATAATTGCCGGGAAAATAGGCAAATCGGCAGTTTTGCCCGCTAAAGCGCCGGGCCTTGAGTGCGACCCACAGTTCGGGTCGGGCTAGCTGACCACAAATCCGGTCGGCTGGCGGCGCATCAGGCCTTCCTGGGTCGTCGAGGCGACCAGCAGTCCGTCGCGGGTGAAAACGCTTCCCCGGCAGAAGCCGCGCGCGCCGAACGCCGAGGGGCTGTCCTGGGCATAAAGGAGCCATTCGTCGGCGCGGAATGGCCGGTGGAACCACATGGAGTGGTCGAGGCTCGCGAGCTGGAGATCCTTGTCGAACATCAGCTTGCCATGGGCGATCAGCGCCGTGTCGAGCAGCGTGAAGTCCGAGGCATAGGCCAGCACGCACTGATGGAGCGGGAAGGAATCGGGGAGAGGCTTGGTCGCCCGCATCCAGATGAGCTGGCGCGGCTCGCGTTTGTCGCGGGCGAAGTAGCGGGAGACATCGACAGGGCGGATCTCGATCGGCCGCTCGCGCTCCCAATAGCGGCGCATGTTCTCCGGGAGCTTGTCGAGCATCCGCTCCTTGAGGTCTTGCTCATTGGGCAGATCCTCGGGCGCGGGAGCTTCCGGCATCGGCGCGTGGTGGTCGAACCCCTCCTCGTGCTTGTGAAACGAGACGCTCATCGCAAACATGGCGCGGCCGTGCTGGATGCCTTTCACACGCCGCGTGGTGAAGCTGCCGCCATCCCGTATCCGCTCGACGTCGTAGATGATCGGCTCGGCCGGATCGCCGGGGAGCAGGAAATAGGCGTGCGCCGAATGTGCGACACGCTCATCCGGCACGGTACGGACGGCCGCGACGAGGGCCTGGCCGAGCACCTGTCCGCCATAGACGCGCTGCCAGCCGGCTTTGGGCCCGCGACCACGGAACAGGTTCTGCTCCAGCCGCTCGAGGTCCAGTATGGAGACGAGATCATCGACGGCGCTGGACTCGGACGCTTTCTTTCTGGCCATGGTGGCGGCATCCTCGGGATCGTTGGCAGGGCGGGTCGCAATTCGGTGTACGCACTACAGCATAAAGTTGGAGCGCTGAATGCGCGATCATGACGTTGTCATTGCGGGCGGGGGGCTGACCGGGCTCGTCCTCGCGCGCACGCTTGCCGGGGTCTTCGGTCACGACGCCCGGATTGCCCTGCTCGATGCCGGCGGGGCCGCGGGCCGAGCGGATCCGCGCAGCTATGCGCTCTCGGCCGGCTCGCGCCGCCTGCTTGAGGCGATTGGCATCTGGGCCGCGGTGGCGGGTGAGGCCCAACCGGTCAGCGGCATCGACATCACGGATTCGAGCCTGACGGACGCCATCCGGCCGCTCCTGCTGAGCTATGACACCGCTGTCGCCGAGGGCGAGCCGGGTATGTGGATCGTGCCTGCGGATGCGCTCCAGCGGGCAGCGTCAGCAGCGCTGGCAGGAGTTGCAGGTGTCACGCAAATTTCTGCGACGGCAACGGGTCTGACTGCGGACGCAAGTGGTATCGCCGTGCAGCTTGCCGATGGCCGGTCATTGAGCGCGGGCCTCGTCGTCGCTTGCGATGGCCGCAATTCGCCGCTGCGCACGGCCGCCGGCATCAAGACGGTGGATTGGCGCTACGAGCAGACGGGCATCGTCACGACGGTTCGGCACGAGCGCCCGCACGGCGGCCGCGCGGTCCAGCATTTTCTTCCTGGCGGACCGTTCGCGATCCTGCCGCTGACCGACAACCGTGCGTGCGTGACCTGGACGGAGGAAGCCGGCGAGGCCGCGCGCATTCTCGCGCTCGATGATGCAGGATTTCTCGGCGAGCTCGAGAAGCGCTTCGGCCACCGGCTCGGCGCGCTCGAGCTTGCCGGGCCACGCGGAAGCTGGCCGCTTGCCATGCATCTCGCGCGCGAGCTGATCGCACCGCGATTCGCGCTCGCGGGAGATGCCGCGCGTGGCGTGCATCCAATTGCGGGGCAAGGCCTCAATCTCGGCCTGCGCGATGTGGCGGCACTGAGCGAATGCCTCGTGGATGCGGTGCGCGTCGGCCTCGATGTGGGCGATGCGACGGCGCTCGAGCGCTACGCGCGCTGGCGGCGCTTCGATGGCGCGGCCTCGGCAGCGGCCTTCAGCGCGCTCAATGCACTCTTCTCGCAGGACAATGCGCTGCTGCGCTCGGTGCGTGATGCGGGTCTCGGGATTGTCGATCGGATGCCCGGCCTCAAGCGTGCGCTCGTCGGCGAAGCAGCGGGGCTGACGGGAGAGGTGCCGAAGCTGCTGAAGGGTGAGGCGCTGGCGATCTGATCGCTAGGTCTGCTCCAGCGGCCGGCAGTACGTCTCGCGCATGGCGAGCGTGCAGAGGAAGCCGATGACGCAGCCGACAATGATGACGCTGAGAGCGATTTTGTAGGCGCCTGCATCGTAGAGCCGCGCCCCGGCAGCCATCTCGCCCTTCCAATTCAGATCGAGCAGCCAGCCGAGAAGCGGCTGGAAGAGTGCGCCCGCACCCGTCACGAGGCCGTTCACCAGCCCGATGGCCGTGGCGCTGAGCGCGGGTGGGTTGTTCTCGCGCGCCGCAGCGAAGCCGACGATCTGCGATGCGCCGCCGAACCCGCAGATGAAGCAGAGCGCCATCAGTGCCGGCACGGACAGACCAGGCACATAGAGAATGGCGGACATGGCGGCAATGCAGACGACGAGCCCCGCAATGAATGGCGAGCGGCGACGGCCTATGCGGTCCGAAGCCCAGCCGATGAGCGGCGCGCCCAATGCCCAGCCGAGAAACACGGTCGAGGTGATCGAGGCAGCGGCAGTTCGGTCGATGCCGAGTGTCGTGACAAAATAGGGAACACCCCACAGGCTGGCAAAGCCGAGCAGGGGTCCTGTCGTGCCGAGGCCCGCGATGGCGATGAGCCAGGTCTGGCGATTGCGGGCGACGCGCCCAAGCCCGGCGAGCATCGGCGCGGACGCTCTCGCCTCGTGCGGGCGGTCGCGGACCGTTGCCCAGGCCGCCACTGCGAGGCCGACGCCGCCCATGGCGAGCGCGAGGACGGCGCCGCGCCAGTCGAGGGCCTCGACCACGAGCCGGAAGGGCGCCTGGCCGAACACGCCGCCGAGCATGCCCATCATCATGGCGAGGCCTGAAAGGAGCGCGAAGCGCTGGGCCGGGAACCACAGCCCCGCGACCGCCATGGCGCCGACCAGACTGAAAGCCGCCGCCGCGCCGATGACGAAGCGGCCGACCGCGACGCCCGAGATGCCGGCGCTGAGCGCGAAGATGGCGCAACCGGCGACGCAGCCGAGCGCGGCCATGGTCATGAGGCGGCGTGGGCCGAAGCGGTCGATCAGCATCCCAACCGGGACCTGCATGCCCGCATATCCGAAGAAGTACACGGCCGAGAGATTGCCGATCACGGCGCCGCCGACGGCGAGGTCGCGCATCATCTCGTCGATCATGACGCTCGGCGCGACGCGCAGGATCCAGGCATAGAAGAAGAACAGGGCGCCCGTGGCCCAGCCGAGGAGATGGATCGCCGGCAAGGTGCTGGTCCTTTGGATCTCTGCGGGCTTTCCCGCCGGAGCGGGCCTTCGGGTGAGCCTGTAGCCTTGTCCGCACCGTGCGCACGGTCGCCACGTTGGTCAACGCCTGGTCCGGTAAGGCCGGTCTGCGGGAAAGCCCCGCGGCGATGTCGCTTGACACATAAAGATATCTTTATATGATTTCGGGAGCCTCGGCAGGGAAGCCGGAAAAGGGCCCCAATGTCGCTGTCCTCGCAGAGTGTCGTCACCATCCTGAAAGCGGCCGCGGAGCCGACGCGGCTGCGCATTCTGCTGCTGCTCGCGGTCAGCGAACTCAACGTCAAGGATCTGACGCGCATCCTCGGCCAGAGCCAGCCGCGCATCAGCCGCCACCTCAAGCTGCTCGCCGAAGCCGGCCTCATCGAGCGCACGCGCGAGGGGAGCTGGGCCTACTTCCAGCTCGTCGTCGCGGGGCCTGCGGGCGCTCTCGCGCGCCGGCTGCTCGACAGTGTCGATCTGGCCGATGCCCAGCTCCAGCGCGACCGCAATCGCGCCGAGGCCGTGAAGCGCGAACGCGAGGCAGCCGCGCAGACCTATTTCGAGTCACACGCCGCGCAGTGGGACGAGATCCGCTCGCTGCATGTGACCGAGAGCGCCGTCGAGACGGCGATGCGGTCGGCGCTCGGTGCAGGGCCGTTCCGTCATTTCGTCGATGCGGGCACGGGAACGGGTCGCGTTCTGCAGCTTTTCGCCGATCGCTTCGAGCGCGGCACGGGCATCGACATCAACCACGCCATGCTCGCCTATGCGCGCGCGAAGCTCACGGCGGCGGGCGTCGCCCACGCGCGCGTGCGCCACGGCGATCTCTATGACCTCGGTCTCGAGGACGGCAGCGCCGACGCCGTGGTCGTGCATCAGGTGCTTCACTTCCTCAGCGATCCGGCGCAGGCCATTCGCGAGGCAGCGCGCATCCTGGAGCCGGGCGGACGGCTGCTGATCGTGGACTTCGCCCCGCATGAGCTCGAGTTCCTGCGCGAGAGCCAGGCGCACGAGCGCCTCGGATTCCCGCCCGCCCAAGTGGAGCTGTGGCTTCAGGAGAGCGGGCTGAAAGTTCTTTCGGTCAACAAGCTCGCGCCTGAAGCGGGAGACCCTGAAGGAAAGCTGACCGTGATGCTGTGGACGGCGGAGCGCCTGCGCGTGCACGCGCACAGCCGGCAGACAGAGCGCATTTCAAAGGTAGAGGTTGTCGGGTGATGAAGTCAGTCCAGCAATTGCACGAGCGGCGGAGCCGCCTCGTCGGCGACGGCGAGATCACCGTTTCCTTCGAGTTCTTTCCGCCGAAGACCGAGCGCATGGAAGAAGCGCTCTGGACATCGATCCGGCGCCTCGAGCCCCTGGCGCCGGAGTTCGTCTCCGTCACGTACGGCGCAGGCGGCTCGACGCGCGAGCGCACGCACGCGACGGTTGCCCGCATCGTCAAGGAGACGAAGCTCGCACCCGCGGCGCATCTCACCTGTGTCGGTGCGACGCGCGAGGAAGTGGACGAGGTCGTGCGCGAGTATTGGGATGCCGGCGTCCGCCGCATTGTGGCGCTGCGCGGCGATCCGGCCGCGGGTGTCGGCGCGCGCTACGAGCCGCATCCTGGCGGTTACGAAAGCACGGCTGATCTCGTACGCGGCATCAAGGCGATCGGCGATTTCGACGTCTCCGTCAGCGCCTATCCCGAGAAGCATCCCGAGAGCGCGACGGTCGACGTCGATCTCGACACGCTCAAGGCCAAGATCGATGCGGGTGCCGACCGCGCGATCACGCAGTTCTTCTTCGATAATGCGCATTTCCTGCGCTATCTCGAAGCGGCCCGCAAACGCGGCATCTGGGCGCCGATCGTGCCGGGCATCGTACCCATTCACAACTTCAAGCAGGTCTCGGGCTTCGCCGCGCGGACAGGCGCGAGCGTGCCGGCGTGGCTCGCGCGCCGCTATGAGGGCCTCGACGACGACCCTGCGACCACGCATCTCGTCGCGGCGGCCGTCGCTGCCGAGCAGGTGATCGATCTGGTCGATGAAGGCATCCGCCAGTTCCACTTCTACACGCTGAATCGCGCCGATCTCGTCTACGCCATCTGCCACCTGCTCGGGTTGCGGCCGCAGTCGACAGGCGCAGGATCGGTCGTTGCCAAAGGTGCAGCATGAACGACGCCAACCCAAGTCCCGTGGATCCGCGCCAGCGTGAGGCGCGCATCGTCGAGCTTCATCAGGCTTCGCGCGAGCGCATTCTGATCATCGATGGCGCCATGGGCACGATGATCCAGCAGTACAAGCTGGACGAGGCGGCCTATCGCGGCGCGCGCTTCGCCGATCATCGGAAGGACGTCAAAGGCAACAACGACCTCCTCGTGCTGACGCAGCCGGCGATCATTCAGAAGATCCACGAGCAGTATCTCGAAGCCGGCGCCGACATCATCGAGACGAACACGTTCAACGCGCAGCGCATCTCGCTCGCCGACTACGCCATGGAGCCGCTCGCCTACGAGATCAACTTCGAGGCGGCGAAGATCGCGCGCGCCGCGGCAGACAAATTCTCGACGCCCGAGCATCCGCGATGGGTTGCAGGCGCCATCGGGCCGACCAACCGCACGGCCTCGATCTCGCCGGATGTGAACAATCCGGGCTTCCGCAATGTCTCCTTCGACGAGCTGCACGAGGCCTACTCAGAGCAGGTGCGCGGGCTCATCGATGGTGGCTCGGACATCCTGATCATCGAGACGATCTTCGATACGCTCAATGCGAAGGCGGCCGGCGTCGCGGTGCTCGACGTGTACGATGAGAAGGGCGTCGAGTTGCCGATCATGATCTCGGGGACCATCACGGATCGCTCGGGACGCACGCTCTCGGGCCAGACGGCGGAGGCCTTCTGGTACTCCATGCGGCATCTGAAGCCGTTCTCGATCGGGCTCAACTGCGCGCTCGGTGCGGAGATGATGCGGCCGTACATCGCCGAGCTCGCGCATGTCGCTGACACGCTCGTCTCGGCCTATCCGAACGCCGGCTTGCCGAACGCCATGGGCGAGTACGACGAGACGCCGCACGACATGTCCTGCCAGATCGAGCCCTGGGCGCGCGATGGCCTGCTCAACGTCGTCGGCGGCTGCTGCGGCTCGACGCCGGATCACATCCGCCACATCCGCGAGCACGTCGAGAAGCATCCGCCGAGGAAGCCCGCGAAGATCGAGCAACGCATGCGGCTCTCGGGCCTCGAGCCCTTCGTGCACGGGGCGTGAGCAAGAGCACTACTTCATCTCGGCGACGATCCCGCGTGCGATGAGGTCGCTGGAGGCGTCGGCGCCATATCCAAGCTCTTCGAGGATCTCGCGGCCGTGCTCGCTGATCTTCGGCGGGTTGAGACGCGTGCCGAGGCGGCGACCGGCGAGCTCGATCGGCAACGCGGGTGTCACGGTCTCGGTGCCATCCGGAAGCGTCACCGGCAAGAGCCCGCCGGATTCGTTCAAGTGCGGATCGTCGAACAGCTCATGCGGCTTGGCGATTGGCGCATAGGGTAGGCCCGCGGCAGCAACCTTTGCTTCGAGGTCGTCGCGCTTCCACTGCGCGAATTGCTCGCGGACGTAGGGCAGAAAAACATCGCGATTATTCGCCCGCATGGCATTGGTCTTCAGCCGCTCGTCCGCCAGGAGGTGAGCGAAGCCAAACTCGTCGCAGAAGATCTTCCATTGCGTTTCGGTCACGACGGCAAGGAAGAGCTGGCCGTCAGCGCAGTCGAACACATTGTAAATTCCCCAGGCGGCCTGGAGACGCTGCGGCATTGGGGCCGCGGGCGTGCCTGTAACGACGTACTGCATCATGTGCTGGCCGACAAGGAACGCGCAGTTCTCATAGAGAGCGCTCTGAACGAGCTGCCCTTTGCCGGTGCTATCGCGCTCACGCAGCGCCGCAAGGATGCCGATCGCGGCAAACATGCCGCCCATGACGTCATTGACTGAAGCGCCGGCGCGAAGCGGCTGGCCGAGCGGGCCCGTCATGTAGGCGAGGCCCGCCATCATCTGCACGACCTCATCGAGGGCCGCGCGCTTGTCGTAGGGGCCGGAGAGAAATCCCTTCAGCGAGCAGTACACGAGCCGCTCGTGTGATTTCTTCAGTTCCTCATAGCCGAGGCCAAGGGCGTCCATGGCGCCGGGGCGGAAGTTCTCGGTGAGCACGTCGGCGGACGCGATGAGCTTCTTCGCGATCTCCATGCCCTCGGGCGTCTTCATGTCGAGCGCAAGCGAGCGTTTGTTGCGGTTGTAGGTCGCGAAGAAGCCCGCGCCCGAGCCGACCATGCGCCGCGTATTGTCGCCATTGGGGGCGGGCTCGACCTTGATCACATCCGCGCCGAGATCGCCGAGAATGAGGCCGCAAGTCGGGCCCATGATGACGTGGCAGAACTCGACCACGCGGACACCGGCGAGCGGCAAATCATTGGCGGGCATGGCAGCGATCATCTCCCTGGCGGGCGGGGCTGTCATGCAGCGCCTCGCGTTTCTTGACACCTACAGCAGGGGGCCATTTGATGCCCGCTGAACTCAGAGAATATAGAGCACGACGCGGCTTGGCCCGCCAAGTCTCCTGCGGAGACGGTGGGCGCATGGCGCGCATGTGGTGCCAGGGGAGATGCGAGGGAGGATGATGAACCTGTTTGCACCGCCCGTGGTGATCCGGGCCGAGATCTTCTCGCGCATGCCGGACGAATTGCGCCGCCCCAAGCGTACGCAGTGGGGCGACTTCAACAAGGCAGGTCAGCCGGTCGACTGCTTCCTCGAGGGGCCGAGCTTCGACGCGGATGGAGATCTTGTCGTTACCGACATCCCGCACGGGCGCATCTTCAAGGTCTCGCCGTCGGGGGCCTGGACGCAGGTGACGGAGTACGACGGCTGGCCGAACGGTCTCAAGTTCCACGCCGACGGCCGCGCCTTCATCACAGACTACAAGCGCGGGATCATGACGCTCGACATGGCGAGCGGGAGGGTGACGCCGCTCATCGAGACGATCCGCTCCGAGAGCTTCAAGGGCGTGAACGATCTGCACTTCGCGGCAAACGGCGATCTCTACTTCACCGACCAGGGTCAGACCGGGCTGCATGATCCGACGGGTCGCGTCTATCGCTACACCGCAGCAGGGCAGCTCACCTGCCTCGTGAACACGATCCCGAGCCCGAACGGCATCGTGCTCGATCTGCATGAACGCGTCGTCTACGTCGCCGTCACGCGCGGCAATGCCGTGTGGCGTATCCCGCTGATGATCGATGGCGGCGTGTCGAAGGTCGGCTTGGCGATCCAGCTTTCCGGCGGCCGCGGCGGACCGGACGGCATGGCGCCCGATGCGGAAGGCGGGCTCGTGGTCGCCCACATCGGGCTCGGCGTCCGGCGCTTCGACCGCCTCGGCCGGCCGACGCACTTCATCGAGCCGCCCGTCGGCCAGTTCGTTACGAACATCGCTTTCAAGGGCAAGCAGCTCTACATGACCGAATCCGAGACCGGCCACATCCTCGTGGCCGACATGCCATTTGCCGGCAAGCCGATGTTCGGCCCGGTTTCACGGAGCTGAAAGCCATGATGCGATCCAAGCTGTTCGTGCCGGGAAGCCGGCCGGAGTTCTTCGAGAAGGCCATGCGCTCGGCTGCCGATGCGCTGACCTTCGACCTCGAGGATGGTGTGGCGCCGGCGCAGAAGCCTGCGGCGCGCCGCGCGATCGGCGATTTCCTGCGCGGCGTAGACAGTCAGCTTGGGAAGCTGATGATCGTGCGCACGAACGGCGTCACACACCCGGATTTCGCGGAGGATGTCGACGCGGTGGTATCCGCGCGCCTCGACTACATCAGCCTGCCGAAGCTCGAGAGCGCGGACGAAGTGCACCGTGCCGTGCGCGCGCTTGCGGAGGCGGAGAAGCGCAAGGGCGTCGATCGCGCGATCGGTGTCCTGGCGACGGTCGAAAGCCCGAAGGGTCTGAGGCTCGCCTATGAGATCACGAGCGCCGACAAGCGCATTGCCGCGCTGCAGGTCGGGCTCGCGGATCTCTTCGCGCCGCTGCGCATCGAGCGGCATGCGGCTGCCCTGGGGCCGGTGCGGTTCGCCGTGAAGATGGCGGCGGCCGAGGCGGGGGTGCCGGCGTACGACACCGTGTGGACCGACGTGAATGACCGCGCCGGCTACGAGCGCGATGCGCGCGACGCGCTCGCCATGGGTTTTCTTGGCAAGAGCTGTATCCACCCGACCCAGGTCGACATCGCCAATCGCGTGTTCTCGCCCAGCGAGAAGGACATCGCGTGGGCACAGAAGGTGCTCGCCGCCGGCGAGCTGCCGGAGAACGTGGGCAAGGGCGCCTTCACGGTCGACGGCCAGATGGTCGATGAGCCCTTCTTCCGCGAGGCCCGCGCCACCATCGCCCTTGCGCGGCGGCTGAAGCTCGTTTCATAGAAAGCGCACATGATCCACGAGGTCCATCGACTTGCCGGTCGAACCTTGTGCGTGACTTGCGTTCAATAAACTTTGTTCAGCAGAAAGACGGCTTTGCGTGATCCTGTTTCCGGCGATCGACCTCAAGGACGGCCAATGCGTCCGCCTCAAGCACGGCGAGATGAGCTCGGCGACCGTCTTCAATGACGATCCCGGCGCGCAGGCGCAGACCTTCGAGCAGCAGGGCTTCAAGTATCTACACATCGTCGATCTGGACGGTGCCTTCGCAGGCAAGCCAGCGAATGCCAACGCGGTCGAGAGCATCCTCCGGAGCATCAGCATTCCGGCTCAGCTCGGCGGCGGCATCCGCGACTTGGCGACGATCGAAGCCTGGCTCGGGAAGGGCATCGCGCGGGTGATCCTCGGGACGGTCGCAGTGCGCAATCCGGCGCTCGTGCGCGAAGCCTGCAAGAAGCATCCGGGCCGTGTCGCTGTCGGCATTGACGCGAAGGGCGGCAAGGTCGCCGTCGAGGGCTGGGCCGAGACGAGCGAGCTGACGGCCATCGAGCTGGCCAAGCGCTTCGAGGACGCGGGCGTCGCCGCGATCATCTACGCGGACATCGAGCGCGACGGCGTGCTCAAAGGGCTGAACCTGCCGGGGACGGTGGCGCTCGCGCGCGAGACGTCGATTCCCGTCATAGCATCGGGCGGGCTCGCCTCCATGGCGGACATCGACGCGCTGCTCGCACCCGAGTGCGCGATCCTCGCCGGCGCCATCTCCGGCCGCGCGCTCTACGACGGGCGCATCGATCCAGCCGAGGCGCTCAAACGACTTGCGGGAAATCCCCTCTCGCCGGGCGCGGGGAGAGGGCCAGGGTGAGGGGCGGCGGCATACGCCAACGTTCGCGATTGTGCCGCCCCTCATCCCGACCTTCTCCCCGTAAGCACGGGGAGAAGGGGAAGAGCGCTGAAAAGACTTGCGGCGGCCCGATAGAGCCGCCGCTTTACATTGTTATCCGCCGCCTGCCCGAAAGTAAGTCTCCACCGTCGGCGTGGTGCCATGGCGGCGGAGCAATCCCCGCGGCTACCCTGGGGGCCCACCCATCAGGCGCAGGCGAATGTATTCGAGCTGATCGAAATTGCCGTACTTGATCTGCAGCACGCCGCTCTCGCCCGAGCCACGCCGGATCTCGACCTTGAGGCCGAGCATGTCCGCGAGCTCCTTCTCGAAGGCTTTCGTGTCGGCATCCTTGTCGCGCACGCGGCGCGTGGTCTGCGCGGCCTCCGTGCCGGCCTGCACGAGCGCCTCGACATCGCGCACATTGAGCTGGCTCTCGATGATGCGCTCGGCCATCGCCTCGGCATCCTCGCGGCCGACGAGCGCGCGGGCATGTCCCGCAGTGAGCTTGCCGTTCTCGACCATCGACTGCACGGACGTCGGCAGCTTGAGCAGGCGCAGCGTGTTCGCGAGATGGCTGCGGCTCTTGCCGATCACCTCGGCAAGACGCTCCTGCGTGTAGGCGTAGCGCTCGATCAGCTCCTGATAGCCGGCCGCTTCTTCGATCGGGTTCAGGTCGGCGCGCTGCACGTTCTCGATGATCGCGAGCTCGAGCACTTCCTGATCGGCAAGATCGCGCACGATGACCGGCACCGTGTGCAGGCCAGCGCGCTGCGACGCGCGCCAGCGGCGCTCGCCTGCGACGATCTCATAGCCGTTGCTGCTGCCGGGCTCCGGCCGCACCAGGATCGGCTGCACGAGGCCCTTCTCGCGGATCGAATCCGCGAGCTCCGCGAGCTCGTCCTCCTTGAAGGTCTTGCGCGGATTGAGCTTGCCGGCGCGGATCTGCTCGATCGGCACCATGCGCTGCTCGCCTTCGGGCGGAATGCGCGGCTGCGTGACCGGCGCATCGCCGATCAGCGACGCCAATCCCCGACCGAGCCTGCTCTTCTGCAATGGCGCATTCATTCAACTTCCCCCGCTTTCTCGAAAACTCTCATGCCTCGCGCGTGCCGAACTAAGCCGCCTTGTATTGGCGCTCGCGCTCGATGATCTCCGTGGCGAGGCGGATGTAAGCCTGGCTGCCCGCGCATTCGTAGTCGTAGAGGAGGATCGGCTTGCCGTGCGACGGCGCCTCCGCGACCTTGATGTTCCGCGGGATCATCGTGTCGTAGACCTTGGGCCCGAAGAACTCGCGCACGTTCTCGGCGACCTCGCGCGAGAAGGCCGTGCGCGCATCGTGCATGGTGAGAACCACGCCCTGGATCTCGAGACCCGGATTGAGCGTCGAGCGGATCTGGTCGATCGAGTCCTTGAGCTGCGAGATGCCTTCGAGCGCGAAGAACTCGCACTGCAGCGGCACCAGCACCGCATTCGCCGCGACGAGCGCATTGAGCGTCAGCAGGTTCAGCGACGGCGGGCAATCGATCAGGATGTAGGTGAAAGGCTGCTCGCCGGCACGGGCGCGCTGATCGGCGATGAGGGCCGTGACGGCATCGCGCAGGCGATAGGGCTTGGCACCATCATCCATCAGTTCGGACTCGAGGCCGACCAGATCGGCGTTCGCCGAAACGATGGAGAGGCCGGGGACCGCCGTCAGCAGGCGGGCGGCGCTCAGCGAAGCCTGGCCGGTCATCACGTCGTAGGACGTCACGTGCCGGGCCTCGGGTGCGATCCCGACGCCGGTCGAGGCATTGCCCTGCGGGTCGAGGTCGATGATGAGCACGTTCTCGCCGACGGCGGCGAGCGCGGTGCCGAGATTGATCGCGGTCGTGGTCTTGCCGACCCCGCCCTTCTGGTTGGTGATGGCCAGGATGCGCAGGCCGTGCGTTCCAGAGTATCTGCCAGTCACGGGCCTAGCCCTCCGTTATCGCTCGCGGGTGTCGGACGAGCACGATCCGCGCGGTCTCGTCTGTGAGGCTCGGGACCGTCTCGACATCGAACGCCCAGGTGGCGCGCGCTTCCTCGATCTCGGATTCTGCTGCCCGCCCCTTGGGGAAAATCCCAACGGTATCAGCACCAAAGAAGGGCAGGCTCAGGGAGATGAGACGCGCCAGAGGCGCCAACGCACGCGCGCTCACAACATCAACCGCTCCCAGCATACCCTGAGTCGCCGTTTGTTCTATGCGGGCGGTCTGAATCTCCACAGTGATTCCGGTCTGACGGGCGACCTCGGCGAGGAAGGCGCACTTGCGCCGGTCGCTCTCGACGAGCGTAACCCGGGTTCCGGCACCGTGGAGCATGATCGCGACGACAAGGCCGGGGAAGCCGCCGCCGCTGCCGAGATCGAGCCAGGTGCGCGGGGCCGGGGGCGCCAGCGCCACGAGCTGGGCGCTGTCTGCAACGTGGCGGTGCCAGACCTCCGGCAGAGTTGCATTGGCGACAAGATTGATCCGCGGCTGCCACAGGGCCAGCAGCGAGACGTAAATCTTCAGTTGATCGATGGTTTCACGTGAAACATTGAACGCCCGGCAGAAGTCCTCGGGGCCTGAAATCGGCTTCGGGAGAGGGCCGGAGCGGCTCATCCGGCCCGCCGCCCAGAGGGCTTCCGAGCCAATTTGCGAATGTGGGCGAGCAGGAGCAGCAGCGCCGAGGGCGTCATGCCATCGATCCGCCCGGCATGGGCGAGCGTGGCGGGGCGGTGGCGCTCGAGCTTCTGGACGATCTCGTTCGAGAGACCGCTGATCTCGCCGAAATCCTGCTCCGCAGGGATATGGCGGCTCTCCTCGCGCTGGAGGAGCGCCACGTCCACCTCCTGCCGCGCGACATAGGAGGCATAGCGGGCGTCCACCTCGAGCTGGCCGGCGATAGGGGTTTCGAGACCGCCGAGCTCCGGCCAGATGGCGCGGAGGCGTGCCAGATCGATGCCGGGATAGGCGAGCAGCTCGAAGGCCGTGCGGCGGCGGCCGTCCCGATTGATCTCCAGACCCTGCGTCGCGGCCTGGTTCGGACTGAGGCTCAGATTGTCAAGCAGCGCCCGGCCGGCCTCCAGGGCAGCGTTGCGCCGGGCGAACGCGGCACGGCGCCCGGGGCCAACGCATCCTAGGTCGATTGCGAGGGGCGTCAGCCGCTGATCGGCATTATCGACGCGCAGACGCAGGCGGAACTCCGCCCGCGATGTGAACATACGATAGGGCTCCGAGACGCCCCGCGTTACGAGATCGTCGATCATCACCCCGAGATAGGCCTCGGTGCGGGAGATCGTGATCCCGTTGCCGCCGCCAGCCCCACCGCCCGCAAACCGCGCGGCGTTGAGGCCGGCCAGCAGGCCCTGGGCGGCGGCCTCCTCGTATCCGGTGGTGCCGTTGATCTGGCCAGCGAGATAGAGCCCGGGCAGACGCTTTCCCGCCAGCGTCGGCCACAGCTCGCGCGGATCCACGTAGTCGTACTCGATGGCATAGCCCGGCCGCCGGATCTCGACCTTCTCAAGGCCTGGGATCGTACGCAGGAAGGCGTCCTGGATCTCGGCCGGCAGCGAGGTCGAGACGCCATTCGGATAGACCGTGTCGTCGTCCAGGCCCTCGGGCTCGAGGAAGATCTGGTGCGCGGCGCGATCGGCAAAGCGGACCACCTTGTCCTCGATCGAGGGGCAGTAGCGCGGGCCGACGCTCTGGATGGCGCCGGAATACATGGGCGCGCGAGAGAGGTTCGCGCGGATGATCTCGTGGGTGCGCTCGGTCGTCGTGGTGATACCGCAGGAGATCTGCGGCTGCGTGATCCGCGCCGTTAGGAAGGAGAAGGGCACGGGATCGTCATCGCCCGGCTGCATGTCGAGGCTCGCCCAGTCGATGGACGGGCCCGCGAGCCGGGCGGGCGTGCCAGTCTTCAGGCGGCCCATGCGGAAGGCGAGTGCCGCAAACCGCTCGGCGAGCTTGACCGCAGGCGCTGCTCCGAAGCGGCCGGCCGGAATGCGCGTCTCGCCCATGTGGATGAGGCCACGCAGGAACGTGCCCGTCGTCACGACGACGGCGCCGGCGCGGAAGGTGCGTCCGTCCGCAAGGATCACGCCCGCGACTTGGCCGTTCGATACGATGAGATCATCCACGCCGCCCTCGACGACCGTCAGGCCCTCTGTCGCGGCGATCGCGGCCTGCATGACCTGGCGGTAGAGTTTTCTGTCGGCCTGGGCGCGGGGCCCTTGGACGGCGGGGCCCTTGGAGCGCTTCAGCAGGCGGAACTGGATGCCGGCCTGATCGGCGACGCGGCCCATGAGGCCGTCCATGGCATCGACCTCGCGGACGAGGTGGCCTTTGCCGAGCCCGCCGATGGCCGGGTTGCAGGACATCTCGCCGATGGTCGCGGCGCTGTGCGTGACGAGGGCTGTCCGCGCGCCCATGCGCGCCGCCGCAGCCGCGGCCTCGACGCCCGCGTGGCCACCGCCAACGACGATCACATCGTAGGTCGCCTCGGTCATGATCCGTGCTGCTCAGGGCGCTTGATTTGCTGTGAGCCCAGAGCCATAGGGTAAACCGCGCCGGCGGTCAAAAGGGTGGCGGCCTTATCCCTGGACTGAACGCGTGGCGAAGCGCTGTTGGAGGCGGATCAGATAGCCATCGGGGTCCTGGACGACGAACTGGCGCACGCCGATCTCGGCGTCGTCGCGGCGATACCAGCGATCTTCCAGCGGCAGGAAGATGGGGAGGCCGGCGGCGAGGACCTTGACGTAGAGGGCCTCCACATCCTCGACGCGGATCTGGAGGTTCATACCCCGGCCGAAAGGCGGCTCGAGTGGCGCCCGCGGCCAGAGCCGGTCCTGCGCATGAGGCTGCTCCAGCATCAGCTCGGCGCCGCCCCGATCGAGATAGGCGAAGCGGTCCTCTGGTCGGTCATAGAGAATGCGGAAGCCAAGCAGGCCGACGTAAAAGGCTAGGCTTTTGTCGAGATCGCTGCAGATCAACTCGGGCACGATCAGCGGGCGCATGGCCTATCTCGCCTTTCGGAAATGCCAGCAGACGCCAGCCGGATCGATGATGTGGACCTCGCGGCCCCAGGGATAGTCGGTCGGCGGCTTGGTGCGTACGCCGGCGTATTTGGCGGGAAGGCCCAGGGCGTCGATCTCCGCCCAATAGGCATCCAGATCGTCGACCTCAACGACGTGCATCTGGTTTTCCTGCCAGACGGGGATGTGGATGTTCTGGAGCATGAAGTACGCGCCGCCAAAGCGCAGCCCGGCGATGTCGCCATTCCGCCAGGCCGTCTCGAAGCCGAGATCGGCAAAGAAGGCGATCGCAACGTCGAAGTCCGGTCCCGAGGGGACGAACGGGATGAGGGCCGTTGCTCGGGTCTTCATAATTGGCCTCTGAAACAGGCCCGGGGCGAACGTTTCACGTGAAACAATCGTTACCGGGCGCCCCGAATTCTCACTTTCCAATGCAGAAGCGGGCGAAGACCTGATCGAGGACATCCTCCGGGTCGATCCGGCCGACAATACGGCCGAGCGCGTCGGCCGCGATGCGGAGTTGCTCGGCGGCGAGCTCCGGGCCGTGCGTGCTGGACGAGCTGACCGCCTTCAGCGCATCGAGACACGCTTCGATCTGCTGGCGATGCCGGAGCTGCGTGATCACTGGCTTGTCGCTAGCACCGTCCGTGGCCTCGTGCACGATCCGTCCGAGGTTTCCAACAAGCTCCGAAATACCTGTGCCCGTGCGGGCCGAGATCGCGTGATCCGAAGGTATATCGCGGCGCGCGCTCGCTGCATCGATCTTGTTGAGGATGCGCAGGACACGCCGGCCGCGGTTTCTGAGATCCGTTGGGACGTCCGGTAGGGGTGCCGTTGCGTCGATGATCCAGAGGACGAGATCCGCCTCTTCCGCGCGATTGAGAGCGCGACGGATGCCCTCCTGCTCGACGGCGCCCGCGGCTTCGCGCAGCCCCGCCGTATCCGCGACGATGGCCATGTAGCCATCGAGATCGAGGCGCACCTCCAGCACATCGCGGGTCGTGCCGGGCTCATCGGACACGATCGCGACGTCCCGGCGCGCGAGCGCATTCATCAGGCTCGATTTGCCGACGTTCGGTGGCCCTGCGAGCACGATGCGAAAACCCTCGCGGACGATCTCGCCGCGTCGCCCGTCTTTCAGGTGGTTGCTGATCTCTGCGGAGAGCCGCGCCGCTTCCGCCAGTGCCTGCTTCTCCGCGCTTGCCGAGACATCCGCCTCATCGGAGAAGTCGATGGCGGACTCCATCAGCGCACGCGCGCCGATGAGTTCCTGTCGCCATCGCTCGTAGAGCTGATATAGCGCACCCGAGGCCTGCTGGAGCGCCTGGCGCCGCTGCGCATCGGTGTCGGCGTCGATGAGATCGATGATGCCTTCGGCCGCCGTGAGATCGAGCTTGCCGTTCTCGAACGCGCGGCGCGCGAATTCGCCCGCAGTCGCCGGCCGACAGCCAGGAACGGCCGATAGTGCAGCAAAGGCGCCGGCAAGGACCGCGCGGCCGCCGTGCAGATGGAGCTCGCACATGTCCTCGCCGGTCTCGGTGTTCGGGCCGGCGAACCAGAGCACGAGCGCGTGGTCGAATTCCTCGCCCGTATCGGGATGGCGAAGCTTGCGGAAAGCGGCGAAGCGCGGCTTGGGGCGCGGCGCCGCAATGCGGTCGAGGGCGATGCCTGCTGCAGGCCCTGAGACGCGGACAACGGCGAGTGCCGTGCGACCCGCGCCGCTCGAGAGCGCAAAGATCGTGTCCTGCGTCGCGCTCTCGGATGTGGTCGTCATGCGAGCACCAGATTTGACCAGCCGCGCGGCTAGCGCTTGGCCTCCGCGATCAGCTCGGCGAGGCCGCAACGCTGGTTGCCCGAAGCGTCGAAGTTCGCAGGATCGAGCCACGTCTCGTAGGCGCGCTTGAGTGCCGGCCACTCCTTGTCGATGATCGAGAACCACGCGGTGTCGCGATTGCGGCCCTTGTAGACCACGGCCTGACGGAATGTACCCTCGTAGATGTAGCCGTAGCGCTCGGCGGCTTTGCGCGAGGGATGATTGAGGCTGTCGCATTTCCATTCGTAGCGGCGATAGCCGAGCTCGTCGAAGACGCGCTTCATCATGAGGTACATCGCCTCGGTGGCGATGGCCGTGCGCTTGAGGCGCTCCGAGTAGTTGATGTTGCCAACCTCGATCACGCCCATGTTCACATCGATGCGCATGAAGCTCGCGATGCCGACGGCGCGGCCGCTCGCACGCTCGATGATCGTGTGGCACAACGGGTCCGTCAGCTTCGACTGCGCATCGAGATAGGCGCGCAGGGCCTCCTTGCTCGCCGGCAGGTCGACGAAAAGATACGTCCAGCTCCGCCCGCTCGGGTCAGCGGAGAATGCCTCCCAAAGATCGTCGATGTGCGCGGCAGGATCGAGAATGACGACATCGCAGCGCGTGCCCTTCATGGGCGTGCGCGGCGGCTGCGCGCGCGGCGTCCAGCCCGGCACGGCGGTGCCGATCGGTTGACCGTGGGTATTCGTGCCCGGCGAGGGATTCTCGTGGAGGATGGTCTGCATGGGGCTCTGCTTCTGCGCGTTACACGTTAGTGCGGTTTCTTGATCATCACACTAGCTGCGGTTCTTGCGCTCGCGGATCTCGGCGAACACCTCCCAATCCTTCTTGTCCTTCATGCCGAGACGCTCGCGGATGGCCGGCACGTGCGGTCGCAGGAAGGGGTTCGTCTCGAGTTCGATGTCGACACGTGTCGGCTGCGTCAGCGCATTGCGCGCGCGCATGGCCGTCACCTGCGCCGCGCGCTCGACGAGCTTCTGATTGTCGGGCTCGATGGAGAGCGCGAACTTCGCATTGGCGACCGTGTACTCATGCCCGCAATAGAGCTCGGTGTCCTTGGGCAGGCGCGCGATCTTCTGCAGCGAGTTCCACATCATCTGCGGATCGCCTTCGATGATGCGGCCGCAGCCCATGACGAAAAGCGTGTCGCCGACGAAGGCCATCTTCTGGTCGGGCATCACGAGGCTAATGTGGCCTGCGGTGTGCCCTGGGGTGTCGATGACATCGATCTGATGGCCGGCGAGCTTGAACGTATCGCCCTCGCCAACGAGCTGGTCGAGGCCCTGGATCTTCGAGGCCTCTGCCTTCGGGCCGATGACCTTGCAGCCGGTCTCGGATTTGAGCGGTGCGATGCCCTCGGTGTGATCGCCATGGTGGTGCGTGACGAGGATGTGCGTCAGGCGCCAGCCTTTGTTGGCAAGCTCGCGGCGGATGGCAGCCGCATCAGGTGCGTCGATGCTCGCGGTCGTTCCGGTTTCGGGGTCGTGCAGCAGCACGGCGAAGTTGTCGCTGCGGCAGATGAACTGGTGTACGTCGAGGCGGCTCATGTCGACCTCCCGTTGGAATTCTGCGGGGACATAGTCTGCGCAGCAGCGCTGGCTGCGCACATGGATTTGCAGTATCGCAGTCTGCCCCCATTGCCAATGGCGCGTCGCCGGCGCAGCGGGGCAACGCGCGCAGGGGTGCCATCGAATGGCTGAGGATGCACGAACGAGGATCGTCGTCTGCGCCGATGACTACGCCCTGACGCCGGGCGTCAGCCGCGGGATCCGCGAGCTCATCGGCGCGGGCCGCATCTCGGCGACGAGCGTCATGACGGTGTGCCCGTACTGGCCTGCAGAAGGACCGGCCCTCGCAGCCGCGGCGGGAGACGCGGATATCGGTTTGCATCTCACGCTGACCGATCAGGCGCCGCTCGGCGCGATGCCGGAGTTCGCGCCGTCCGGTCGCCTGCCGCCGATCGGGAAGGTCGTGCGGGCGGGTCTGCTCGGCCGCTTGCCGACTGCCGAGATCGAAGCCGAGATCGAGCGGCAGCTCGAGGCCTTCGTCGCCATTTGGAAGCGCCCGCCCGCCCATGTTGATGGTCATCACCACGTGCATCAGTTACCGGGTGTGCGGGGCGCGTTGCTGAGCGTGCTGTCTCGGCGGGGCGGGCCGCGGCCCTACTTGCGCTCATGTCATGAGCCGCTGAGCCGCGCGTTGGCGCGCGGTGTTGCCTGGAAGAAGGCGCTCGTGATCTCGGCACTCGGGGCAGGCTTTGCGCGGACGGCCGCTGCCGAGGGGTTCGCCATGAACAACGGCTTCAGCGGCGCCTACGATCTTGGAGCTGGCGGGCAGCCTCTCGCGGATTTGTTCGCCCGCTTCGTTGCGCATCTCGGGCCGCGGCCGCTCATGATGTGCCACCCTGGATACTCCGATACAACTTTGGCGGGCCTCGATTCCATGACCGCACAGCGCGACGCGGAGCTGGCGTTTCTGGCCAGCGACGAGTGGTCGAAGGTGCTCGCTGCAGCCGGCTGCGTGGTCGCGCCGTTCAAAGCGATTTAGGTGCCCGGCCGGCTTTCAGTTGGCACGCGCCGTGCTCCAGTTGGCACGCGCCGTGCTCCAGTTGGCACGCGCCGTGCTTATGGTCGGAGGAGAGCAAATTCCGCCAATTCCTTGCGGCGCCTAGTTCAAAAGCATCACGGTTGTTTACCATTTTTTACTTGACGTGATGATAAAGTGTCGCACATTATCCACAATGTTCTGTGAAGGTGCAGGCCTCTGCAGGACATCGAGGGTCGGCCCTGGATCGCGTTGTGGTCCGGTGGTGGTCAAGCGAGGTCGGCGACATGAGTATCGAACGACTGCATCGCGCTGCATTGGCTGCCGGGTTCGCCATGGCGGCCCCGGATGACGACCCGGGTGTGGATCGCGATCCCATCGCACGGCGCGCAGATGTGCCGGCCTCGGGCAATCTTCCCGCCGTGATCTCCCAGACTGACCGCCTCGACATCCGCCGCATCGAGCTGCTCGCTCCGGTGCTGGCCTTTGGCGCACGGCTGCGCGGGCGGCTGCCCACTCTGGGCGGTGGCGCTACGGCCTGAGCGCGAAACGCTCCAATCAAATCCAAACTGCCTGTTTTAATTTTGGGCCGGTGCGGAAGCATGTCCGGCCAAATCTCCGCGCATTCGAAATGCGGCTCCAAATGCAACAAAGCCGCACTGAGCGCCCGGAGGCAAACAATGCGGCTTCGATGCTGTCCGAATACCGGGATGGTCCGTTAAACGGAAACCCCGGAATAGGGTCAGTTAGCGGACCTGCTGCGAAACAGGCGCAACATCGCCCGCGCCGAGCTTGTAGGACTCGTGGGCCACTTCCTTGCGGCACGCGCCAAGAGCAACGGCCGCGATAACCGTGGCAAGAACGATAGCACTCTTCATAGTCAGTCTCCCCTAGAAAACCCCGTGATGGGATCAACTCTCAACGCAGACCCTGCTCCGTCACCGGCGCATTGGCGCCACGCTCATTGGCGCATACGACACTAGGGTGCGCGCATGTCCCAATGGCCACGACCGCAATTGGAATCCCCCCCAGGCGTCACGAATGACGGCACTGTTACGGCCCAATCTTTGGACGCGGCAGTCGCCCTATTCTGGGTACTTATGAGCGGTGTTCAGATCAAGATACAGCGAAGCATCTGTGGATGTTTTGTGCCGTCAGAGATGCGAAAATGACACTGGAAAGGGGTTCAGCGAGCATGAGTTGGCGAAATGCAGGCTATTTGAACGGCGAAAACGATCCGAATACGGTTTTGGAGGGTTCTCAGCGGAGCAGCGGCGACCATGCCGGGTCGGAAGCGAAGGACGGTGTGCGAATCACTCGCTCGTTCCGACCGGTGAGATCGATGGAGTAGATCCGCGCGCCTCCGTTGGCTCCTTGCTGCTCCCGGAAGAACATCAGGAAGCGGCCATTCGGTGCCCAGGTCGGCCCTTCGTTGTGGTAGCCGTCGGTGAGCACGCGCTCGCCCGAGCCGTCCGTGCGCATGACGCCGATGAGGAAGCGCCCAGAGAGCTGCTTCGTGAACGCGATGTAGTCGCCGCGTGGCGACCAGACCGGAGTCGAGTAGCGTCCTTCGCCAAGGCTGATGCGACGCGGCGCACTCCCGTCCGATCCCATGACGTACAGCGCCTGGTGGCCCTCGCGGTCGGACTCGAACACGACTTGGCGACCATCGGGCGCGTAGCAAGGTCCCGTATCGATCGCGCGCCCTTGCGTGAGCCGCCGGATCTGACGGCTGCGCAGGTCCATCTCGAGGATGGAGCTGTCGCCCTCCTGCTGGAGGCTCATGATGATGCGCTGCCCATCGGGCGAGAAGCGCGGCGCGAAGGTCATGCCTGGGAAATCGCCGACGACGCTGCGCTGGCCGGTCTCGATGTTGAGCATCACGACGCGCGGCTGCGAGCCCGCGCCGTAGGACATGTACGTGATTTCCTGCGTCGAAGGGCTGAAGCGCGGCGTCAGCACGAGCTCGCCGCCCTGGCTCAACATGCGGACGTTGAAGCCGTCCTGGTCCATGATGGCGAGCCGCTTGACGCGCTTCTGCTTCGGTCCCGTCTCGTCGATGAAGACGATGCGCGAGTCGAAGTAGCCCTTCTCGAGCGTCAGCTTCTCCCAGACCTGATCCGCGATGATGTGGCCGACGCGGCGCCAGTTCGCCGCCGCGGTCGTGAACTGCTGGCCGGTCACCTGCTTGCCGAGCACGACATCCCAGAGCCGGAACTCGGCCCTGACGCGCCCATCCGGCATCTGTGAAACGCGCCCGACGACCAGCGCCTCGGCGCCGATGCTGCGCCAGTCGGCGAAACGCGGCGCGGCGTTCAGGTCGTTGATCCGCTCGATGAAGCCCTGCGGATCGAGCGGCTGGAAGAGGCCGGAGCTTTCGAGGTCTGCGGTGACGACGCCGGACACATCGGCGGCAAATCGTGGATCCTCGCCGAGGAAAGGCGGAATGGCGATCGGCCGCGGGCGCAGGTTGGCCTGGTCGATGTCCACCTGCAGCGGTCCGCGCGACGGCGGCTGCTGCGCGAATGCCGGCAGCATAGGTGCCAGCGCCGGCGCGAGTGCCGCAGCGCTACCCAACTGAAGGGCCGTCCGCCGCGTCAGCGTGCGCTTCATCGTCGTGCCAGACATTATTTCGCCCGTCCCCGGAAGATCCCTTGGAGGCTGTGCGACGCCAAGGTGTCGAAAGTTTGAAGCCCGCGGTTGGACGTTTGGTCTCGGTGGCGCCGGCTCAACCGAGCGTGACGCCGCAATTTGCGGCCCACCCGAGCCCCTCGACCGTGCCCCTGCGCGGCTTGTACTCGCAGCCGACATAACCCGAGAAGCCCGTCGCGTCGATCTCCCGGAAAAGGAAAGCGTAGTTCATTTCCCCATCATCCGGCTCGCCGCGGTCCGGCGGGCTCGCGATCTGGTAGTGGCGGGCGAGGTGGCCGAACTCGCGGATGGCCATCGCCGTGTCGCCTTCCTGGATCTGGCGGTGATAGAGGTCGAACTGGAGGCCGAGGTTCGGCTCGCCCACTTCGTAGATGACGGCGCGCGCCTCACCCGTCGTGTTCAGGAAGAAGCCCGGAATGTCGCGCGTGTTGATCGGCTCGATGATCACGTCGCCATCGTCCTTCGCTGCGAGACGCGCAGCGCGTTTCAGGTTGGCGACGTACGTGCGCCGCTCGGCCCCGTGATGGCGCAGCCCCGGCATGGCGTGAATACGCCGGCATCCCGTTGCCTCGGCATAGCGCAGCGCCATCGCCACGGCCTGCTC
>ERZ778022.1284-NODE-1284-length-35763-cov-5.203456_pt1 | contig 35763 bp, 35 predicted proteins | sample MGYA00375752_ERZ778022 | MGnify/ENA primary metagenome ERZ778022 (study PRJEB29350, sample SAMN05389826) | bioreactor metagenome | isolation source: Thiocyanate bioreactor | place: South Africa: University of Cape Town | collected 2014-04-04 ...
CAACGGTCAGGCCGATCGAATGATTGAGCGCGGCCATCACAGACCCAATCGTCATGACCGAGAGCTGCGCCAGCACGGCGTTGCGTGTTGCCATGCGGTTGCGCACGCTGACCCATATGCCGCCGCTGACCGAGGCCAGACACAAGGGAACCGTGAACAGGATTGCCAGGGCCGGCGCATAACCGAAGTTCAAGGCCAGCGCCACCGCGCCGATCTCGATGGCTGCGACGGCGGCGCCGCCTGCAGCGGCACAGATGAGCCACAGCAGGATTGCCGGGCTGAGGATCGAGCCTTTGGCATGGGGCAGGTCCTCCATATGCGCCGAACGCACATGAGGAACGAGAAATGCCGGCAGGGCGCCCAGAAGCGTGATGGCCAGAAGCGCAAAGACGGGCGAGATCGTGCCCAGGCCGGAGGCTGCCACCGGGGCCATAACGAAGGTCGCCTCGTTGAGCGTCGCCGCGATCCCCAGCGCCCGCGGCAGCTTCGATGCCGGCGCAAGCTGGTTGAGAACGGAGCGCAGGTAACCGAAGGCTGCTCCATTGACCGAGCCCGCGACGGCCGCGAGCAGAATGAGCCACGGAAAGGCAACCTGATAGGCGGCGCAGACCACGATTGCGCCCAGCGCCAGGGTGCGGAACGCCACCAGCAGCTTCAGCATCGTTGCCGAGGGCAGGGTCTTGCCGAACCGCGTCAACGGAATGGCGCCGGCTACCTGGGCCAGCGTCATCGCCAGGATCATCGCCGCACCGCCATTGGTTTCGCCGGTCAGGCCAAGCGCCAGCAGCGAGAACGCCACCGGACCAGCCGCCTGCGGCACGTTCAGCGTTGCGGAGGACGCAAACCAGCGGAACAACGGCCAGCGGCTGGAAGAGCCATCGGCGGAAAGACTGCCGGAGCCGCCGACGGACGTATCGTGATGAGTGGTCATTGCACTTCAGAAGATGGTATCTTCCACTCGGGCAGCGGAAAGATGTGATCATAGGCCCAGTTGAAGACGAAGGCGTACAGCATGTAGAAAAGCGAGAATGAGACGTCCATCACCAGCGCCTGCCAGAGCGAAACACCGAGATACCAGGCGATGAACGGCATCAGCACCGTCAGCAGGCCCATCTCGAACAGGACGGCATGATAAACGCGCATCAGGCCGCTTTTCGCGGTCGTACCGGCCGTCCGCTGCAGCACCCAATCGAACATGTAGTTATAGGCAAAATTCCAGCCGGTCGCGATGGTGGCGCTGACGAGGCTCACGACGCCGATGTCATGAATCGGCATGTTGAACACCAGGGCACCCAGCGGCGTCACGGCCAGCAGGCCCAGGATTTCAAAGCTGACGGCGTGACGGATACGATCAGGAACGGAACGCATTTTTCCTCCAGAATGCCCGGGCCGTCCCGGGCGGACTTAACCCGGTGAAGGGGGAGGCCGTCCTCGCTTACATATTTGTAAGGATACAGACCGACAGAAGCGATTGCAACGCTCCAATTGACGGGAAAACCGTGCAGGCCCCGGCCTCCCGCGGCAAGGGCCGGTTTCAGCCGCGCCGGAACGGCGTCTCCGGCACCGGCGTGCGCGCCGCGCCCTTGTCGAACCAGTCGAGGATGTTATCGGCCACCAGATCCGCCATCGCCTGCCGCGTCGGCACCGATGCCGAGGCCACATGCGGCAGCAGGCTGACATTGTCGAAGCCGAGCAGGGCTTCCGGCACATTCGGCTCGTCATAAAAGACATCGAGCCCGGCGGCGGCAATGGTCTTGTCCGCAAGCGCTGCGGCCAGCGCCGCCTCGTCGACGCTCCAGCCGCGGCCGACATTGATGAAGACGCCATTGGCGCCGAGCGCCCGGAAAATGCCGGCATCGACCGCCTTGTGCGTCTCCGCCGTCTTCGGGACGATGCAGATAAGCGTATCGACCGCTTCCGCCAGCGCGGCCAGCGAGGCGAAATGGTCATAGGCGACGTCGGTGCGCGGCGTGCGGGTATGGTAACTCACCTTGACCTTGAAGGCTTCGAGCCGGCGGGCGATTTCGAGGCCGATACGGCCGAGACCGAAAAGCCCGACATGACGGCCGCGCAACGACAACGGCGACAAGGGGAACGCCCCCTCCGCCACCCAGCGTCCGGCCCTGAGGTAGTTTTCCGCCTGCGGCAGCCGGCGCAGCGTGTTGAGCAGCAGGCCGATGGTGGTATCGGCCACCTCATCGTTCAGAACATCCGGCGTATTGGTGACGACGATCTTTCTTTCCGCGGCGACGCGGACGTCGACGCCGTCATAACCGACACCGAAATTGCCGATGATTTCCAGGTTGGGCAGCGCATCGAACCAGGCCTTCGGAAAGCTGCCGGATACCGCCGCCCCGCGAACGGTGGCAGCCTTTGCCGCATCCAGCGGCAAGGTGGCTCCGCGCTCGACGGGAATCACCGTGTAGCGCGCTTCCAGGCGCTCGGTGACGCGACGGTTGATCTGGCCGGGGATGAGGATGGCGATATCGGATTGCGGCATGGGATCTATCCAGGATGGCAGGAGCGATTCCGGCGGTAAAACAAGACGGCCTGTTTCCGGAATTGCAGGAAACAAATGATATGGAGCATGCCCGCGCCTTGGCGAGAGGCGGACAAGCCTTACGAACGACTTCTGATGGGACCGGTGGACTGGCGGATGCGCATCTCCGGCTTGATGAGGTGGATGCCGTCCGGCTCATGGCTGCCGATGAGCTTGTCGAGCAGCGCCCGCGCCGCAAGCCGCCCCACCTCGGCCTGGCCGTTCCAGACGGTGGTGAGCGCCGGCGTGGCGATCGCCGCCTCCTCCAGATCGTCGTAACCGGTCACCGAAATATCCCGGCCGGGCACGAGGCCGGCGCGGGCGATGCCGTTCATCAGGCCGATGGCAACGAGATCGTTCCAGCAGACGGCAGCCGTCGGTTTCTGCGGCAGCGACAGGAAATGCACGGCGGCCTCGAAACCGCCCTGCTTCGAGCGCGGCCCCGGAATGCGCAGGTTGGGATCGACCTCCATGCCGGCCTTGCGGAGCGCATTGACATATCCCTGGTAACGGTCGCGCCCGGTCGACGTCTGGTCGGTGCCGCCGATCATCGCGATGGTGCGATGGCCGAGGCTGATCAGGTGATTGGTGGCAAGCGAAATGCCGTAGCTGTCGTCGCCGCGATAGGTGGGCATATCGACGCCCTCCATCGAGCGGGCGACGAGGATGGCCGGCATGCCGTTGTCCTCGGCCAGCTTCATGTCCTCGATGGGCGTGCCGATGGCCGGCGACATGATCACGCCGTCGCCGCCGAGCTGCAAAAGCGTCTCGACGAAGCTGCGCTGCTTCTCCACCGAATCGTAGTGGTTGGACAGGATGAAGGTATGCTGGCTGCGGTCCAGCTCGCTTTCGATCGCCTTGAGGATTTCGCCGTAGAACGGGTTCATGATGTCGTGCACGACGACGCCGATGATGCCCGAGCGCGAGGTGCGCAGGCTGGCGGCGCGGCGATTGTAGATATAGCCGAGGGCGCGGGCCTGTTCCTTGATCCGGTCGCGGGTGGTGGTCGCCACCAGCGGGCTGTCGCGTAAGGCAAGGGATACGGTTGCGGTGGAGATCCCCAGCGTTTCCGCAATGGTCGACAGTTTGATCTTTTGAGCCACCGTTCCTCCCCCGCCTCACGCACGCTCAACCGGCAACATCGCTATCCGCCGAATTAAAAATTTTAATTAAACGGTTTAGTCCCTCTCCGCAATCGCCTGCTTTCAAAAAAGCGTCATAAAACGGCTACTCTTCCTCATCCTCGGCAACGATCTCTTCTCCCTGAAGATTGGCATCCAGCGTTTTGAGCAGCCGGACCAGCGTTCGGACCTCCTTGTCGGAAAAACCCTTGAGGGCAAGCGCGTCGCACGCCGTCACGGCGCGGGCGATGAGTTCGGTGCTGCTCCGGCCGTTCTCGGTGAGATAGACCTTGGTCAGGCGCTGGTCCGTTTCATCGGGGCGGCGCTCGACGAAACCCTGGACTTCCATGCGGCCGATGGTGCGCGTCATGGTCGGCGCCTTGACGCCGAGGCGTTGCGCCAAAGCGCCGGCGGTCAGGCCGTCCGCTTCGGTCAGCGCCACGATCACCCCATCCTGGCCGGCATAAAGCCCGCCTTCGAGAAGATTGCGCGACAAGGTGGTGCGCATGGAGCGCGCCGCCTGGGTGATGGCCTGCGCCAGATCCGCCGCGCCGACTTCCGGATGATCTTTTTTCTTGCCGGATTTGTGCTTCTTGGCGTCTTTCTTCTTGCCCATGCCTTCCGGCCTTCCTTTTCGCGGTTCAAAACCCACGTTATGTTTCCCTGGTCCATCCTTATAGAAAGACAGAGATATTCGCCAGATGCAGCAGCCGACGCCGAACTTCGCAGACAACGATCCGAAGCTGAAACCGAAGGCGCGCAAGGACTGGATCGCCGTCCTGCCGCTCGGCGCCCACGAGCAGCACGGGCCGCATCTGCCGTTCGAAACCGACAGCCTGATCGCCGCCGGTATCGCCGCCCGCGTCGCCGAAACGCTGCCCGCCGGCCTGCCCGCGACCTTCCTGCCGGTGGAGCCGGTCGGATATTCGATAGAACACATGGACGTCGCCGGCACACGCACCCTGGCCTTCGACGAAGCCGTCCATCGCTGGCTCGGCATCGCCGAGGGGCTGCACCGCCAGGGCATCCGCAAATTCGTGATGCTGAACGCCCATGGCGGCAACGCGCCGCTGATGACCATCGTCGCCACGGAGGCGCGGGTGCGCTTCGGCATGCTGGCGGTGGCAACCAGCTGGACCCGCTTCGGCCAGCCCGACGGCTGGATCTCGGCTGAAGACAAGGCAATCGACATCCACGGTGGCGACATCGAAACCTCGGTGATGCTGGCGCTTCATCCCGACCGTGTCGACATGTCGAAAGCCGCCGCCTTCCCGTCGCGACAGACGGAGTTTGTACGGAATTTCCACCACCTGCGCGCCTACGGCCCGCACGCCTTCGGCTGGAAGATGTCCGATCTCAACCCGGACGGCGTCGCCGGCAACGCCGCAAACGCCACCGCCGCGCGGGGTGAGGAACTGGTTGCCTATGCGGTGAAGGGCATTATCCAACTGCTACAAGACGTGCATGCTTTCGATGCAGCCACGTTGCGGTGAGGCTTGTCGCCGCTCAGCTCTTCCCGCATATTGCAAGGAGTGAGAAGGCGGAAAGAACCGCAGATGCGCATATCTGTCAGTGATGCCGAAGGACAATTGACCGAACTCGTACGCCTCGCCAAGCAGGGCGAAGAGGTGGTCCTGACGCAGGACGGCCGCGCCGCGGTGCGGCTGGAACCTGTCCGCAAACCGCCGAGCCCCGAAGAAAAACGGGCAATGATCCTGAAGCTGCAGGGCGAGGTGTACCTGAAGCAGGTGCCGCCCGGCCCGGATGCGGCGCGCAGCCAGGATTTCCTCTACGACGACTGCGGATTGCCGGAATGATCGTAGCGGATACGTCCGCTCTGATGGCAATGCTGCTTGGAGAGCCGGCAGCCACAGCCTGCCTTTCTGTCTTCGAGCGGGAAGAGCCGGTTCTCATATCCGCGGCAACCGTCACCGAAGCGCTTATCGTCGCCACACGAAGGCAGATCGGCCCGCAGATGAAAGAATTGCTGTCATCGCCTGCCCTGCAGATCGTTGCCATAACATCCGACCGCGCCCGCCATGCCGCCGAGGCCTATGAACGATGGGGCAAGGGGAACCACCCCGCCGGCCTCAACTTCGGCGATTGTTTCTCCTATGCCGTTGCCAAGGAATTCGCATGCCCGCTTCTCTATGTCGGCAACGATTTTTCCGGGACGGACATTGCTTCGGCACTGGAAGGGAAATGACGGCGCTGTGAAACGGTATCGCATAACGCAACAAAGGCTTTGAACTGGCTGGCGCTCGTCCTTATATGGAAGGCGACGCCCACAAGGCCCAAGCTCCCATTCGAGGCTCCCATGACCGAAACAGCCACCGCCAAGCCCATTCCCGTTACCGTCCTCACCGGCTATCTCGGCGCCGGCAAGACGACGTTGCTCAACCGCATCCTCTCCGAAAACCACGGCAAGAAATATGCGGTCATCGTCAACGAATTCGGCGAGATCGGCATCGACAACGACCTGATCGTCGAGTCGGACGAAGAAATCTACGAAATGAACAACGGCTGCGTCTGCTGCACCGTGCGCGGCGACCTGATCCGTGTCGTCGAGGGGCTGATGCGCCGTCCCGGCCGCTTCGACGGCATCATCGTCGAGACCACCGGCCTGGCCGATCCGGTTCCCGTCGCCCAGACCTTCTTCATGGATGACGATGTCCGCGCCAAGACCGAACTCGATGCCGTCGTCGCCCTCGTCGACGCCAAGCACCTGCCGCTGCGGCTGAAGGACAGCCGCGAGGCGGAAGACCAGATCGCCTTCGCCGACGTCGTCGTCGTCAACAAGACCGACCTCGTTTCGCCGGAAGAGATCGCCCGCATCGAGGATGTCGTCCGCGCCATCAATCCTTCGGCGCGCATCTACAAGACCACCCGTTCCGGCGTCGATCTCGCCCGCGTGCTCGACCAGGGGGCCTTCAACCTCGAGCGCGCCCTGGAAAACGATCCGCATTTCCTCGATCACGATCACCATGACCACGACCATGTCTGCGGCCCGGACTGCGGCCACGATCACCATCATCACCACCACGATCATGATCATGACCACCATCACCATGATCATCACGATCACGACCATCACCACCATGCCCCGTCGCCGATCCATGACGTGACGGTGCAGTCGGTTTCGCTGCGCGGCGGCGAGATGAATCCTGACCGTTTCTTCCCGTGGATCCAGAAGATCACCCAGACGGACGGCCCCAACATCCTGCGCCTCAAGGGCATCATCGCCTTCAAGGGCGACGAGGAACGCTATGTCGTCCAGGGCGTGCACATGATCATCGAGGGCGACCACCAGCGGGCTTGGAAGGACGGCGAAAAGCGCGAAAGCCGCCTCGTCTTCATCGGCCGCAACCTCGACCGGGAAAAGCTGGAACGCAGTTTCCACGCCTGCGAGGCGACCGCCTGAGGCGATGGTCCGCCTGACGGAAACCGCGGCGGAGGCCCTGTGGGTCGGCGACATTCTGCGTCTGCCGGAGAATTACGACCTCGGCCCGGGCTCTCCGCCTGTGGATTTGATCGTCTACGAACCGAATGACGCGGAATGCGGTCTGGGCCTTCTGGTGATCTCCGGCTACAAGGCGGGACTGATCTATGCGCTTCTGCCGCTGCCTTCGCTTCTCAAAGGCACGCGGGCGCTGGATCTCGGCTGGCTGAAGGACAATTGGGACCGCTGGTTCTGCTATGAACATGGGGACGACATGCGCGTAATCGACATCAACGAGACCTTGGTTTTCGCCTGGGACAAGCGGACCATCGAGGGCAAAGCCTGATGCCCACCGTCGCCCCTCTCGACCTGACCGGCCACATCGTCACCGCCGCCTTCATCGGCGACACGCCGTTCTTCGCCAGCGCCAACGGCACGATCCACCGCCTCGACGGCGGCGAGAAGGTCACCGAAGCCCATGAAGGCCTGCTGACCTGCATCCGCGATCCCCACAGCCAAAGCCTGTTGTCCGGCGGCGAAGACGGCAAGGTCCTGCGCATCGCCGCCGACGGCGGCATTACCATCATCGCCGAAGCGCCGCGCAAGTGGATCACCCAGCTTGCAGCCGGGCCGCAGAACGCCGTGGCTTACGCCCACGGCAAGAGCACCGTCGTGGTGCTGGCGGATGGCAGCACGAAAGAATTTGCCGAAACCCGCACGGTGGAAGGCATCGCCTTTGCGCCGAAGGGACTGCGCATTGCCGCTGCGCGCTACAACGGCGTCTCGCTGCACTGGGTGGCGACGCCCGGGCAGCCGGTGGAACTCGAATGGAAGGGCGCGCATACCTCCGTCACCTTCTCCCCCGACAATCGCTTCATCGTCACCACCATGCAGGAAAGCGCCCTGCACGGCTGGAAGCTCGACGTCAAGCCGGGCTCCGAGACGCGCCACATGCGCATGACCGGCTATCCCGCCAAGGTGAAGTCGCTGTCCTGGTCGCCGAAGGGCAAGTGGCTGGCCTCTTCGGGCGCGCCGGCCGCCATCGTCTGGCCGTTTTCCAGCAAGGACGGCCCGATGGGCAAGGCGCCGGAGGAACTCGGCACGCGCGCCAACATCATGGTCACCAGCGTCGCCTTCCATCCGGTCGAAGACATCCTGGCGATCGGCTTCGTCGACGGCATGATCCTCGGCGCCCGGCTAGCCGACGGCAAGGAAGCCCTGCTGCGTCGCCCCGGCAAGGGCGCCATCACCTCTATGGGCTGGAGCGGCAACGGCAAGCTTTTGGCCTTCGCCTCCGAAGCCGGCGATTGCGGCGTCGTCGATATCAGCGCCTGATCACCGTCGAGAATACCGCAGGAGGTATCACTCCTCCTGCTGCGCCAGGTCGGCGTTCTCCAGCAGGCCGGCCAGCGACGGCAAAAGAGCCTCGGCATCGTAAGGCTTGCGGATGATCGGTATGCCGGCCAGGCTGGCCGGGATCAACGTGCTTTCGCCGTAACCGGTGGCGAAGACGAAAGGAATGCCGCGCCGGCGCAATTCCTCCGCAACCGGCAGCGATGTGCCGGTGCCGAGATTGACGTCGAGAACGGCAACGTCCGGCACGAGCTTGTCCAGCCGGGTCAAGGCGTCCGCCGCCGATCCGGTCGTCGCGACATAGGCGAAACCGGCAGCGATCAGCATCGCCTCGACATCCATGGCGATCAGCATCTGGTCCTCCACAAGCAGCACCGTCTGGCCGGCAAGCCGCGAATACGGCGTTCCGGGCACCGATGCATCGCTTGCACCAGTGTCGGGCGGGGTTTTCGCCGCCACTTCGGATGCATGTTTGGCCGGCAGCAGGAAACGCGCCTGCAGGCCTTCCGGCGCATAGACCACGTCGCTGCGACCGCCGAGATCGTAGGGCACGCTGCGGTCGACCAGCACGGTACCGAATCCCTGACGCGCCGGAGGGGACACCGGCGGACCGCCGCTTTCGCGCCAATGCAGTTCGCAGTCGCGAGCTGAGGTCATCCGCCAGGTCACGTCCAGCCGCCCGCCGCGGATCGAAAGCGCACCGTATTTGGCCGCATTGGTCGACAGTTCGTGCAGCACCAGCGCCATCACCGAAAATGCCCGCGCGTCGAGCCAGACCGCCGGGCCGTCGAGGGCAATGATCCCCGACTGGTTGCGGTAGGGGAGAAGTTCCGCGTTGAGCAGATCGACCAGCGCGCCGCCGCCATCGCCGCGAACCACCTGGTCGTGGGCGAAAGCCAGCGCCTGGATACGGCCCTTGAGGGAAACGACATAATCCTTGATGCCGCGCTTTTCCTGCACCGGATGGCCGACCAGCGACTTGATCACCGCCAGGATGTTCTTGACGCGGTGATTGAGTTCCTCGTTCAGCATGCGCTGGCGAACGTCCGCCTTGCTGCGTTCCTCGGTCAGCAATTCGTTGTGGCGCAGCACGATCTCCACAAGGGCGGAGCGGATGGCCTCGGCGATGTCGCGGTCGGCATCGCTCCAGGGATGCGCCTGCATGTGGACCTGTTCTTTCCAGATCGCAAAACTCTTGCGCGGCGTCAGACGGTCGCCGAGCGGGCCGCTTTCATAGGATTTTTCCGGATTGCCGGCCCAGTTCAGCGTCTGCACCATTTCCTTGCGGAAAAAGAACAGATAGTCGCGCGGGATCTGCGACAGCGGCACGACCAGCAGGCCGGAGACGTCGGCATGATAAGTTTCGGCATCCGGCAGGCGTTGCGTCAACGCATGCGTCGCCCAGATGCGCCCTTCCGCAACCGAACCGGAAAAGCGCGCCAGAGCCGGGATGGAAGCCGGCGGCGGCGTATGGCCAAATCCGCTCCAGTTTCCGTTCATCCACAGGCCGATACCGTCGCAGGGCAGGATAGCGGCGATATCGCGCAGGTGTTCGCGCAGCAGATCGTCGATCTCGGCATGATGGGACGCCAGTTGCAGGAAACGATCGAGCGCCCGGCGGGCATGCTGCGCCGTATCCAGTTTGCGTTTCTGCTGCAGGACATTAAGATTGAGCGAAAAGAACTCGCCGAACATTTCGGCAGCGACGCGAACCGCCATCGGCAACCGGCGCGGTGCGTAATGATGGCAGGCGATCAGCCCCCACAGGGCGCCATCGACGATAATCGAAATCGACATCGAGGCGGAGACGCCCATGTTGCGCAGATATTCGCAGTGAATGGGGGAAACGCTGCGCAGATGCGCAAAGGAAAGATCGAGCGGTTCGCCCGATGCGTCACGCTCGGGAACGACGGCAATACGCTCGAAATTGACATCCGAGATGATGCGAATGGTATTGCGCAGGTAAAGCGCCCGCGCCTGTTGCGGAATGTCGCTTGCCGGAAAATACTGGCCGGAAAAACTTTCGAGGTCGCTGCGTTTCGCCTCGCTGACGACCTGGCCGGCTCCGTCATGCATGAAACGATAGATCATCACCCGGTCGTAGCCGAGCATGCCGCGCGTCAGGCGCGCCGCCACGCTCAACAGTTGCTCCATATCCGGCACGTCGCTGATCCGCCCGATCATTTCGCGGGCGAGCGTCAGCAACTGACCGGCATCGGGGTCACAGGGCTCGAATTCGATAATAACAGTCGATTTGAAGCGATGGACGGAGACATCGAACGTGCCGCCGTGTGGCAGCGCCATGCTGAACAGCAGCGCCGGCCGCTCCGGCGTTTTCACGGCGGCCATCGCATTGCGCAGGTCATGGACGTTCTTCGGGCCGAGGATCCGCTCGAGGACTGCGCCGTTGAGCTGACCATGGAAACCCAACATCGCCGCGGCATTCTCGGAATGGCGCAGCACGGTCGCCACGCTGTTGTCGCAGGCCAGCAGGCAGCCATGCGGCTGGATGCTGCCTGGAATATGGATCGGCTCACGGTCGCAATTGGTCAGGTCGACCTTGACGTCAGGCTGCATCGATCTGAAGCCCCGCAAAGGCATGTTCGGCGGCCGCGAAGGTCGCGTTCGCAGCCGAGGCTGCGGTGTCGATGTCGAACTCGTCGAGGTCTTCGAGGACGGCAAGGAACACACTCCAGCTTCCGACATCCTCCGATTGCCGCGCCAGATGCCGGGCGCCGAACCGGGAATCGAAGCCGAGCGCCTGCGCCCGGCGGTAAAGCACCTTCGCGCCGAGGGCAGAGCCTTCGACAACGTAGCCGATCCCGCACAGCCGGGAGATATCGCGCTCGGCACCGGCCGCGGCATGACGCCGTACGGGCACGTGCAGATCCGCGAGATCGGTCAGCAATTCCGCGCCGATGCTTTTCGGGCACCAGGGGGAAAGAAGGGCAGGCAAAGGCGCACTCAGCAGCATCGCTTCCAGCGGTAGCCTGAAGGCCTGCATGCCATCCAGGTAGCGCCGGTAATCCGCGAGGGAGCCGAGAGACCCAACCAGGGAATCGACCCTGGCATGGGATTTTGATGTGCGCTCCCTGAGTTGAAAGCGCCGCGGCGAACTCTGCATATATAGACTGAACCCGTTTACCCGATCGAAGAACACAGTTTGATTGCCGTTAACGTACCGGCAGCCCGGCCGGTTCCAAAGAATTTCAAGAGCAGGACAAAAATCCTCCGGCCGCACGCTCTCCGAATCAGCGACACGCGTGTTGGTATTGTCGCCAAGGTCGGTTAAAGACGAAAGAAAAAGGCCGGCCATGGCGGCCGTACAATGACGGGGTGGAGCAAGATGTCCGTGACGATCGGCGGCGCGCAAGCCGCGGACGGGTTTTCGCCCGACTGGCCGGCCATTCTTGCCGTCATCCTGTCCGTGACCGCCTTTTCCGTCGCGCAGGGGCTAACCTATCCGCTGATCTCGCTTCTCCTGGAAAGCCGCCATGTGCCGTCCAGCATCAACGGCCTCAATGCCGGCACTTTCGCCATCGGCCAGGCTGTCGCGACGCTGCTGATCGGCCGCCTCGGCGCATTTATCCGGGGCGACCGCCTGATCATCTTCAGCCTGTTTGGCTGCGCCGCCTGCCTTCTGACCTTTGCCTGGTCGGGATCGATCCCCGTCTGGTTCCTGGCCCGTTTCCTGCTCGGCATTTTCGTCAGCCTTGTCTTCATCCTGAGCGAGGCCTGGCTGAGCGCGGCCTGCCCGGATCATCTGCGCGGCCGGATCTCCGGACTATACGGCGCGGGCATGTGTGCCGGCTTTGCCGCCGGCCCGCTGTTCATTCCGATTTTCGGCGGCGCCAACGGCCTGGCTTTTTACGCCCTGGCGGCTTACCTCGCCTTCGTCGCCGTTTCGACGCTGGTCATCTGCCGTTTTGCCCGGACGCAGCCGGAACAGGCTCCTCCCGGCGGCATCCTGCGGTTTTTTTCCGCGGCCCCCCTGCTGATCCTGATGGTCTTCGCCTTCGGCTTCGGCGATATCACCGCCATATCAGGCATGCCGGTCTATTTCACCCGCACCGGCCATAGCGAAGCCTTCGCCGCCTTCAGCGTCAGCATCCTCGCCTTGCCGACGGCGGTCGCCCAGCCTTTCGTCGGCATGCTGCTGGACAAGGTATCACGCTACAAGGTTGCAGTCGGCGCTTGCCTGGCTGCAGCTCTCAGCTACCTCGCCATTCCCTTCGTAGAATCGGAAACGCTCATTCTCGTCGTTTTCGGCGTCCTGGGCGCGGCGAGCTTTGCGCTCTACACCTGCGCGCTTACCCTTCTCGGTGCCGGCTTCTCGGGAGGACTGCTGATCGCCGGAAGCGCCGCCTTCGCGCTCGCCTATGCCGCCGGCAGCGGCCTGGGCTCCGTATCGTCGGGCTTCGTGATGGAAGCCCTTTCGCCACACGCCATGCCGCTCGGGACGGGAGCCGCGCTGCTTCTCTTCACCGTCCTGCTCACCCGGCGTGCCTGACACCCGGTAAAACGAGAACGGCGGATGCCGCGGGGAATCGGCATCCGCCGCTGCCTGCCGGGCGCGGTCGGGACAGGAGAGCCGGTTGCCGTCGGCTCTCCTGCCGGCTCGGGAGGTTAATGGTGGCGCGGCTTGCGACCGCCGTCACCGCCCGACAGGATACCGAGGAGGTTGGTGGTGTTGTTGTTCAGGATGCCGTTGAGGCCGCCCTGCAGCGTGTTGTTGAGTACGCCATTGCCGCTGAGGATGTTGCTGCCGTTGCCGATGCCGACGCTCGGTGCCACGACGATGCTGCCGGTCTTGACGCCGTTGCCGTTGAGAACGTTGAGCGAAAGACCTCCGGCAGATGCCTGGGAAACACCTGCAACGACGATGGCGGCAGCAATGGCAGCGAACTTGAGTTTCATCATATCAATTCCTCCTGTGGTTAAGTGCATCATGTGTGCACAACCAGAAAGATATGTTTTGCGCCGAGATAATCAAGTATATGCTAATGTTATAATGAACCGTTAACAATAACATCTGCAGTTTTATTAAAATTGATCTTCACGCCCGCCAAAGCGCCACTAACTCAATCCCAGGCTGCAAGAAAGACCGCGGAACAATCCCTACAAGCTTTGTTAACCATCTTAATATAACTATTTTCTAATAAAATTACTGCGGGAATAAATTCATGAAGCAATTCCTGGTCACAGCCTTCTGGCTTGCTTCCATGGCAATCGTCACGCCGGCAAACGCCCGGCCACCCGTCGAATTTTCTTTCAGGCAGGGCTACAGTTCCAACCTCTTTCAGGATCCCAACCGGCTTTCGGGGGCGTTTTCCGAAGCGACGCTGTCGCTTCGCGGCAGCCTCGACCTTGATGGTTCAGCACTCAGCTACGAGCTTTCGCAGACGGAGCGAGTGGTGAAGACCTATATATTTGGCAACAGCCACGAAACGGCGCTCAAACTCGGTTATCAGAGACAGCTCTTGGAAAGCGTGGCGCTAAAACTCGAAGCGGCGGTGACCCGCAGCGCCACCGGCGATGTCTTCCTGGTGCTGCCGCAGCAGGTCATCGGCTATCGCGAGACCGATTACGGAGTACAGGGCGGCGGCGAGATGCGTGCGGCCATGCTGGGCGGCACGACCAGTGTGTCCGGCAAATACGGACGCGTCTACAAAGGCAGGGCGCATTTCAACATCGACCTGCTTTTACCGTCCCGGCTCGAAGCCGATGTCGGGCAGATGGTGCTGGCGGCCAATCACGTCCGGCCGCTGTTCGGCGGCGAGGCCGGCGCATATGCGGAATATGCCCAGACCTTCGTTCCGCAGGACGAGCAGCAGCGTTTCATCCGTTACCCCGCCCGGTCGCTGCGCGGTTCGCTGGCCTTCGGGCGGAGCATTGGCAGCAGCTTCACCTTTTTGGCGGATGCCGGCGCCCAGGCGCTTTTCTCCGACAGGCTCGGCACCGGCAAGGTGCCGGTCGAGCCCTATCTGCGCGTCCAGGCGGAATGGAAATCCGACAAGGGCCTGACGCTCGCCGCCGGCTATCGGCAGAACGTCGTCATCGACGATCTCGACGATGCCGTGGCCGAATGGGTCCGCACCCACTCCGTAGCGGTCTCCGCGCCGCTCACGGAAACGGTCAAGGCGACGGTCGGCTACGAACTGGCAAAGAACGACTATTATTATTATCTCTATGACACCAGGACGCAGCGCTGGACGGGCAAGCTTGCCTTCACGCCGGCCAAAGGTCCGGGCTTCGCGCTCGAATACGCCCATATCCGCCGCGACGAAGCCGACCGCAGCCTGAATTTCCAGGGGCATGAGGTCGCGCTGCGGTTCTTCGGACAGTTTTGACAGCCGCAAACGAAAAACGGCGGGTTCCGAAGAAACCGCCGCGCCCGACTGCATCCGCTATCAGGCTGCCCGCCGCATCATCGCCTTGCCGAGCTTCCGGCCGCTTGCCACCAGAAGGCCGGCGGCTCCTTCGAGCCAGCCTTCCTTCAGCTCCAGCGCCAGAAACCGCTGCCGGTCGAAGGGGCCGGGCATCACCAGGTGCCGCGTCTTGGCGGTGAAGAAACCGAAGCGTTCGTAATAGGGCGCATCCCCGACCAGAAGGATGGCGCCATGATCGCGCTTCTTGGCTTCGGCAATGGCCGCACGCATCAGCGCCGAGCCGACCCCCTTGCCCTCGTAATCGCAATCGACCGCCAGCGGGCCGAGCAGCAGCGCATCGACCGGACGGCCTTCGGCATTGACGCCGGCTTCGATGTTCCACAGGCGCACCGTGCCGATCAGCCGGCCGGCGGCATTGCGGGCAACCAGCGCCAGGCCTTCCGCCGGCACGCGGCCGCGGCGGATCTTTTCCGACGACTTCTTGCGGCGGTCGGCGCCCATGGCGCGATCCAGCAGGTTTTCGCGCGCAACGACATCGCCTGCATTTTCCAGGTCGATCGTGAAGGTGGACTGCGCAAAAAATGCGCGCACGGAATCGATAACAGCGGCCATCTTGGCCTCCTGCAACAAAAAGTGCCGCCACAAGCGGACATCGGACATGATAGGTGGAGCCGCCCCGGCATCAGCGGAGCGGCGAAGGACAGCCTGCCGCCCGAACGATCGGGCGGTCGCTGCCGGGGATGCTTAGATCACGTAGGCCTTGAGCGGCTCGAAGCCGTTGAAGGCGACGGCCGAGTAGGTCGTCGTGTAGGCGCCGGTGCCTTCGATCAGGACCTCGTCGCCGATCGAAAGGGAGATCGGCAGCGGGTAGAGGTTCTTTTCGTACAGCACGTCGGCCGAATCGCAGGTCGGGCCGGCAATGATGCAGGGCTCCATCGCATCGCCGTCGCGCTCGGTGCGGATCGGGTAACGGATGGCTTCGTCCATCGTTTCGGCAAGACCGCCGAACTTGCCGATGTCGAGGAAGACCCAGCGCGCATCGTCGTTGTCCGACTTCTTGGAGATCAGCACGACTTCCGCCTTGATCACGCCGGCATTGCCGACCATGCCGCGGCCCGGCTCGATGATCGTCTTCGGGATGTTGTTGCCGAAGTGCTTGCGCAGCGCAGCGAAGATCGCCTTGCCATAGGCTTCCGCCGCCGGCACGTCACGTAGGTACTTGGTCGGGAAACCGCCGCCCATGTTGACCATCTTCAGGTGGATGCCCTGCTTGGCAAGCTGTGCGAAGACGCGCTTGGCATCGGCGAGCGCCGAATCCCAGGCTTCGACGCGCAGCATCTGCGAACCGACATGGAACGACACACCGTAGGACTCCAGGCCGAGCTGGTGAGCATAGACGAGCACGTCGACGGCCATCTGCGGCACGCAGCCGAACTTGCGCGACAGCGGCCATTCGGCGCCTTCGCCATCGGTGAGGACGCGGCAGAACACCTTTGCGCCCGGAGCGGCACGGGAAATCTTCTCGACTTCCTCGTGGCTGTCGACGGCAAAGAGATCGACGCCGAGCGCATGCGCACGGGCGACATCGCGTTCCTTCTTGATGGTGTTGCCGAACGAGATACGGTCGGCCGTCGCACCGGCGTCGAGCGCCATCTGGATTTCGGCGACGGACGCGCAATCGAAGCTCGAGCCGTGGGCGGCGAGCAGCGACAGGATCTCCGGGGCCGGGTTTGCCTTGACGGCGTAGTAGATCGCGCTGTCCGGCATGGCGTGACGGAAAGCCTGGAAATTGTCGCGCACGACGTCGAGGTCAACCACGAGGCAGGGACCTTCCGGACGGCGGGTGTTGATGAAATCGCGGATGCGTGCAGTGGTCATGGTCGTATTCCCCTACAAGTTCTCAAGCTCCGGCGCTCGGCCAGAGGACAAAATGCAGCCAACGCCCCGCATAGGAACCAGCCGGTGGAGACCCCGGAACCTTTGCAAGCGCTGGATAGCGCAGATAATGAACCAACGCCGCAGGAACGGCATAGTTCGGTTTTGTCTGCCATGGATTGGAGGGGGAATCCCAACCGCACTTCCGGCAATGAAGGTGTGCCTCTTCAGTAACCCCGGCTGTTGGAAAGCCGGAAGACACCAGAAAGGCCCGCACCGTCGTTGCTTTAGATGTCCTCGCATTTCCCGGTTGGCCGGAATAGCGACTGGAGGGGTTAATTCCAGGTACCTTACCGATTTCCTCACCACATCGAGGATCGGCGGACACCCACGGGCACGTGCGACTTTGGGCTGAAACGGAGATAAGAATATTTGCCGTCATAATCAAGAATTTTTTTAAGCTGCAGACAGATTTTTTATTGAACGAAGCGACACTCCTGTTCACTATTCCTTAACCAATCGGAGACGTTGCATGGACACCCTGACCCGCATCCGCGCCTTCATCGACGTCGTCGAGGCGGAAGGCTTTTCCGCCGCGGCGCGCAAGATGGGCCGCTCGAAGGCGCTGCTGTCGAAATATGTGCGGGAACTGGAAGACGAGCTCGGTGCGCTGCTGCTCAACCGCACCACAAGGCAATTCTCGCTGACCGAGGCCGGCCACACCTATTACCGCACCGCCTCCGACATCCTGAAAGAAATCGACAACCTCGCCGACCTCGTGCGCGAAAACAATGCCGACCTCAAGGGGCGGCTGCGCATCTCGGCGCCGCGCACCTATATGGACGACGATATCGGCCACTCCTTGATCGATTTCGCCAAGGCCCATCCGGACCTGTCGCTGGAAATCCTTTCGGAAGACCGCTTCGTCGATCTGATCGAGGAAGGGTTCGACGTGGCGATCCGCATCACCAAGCTGGAAGATTCCGGCATGATCGCCCGCAAGCTTGCCGATTTCCGCATCTATGTCTGCGCCACGCCGGAATTCATCGAAAAACACGGGCCGCTGAACCACCCCAACGATCTCTCCGGCGTCCCCTTCATCATCGATACCAACACCCGCTCTCACAACAATATCCGTTTCGTCGAGCGTGACGGCTCGGCGTTTTCCGTTCCCGTCACCGGGCCGATCGAGGTGAACAGCCCGCTGGCGACGCTGCGGGCGGCCCGCGCCGGGCTCGGCGTCGCCGCCGTGCCGGACTTCGTCGCCCGCGCCGTGATCGACTCCGGCGAAATGGTCAGCCTGTTCGACGAATACCTGCCGGCCGACCGCGGCATCTATGCCGTCTATCCGCACCGCCGTTACCTGCCGGCAAAAGTTCGGACCTTCGTCGATTTCCTGTCAAACTGGTTCCGTAAGAGGGACTGACAGCGAGTCGCGGCCAAGGCGCCGAAATTCCGTCCAAGTTTAGCCCGAAAAGACCCCAACGATTTGCAAAGCCATGGCCGCCGCATGAAACGACTTTCCATGATCATCGCCGCTCCGCTCGCGCTTCTCGCCGGCCAGGCCGCGGCCCATCCGCATATCTTCGCCGAGGCGCGGCTGGAGGTCGTCTCCGACGATAGCGGCATGATCACGGAATTGCGCAATGTCTGGCGATTCGACGAGATATTTTCCTCCAGCGTGCTGATGGATTTCGACAAGAACACCAACCTGAAGCTCGATCCGGACGAACTGGCCGAAGTGGGCAAGACGGTTCGCGATTCGCTTGCCGACTTCAATTATTACATGTCGGTCAGCGAAAACGGCAAAACCATCCCCGTCGCCAAGCCCGATGCCATCAATGTCGATTACAAGGACGGCCAGCTGCTGATGTTCTTCTCGGTCAAGCCGAGCGAACCGATGCCCCTCAAGGGCAAGCTTGCCTTCGGCGTCTACGACCCGACCTTCTACACCTCCATCGACTTCAACAGCGACGAGGACATGGCGACGGTCGGCGACAGCATGAAGGCCTGCAAGCGCGCCGTCGTCCGCCCCGACCCCGACCAGGTGCTGGCCGACAACCAGTCGACGCTGACCGACGCCTTCTTTAGCGATCCCACCGGGACCAATATGTCGAAACTCTTCGCGACGAGATTGGAACTGACATGCTGAACCGCCGCAATCTCTGGATCCTCTGCGCCGCCACGCTGTTTGCGGCGGCAGCCGGCCTCGATCTCGCCCATGCGCAATCGCCGCTCGGCATCGGCAGCGCCGAACCGGGTATCCAGGTCTCGGGTCCCTTTGCCGGCCTGTTCGCCTGGGTGAACGGTTACCAGCAGGCTTTTTATCGCGCCCTGACCGGCGCGCTGAAGGCGATGCGGCAAGATCCCTGGCAGCTCGGCGCGCTGATCGGCCTCTCCTTTGCCTACGGCGTGTTCCACGCCGCCGGCCCCGGCCACGGCAAGGCGGTGATCTCCTCCTACATGATCGCCAACGAGACGGAGCTGAAGCGCGGCGTCATGATTTCCTTCCTGTCGGCCTTCATGCAGGGCCTCGTCGCCATCCTGCTGGTCGGCGCCGCCTATCTGGTGCTGCGCGGCTCATCGGTGTCGATGACGCAGGCGACCCAGGCGCTCGAAATCGCCAGCTTCGCGATGATCGCGCTTTTTGGCGCCTGGCTGCTGTTCCGGAAGATCCGCTCGCTGCGGCTGCCCTTGCCGCAACCGGAACTGCAGCTTGCCGGCGTCGGCAACACGGTGTTTGCCGTGGAAACGCCGGAAACGGTCAGCCATCGCGCCGCCCATCACGGGCACGCTCACGATCATCACCACCATCATCACGGCCATCACGACCACCACCATGCCCCGGGCGTGGTGTGCGAGACTTGCGGCCACGCCCATGCGCCCGACCCGGAAATGCTGCGCGCCGAACGTTTTAATGTCCGGGAAGCCTGGTCGGCGATCGTCGCCGTCGGCTTGCGGCCGTGCTCCGGCGCGCTGCTGGTCATGACCTTTTCGTTGCTGAACGGGCTTTATCTCGGCGGCGTTCTGTCGGTGCTGGCCATGTCGGTCGGCACGGCGATCACCGTTTCGACGCTGGCAACACTCGCCGTCACCGCCAAGAGCGTCGCCTTGCGTTTTGCCGGCCGCGGCTCACCGACCGCTGCCTGGGTCGGCAACGGCATCGAGATTCTCGGCGCGGTGTTCGTGATGCTGATGGGCCTGCTGCTGCTCGGCGCCGCCCTTCAGGCGTAGGCAGAAAACCTCAACGCAGGTGGCGCCGCTGGTAACGCGCCCGCAGCCAGAAGATCAGGAAAAACGCCAGGACGGCGGCGGTGCCGAAGATGGCCGCAAGCCATGGGGAAAAATCGCCGAGCCACAGCATGATCTTTGGCATGGCGAAAAACAGGAGGCCGGCACCCAGCAGGATGATGGCGGCGGCGAAAGCCGGCGATCGTTCTTTTTTCTGCGGCGTGCTCATGCCGTCTGCTCCTTGCCGAGTTCACGCCGGATATCCTCCAGGCGACGTTTCTGTTTGCCGTCCGCATCGAAATTTTCCGGCACCAGCCAGGCCTTGAAGGCCGCGTCAAGCAATGGCCAGTCGAGGTCGATCATCGAAAACCAGGCAGTGTCGCGCAGCTTGCCGCGGGAAATCATGTGCTGGCGGAAGATGCCTTCGAAGGAAAAGCCGTAGCGGGCGGCCGCAGCGCGGCTTGCCTCGTTCCGGCTGTGGCATTTCCATTCGTAGCGGAGATAGCCGAGATCTTCGAAAACGTGTTTTGCCATGAGGTAATGCGCTTCCGTCGACAGCGGCGAACGCGCCATCGCCTCGCCATGCGCCACACCGCCGACTTCGACGGCGCCGTTTGCCAGGTCGGCGCGCATGTAGCTCGCCATGCCGACGATCCGGCCAGAGGCATTGTCGCGGAAGACATGGGTGACCCAGCTGGCCTTGCCCTGCTGCACGCCTTCGAGCCAGGCCGCAAAATCCTCGACACCGCCGAAATCGGGCGCCGAGAAATACCGCAGCCGCTCATTGGTGCCCATGCCGCCCAACGCATCCCACAAGGCTTGCGGATGCACGGCGCGATCATAAGGCTCCACGGTGACGGTGCGACCCCGCAACGTCACCGGCCGCGGCGACGGGCAGCCTTTGAACTGGGATAGATCGCGCATGACATTCCTTTTCGTCTCGGCAAGACGCTTAGGCCAGCCGCTACGGAAAGGCAATCGCCCAGAACGACGCGGCGGTCAGACCTTGGCGGTCGATACCGTTGCCTCGATATGGTCGACCAGCGCATCCGGCAGGCCGAGGCGGCCGGCGAGCAGATCGAGATAACCGCGCTCGGCGCGGCTGTCCGGCTCGATGGCAAGCCGTGAGGCGGTGTAAAGCTCGACACGCTGCTCCTCCGTCTGCGCTGCCGCAACGAGGGCATCGAGATCGGTCGGCTCGTTCAGCTCCCTCTGGAAAAAGGCTTCCGCTTCGCTGCCGAAACCGGAAAGCTTGACCTTGTCGATGATCCGGGCGCGTTCGGTATCGTCGATATGGCCGTCGGCCTTGGCGGCGGCGATCATTGCCTGGATCAGAACCAGGACGAAATCGTTGCGCAAGACCTGCGGCTCGGTGCTGAAACCGGAGTCGCTCGGCGGCGGCAGGAAGACCGGGCCGGTGGTCGTGCCCGCTGCCTGCGGCTCCTTGCCGGCCTGGTAGTTCTTGTAGGCCTGGTAACCGAGGCCGGCGATGGCGGCAAGCCCGCCGATGGTCAGCGCGTTGCCGGCAATGTTGCGGCCGGTCTTGGTGCCGAAGATCGCGGCGGCGAGCGCGCCGGCAGCAAGCGGGTTGTCCTTGGCCATCTGCGTGGCCTGCCCTGCCCGGTCGCGGACCGAACCGCCGACACCGGGGATCTGGGAGCCGAGGAACTGATCCAAAATCTTGCGCGCGTCGAACATGCCTGTCGTCTCCGTGGTTGAAGTCTTCGCCGGCAAGATAGGAAGGGATGCCGGCGAATACAAAGGGAGAGGCGGCGGAAAAGCGCTCTGCAGCGGCGATAAACCGTAAAAAGTCAGTGCTTGAGGGCGGCGGCTTCCGCCGCAAGCCTGGTGATGCCCGCCCAGTCGCCGGCGGCCACCAGCTCTTTCGGCGCCACCCAGGAGCCGCCGACGCAGACGACGTTCGGCAGCGACAGATAATCCCTGGCGTTCTTCAGCGAGATGCCGCCCGTCGGGCAGAAGAAGGTGCCGGCAAGCGGCGATGACAGCGACTTGAGGTAGGCGGCACCGCCCGCCTGTTCGGCCGGGAAGAACTTCAGCACCTTGTAGCCCTCCTCCCGCAGCGCCATGACCTCGCTGGCGGTCGCCGCGCCCGGCAGCAGCGGCACGTCGGAATGGCGGGCCGCATCCAGCAGTTCCTGCGTCGTGCCGGGGCTGACGATGAAGGTGGAACCGGCAGCCACGGCCGCCTCGAAATGCGCCGCGTTCAGGATCGTGCCGGCACCGACGGCGGCACCCTCGACCTCGGCCGCAACGGCCCGGACGGCATCCAGTGCCGCCGGCGTGCGCATGGTGATCTCGATCGCCTTCAGGCCGCCGGCGACGAGCGCCCGGGCAAGCGGCACGGCGGAGGCGGCATCCTCGACGATCAGCACCGGAACGACCGGCTGCAGCTTGAGGATGGAAAGAAGTTTTTCGGTTTTTTCACCCATGACCGCACGTCCTTTAAAACGATTGAATTACCCCTCGAATACCCCGCCCGCACGGCGATGTCGAGATAAAAGCAAGGACCATGAGAGGACTGCGACTTTATCAACCGGCATCGCTGCGCTAGGGTGCGCCCGACTGCGCAACGGATCTGACGGAACCTATGGCAAAAGAAATCGAGCGGAAATTCCTCGTCCTTGATACCCATTGGCGTGAATTCGCCTCCGCCGGCGCCACGTTCCAGCAAGCCTATATCGCCTCGATGGACGACCGCTCCGTTCGGGTGCGGGTGATCGAGGGGCAAAAAGCGCTGTTGACCATCAAGATCGGCCGCAATGCGCTGGCCCGGGAAGAATTCGAATACGAGATCCCGCTGGCGGACGCCTGCGACATGATCAAGCAGGCCATCGGCATCGTCATCGAGAAGACGCGCTACGAGGTGGTGCACCGCGGCTTCACCTGGGAAATCGACGTCTATGACGGGATTTATCGCGGGTTGACCGTCGCCGAGGTGGAGATGAAACACGAGGCCGACAATCCCGCCCTTCCCGACTGGCTGGGACCAGAGGTGACGGGCGACCACCGCTACTCCAACCAGTCGCTGGCGACCGAGGACCTGCGCGAGGAGATCGGCTATGGCATATCGCATCCTGCCTGACCGATCATTTACCGCCGAGATCCGCCGTGTCGGCAGGGAACAGTTCGGGGAGGCCATCGCCGCCCTTGCGGAACGGCCGGCCGGATTGCACGAAGCAATCCACGACGCCCGCAAGAATTTCAAGCGGTTACGCGGCCTCTACCGCCTCGTTTGTGCCGACGCCAAGGATTTCCGCAAGCAGGAGAACGACCGGCTGCGCGACACGGCCAAAAGCCTTTCGGGCCTGCGCGACGCGACGGCGCTGATCGAGGCGGCCGGCAAGCTCGTCGATCTTGCCGACAACAGGAAGGAACGGCAGGCGCTCGACGGCCTGCTCAAGTCCCTCGGCAAACGGCGCGATGCGATGGCGAGGGACGACGCCGAACTTGAAGGCCGCGCGATGGCCGCCATCGACAGCTGCCGGCAGGGCATGGAGGCGCTGGAGGAACTCGACTTCGACAATCGCCGGCGGGTGACGGCCAAACGGCTGGCCAAAGGCTGGCGCAAGACGCACGGACGGGCAATCGCCGCCCTCTCCAGTTGTCGCGGCAGCGCCGCTGTCGCCGATTTCCATGACCTGCGCAAGCGCAGCCAGGACTACTGGATGTACAACCAGCTGCTGAAACCGCTCTGGCCATCGGCGATGATGGCCAAGAAGCAGGCGGCGAAAACGCTGACGGACCTGCTCGGCGACGGCAACGACCTGAGCGTTCTCGTCGATCTGCTGGAGACCGACGAAGACTTCGCCGCCACTATTGCGGCAGGGCCGGTCAAGGCTGCGGTCGGGCGGCGGTTGCAACAGCTGCGCAAGGACAGCCTCGCCGCAGCCGAGGATGTCTATGCCGACGCATCGGACAGGGAAGCGAACCTCATCGGCCACCTCTGGGCAAAAGCAGCAGGATGACACGCGACAGAGTGCCACCGCGCCCCGTTGTAAAGCGGATTGCGCGGCATGAGCGAAAACTGTATTTCACTGCCCATGGACACATCGACGACATTCAGCCCTGAAACAGAGGGCACATTCTGCGTTGCGGCGCTCTATCATTTCGCGGCGTTTCCGCATTTCGAGAGTTTTCGCGCGCCGCTGCAGGATCTCTGCACCGAAAACGGCATCAAGGGCACGCTGCTGATCGCCCATGAAGGCATCAACGGCACCGTGGCCGGCACGGATGCCGCCATCGCCCGCCTGCTCGCCTTCCTGCGCGCCCAGCCGGAATTTGCCGGCCTCGAGCACAAGGAAAGCCGCGCTTCGAAGATGCCCTTCCTGCGCATGAAGGTGCGGCTGAAGAAAGAGATCGTCACCATGGGCGTCGAGGACATCGACCCCAACAAGGTGGTCGGCACCTATGTTTCGCCGCAAGAGTGGAACACGCTGATCAGCGACCCCGATACGCTGGTCATCGATACGCGCAACGACTACGAGACCGCCATCGGCATCTTCCGCGGCGCCGTCGATCCGAAGACCCGCACCTTCCGCGAGTTTCCGGACTGGGTGCGGCAAAATCCCGGCCTGCACAACAAGCCGAAGATCGCCATGTATTGCACCGGCGGCATCCGTTGCGAAAAGGCCACCGCCTTCATGAAGGAACAGGGTTTCGACGATGTCTACCACCTCAAGGGCGGCATCCTGAAATATCTGGAGGAGATCCCGCAGGAAGAAAGCCTGTGGGAAGGCGCATGTTTCGTCTTCGACGAGCGCGTCTCCGTCACACACGGCCTGAAGGAAGGCGAGCATATCCTCTGCCATGCCTGCCGCGAGCCGCTGGAGCGCAAGGACCTGCAATCGCGGCATTTCGAGGAAGGCGTCTCCTGCCCGCATTGCTACGAACGCCGCAGCGACGCGGATCGCCAACGTTACCGCGACCGGCAGCAGCAGATCGCGCTCGCCAGGAAACGCGGCCAGCGGCATCTCGGCAGTTAAGGAATATCACGCGGCGGCGGTATGATCGTCCTTGCCGCCTTCGTTTTGAAGGCGGGCCAGAATTTGCTCCGGCGATGTCGGACGGCCGAAATAAAAACCCTGCAACTCGTCACAGCCGCAGAGTTCCAGCGCGATCGCCTGCTCCTCCTTTTCGATGCCCTCCGCCGTGACGGGAATGCCGAGCGCCCGCGCAATCGACACCGTCGCCTGCAGCAACTCGCCGGCCGTCGGGCTTTCGTCCAGCGCCGCCACCAGCGAGCGGTCGATCTTCATCCGGTCGAAACCGAACTGGCGCAGGTAACCGACGCTCGAAAAGCCCGAACCGAAATCGTCGAGGGCGATCTTCACGCCAAGCTGCTTGAGTTTGGCGATCGTCCAGCGGGCGCGTGCGGGATTCTGGATGAAATATCCCTCCGTCACCTCAAGGACGATGCGCGAGGGATCGATGCCGCTATCCTGGATGACGCGCTGGATATTGGAGGTGAAGGCAGGGTTTCGGAACTGGCCGGGGGAAATGTTGACGGCGATGCTGATGCCGGGCCAGTCCAGCACCTCCAGGCAGGCCTTGCGCAGCACGAACAACCCCAGGCTGTCGATCAGGCCGGTGGTTTCGGCAATCGGGATGAAACGATCCGGCGACACCGGCCCATGGCCCGGCCGGTCCCAGCGCACCAGCGCTTCGACGCCGATGGTCCGGCGGCCGCCCGCGGCGATGACCGGCTGGTAGACCACGTACAACGCCTCCATTTCGATGGCGCGGCGCAGATCGACTTCCATGTCGTTGCGCTCTTCGCGATCGACATCCATCTCCGGCTCATAACGGACGAAACGCCCGCGACCGCTCTCCTTGGCCTTGTACATGGCAAGATCGGCGCGGCGCAACGCTTCCTCGCTGGCGATCAGCCCCATGGGCGAAGAGGATGCGCCGATGCTCGCGCCGACGATGGCGACACGCTCGCCGATGACGAAGGGTTCGGAGAAAAATTCCAGGATGTTTTGCGACAGGCTGTCGGCGATCCGGTCGATCCGGCGGGTGACGAGCGCCACGGCAAACTCGTCGCCGCCCAGCCTCGCCAGCATGGCGCCGGGGGGAACGAGCATTTTCAGCCCGGCGGCAACGCCGCGGATCAGCTGGTCGCCGATACCATGGCCATAGGCGTCGTTGACCTCCTTGAAACCGTCGAGATCGAGATAAAGCAGCAGGACGTCGCTTTTGTCCTGCCGCGCCTTTTCGACCAGTTGCTCGAGCCCGGCGTAAAGGCCGGCACGGTTGAGAAGCCCGCTGAGGCGGTCCTGCAGGGCAAGCTGGCTGGCGCGTGTCTCGTCCTCCTTGAGACGGCGCATGGCGACGACGCCGATGAGCAGAAGCGCAAGGAAAAAACAGCCGACGATACCGACCGCGACCAGCACCATCGGCCGCACCTGGGCAAAACTCGCGTCTCCCGGCCCCCTCGACGTCCACAACATCTTGGCCAGCGTCTGGCCGTCCGGATCGACGATCGGCACGGAGAAGACGCTTTCGGCTTCCGGCGGCGCCAGGTGCAGCCCGTCGATGACATAGACCCGCGACAGCTGCGCCACCTTGTTGTTCAGGTGCCGGGCGAAGACCAGATAACGGTAATCCTCCTCCTTGACGAGGATTTCGCCGCTTTTCTTGCGGATCAGCGATATGCCGACAGCCGCGATGCCGTCCTGCGTCCGTATGAAACCGGTCGCATCCGGATCTCTGCCGGTATCCGGCTTGCGGGCCTCGTCGAACAAGGTCCAGATCGCCGGACCGAAATAGTCGCCGATGGAAACCTGCATCGGCTTGCCGTCGTGATAGGCCATGTGCACGTTGCGCTCGGAATCGATGATCATCGCCGTATCGAAAAGATCGCTGTCGAAGGTCATGTCGCCGAAATTGCTGACGATCCATTCCGCTCCGTCGGCCGCATAGACGTATCGCGTCGCGTCGTCCCAGGCGGCATAATCGGTGAGGGTGGCCTTCAGCTGGAAGCGGAACGTTTTCAGAGCGCCGTTCGTGGTTTCGCGCGAGCGCCCGTCATCGAGAATATTGGCATGACGCGCAACCTCGCCGATCGCCGTCAGCACGATGGACGTCACCACCATGACGACGAAGGCAAATGCCAGCAGAACGCCGGCAACGGCCAACTGCCGCCGCCCTTCGCTTGTCTGCGGAATAAGCCGCGAGGAAAAACGCATTGAACACTCCACGAGCCACTCCCTAGTCTTCTCGAAAAAGCTTCAAATTCCGTTAAATGGGGCTGTCACGCTCCGCTATATTCACGCATGAGACGAAGTCCTGGGGCGATGCCCGCTGAAGGCGTCCCGAAGACGTCGAAGGCAGCGACCGCCTGGACCGGACCTCATCCGGCCCGATGATTGCCGTGCGGAAACGCACCCGCGAGTTCGCCGTACCACTTGCCGCTCTTCTTCACGGTGCGCACCTGCGTCTGGTAATCGACATGCACCAGGCCGAAACGCATGGTGTAGCCCTCCGCCCATTCGAAATTGTCCATCAGGCTCCAGGCGAAATAGCCGTGAACGGGATACCCTTCGGAAATCAGGTCGGCACAGACCGACAGGTGGTCGGCGTAATAATCGAGGCGCGGCTGGTCATCGACCTCGCCATTTTCCACGCCCATGTTGTAGGCGGCACCGTTTTCGGTGATGTAGAGAGCCGGCAGGTCGTAGCGGGCATACAGTTCCTCGACCAGCGACTTCAGCGCCGGCGAATAGACTTCCCAGCCGATATCGGTCTTGACGTCGCTGACCGGGGCGGCATTGACGGTGGCCGGAAACTCCGCGCCGGGCGCCGGATCATCGCCGACACGCATCGGCGTGTAATAGTTCAGGCCCCACCAGTCGAGCTTCTGGCTGATGATCTGCAGGTCGTCGGCCTCGACTGCCGGCATCCGGTTCCCCAGGGCTTCGATGAGGGAACCGGGATAGACACCCTTGAACACCGGGCCGAAAAAGGCGCCGTTGTGGAAATCGAAGGCGCGCTGCATCGCCGCCCGGTCCTCGGCGCCGTCGCTGGCCGGCAGGACGGAATGGGCGTTCAGCACCAGCCCGACCGGCACCTTCGGCGCCGCATCCCGGATCGCCTCGACGCCGAGGCCATGCGCCAGGTTGGTATGATGCATCGCATACAGGGCGGCCTGCATGTTGCGCTCGCCCGGTGCATGGATGCCGTAGAGATGGCTGAGCCAGACCGAACACCAGGGCTCGTTGAAGGTCGCCACCGCGTCCAGCCGGTCGCCGAGGCGGCCCATGACGATCTTGGCATAACGCTGGAAGGCATAGGCCGTCGAACGCGCCGTCCAGCCGCCGTCACCCATCAGCGCCAGCGGCAGGTCCCAGTGATACAGCGTCGCGAAGGTCTGGATGCCGCGCGCCTTGCAGCCATCGACGAGCCGGTCGTAGAAATCGAGGCCGCTTTCGTTGATCGGGCCGGTGCCTTCAGGCACGATGCGCGGCCAGGCGATGGAGAACCGGTAGGCGGAAACGCCCATCTCCTTGATCAGATCGAGATCCTGGTCCAACCGGTTGTAGTGATCGCAGGCGACATCGCCGTTGTCGCGGTTGCGGACGCGTCCCGGCATGTTGGAAAACGCATCCCAGATCGACGGCTTGCGCCCATCGGCCTTGGACGCCCCTTCGATCTGGAACGCGGCCGTGGCCACGCCGAACAGGAAATCACCGGGGAAACGGGCGGCAAGGATCTTCGGATCGATCATATCGGTTCGTCTCTTCAAATGCTGCTCTTGGATCTGCAAAGGCGATGTAACCAAGGGCATTGCACTTGTACAGGGGCGCCGCGCTCAAAACTGCAACGTTACAGGAACGAAAATCGCGCCTTGTAACGTTGCGGACACGAAAAGGCGGCCGAGCGCTCAGGAAGCAGGCTCGCCCAGCTGCACCCAACGCGAAACGGCGATTTTTTCGAGAAAGACCGCGTCGTGGCTGACCACCAGCAATGCACCGTCATAAGCACGCAGGCCACGCTCGACCACGGCGATGGAATCGATGTCGAGATGGTTGGTCGGCTCGTCGAGGATCAGGAGTTGTGGCGGGCGCGGCCCGCCGAGCACGCAGGCAAGACCGGCGCGCAGCAACTGGCCGCCGCTGAGCGTCGATACCATCTGCAGCGCGGCGTCGGCCCGGAACATGAAGCGCGCCAGGGCGGCCCGGCAGGCATTTTCGTCGGATTGCGGGTTGATACGGTGGAAGTTGTCGCGGACGGATAAGGCCGGATCGAGCAGGCTCACCGTCTGATCCAGCAGCGCGAAAGGCACGCCGACCGCCACCGAACCGCTCCAGGGCTGCAAGGCACCGGTGACCAGCGCCAGCAGCGTCGTCTTGCCCGATCCGTTCGGTCCGCCGATGGCCACCCGTTCCGGCCCGGTGATGCTGCAGGAAAATCCCCGCAGGATCGGCCGGTCGGGCAGATAACCCGCCGTGACATCGTCGACACGCAGCACCGGCTTGCCCGCCGGCAGCGATGCCGTGCCGATCTGCGCCGAAAACGGCTGCAGGATTTCGATGCGCTCGCGTGCGGCCGCCGCATCCTCCATCGCCTGCTGCCGCCGCCGTTCGGCGAGGCGCACTTTGTCCGCGCCGGTCTCTTCGGCACGCCGTTTCAGACCGCCGGCAATGATGCGGGGCATATCTCCCCGTGCCGCCTTCCGCTTGCCGACGCCATCGCGACGCGCCTGACGCTCGACCTGCTGCTGGGTGTTCTGGGCAAGTTCCGCCAGACGTTTTTCCGCGCCCGCCAGGTCCTGCTCCGCTGCAGACAACTCGATGCGCCGCCGCTCCTCGAACTGGCTCCAGCCGCCGCCGTAGCGCTTGGCGCCGAGCGCGGTAAGTTCGACGATGGCGTCCATCGTCTCCAGAAGCTCGCGGTCATGGCTTACGACGATCGCCCCGCCCCGCCAGCGGGCCAGCAACTCGATCACCGCCTCCCGGCCCGACCGGTCGAGATTGTTGGTCGGCTCGTCGAGGAGGAGCATGTCGGGTTCGGCAAAGACCAGTGCGGCAAGTGCTGCCCGCGTGCGCTGGCCGCCGGACAGTGCCGCCAGCCGCGTCTCCGGGGCTGCATCGAGCCCGATATCGGCCAGGGCAGCGGCCAGACGCGTTTCCAGCGTCCAGTCGGCGACGGCAAGGTCTTCCGCCGACGCTTCGCCCCGTTCGGCGCGGGCAAGCACGGCGAGCGGTTCGGCGATATCGAAAAGATCGGCAACGGTCTCCTCCGCTTCCACCTGGACGCTCTGGCGCAACAGGCCGATGCGGCCTTCGACGGACACCGTGCCGGATTGCGGCTGCAGCAGGCCGGTGATCAGCCGCAGGATCGTCGATTTGCCGACGCCGTTACGGCCGACGAGACCGGTGCGCTCAGCGCCGAAGCTCAGGTCGAGATTGGAAAAAAGCGGTCGCCCGTCAGGCGTCGACCAGGTGAGATCGGACAAGGTTATGGAGGCAGGCATGGATGGAAAACTCCCGGAAGGCAAAGCGGTGGGGCATTGCGATCGGGTCAAAATCCATGGCGCACACATCCTGTCGGTATTGCAGATGGCGCAAACCTAGGCGAGGGCTGCGGCGCATTCAAGGCAGCAGCCCATCATTCGGCATCTTTTGCGCCATGCCTCCCGGAAGAGGCATGGCTTATTTCGCGGAATGACTGGAACAGCTTAAAGCTTGACCCAGCCGCCGTTCTTCCTGGAGGACGCAACGCACGCCTCGACGAAGGCAACGCCCTTCACGCCGTCATCGACCGTCGGATAGATCACCGCCGGGTCCACCGCCTCGCCGGCCTTGCGGGCATTGATCGCCCGCGCCGCTTCCGAATAGATAGTCGCGAAGGCTTCGAGGTAACCTTCCGGATGGCCGGAGGGAACGCGGGTGACGCGGGCGGCGGCGGCGCCGGCACCGACCCCGCCGCGGGTGATCAGGCGCTTTTCGCCGCCGAAGGGCGTAAACCAGAGATAGTTCGGATCGGCCTGCACCCATTCGAGGCCGCCCTTGGTGCCGTAGACGCGCACCTTGAGGCCGTTTTCATGGCCGGGCGCCACCTGGCTGCACCACAACATGCCCTTGGCCGGTTTTTCCGAGCCCTTCGCTTTGAAGCGCAGCATCACATGGGCATTGTCGTCCAGCCGCCGGCCTTCAACGAAACTGTCGAGATCGGCCGCCAGGCTGTCGAGTTCCAGCCCGGAGATGAAGGAAGCGAGATTGTAGGCATGCGTGCCGATATCTCCGGTCGAGCCGCCGGCGCCGGATTGTGCCGGGTCCGTGCGCCAGGCGGCCTGCTTCGAGCCGGTCTGCTCCACCGCTTCCGTCAGCCAGTCCTGCGGATATTCCGCCTGGACGATACGGATATCGCCAAGCGCGCCATCGGCCACCATTTCGCGCGCCTGGCGCACCATCGGATAACCGGTGTAATTGTGGGTGAGGATGAAAAGCGCACCGCTCTCATCCGCCACCTTCTTCAGCTTATTGGCATCGGCGAGGTTCGAGGTCAGCGGCTTGTCGCAGATCACATGGATGCCGCGCTTGAGGAATTCCTTGGCTGCGTCATAATGCACATGGTTCGGCGTGACGATGGAAACGGCCTCGATGCCATTCTTCAGCTTCGCCTCACGGATCGCCATTTCCTTGTAGCTGGAATAGGTGCGCGACGGATCGAGCCCGAGATCACGGCCCGACGCGATCGCCTTTTCCGGCGTCGACGACAGGGCGCCGGCGATCAGGTCGAACTGGTCGTCGAGGCGCGCCGCCATGCGATGCACCGCACCGATAAAGGCCCCTGCCCCGCCACCGACCATACCCAACCGGATGCGCGGCGCGCGGCCTTCTTCCTTGGAACCTTCGATAGCCATGTGTTTCCTCCTGTAAATGCTGCTGCCCTACGGGCGGGATATCGTCTAGGAACTTTTCGCCGTCTTACGCGGCCGGCCGCCCTTTGCGCCATTGGTACGGCTTGCAGCCGCTTTTGCCGGTGACCGGGAGAGGCCGCCCTTGCGTTGCGCCTCCATGAATGTCCGGCTGCCGAAAATGCCGTTCATCAACCCCGAAATCGAATAGTCGACATCGAGGCCTTCCCAATGCAGGCCGGTTTCGCCGAGCAGTTCGACCTCTGCCAGTTGCTCATCCGTCGCATCCAACAGCCCTTCCAGAGCACGCGCCGGTGCCATGAAGGCCGCGCCGTTGACGAACTCGACGACGATCCGCCCGGACGCTGCATCGAAGCGCACCGAGGCAGGGATAGGCCGCGCGTTCCGTTCGGTCAACCATCGCTGCTTGGCTTCGGCAAGGTCTCTGTCCTTCACCTCAACCATGATACTTCCTCCAAGTTTCCAGGAAGGCATCCCGGCTTTCTTCCACCACGGCCAGAGCGCGCCGGGCATCCCTGTCCGACAGGCCGCCCTGGGTCAGGACTTTCAGCGTCACGATGTCGATGCGCACTTCGCCTACGCCATAGACATGAACATGCGCCGGCTCGTGGTCGGCGGTATAGATGATGAACCAGAGGCTATTCTGGCGAAGGGCCGTGACCATGGCGGAGAAAAACCCAACTTGTTAGGTATATCAAGCCATCGCACTTGCGCCAGCAAACCGGTCAGATCCCCAGCATCCGCCGGTTGGCGGCATCGTCGGTGCCGGCGCCGGCGAAGTCGTCGAAGGCCTTGTCCGTGACGCGGATGATGTGGGCACGCACGAATTCGGCGCCTTCGCGCGCCCCGTCTTCGGGATGCTTGAGGGCGCATTCCCATTCCACCACGGCCCAGCCATCGAAATCATTGGCGGTGAGCTTGGAGAAGACCGCACCAAAATCCACCTGGCCATCGCCCAGAGAGCGGAAGCGACCGGCACGGTTCACCCAGCCCTGGTAGCCGCCATAAACGCCCTGCCGCCCGGTCGGATTGAACTCCGCATCCTTGACGTGGAACATCTTGATGCGGTCCTTGTAGATGTCGATGTTGTCGAGATAATCGAGGCACTGCAGGACATAGTGCGACGGATCGTAGAGCATGTTGGCGCGCGGATGGTTGCCGACGCGCTCGAGGAACATCTCGTAGGTGATGCCGTCATGCAGGTCTTCGCCCGGATGGATTTCGTAGCAGATATCGACGCCGTTTTCTTCGGCATGGTCGAGGATCGGCTTCCAGCGGCGGGCAAGCTCGTCGAAAGCGGCATCCACCAGCCCGGCCGGCCGCTGTGGCCAGGGATAGATGAACGGCCAGGCCAGCGCCCCGGAGAAGGTCGCATGCGCCTTGATGCCGAGATGCCGCGAGGCCGTCAGCGCCATCTTCACCTGCTCGACCGCCCAGGCCTGCCGTGCCTTCGGGTTGCCACGCACTTCCGGCGCCGCGAAACCATCGAAGGCTTCGTCATAGACCGGATTGACGGCGACAAGCTGGCCCTGCAGGTGGGTCGAAAGCTCGGTCACCTCGATGCCGTTCTCGCGCGCCTTGCCGGCGAATTCGTCGCAATAATCCTTGGATTCGGACGCCTTCTTCAAGTCGATCAGCTGGCTCGCCCATGTCGGCACCTGCACGCCGATATAGCCTTTTTCCGCTGCCCACTTGGTAATGCCGTCCCAGGAATTGAAAGGAGCCTGATCTCCCGCGAATTGGCCGAGAAACAGAGCGGGGCCCTTAATGGTTTTCATGAAATCTCCTCCAATAAAATTTCCTGTAACGTTGCAGGTCTGCGGTTTAACACGAGTTCCCGGCCGATCAAACCCGGCCGGGAAGGTTTTTCACCATCAGCGCTCAGACGTAGCGGTTGACGACGTTTTCCAGAAGTTCCTGGCGGCCGGACTTCGGCTCCGGGTTGATGTCGGCACCCTCGACATTGGCGGCGATCTGTTCGAGCGAATATTCGCCGCGCAGCATCTTCTGTGCTTCCGGCGAATCCCAGCCGGCATAACGGGCATCGAGCGGCTTCGACAATGCGCCGTCCTCGACCATGCGCGCCGCCGCCTTGAGGCCGCGGGCGCAGCAATCCATGCCGCCGATGTGGCCGATCAGCAGATCGTCCGGATCGAGCGACTGGCGGCGCAGCTTGGCGTCGAAATTGGTGCCGCCCGTGGTGAAACCGCCGGCCTGCAGCACCTGATAATAGGCGAGCGCCATTTCCGGCACGTTGTTGGGGAACTGGTCGGTATCCCAGCCGGACTGGTAGTCGTTGCGGTTCATGTCGATCGAGCCGAAGATGCCGAGCGCATTGGCGAGCGCCAGTTCGTGCTCGAACGTATGGCCGGCCAGGATGGCGTGGCCCTGCTCGATGTTGAGCTTCACTTCGTTCTCCAGGCCATGCTTCCTGAGGAAGCCGTAGACCGTGGCGACGTCGTAGTCGTACTGGTGCTTGGTCGGCTCCTGCGGCTTCGGCTCGATGAGGATCGTGCCCTTGAAGCCGATCTTGTGCTTGTATTCGACGACGAGGTTGAGGAAGCGGCCCATATGGTCGAGCTCGCGGCCGATATCGGTGTTGAGCAGCGTCTCGTAACCTTCACGGCCGCCCCAGAGCACGTAGTTCTCGCCGCCGAGACGGTGCGTTGCATCCAGGCAGGTTTTTACGGTCGCGGCGGCGAAAGCGAAGACGTCCGGATCCGGATTGGTCGCGGCACCCGCCATGTAGCGGCGATGCGAGAACAGGTTGGCGGTGCCCCACAACAGCTTGACGCCGGTGGCCGCCTGCTTTTCGGCAAAGTAGTCGACGATCTCGTTGAGGTTCTTGGTGTTCTCGGCAAAGTTGGCGCCTTCCGGCCGCACGTCGGCATCGTGGAAGCAATAATAGGGTGCGCCGAGCAGCGAGAAGAATTCGAAGGCGACGTCGGCCTTCAGCTTCGCCGCCTGCATGCCGTCGGTGAACCACGGGCGCAGGAAGGTCTGGCCGCCGAACGGGTCGCCGCCCGGCCAGGTGAAGCTGTGCCAGTAGGCGACGGCGAAACGCAGGTGGTCTTCCATGCGCTTGCCCATGACGATTTCGTCGGGCTGGTAATAACGGAAAGCCAGCGGGTTGGTGCTCTCGGGGCCTTCATATTTGATTTTCTGGATGTCGCCGAAAAATCCGGTGCTCATGGGTGGGTCTCCTTGGATGGTTTCTTGTCTTGAGTGTTGGCACGAGGCCCCCCATCCGCCTGCCGGCAACGTCTCCCCGAAAGCGGGGAGAGGGTGAGGGGCAAAACCGCAAGCCGTTACAGCGCCGAAAGCGGCCTGATCGCCGGATACAGCGCCCGGTAGCGGCCATAGGCGTCGGCATAAGCGCTCGAAAATTCCGCGACCGGATCGATCGTCTCGGCCGTCTCCGGTGCCGAGCAGACGGCCACCGGATCGGCGCCCGTCGCCGCGATCAGGCCGAGGCGGGCGGCACCGAAGGCCGCGCCGAAATCGCCGTCGGCGGGAATATCGACGGGCACGCCAAGCGCCGTGGCAATCGAGGCCAGCCAGTAGCGCGAACGCGAACCGCCGCCGATCGCCGTGACGCGGGAAATCGTCGTGCCGGCCGAGCGCAGAGCTTCGAAACTGTCGCGGATGGCGAAGCTCACGCCCTCCAGCACCGCCTGCGTCAGCGCCACGCGGCCGGTGTCGTGGCCGAGGCCGATGAAGGCGCCGCGTATGGCGGCATCGTTGTGCGGCGTACGTTCGCCGGACAGATAGGGCAGGAAGGTGACGCCGCTCGGCGCCCGCAACGCCTCGCCCAACTCGGTCGTCAATTCGGCCGCAGACTTGCCGGTGACATGCGAATGCCAGTTGAGCGCATCGGTGGCCGAGAGGATGACGCCCATCTGGTGCCAGGTGTT
>ERZ778022.1297-NODE-1297-length-35314-cov-4.634817_pt1 | contig 35314 bp, 33 predicted proteins | sample MGYA00375752_ERZ778022 | MGnify/ENA primary metagenome ERZ778022 (study PRJEB29350, sample SAMN05389826) | bioreactor metagenome | isolation source: Thiocyanate bioreactor | place: South Africa: University of Cape Town | collected 2014-04-04 ...
GCTGTCGGTCGCGCTGGTGATCCTCACCGCCGCGACGACGTGGCTGCGGGCGGCGGCGCTGCCGTTCCTGGCGCTCGGCGTGGTGCTGATCCTCGGGCGGCAGATGCCGGACGTGCTGATCGCCGAGGACGGAAGGCTGATGGCGCTGCGGCTGTCGGACGGGCGGCTGGCGGTCAACCGGCCGCGGCCGGCGGCGTTCGAGCTGGAGGACTGGTCGCGGGCGCTGATGGCCGGCACGATCGTGAAACCGGGGAAGGGGGCGCTGGCGGAGAGCGGGGAGGAGCAGCCGTTCCGGTGCGCCGACGGGCTCTGCCTCGGCCGGCATGCAAGCGGGGCGGTGGTGGCGTCGGCGCCGACGGCCGAAGCCGCGCGGCCGGCCTGCGCCGGCGCGGCACTGATCCTCATCCTCGACGCGACGGCAAGCAATCCGTGCGGACGGGACGGGGCGGCCCGTGTCGTCACCGCGCGCGATCTGGCGCGGCGAGGCAGCGTCGCGCTGCGCTTCGACGCGCAAGGCGACATCGCGGACTTCGCCTTCGCGATCGGCGAGGAGGACAGGCCCTGGCACAGCCAGCGCCGCTTCTCGCGTGAGGCGAGGTGCCTGCCGCCCTATCAGGCGAAGGGCAGGACAGCGGCAGAGAAGAAGCCGGCGGCCGCGGCGTCGGCGGAGGCCAAGCAGGGAGATGTGCCGGCGAAGGCTGCGGCCGGACGCTAGCGGCCTTCGGAAGGCTCAGCCTCGTTGAGCGGAGCATGCCCCTCACCCTTACCCTCTCCCCGTGAAGGACGAGGAGAGGAGGCGTCGGCGTTGCGCCAACCTCCTTCTCTCCGCATGCGGGGAGAAGGTCCGGCAGAGAGATGAGGGGCGATCTCCGAATCCCTCTTCGCACGCGGGAACAAGCGGGAAGAGGATGTCGGGCGCCCGCCGGCCCGGCGGCTCAGTAGCGGCGGATGAGGCCGACGAGGCGGCCCTGCACCTTGACGCGGTCGGGGCCGAAGATGCGAGTCTCGTAGGCGGGGTTGGCGGCCTCCAGCGCGATCGAGGCGCCCTTGCGGCGGAAGCGCTTCAGCGTCGCCTCCTCGTCGTCCACCAGCGCCACGACGATGTCGCCCGGATTGGCCGTCTGGCCGTTGCGTATGATGACCGTGTCGCCGTCGAGGATGCCGGCCTCGATCATCGAATCGCCCTTGACCTCCAGCGCGTAGTGTTCGCCGCCGGCCAGCATCTCCGGCGGCACGGCGATCGAATGGGTCTGGTGCTGGATGGCCGAGATCGGCACGCCGGCCGCGATGCGCCCCATGACGGGCAGCGAGACGGCGGTCGCCTCGTCGTCGTTGCTCGCCGAATGCAGCCGCGCGGGCTCCGGCTTGCGGCCGAGGCCGCCCTCGATGACGCCGGGCGAGAACTTGCGCGGGCCGCCGAGGCCGGGCGCGATCGAATCGGGCAGGCGTAACACTTCAAGAGCACGCGCGCGGTTGGGCAGGCGGCGGATGAAGCCGCGTTCCTCCAGCGCCGTGATCAGCCGGTGGATGCCGGATTTCGAGGCGAGATCCAGCGCCTCCTTCATCTCGTCGAAGGACGGCGGGATGCCCGTCTCCTTCAGACGCTCGTGGATGAACATAAGCAATTCGTGTTGCTTGCGCGTGAGCATCTCCGCCCCTTCGGAAACCTCGCCGGGAATCACCGGCAAAACAAAACCGGAACAATCACTATCTGTTCCAGTCTTGTTCTGCAACTGTTTAAATTTTAGTGAATAGGGAAACGAAACGGAAACCATGTCGTCGCGGCGGGGACGGCCGCCCGATCCGGAGGTTCCGAAGCTTCCGCGGGCCGGCCGCGAGTCAGCCGGCCGCGCCGAGCAGCATGGCCGAAATCCGCTCGCGCGTCATCGGCAGGGTGCGGATGCGCAGGCCGAGCGCGCGCGCCACGGCGTTGGCGATCGCGGCCGCGGCCTGGCCGGAAGAGGCCTCGCCGATGCCCAGCGAGCGCTCGCCGGGGCGGTCGATCAGCGCGACCTCGATCTCGGGCACCTCGGAGAAGCGGAGGATCGGGTAGGTCGAGAAATCGGCCGAGGCGACGCGGCCGTCCTCGAAGCGGACCGCCTCCTTCAGCGCCCAGCTCGCGCCCTGGATCAGGCCGCCCTCGATCTGGGCGCGGGCGCCGTCGGGGTTGACGACGAGGCCGGCGTCGACGGCGGTCCAGATGCGCTTCAGCCTCACGTCCTCGTCGACCTCGACCTCCGCGACGACGGCGCAATAGGCGCCGCGGTTCTTGTAGCGGGCGAAGGAGAAGCCGAGGCCGCCGGCGGGGTCGGCCCGGCGGGCGCCCCAGCCGGAGATTTCGGCCGCCTTCTCGACTACCGTCCGCGCGCGCGGGTCCTCCAGCAGCGCCAGCCGGTAGTCGACCGGATCGCGGCCGGCCGCGTCGGCCAGCTCGTCCATGAAGCTCTCGATGGCGAAGATGTTCTCGAAGGCGCCGAGCGTGCGGAAGGAGGAGACGCGGACCGGCTGGTCGGCGATCATATGGTGGTGGACGGTCTGGCCGGGCAGCGCGTAGAGCGCCTGCGCGTTGCGGATCGCGCCGCCGCCGCCGGCGTCGGGGATGTCGGCGACGGGTGGGGGCGGGACGGGGTTCGACAGCGCCGCGGTGCCGAGCAGGTTGACGCCGCCGTGGATGCCGGGCCGGGCCGCGTGCGGCGGGCTCCATATGTGCATGGTCCAGGCGCGCGGCATGCCGGCCGCGTCGCCATCGCCGCGCCGAAGGGGGCGGCGGTCATCTCGTCCTCGCGGCTCCAGCGCACACGCACCGTCCTGCCCGGAAGCCGCACGGCGGCGAAAGCGGCCTCGAAGGCGGCGTCGTCGGCGCCGTTGTGGCCGTAGCAGCCGGCGCCCTGGACGTGCCGCACGACGATCGCTTCCGGCGCGAGCCCGAGCGCGCGGGAGATGGCCGTGCGCAGCGGGACGACGCCCTGCGAATGCGTCCAGACGGTGAGCGTGCCGGCCTCGAACGCGGCGAGGCCGCAGGCCGGGCCGATCGAGGCATGCGCCAGGAAGGGACGCGCATAGGTCGCCTCCAGGATCGTGCCGTCGCCGGAGGGGACCGCCGGGGTGCCGAATTCGAGCGTGCGGTCGACCGTCGCCTGCGCCACCAGCCAGTCCGGCTGGCCGGCATCCCGCGGGATCTCGTGGCCGCCCTGCCATTGCGCCCACGCCGCGGCGCGGCGGGCGGCATCGTTCGCGGCCGTCTCGTCGGCCGCGACGGCGAGGAGCAGGCTGCCGTCACGCAGCCACGTGATGCCCGGCAGGCGCGCCGCCGCGCGCTCGTCGAAGGCGGCGAGCGTGGCGCCGCGGCGCGGCGGCCGCACGACGCGGGCATGCAGCATGCCGGGGACCGCCATGTCCTGGATGAAGGCCGCGCCGGCGACCTTGCGCCCGAGGTCGATGCGGGGGACGCTGCGGCCGACCCAGTCGCGCGGGCCGGCGTGGCGGGCGGCCGGATCGACGGGGGCCGTAAGGTCGAGCGGCTGCGCCGGCGACCAGTAGGAGAAGCCGGTATCGGCGTCGCCGCGCAACACTGTCCCGTCCTCGACGTGCAACTCGTCGGGCGCGCAGTTGAGGCGCAGCGCGGCGTCGGCGACCAGCGTCCGCCGCAGGGTGGCGCAGGCGGCCTCCACCGCCGCGCCGGAGACCTCCACCGACATCGAGCCGGCCGTGTAGCCCTCGCCGGGCGCGGCCTGCGTGTCGCCGGAGACGATGCCGATCGCGGCGAAATCAACCGAGAGCGCATCGGCGGCGATCTGGGAGAGCGCGGTGAGGATGCCCTGGCCGAGCTCGACCTTGCCGACGCGCAGCTCGACGCGCCGGCCCGGCAGCAACGCCAGCCAGTCGGCGAGGCGAGGATTGTTGCGCAGGCTCTCGTTGACCGGCTCAGCCATGGCGCGCGCTCCCTTGCGCCGCCGCGCGCTCGACGGCGCGCAGGATGCGGTTGTGCGAGCCGCAGCGGCACAGGTGCCGGTCGAGCGCGGCGACGATCTCGGCGCGGGTGGGGTGCGGGGTCGCGTCGAGCAGGGCGCGGGCGCTGAGGATGATGCCCGACAGGCAATAGCCGCACTGGCCGGCCTGCTCGGCCACGAATGCTTCCTGCAGCGGGTCGAGCCGGCCGTCCCGAGACAGGCCCTCGATGGTGGTGACGGAGCGGCCGGCGAGATCGTGCACGGGGCGGGTGCAGGAATAGACGGGCGCGCCGTCGACCAGCACGGTGCAGGCGCCGCACTGTTCGAGGCCGCAGCCGAAGCGCGCGCCCTTGAGGTCGAGCTGGTTGCGCAGCGTGTCGAGCAGTGTCGCGTCGTCCGCGACGTCGACGGTGCGCTCCCGCCCGTTCACGTTCAGGGTGATCGCCGCCAAGCGCACCTCCGTTGTGGGTATGGCCGGCAAACGATTGCCGCCATCTGCCTCCAACTATCCACTATGCAGAAACGGAGGCAATATTGACAGCTAAATCGAATGATGCGAACGATTGCATCAACTGCCTGCGCAACTTTATCCTGCGTCCGGGCGGATCGACCTGGGAGGACCATGCAACGTGAGCTCGACGCCGCTCATCGGCTCCGAGACGGATGTGACGCCGGCGGTGCTCGGCGCCATGGCGGCGGCGCCCGACGCGCGGCTGCGGGCGGTCATGGAGAGCGCCGTGCGGCACCTGCACGCCTTCCTGCTGGAGACGCGTCCGAGCGAGGAGGAGTTCGAGGCCGCGCTGCGCTGGATCGCCGCGCTCGGCCACCACACCGACGAGGCCAACAACGAGGTGGTGCTCGCCGCCGACGTGCTGGGGGCCTCGACGCTGATCGACCTGATCAACAATGACGGCATGCAGGGCGAGACGATGTCGGCGCTGCTCGGGCCGTTCTATCGCGGCGCGGCGCCGGAATGCGCCAACGGCGAGAGCATCGCCCGCTCGCCGACGCCGGGGGCGCAGCTCCATTTCTCCGGCCGGGTCACGGATGTGGACGGGCGGCCGATCGCCGGCGCGAAGCTCGACGTCTGGCAGGCCTCGCCGGCGGGCTTCTACGAGAACCAGGACCCGGAGCAGGCGGACTTCAACCTGCGCGGGGTCTTCCATACGGACAAGGACGGGCGCTTTGCCTTCCGCTCGGTGCGGCCGGCAGGCTATCCGGTGCCGACAGGCGGGCCGGTGGGCGCGCTGCTCAGGGCGCAGCGGCGGCGGCCGATGCGGCCGGCGCACATCCATTTCATCGTCTCGGCAAAAGGCTACAAGACGCTGGTCACGCAGATCTTCTGCGACGAGCCTGCCGCGCTCGCCGACGACGTGGTGTTCGGCGCCAAGCAGCAGATCGCTGCCGACTTCGTGCCGCATCACGCGGCGAGCGCACGCCATCCCGGCATGGAGCCGCCGTTCTTCACCTGCGAATACGATTTCGTGCTGAAGCCCGGACCGTCGACCTATCCGGTGCCGCCGATCAGCGGCAAGCGGTCGTGACGGAGAGGCGAAGCATGGAACTCGCGGGCAAGGTCGCGGTCGTCATCGGCGGCTCGGGCGGCATCGGCGCGGCGACGTGCCGGGTACTGGCCGGGCTGGGCGCCGACGTCGCCGTCGGGTTTCATGCCGGGCAGGCGCGGGCGGAGGCGGTTGTCGCATCGCTGCCGAAGGGCAGGCACGCGGCGCTGCAGGTCGCGATCGAGGACAGCGCCTCGATCGGGCGATTCCGCGACGCGGTGCTCAGCCAGTTCGGCCGCGCCGACATCCTCGTCAACAGCGCCGGCATCACCAGGCCGGTGGCGCATGCCGACCTCGACGGGCTGACGGACGAGCTGATCGACGCGGTGTTCGTCAACAACTGGCGCGGCGTGTTCGCCTCGATCCGCGCCTTCGCGCCGGCGCTGCGGGCGAGCGGCGACGGCCTCGTCGTCAACGTCTCGTCCATCGCCGGCTTCACCGGCGTCGGGTCGAGCGTCGCCTATTGCGGCGCCAAGGCGGGCCTCGACGTGATGACCAAGAGCCTCGGCCGGGCGCTGGCGCCGGAAATCCGCGTGCTCGGCGTGTCGCCCGGCGTGGTGGACACCGATTTCGTGCCGGGGCGCGGCAAGGAGTTCAAGGACAAGGCCGCGGCGGCGACGCCGCTGAAGCGCATCACCTCGCCGCAGGACGTGGCCGAGGCGATCGCCGCCTGCGCGACGAGCCTGCGCTTCTCGACCGGCACCAGCATCCCGGTCGACGGGGGACGGCACCTGTGAGCGCGACCATCGTCACCTGCGCCATCACCGGCAACCTGACCTCGCGCGAGAACCATCCCGGCCTGCCGGTGACACCGCAGGAGATCGCCGATTCGAGCCTGGAAGCGGCGGCGGCGGGCGCGGCGGTGGTGCACATCCATGTACGGGATCCCGCGACCGGCGCGCCGTCGATGAAGCTCGACCATTACCGCGAGGTGGTCGAGCGGATCCGGGCGAAGGACGACGCGCTGATCCTCAACCTGACGACCGGGCCGGGCGGGCGCTACCATCCGAGCGACGAGGACCCGGCGGTCGCCGGGCCGCGCACGACGCTGCGGCGGCCGGAGCTGCGCGTCGAGCACATCATCGCGCTGAAGCCCGACATCGCGACGCTCGACCTGAACACGATGACGTTCGGCGGCGAGGTAGTGATCAACACGCCGCGCAACGTGCGCGTCATGGCCCAGCTCATCCGCGAGGCGGGATCGAAGCCCGAGCTGGAGGTGTTCGACAGCGGCGACATCATGCTCGCGCGCGACATGCTGGCGGACGGCTCGCTCGCCGGCCACGCCATGTTCACGATCGTGACGGGCGTCAAATACGGGTTCCCGGCGACGACGGACATGATGTCGGCGGCGGCGCGGCTGCTGCCGGCGGGCTCGGCGTGGACCGGCTGCGGGGTGGGGCGCATGTCGTTCCCGATGGCGGTGCAGTCCTTCCTGCTCGGCGGCCATGTGCGGGTCGGGCTGGAGGACAATTCCTACATCGCCAGGGGCGTGCTCACGAAGGGCAATGGCGAGCTCGTCGAGCGCGCCTGCGACCTCGTCGGCAAGCTCGGCGGCACGATCGCCTCGCCGGGCGAGGCGCGGCGCATTCTCGGGCTGAGGCAATAGATCAGGATGCGGGGCGGAAAGCGGAAATGGACGTGCATTTGACAGGTCGGACCGGCACGGCGCTGATGCTGCCCGGCAAATCCGACGGCCTCGACAGCCTGCGCATCGAGGTCGTGGCGATGGACGTGCCGCGACCGGGGCCGGGGCAGGTGCTCGTCGAGATCAGGGCGGCCGGCGTCAATCCGAGCGACGTCAAGGCCTCGCTGGGGCAGATGCCGCAGGCGGTGTGGCCGCGCATCCCCGGCCGCGACTTCGCGGGCGTCGTGGCGGAAGGGCCGGCGCAGATGGTCGGCATGGAGGTGTGGGGCGGCGGCGGCGAGCTCGGCATCACCCAGAACGGCAGCCATGCGCGCTGGATGGTTCTCGACCAGAAGGCGGTGCGCGCCAAGCCGGAAAACCTGACGATGGAGGAGGCCGGCTCGATCGGCGTGCCGTTCGTGACCGCTTACGAAGGGCTGCGCGAGGCGGGCGGCGCCCAGCCGACCGACACGATCCTCGTGTGCGGGGCGAACGGCAAGGTGGGGCAGGCCACGATCCAGCTCGCCACCATGGCCGGCGCCCGCGTCTTCGCCGTCAACCGCGGCGACGCGCCGCTGCTTGCCCATTGCAACGGGCCGGTGGAGCTGTTCGACCAGAGCCGGCAGGACGTCGCGGCGCTGATCATGGAAAAGACCGAAGGGCGCGGCGTCGACATCGTCTTCAACACGGTGGGCAGCCCCTATTTCAAGCTCGGCAACGACGTGATGGCCAAGGACGGCCGGCAGATCTTCATCTCCACGCTCGACCGGGCGGTGCCGTTCGACATCTTCCGCTTCTTCCGCGGGCGCCATCGCTATATCGGCATCGATTCGCTCGGCATGAACGCGGTCGAGGTGGGCCGCGTGCTGGAGCGGCTGCGGCCGCGGTTCGAGACGGGGCAGCTCAGGCCGTTCCCGGTGCGCGAGGCCAACATCCGCGGCTTCCATAACGCGCGCGAGGCCTATGCCTCGGTGCTGTCGGGCATATCGGAGCGCATCGTGCTGCGCCCCTGAGCGGGGGACGAACCCGGCGGGGCAGGGAGGAAGGACATGCAGGTCACCCGCATCGCCGAGGCGCGCGCCTACGAGGCGGCGGAGCATTTCGACATGCGCTGCCTGCGCCTGCAGGGCAAGGAGGCGACGCAAACCGACAGCGTGTGGGTCGGGCTGTCGCACCTGCTGCCTGGCGGCCACACCTCGATGCGCGACGCGGCGGTGGAAAAGATCTATGTCGTGATCGCCGGCGAGGTGACGGTGCGCACGCCGGACGAGTGCGTGAGGCTCGGCCCGCTCGACAGTTGCCGGCTGGCGGCCGGCGAGCCGCGCGCGCTGCACAACGAGACAAACCTTCCGGCGACCGTGCTGCTCGTCATGCCGGAGCAACGCTGAAGTCACCACGGAGGCCCGCCGATGGACGCGAACGAGAACCGCCTGCTGAGCGTCGTCGAGCACTGGCTGCCGCGCATGGAGGTGGCGGGCATCGCCTCGCCCGAGGCACGCGCGGTCATCGACCGCGCGGGGGTGTGGGAGAACTGGCTCGCGAGATGGTGCGCGGAGGGCGAGCGTCATGCCGAACTGGCGCAGGCGGCCATTGCCGCCGGCCATCGCGTGACGGCGGGCGAGGCCTATGCGAAGGCGAGCCTGCTCTATCATTTCGGACAGTTCATGGCCTTCGAGGACCTTGAGGCGAAGGCGCGCGCGGCGGCCCGAAAGGTGGCGCTGTTCCGCCTCGCCGCGCCGTTGCTGGAGCCAGCCGGAGAGCTCGTCGAGGCGCCGTTCGAGGCAGGCGTGCTGCGCGGCTACCTGCGCCGGCCGGCCGGACCGGGGCCGCATCCGCTGGCGCTGACCATCCCCGGTTCGGATTCGACCAAGGAAGAGTTCCCGCAACTGGAGCGCCATTTCCTGGCGCGCGGCATGGCGACGCTGAGCTTCGACGGGCCGGGGCAGGGCGAGGGCAGGGAGCACGGCCCGCTGCGCGCCGATTTTGGACCGGCCGTCGCTGCGATGCTCGATGCGGTGGCGGGGCGGCCGGGCCTGTCGGGCACCGTCGGGCTGGTCGGCATGGCCTTCGGCGGCTTCCTCGCGCTGCGCGCCGCGCCGGCGCTCGCCGGCATCGACGCGGCGGTGTCGATCAACGGCTTCTTCGACCTCGGCGGCTTCTGGCCGTCGCTGCCGGCGGTCTACCGCGACAATATGGGTTTTACCCTGGGCGGACCGGATGTCGCGGCGAACGCACAGAGCTTCACCCTCGAAGGGACGCAGCGCGTCGAGGTGCCGGCGCTGATCCTGCATGGCGGGCTGGACAGGATCTTTCCGCCGTCGGAGGCGCAGCGCTGCGCCGACCATTGCCGGGACGCGACGCTGCATGTGTTTCCCGAGGGCAACCACGTCTGCAACAACATCGCCTGGCGCTACCGCACGCTGGTGGCGGACTGGCTGGCCGACCGGCTGCGCGCGGCCCGCGGCGGCTGACCGGCCGCGGCGGCGCGGCATCCGAGCGTCTTGGAAAACGTTTGCACCCCCTGTATGAACGGCACAGCGGAGGCGCGTAGAGAATGAAACGCAGAGTGACATTGAAGGATGTCGCGAAGGCGGCGGGTTTCCACGTCTCGACGGTGTCGCGCGCGCTCGACCCGAACAACAGCCATCTGATCACCGCCGAGGTGGCCCAGCGCATCCGCGACGTCGCAGAGAAGCTCGGCTACCGGCAGAACGCGGCGGCCGCCGCGCTGCGCACCAGCCGCACGCGCATGGTCGGCGTGCTGGTGCCAGACATCACCAACCCGATCTTCCCGCCGATCATCCGCGGCGTCGAGGATTCGCTGCGCCGGCACGGCTACCTGTCGATCATCGGCAACACGGACGGCGACCCGAAGCGCGAGAGCTCGCTGGTCTCCATGCTGCAGGACCGCGGCGTCGACGGCTTCATCATCGCCAGCGTCGAGCTGGAGGACAAGGCGGTGGTGTCGCTGGTGGAGGACGGCATCGCCGTCGTCACCGTCAACCGGCGCGTCGACAATCCGGCGGTCAGCTCGGTCTCCAATGACGAGGGCGAGGGGATCCGGCGCGTGCTCACCCACCTCGTCTCGCTGGGCCACGAGCGCATCGCCCATATCGCCGGCTCGCAGCGTTTCTCGACCGGCGCGACCCGCTATCGCTCGTTCTTGGAGCATCGCGAGGCGCTGCGGCTGCCGGCCGATCCGGAGCTGGTCGTTTTCTCCAACATGTACAACGAGCTCGAGGGCGAGCGCTGCGTCGAGGAACTGCTGGCGCGCGGGCGGCGCTTCACGGCGATCGTCTGCGCCAACGACCGGCTGGCGGTCGGGGCGATCGAGGCGCTGGTGCGGCGCGGGCTGAAATGCCCCGACAACGTGTCGGTGACCGGCTTCAACGACATGCCGATGGTCGACCGGCTGCGGCCGCCGCTGACCACGGTGCGCATCGGCCAGTACAATGTCGGCTACCAGGCGGGCGAGCTGCTGGCCGAGATGATCGGCACCGGCCAGCGCGAGGCTTCGCATGTCGTGCTGCCGGTTGACCTCGTCATCCGCGGCTCGACGCGGGCGCTGACGACGGCGCTTCCCGAGAACTGACGGCGTCAGCCGAGGATACGCGCGCGAGACGCCGCGATGAGTGTGCGGGCGCGCGCCTCGTCATAGCCGACGAGCGCGCCGCCGCGGACGCGCGGCCGGCCGTCGACGAAGACCGTGTCGACGTCGCGCGGGCTGGTCTGCAACAGCACATGGGCGCAGGGGTCGTCGGCGACGGAGCTGCCGAAGCTGTCGGCGCGGACGAGCAGGATGTCGGCCCGCTTGCCCGGCGTCAGGCTGCCGATCCTGTCGTCCATGTGCAGCGCCCGCGCGGTGCCGATGGTGGCCATGCGCAGCAGCTTGCGCGGCGACAGCACCGGCCGTTCCGCGGTTGCGCGCGGCCGCGGCGTGTTGACCGTGTTGAAGGCGCGCAGGAGCTCTCCGTCGAGGAAGGTCTGCACGTTGAACATGATGCGGAGCTGGGCGATCGTGTCGGACGCGACGTGGCAGGGGATGTCGCAGCCGAAGGTCACCGGCACGCCGCGCAGGACGGCGCGGCCGACCACGTCGGCGCGCTTGCCGCTGACGTCCACCGAAGGCGTGAAGCACAGGCTCATGCCGGCGGCGGCCATCATGTCCAGCTCCTCGTCGGTGAGCAGGTTGCCGTGGACGAGGCCGAGGTCGGGGCCGAGCATGCCCTTGCCGTTCATCGCCTTGACGACGTCGAGGCCGTGCACGTGGATGCCGGCGGGCGTGCCGAGCTCGCGGGCGAAGGCGAGGTGGCGCTCGCACCACGGGTGGCCGAAGGATTCGATGCCGAAATGCACCGTGGTGAGCGTGTCGGGATCGTGGAAGGCCTCGCGGATGCGGCCGCCATGCGCCATCCGCTCCTCCATCGAGGCGAACAGGTCGGGCTGCGGCGACATGAAGGAATAGGTGAAGACGTGGCGGATGCCGCTCTCGCGCAGGGCCTCCAGCGAGGCCTCGGCGAAGCCCGGCCCGCGCGCGTTGTGGCAGTAGTCGACGACGGTGGTGACCCCGTAGGACAGCATCTCGTGGGCGCCGACATAGGTGGCGGCGAAATTGTCCTCCGGCACGGTGCGCAGCCGCAGCGGCAGGAATTTTCCGAAATAGTCGTCGGACCAGGCGTTCGGGACATAGCCGCGCAGCGTCGTCTGCCAGAGGCAGTTGTGGGCGTCGATGATGCCGGGCAGCGCGATCATGCCGGCCGCCTCGATCACCTCGGCATCGCCCGCCTCGATCGCGGGGGCGACGGCGGCGATCGTGCCGTCGCGCACGAGGATGTCGGCGGCGACGAAGTCGCCGAGCGTGTCGTCCATGGTGACGGCCTGCGCGCCCCTGATCAGATAGCTGCCCATGTGTCCTCCCTGGCGTCTCCGACGCACGCCTGCCTGAGGCTGCCACGCCAATGCGAACGTTTGCATCGAGGTGGCGGGGTGTCAAGGTTCGGGAAGCCGCGGCGGCTGTTCCTGTCCCGTGAGATTGGTCCGGTGTGGACCAATCCCGGACGGAGGCGGGCACAGGGCCGTATCGTCGGGCAATTTCGGCCGGAGACGGCACAAAGCGCCAGCATCGACGTCGGGAATCCGTGCAGCCGGCGGCCCCAAACCGAGGCGGAATGGCAATTTTCCTGTGTGCAAACGTTCGCATATAGACGGGCGGCGGCGCGCGACTACCTCCGGTTGATCATCGGCGCGAGATTGAAATTGCTGGGCAATCCGCGCCGAAATCCGCCGGTAAATCGCGGAGTTTCACGATCGTACGGCACCGGTGCGTCCGTCTTGCAATCTCGGCAATCGTTTGTAGACTGACCCTCGAATGCAGCCGGCGCACCGATCCGCGCCGGACAGGGTCGGTAGCGCATGGCGCCAGGGCCATGCGGCCGAGGCTAACGGGCCCGGGGGAAGGGCCGAAGGGAGTTGTCGACATGAAGACTGCCGTTGGAATCGTCGCAAGGATCGCCGCGGGCTGCCTGCTCGGAACCGCCCTCGCCGGGGCGGCCGTCGCCGCGCCGAAGGGAACGCTGAACTACGGAACGCAGATCCAGCTCGACAACTGGAACCCGCTGGTGAAGTCGGGCCAGACCTACACCAACATACCCTATGAAGGCCTGCTGGAGGTTGCCCGCGACGGCTTCACGCTGCAGCCGAAGCTGGCGACCGAATGGCAGCTCACCCCGACCGAGCTGAATCTCACGCTGCGCGAAGGCGTCGTCTTCCACGACGGCACGCCGTTCGACGCCGAGGCGGTGAAGAAGAACATCGAGTGGATCAAGGGCTCAGGCACCCAGGGGGCGGCCGGGCTGGCGCCGATCTCGGAGGTCGTCGTCACGGACGCCACCCACCTCACCCTCAAGCTCAGCCGCCCGACGCCGACGATGGCCGACCGGCTGGCGACGCGCGGCATGTACATGGTCTCGCCCAAGGCGCTGGAGTCGGGCTCGTGGGACAAGCCGGTCGGCACCGGCCCGTGGACCTACAACGCCGACGCCTCGCAGCGCGGCACGAAGGAGGTGTTCCACCTCAACGACAAGTACTGGAACCTCGACAATGTCGGCGTCGACACGATCGTCATGCACGTGATCCAGGACGCCAACGTGGCGCTCAACGCGCTCAGGACGGGCGTCGTGCAGGCGATCGAGCTGCCGACCTCGGTGGTCGAGGCGGCGACGGCTGCCGGCTTCAAGGTGGAGAAGACGCCGACGCTGGTCCAGCATTTCCTCTTCCTCGACCGCAAGACGACCTTCGCGGACGAGAACGTGCGCAAGGCGGTCTGCCACGCGATCGACCTCGATGCGGTGACCCAGGCCGGCTACGACGGCGTGGCCGCGCCGGTCTCGCAGCGCTTCCTCGAAGGCCAGTACGGGTTCAACCCGGAGGTGAAGGCCTACAACTACGATCCGGAGGCGGCGAAGAAATACCTCGCCGCGGCCGGCAACCCGCAGGTCTCGCTGACGCTGCCGATGTATCCGACGACGGCGACCGCGATGACGCTGATCGCGCAGATGCTGCGCGAGGTCGGCATCAACGCCGACACGCAGATGATGACCACCGGCCAGTACTTCACCTACTACCAGACCGATCGCTACCCGCTGCAGATCAACACCAGCGCCACGGAAAGCATCGGCCCGCTCGACTACTACCAGTTCCGCTTCAGCCCGACCGGCACCGGCAACCCGTTCAAGGTGACGGTGCCCGAGCTCGACGCGATCGTGGACAGGGCGCTCGCCGAGCCGGACGCGGCCAAGCAGGAGGTGATCTGGAAGGAGATGGTCAAGTATCTCTACGACCACGCGCTCGACTGCAATTTCTACCTCTGGAACACGGCCTGGGGCTACGATCCGGCCAAGATCCAGGAGCCGCCGACGACGGTGATGCGCCCGTCCGCGCTGCGGTATGACGAGGTCCGCCTGATCCAGTAGGACGGGCTCGGCAAGGCAGCCGGAAGGAACGCGGCATGAGACGCCTGATCCTGCTTCGATTGGGAATGTCGCTGGTGTCGCTCGTCCTTGCGGCTGCCTTCGTCTTTTTCCTGATCCAGCTCTCGCCGGTCGACCCGGTGGTGCTGGCGCTCGGCGAGGGGGCCGAGCCGCAGCGGCTCGACGCCATGCGGCGCGAGCTGGGGCTCGACCAGCCCTATGTCGTGCAGTTCCTGTCGTGGTTCGCCGGCATCCTGCGCGGCGATTTCGGCACCTCGTTCTTCACCCACAGGGCGGTGCTCGAAACGCTGCTCGAGCGGCTGCCGGTGACGATCTCGCTGCTGGTCGGCGGCGGCGCCATCGCGATCGTGGTCGGCCTCGCCGCTGGCTTCGCAGCCGGGCTGCGGCCGGGCGGGTGGATGGACCGCGTCGTCACCTCGGCGGTCTCGCTGGCGCTGGCGGTGCCGGGCTTCTGGTTCGCGCTGATGCTCGGCCTGCTGTTCGCGGTCGAGCTCAGGCTGCTGCCGGTCGCGGGCTACGTCGCCTTCGAGGACGGGCCGCTGCTGTGGCTGCAATCGCTGGTGCTGCCCTGCGTGGCGCTGGCGCTGCACGGGATGGCGGTGATCGGGCGGCACACGCGCGGCGTCGTCATCGACGTGCTCGGCTCGCCCTTCATCGAGGCGATCCGGGCGCGCGGCACGCCGCCGGGCCGGATCGTGCGCCGCTACGTGCTGAAGAACGCGATGGTGCCAGTGCTGCCGGTGATCGGCGTGCAGCTCGCGATCATCATCGCCACGAGCTCGGTCATGGAGAAGGTGTTCGTGCTGCCGGGGCTCGGGACGCTGATGGTGGCGTCCGTCATTTCCAGCGACTTTCCGACCTTGCAGGGGGCGATCGTGGTGATCGCGGCCATGGTGATCCTCATCAACCTCCTCGTCGATCTCGGCCTCGGCCTGCTCGATCCGCGGGTGCGGCCGCAATGAGCGAGGCGGGAACCGAGACCGTGGCGGCCGAGGCCGGAGCCGCGCCCGAGAAGGTGACGCCGGGGCGGCTGGTGCTGCGGCACATGCTGGGCCACCGGGCGACGACTGCCGCGCTCGCCGGCATCGTCCTGATGATCCTCGTCGCCATCTTCGCGCCGCTGCTGGCGCCCTACGACCCGAACTACGCCAACGTGCTGCACCGCCACCAGGGGCCGTCCTGGGTGCACCTGCTGGGCGCCGACGGCATCGGCCGCGACACGCTCTCGCGCATCATCTACGGCACGCGCACGGCGGTCTGGACCTCGTTCGAGTCGGTCGCACTGGCGCTCGTGGTCGGCGTGCCGATCGGTCTGCTCGTCGGTTTCCTCGGCGGCTGGTGGGACCGGCTCGCCATGCGCGTCACCGACATCTTCCAGTCGATCCCGTCGCTGATCTTCGCCTTCGCGCTGATCGCGGTGCTGGGGCGCGGCACCAACCAGACGGCGCTCGCGGTGGCGATCGTGTTCGCCGTCATCCTGATGCGCATCGCCCGGGCGCTGGCGCTGCGCGAGCGGGAGTTCCTCTACGTCGACGCCGCGCGGGTGGCCGGCATGCCGACCTGGCACATCCTGTTCCGCGAGATCCTGCCCAACACGGTCGGACCGATCATCGTCGAGGCGGCGATCATGCTCGGCTCGGCGATCATGATCATCACCATGCTGAGCTTCCTCGGGCTGGGGCTCGACGCCACGGTGGTGGACTGGGGCAGCATGCTCGACGAGGCGCGCAACTACCAGGCGACGCATCCCTATCTGGCGCTGCCGCCTGGGCTGGCGATCATCTTCGCCGTGCTGATGTTCAACTTCGCCGGCGACGGGCTGCGCGATGCGCTGGCCGGCAAGCAGAGTGCGCGCAGGGCGCCGCGGCGGCGCAAGAAGCCCGGCTCGGCGGCCGGCGCGGTCGCGGCGGCCGAACTGCCCGCCCCCGACGTGATCGCGGTGCGTGGGCTCAAGGTCGAGTTCCCCGGCGGCGAGGCCGGCGCCAAGCCGCTGGAAATCCTGTCGGACGTCAGCTTCTCGCTGCGGCGGGGCGAGACGCTCGGGCTGGTCGGCGAGAGCGGCAGCGGCAAGTCGATGTCGGCGCTGTCTCTGCTCGGGCTGGTGCCCACGCCGGGCGAGGTCACGTCAGGCGAGATCCTGTTCGGGGGCCGTGATCTCGCCGCGCTGCCGGAAGCCGAGCTGGCGGCGATCCGCGGTCGCGAGATCGCGATGATCTTCCAGGATTCCATCGCCGGCTTCTCGCCCGTCCACACGATCGGCGAGCAGCTCGCCGAGCCGCTGCGCATCCACAAGGGGCTGGGCGAGGCCGAGGCGAAGGCGCGGGTGGTGGAACTGCTCGACCTCGTCGGCGTGCCCAACGCGAGGGAGCGCATCGACGACTATCCGCACCAGTTCTCCGGCGGCATGGCGCAGCGCGCCTCGATCGCGATGGCGCTGAGCTGCGGGCCGCGCGTGCTGCTGGCCGACGAGCCGACGACGGCGCTCGACGTGACGATCCAGGCGCAGGTGCTCGACCTTCTGGGCGACCTGCAGAGGCGCTTCGACATGTCGGTGCTGCTCATCACGCACGACCTCGGGGTGGTCGCCGAGACGTGCGACCGCGTGGTGGTGATGTATGCGGGGCAGATCGTGGAGGAGGGCGCCGTCGCCGACGTGCTGTCGCGCCCGCGCCATCCCTACACCTACGCGCTGCTGACGGCGACGCCGCGCGAGGACGTGCGCATGGACAGGCTACCGACAGTTCCCGGCTCCGTGCCGCCGCCCTGGGCGTGGCCGCGCGGTTGCCGCTTCATGCCGCGCTGCGCCTTCGCGAGAGCCGAATGCGGGCAAGGGCCGGTGCCGTTCGTCGGCGGCACGCGCTGCCTGCGCGCCGGCGAGCTCCAACTGGAGGTGGTGCGGTGAGCCGGCAGCCCCTTCTCGAGGTCCGCGACCTCGTCGTCTCCTACGGCAAGGGCTCGGCGCTGTTCGGCGGCGGCGAGCCCTTCGTCGCGGTCAAGGGCGTCAGCTTCGACATCGCCGTCGGCGAGGGTTTTGCCCTCGTCGGCGAGAGCGGGTCGGGCAAGTCGACGATCGGCCGCGCCATCCTCGGCCTCGTGTCGGTCGCCGGCGGCGCGATCAGCTTCGACGGGCAGGACATCGCGGCGTTCGGCCGCCACATCCCGCTTTCGTTCCGGCGCAACGTGCAGGTGGTGTTCCAGGACCCGCGCTCCTCGCTCAACCCGCGCCGCACGATCCGCGACACGATCGGGCAGGTGGTCGAGCGCCATTTCGGCACCTCGGCCAAGGAGACCGAGGCGCGCGTCGGCGACCTGCTCGCCAAGGTTGGGCTCGCCTCCTACTTCATGCACCGCTATCCGGGCGAGCTGTCCGGCGGCCAGCGCCAGCGCGTGGCGATCGCGCGGGCGCTGGCGACGGAGCCGCGCCTGCTGATCTGCGACGAGCCGGTGAGCGCGCTCGACGTCTCGACGCAGAGCCAGATCCTCAACCTGCTCGCCGACCTGCGGCGCGACCTGGGGCTGGCCTATCTGTTCATCTCGCACGACCTCGCCGTGGTGCGGCAGGTCGCCGACGTGGTGGCGGTGATGCACCACGGCTCGATCGTGGAGATGGGCGCGAGCGAAGAGCTCTACCGCAACCCGTCGCACGCCTACACGCGCATGCTGCTGTCGTCCGTCCCCAAGCCCGACCCGGAGGGGCGCGAGGAGCGGCGGGCGATGCGGGTCGCGCTGCGCAAAGCCGTCAATGCCAGTCCAGCCGCCTGAGAGAGGAGATACCCATGTCCAAGACGCTGTTCGCCAACGCCTTCGTGGTTTCATGCAATGCGGGCGTCGGTGACGTCGCCAACACGGACGTGCTCGTCGAGGGCGACGTCATCAAGAAGGTCGGCGCCAAGCTCGACCGGACCGGCGCGGAGGTCATCGACGCGACCGGCATGATCCTGATGCCGGGCATGGTCGACACGCACAGCCATCTCTGGGAGACGCCGTTCAAGGGCCGCGTCGCGGAAGGGTGGGGCATGGAGTATTTCACCAACGTCCATCCGCTGGTCAGCTACTTCACGCCGGAGGACGCCTATGCCGGCATCTATGCCGGCCTCGCCGAGTCGCTTCCCTGCGGCGTGACGACCATGTTCGACTTCAACACCTGCACCCACACGCCGGAGCATGCCGACGCAGCGCTGCAGGCGATCCGCGACGCCGGCATACGCGGCGTTCTGGGCTACGATTTGCGCGGCAAGAGCCCCAACTCGAAGCCGCCGCTGGCGCCGGGCGCGGCCCGTTTCCCCGACATCGAGCGGGTGCGCGGGACGCTCTCCAACGAGCCGACCGACCTCGTGCGGCTCGCCGTCTGCCTCAGCGACGTCAGCCCCGACACGATCGACGCGGCGGTGCGCGAGATCGAGTTCTCGCGCTCGCTGGGCTGCCGGATGTCGTGGCACTGCAACAAGGCGGGCGAGATCGAGGCGATCGCCGACCGCGGCCTGTTCGGCGAGGACATCCTGCCGGCGCACGGCAACTACACGACCGATCGCGACCTCGTCCTGCTCGGCAAGGCGGGCGGCTTCCTGTCGACCCAGCCGGAGGCCGAGACCTATGCCGGCCGCCGCTCGATGAGCATGGTGGCGCGCGGGCACCGGGTCGGCGTGCGTGTGGCGCTCGGGGTCGACGTGCCGGTGATCATGAATCTCGGCCTGCTGCCGCAGATGCGGCTGATGCACTTCCTGCAGCGCTACATGGATGGCGCTGTCGAGCGCCACGAGGGGCAGGTGCCGGTGGTGCGCCGGCCGGGCGTGCCCACGCTCGACGCGCGCAACATCCTCGACTTCGCGACCGTCAACGGCGCGGCCGCGCTGGGCCTCGGCGAGGTGGCCGGCCAGATCGCGCCGGGCTTCCAGGCCGACATCGTGCTGATGGACACGCGCTCCTTCGGTATGGCCGAGGGCGATCCGGCCGGCCACATCGTGCTCAACAGCTCGTCGGGCGACATCGACACGGTGATGGTCGGCGGGAAACTGCGCAAGCGCGGCGGCAAGATGATCGGCGTCGACCTCGAGAAGATGGTCGCCAACCGCCTGGCGGCGCGCGACCGGGTCTACAAGAAGGCCGGCGAGGTGCCGGGCGGCCTGCACAAGACCTATTGGGGCTGGCACAAGGAGGCCTGAACGGGCCGGACGTGCTCCGCGCCTCAGTGCTTCGGGCGCAGGTGGCGCCAGGGGCGGGCGCGCTCGATCTGGCCGGCGAGCGCGAACAGGCTCGCCTCGTCGCCGGTGCGCGCGGCGAAGTGGACGCCGACCGGCAGGCCTTCCGCCGAGATGGCGAAGGGTACGGACATGGCGGGCTGGCCGGTCAGGTTGAAGATCCAGGTGAAGGGGAGGAACCCCATCAGCCGGTCCATCCACTCATCGACGTCGGTCAGGTCGGAATCGAAGGCGCCGACCTTCGGCGGCAACTGCCCGAGCGTCGGCGTCAGCCACAGGTCGTGGCGCTCGAAGAAGGCGGCGATCTTCCGGCTCTCGCGGTGCATGGACTGCAGCGCGCGGATGTAGTCGGGGGCGGAGACCGTGGCGCCGCGCTCGGCGAGCGCCCGCGTCAGCGGCTCGATCATCCCCTCGGCCGGCAGCCTGCCGCTGTTTGCCCGGCCGACATTGACCATGGTGTTGGCCTGGAAGATCGCGGAGAAGGCGGCGCGGGCGGCCGCGACGTCGAAGACGGGCGCGGCCTCCTCGACGATGTGGCCCATCGCCTCGCAGAGTTTTGCCGCCTCGCGCGCGGCTTCTGCGCAGGCGGGGTCGACCGGCTTGCCGTCCGGCGAGAGGGTGGAGACTGCGATGCGCAGGCGCGCCGGGTCGCGCGTAGCGTCCTCCAGCCAGGGGCGCGCGGGCGGCGCGGCGGCGTAGGGGTCGCCGGGCATCGGGCCGGCGGTGGCGTCGAGCAGGGCGGCGCTGTCGCGCACCGACCAGGTGACGGCGTGCTGGCAGGCGAGCCCCGCCAGCCCTTCGCCGCCCTCGGGGCCGGCGGTGATGCGCCCGCGCGTCGGCTTCAGGCCGAACAGGCCGCAGCAGGAGGCGGGGATGCGCACCGAGCCGCCGCCGTCGGTGGCGTGCGCCATCGGCAGCATGCCGGAGGCGACGGCCGCGGCCGAACCGCCGGAGGAGCCGCCGGGCGAATAGGCCGTGTTCCACGGGTTGCGGGTCGGACCGAACAGATGCGGCTCGGTCACCGGCTGGAGGCCGAACTCGGACGAGTTGGTCTTGCCGACCACGACGAGGCCGGCGCGGCGCGCGCGGGCGACGAGCTCGCTGTCGGCCGCGGCGGGCGTGTCGGCATAAAGGCGGGAGGCCGAGGTCGTCGGCGCGCCCTTCACCGAGACGACGAGCTCCTTGAAGGCATAGGGCACGCCGCGGAACGGGCCGTCCGGCAGGCCGGCGGCGACCGCTGTGCGGGCGGCGTCGAACATCGGCGTGACGAGGGCGTTGAGGGCCGGGTTGCGCGCCTCGATGCGGGCGATCGTCGCCTCCAGCACCTCGCTCGCGCTGACCTCGCCGTCGCGGATCAGCTCTGCAAGGCCGAGGCCGTCCATCTGTTCCAATTCGTCGCTCATCTTGATCCCGCCATCGGCCACGCCGCCTTCGGCATCGGCTCGGCGGCGTCGAATTCGGGGTCGACGCTCGCGCCGAAGCCGGGCGTCTCGAGCGAGGCGACCGACAGGTTGCCTCCCTCGATGCGCAGGCGCACGCGGCCGTCCTGCTCGTGATAGAGGTCGGGATGGGCGGCGAGGAAGCGCTGCTCCTCGGCCCTGGGCCGGCCGCCGAAGCCGTCGATGAAATGGTGCGCGTTGCGCTCGACATGGGTCAGGCCGAGCAGGCCGACCAGCGCGAGGTCCTGCTGGAGGCAGATGCCGGGCTCGCAGGTCAGGTCCTCGGCCGACATGAAATAGGTCGGACCGCCTTCCGCGCTCCATTTTTGCGCGCGGGCGAGGTTGAGCATCGACTTCCAGATGCCCTTGCAGGCCTTGGAGGAGACGCCGGCATAGCCCAGCGCGCGGGCCTGCGGGAAGGCCGACAGCGCGCCGTCGGACTCGTCGATGATGACGGGGATGCGCCGGGCCAGCCGGCCGACCGGCGTCGACAGCGCCTGCGCGCGGTTGATCGGCTGCTCGACATAGAGGATCGAGGCGCAGAGCCGCTGCAGGGAGGGCCGTGCCGTGAGGCGGACGTAGAAATCGGCGATGGCGTCGGCGTCGGAATACTGCTCGTTGCCGTCGAGCGTGGCGAAATAGGGCTCGGCCGCGCGGTCGAGCACGCCCGCGATGCGCTCCAGCCGCGCAATGTCGGCCTCGGCGTCGCCGGAGATCTTCAGCTTGAAGTAGCGGTTGCCGTAGAAGGGAACGACCTCCTCCAGGCTCTCGGGCAGGCCGTCGCCGATACGGTCCTCGGGCTCGATGTCGGCGGAGAGGATCGGATCGACCAGCCCGACCGTGTGGCGCGCAGCGATGCTGCGGGGCGCGGGCGACGGCCTGAACAGCGGGGCGAAGTCGGCCGCTTCCAACTCGGGCGCGACCGGCGAGGGGCCGAGGCCGACGAGGTTTTCGCGCACGGCGCGGTGGAAGGGGACGCCGAGGCCGCGGCAGAAGGCGTCGAGCATCGCCCGGTCGACCAGCGACTGGCCGTAGCTGGCGATCAACGGGTTCAGGCCCTCCGCCTCGCAGGCGGCCATGTGGGCCGGGTAGAGCGTCGCGAAATGGCTGAACGGCGTGTCGAGGCCGGCCTCCATATAGGCCGTGCCGGCTAGCTCCAGCGCGCGGCGGAGCTGGTGGTGGTTGTCCTCGTCGCGCAGCGCGAGGTTCTTGTCGAACCATTTTGCGCCCAGCGCCTCGGCCGACCAGCCGGTCGCCTCGCGGCCGTTCTCCAGCCGCACGCGGGCGCGCAGGATCGCCTGCCGGCCCTCGGTCGCCGTCTTGACGCCGAAGCGGAAGGGCATGCGCATGCGGTAGGGCCGCTCGCGCCGCTCCAACTCGACCAGCCGCAGCTTCATCAGCCGAGCGCCTGCAGCGGCTGGGCCGGGCGACCCTCGGCGCGGCCGGTGAGGATGTCGTAGATGGCGAGCGAGCGGGCGCCGAAATCGGCGGTGGCGCGCGTCTCGACCGTGCGCGGGCGCGGCAGGTCGATCCCCACGATCTCGGCGATGCGGCCGGGGCGCGGCGACATCACCACGACGCGGTCCGACAGGAACACGGCCTCGGGGATGGAGTGGGTGACGAACAGCACGGTCTTGCGCTTGCCGCCCTCGGCAGCCTCGCCCCAGATGCGCAGGAGCTCGATGTTCATGTCGTCGCGCGTCATGGCGTCGAGCGCGCCGAACGGCTCGTCCATGAGGAGCAGCGGCGGGTCGAGCAGGAGGGCGCGGCAGAGCGAGACGCGCTGCTGCATGCCGCCCGACAGCTCGCCCGGCCGCTTGGTCTCGAAGCCGGACAGGCCGACGAGCTTCAAGAGCTCGCGGGCGCGGTCGCGATAGCGCTTCGGATTGAGGCCGGCGAGCTCGGCCGGCAGCAGCACGTTCTCCAGCACCGTGCGCCATTTGAGCAGCACGGCGGCCTGGAAGACCATGCCGACCTTGGCGATCGGCCGGGTCACGCGCTGGCCGTCGACGACGATGTCGCCGCTGCTGGCGGGACGTAAGCCCGCCAGCACGCGCAGCAGGGTCGACTTGCCGCAGCCGCTCGGGCCCACCAGCGAGACGAACTCGCCCTCGGCCACCGACAGGTCGATGTTGCGCAGCGCTTCGACCGGGCCGGACACGGTCTGGTAGACCATGCCGACCCGATCGAGCTCGATCATGTTGCGTGTCACGCGACCGATCCCCGGTGTTGCGTCAGGGCATGTCCACCTTGGTCAGGAAGTCGGTCGTGTAGGCGTCGGCGCACTCGACCTTCTTCGGCAGGCCCATATAGGTGTTCACCAGCTCGACCGACTTGCACATCTTGGCCTCTTCCATCCAGCCGATGCCGTTGTTGCGGTAGTTGTCGGTCTTCATCAGCTCGAGGCCCATCTTCATGTTGGCGGCGAGCGCCACCTCGTCGATCTCGGGCACGCGCTTCTTGAAGATCTTCATCGCCTCGTCCGGGTTGGCCATGACGTCGTGCCAGCCCATGTAGGCCGCCTTGAGGAACTTCTTCAGCACCTCGGGACGCTCCTTCATGGTCTTCTCGCTGGCCATGATCGACATGGAATACATGTCGAAGCCGTGGTCGGCCCACGGCATCATGACGACGTTGCCCTGGCCCATCGGCTTCTCGTAGAGCGGCAGGCCGGTGGTGTAGTCGGCGACGGTGTCGACGCGCTTCTCGGCGAGCGCGGCGATCTTGGCGGTCGGCTCGATGTTGACCCAGGTCACCTTGCTGTCGTCGATGCCGTTGGCCTTGGCGAAGGCCGGCCACATCTGGCGCTGACCGTCGCCGGCGGGGGCGCCGATAGTCTTGCCCTCGAGGTCCTTCGGGTTGGTGACCGGCTTCTCCTTGGAGGAGAAGATGTTCAGCGGCGTCTTGTCGAATACCATGCCGACGACCTTGACGGTGGTGCCGCGCGCCTTGGAGGCGATCACGACGGCGCTGTCGGCGAGGCCGGCGTCGGCCGCGCCGGTGTCGACCTTGGCGATGGAATCGCCCGAGCCCTTGGAGTTCTCCAGCGTCACGTCGAGGCCCGCATCGGCGAAATAGCCCTTGTCGAGGGCCACCCAGTAGGCGGCGTGGTCGCCGACCGGGAACCAGTTGAGCGCGAACTTGAACTTCTCCTGCGCCAGGGCCGGCGAGGCCATCAGGCCGGCCAGCGCGACGGTAGCCACCAGTCTCTTCAACATCTTTCTGCTCCCATTTTGGCCCGTTCCCGGGCGGTTACTTTGCTTCCTGGCCCTCGGCCCAGGGGGCCGCCACACGCGACAGGACCGCGACGGCGCCGAAAAGCACGAGCCCGATGATCGAGATCCAGACGAGCGCGCCGAAGGCCAGCGGTGTGTTCATGCTGCTCTGGGAGGTGATGATCACGTAGCCGAGGCCACGCTGCGAGGCGACGAACTCGCCGACGATCGCGCCGACAACGGCCGAGGTCGCGGTCACCTTCAGGGCAGACAGAATGTAGGGGTAGGCGTTGGGTATGCGGATCTTGGCGAAGACCTTCCATTTCGGCGCGTTGAAGACGCGGCCGAGGTCGAGCATGTCGTCGTCGATCTGCGACAGGCCGACCGCCGTGTTGATGACGACCGGGAAGAAGCCGATCAGCGCGCCGATCAGCATGTTGGGCACCACGCCGTAGCCGAGCCACAGCAGGAACAGCGGCGCGACGGCGACCTTGGGCAGCGTGTTGACGAAGACGAGGAAGGGCATCAGCGCCCGGCTCATCACGCCTGACCAGGCGATGATCGTGCCGAGCACGATGCCGCCCAGCGCGGCGATCAGGAAGGCGCCGAAGATGGCGGTGGCCGTCACCGCGATGTGGGCGGCCCAGTTGATCTCGCCCGAGGTCATCGCCAGCCACACCGAATGCGGGCTGGGCAACAGGTATTCGCGGATGCCGAACACGGTGGAGGAGAGCTGCCAGAGCACGAACAGCGCGGCGAACAGCAGGACGGCCGGGGCCCAGTCGAGGATCTTGCGTGCAACCAGGTTCACAGCTTGACCTCCACCGCGTTGGCGCGGACCCAGGCCTCATCGACCTCGACGCCCAACCCTGGGCCGTTTGGCAGCTCGACGCGCCCGCCGCCCCGCCAGACACGCTCTGCGAGGAACGGCGTCTCGATATATTGCGGGCCGTTGAGCTGGAGCGGCGAGATATCGAAGGCGGTGGCGAGCTGAAGTCCGGCTGCCAGCCCGAGATCGGTTTCGGTGAGGCCGGAGAGGGACAGTCCGAGACCTGCCGCGCGTGCGGTCTCGCAGAGCTGGCGCGACCGATGGAAGCCTGAATTGCGCTGCAGCTTGGCGACCGCCACGTGGATGGCGTCGGCGCGCACATATTCGATCAGGTCGGCGGTGGATCGCAGGCTCTCGTCGATGCCGATCTCGACCGGGCTCGCGGCACAGAGCGTGCGGTAGCCGGAGAGGTTGAAGCCGTCGAGCGGCTGCTCGAAGAGGGTGACGCCATGATCGGCGAAGCGCTCGGCCTGGCGTTTTGCGGCGGCGAGCGAATAACCGCGGTTGGCGTCGACCTGGATGATACGGTCGCCGACGACCTCGCGGGTGGCGCGGACGAGTTCGAGGTCGCCCGCCTCGCCATGCATGCCGACCTTGACGTCGAACACCTCGTAGCCGGCCTCCAGCCCTTCCTCGGCAAGGCGCCGCGCGCCGGCCGGCTCGGAAACCGAGATCATCCAGGAGAGGTCGAAGCTCTCGCGCCGGCGGCCGCCGAGCAACTGGTGGACCGGCATGTTCAACGCGCGGCCGAGCGCGTCGTGCGTGGCGATGTCGATCGCCGACTTCGCCAGCGGCGAACCGGTGGTGACGCCGGGGCTAATGGCGCGGTCCATCGCGCGGTGCAGCGCGTCGAAGTTCCAGGCCTCGATGCCGAGCACGGCCGGCGACAAATAGTTGCGCAGCGTCGAGACGATGGTTTCCGTCGTCTCGTAGGTCCCGCGCGGAGTCGGCGTCGCCTCGCCCCAGCCGACGGCGCCGCCCTTCGTCTCCATCCGCGCGAACACGCGGGCCGAGGGCTGACCGGGATGGCCGGCGACGCCGCCGGCGATCAGGAACGGGCTCCTGAAGGGGAACTCCAGAGCGAAGATCTCGATGCGCTCGATCTTCATCAGGCGAGCCACCTTTCGAGATTGGCCGCGACGAAGGCGTCGTCGGAGAGGTCGGCGTGCTGGCGGCTGACGCGGTCGATCTCGGCGGCCTGGCCGGGGCTCAGCCCCTCGTGCGGGTCGAGGCACCAGATGCCTTCGAGCAGGCCCTGCCGGCGCAGCACCTCGTGGCAGCCGGCTATGCAGCCGTGGAAGTCGTTGGCGACGTCGAAGAAGGCGCTGTTGCAGTCGGTGACGCGGGAATCGAGCGCCAGCAGCTCGGCCGGCACGGCGTCCGCGCCGGTCGCGGCGCGGCAGCGGCGGTAGAGCTCGACCGCCGACTTCGTCCAAACCGACCAGTGGCCGAGCAGGCCGCCGGTGAAGCGCAGCGTCACCGGCCGGCCTTCGCGCATGAAGCGGAAGGGCAGCGTCAGGTCGAGCACGATGTGGTCGTCGTTGCCGGTGTAGAGCGCGATGCGGTCTTCCGCGCCTGCTTCCACGATGCCGCGCATGACGTCGAGCGTGCGGTAGCGGGTGAACGGCGCGACCTTGATCGCCACGACGTTGGGGATCGCGGCGAAGCGGGTCCAGAAGGCGGCGTCGAGATGGAGGCCGCCGACGGCCGGCTGGAGGTAGAAGCCGACCAGCGGGATGCGGGCCGCGACCGCCGCGCAATGCTCGATGACGGCGTCCTGGCTCGCGCCCTTCATCGCCGCGAGGCTGAGCAGGCCGGCATGATAGCCGAGCGACAGGGCGGTCTCGGCCTCGGCGACGGCCTGCGCGGTCTTGCCGGCCAGCCCTGCGACCATCGCCAGCGGCCTGTCGGTCCATTCGGCCGCGGCGTCGGCTGCGAGCTTGAGCACCTCGCCGTAGAGGCCCGCCTCGCGGATGGCGAACTGGGTGGTGTGGACGCCGACGGCGAGCCCGCCCGCGCCGGCGTCGAGATAGTAGCGCGTCAGCGCCCGCTGGCGGCGCGGGTCGAGCTTTCGCGCGGCGGTGAGCGCCAGCGGATGGGCCGGGATCACCGTGCCGGACTTGAGGATGGAGAGGCCGTCCGCCGCCATCAGCCGAACTCCGGTCCCGCCACGGCGAACTGGCGGGCGGGCAGGCCGAACGGCTCGGCCCGGCCGAGCGCCATGCGCGTAAAGCTGCGCTGGATCTCGAAGCCGCGCGCCTTCAGCCAGTCGCCGATGCGGCGCCAGGCCTGCGGCACGTCGATGAAGACAAACCCGGCGAGGGCGGCGAACAGCCGGTCGATGAGGCCGAGCGCGACGGTCTCGTCGGCCGCGACGACCGGGCCGGCCTGAATGGCGCGGCGGCCGGCCCGCGCGAGCGCGAAGCCGTTCCCGTCGCCGACGGCGATCGTGCCGTCGCGGCCGAGGAAGTCGTCCATGAGGCGGGCGCGGCCCGCGCCGGCGGCTTCGGCGTCGAGGGCGCGGATGCGGTCTGCGCCGGGCGCGGCTTCGGCCGCCGCCTTTGCTACCGGAAGCATGCCCTGCCAGCGGTCGAAGCCGAACTGGCCGACGAAGCCCTGCTTGCGGTAGACCTCGGCGCCGGCAGCCGTGGCATCGAGCACGGGCACGAGGCCGCGCGCCTGCAGTTCCTCTACGCAGCGGTCGACCAGCCGTGTGGCCAGCCCGCGCCGGCGCCAGTCGGCCGTCACCAGCACCATGCTGACGAAGCCGAACGGGCCGTCATAGGGCAGGGCGGCGGCGCTGGCGACGAGACGGCCGTCCGGCGCGCGGTTGCCGAAGCTGCGGCCCTCGCGGATGAAGTGGCGCCAGTCGTCGGCCGTCTGGTTCCAGCCGGCTTCGATCGACAGCGCCATGCAGGCGTCGAGGTCGCCGGCGCCAAGCGGCTCGATCGGACCCGCCTCAGAAGCCGCCATCGCGCACCTCGTACTTGGTCGGCTTGTTGAAGCTCGGCATGTCGCGGCCGACCCAGTCGGCCACCCAGTCGAGCATCACCTTCACTGGCACGCGCGGGTAGCCGAACAGGCGGGTAGCCTCGGCGCTGTTGGTGAGCCAGGCGGTGCGCGATTCCTCGCCGGCGAGCTTCGCCTCGACGCCGAGGCGGGCGGCGAGTTCCTCGGCCAGCCAGCGCACCGACAGCGTCTCCGGGCCGCTGATGTTGAGCGGGCTCGTCGGCGTGGTGCAGTTGAGCAGCGAGCGCAGCGCCTGAGCGTTGGCGTCGCCCTGCCAGATGACGTTGACGTGGCCCATCAGCGACAGGTCGATGGGCGTGCCGGCGACCAGCCGGTCGGCGAGGTCGCGCAGCACGCCGTAGCGCAGGTCGATCGCGTAGTTGAGGCGGAAGAGACGGCCGGGCGTGCCGTTGAGCTCGGAGAAATACTCGAACATGCGCTCGCGGCCGAGGCAGCTCTGGGCATATTCGCCGCGCGGGCCGGGCGGCGTCGATTCGAGCGCGCCTTGCTGCATCACGTCGACCAGCGGATAGATGTTGCCGGTCGAGAAGGCGACGATGCGGGATTCCCGAAAGGTCGAGGCGACGATGGCCGGGCTGTGGACGTTCATCGCCCAGGTCAGCGGCTGGCTGCTGCTGGCGCCGAACTTGCGGCCGGCCATGAAGATGACGTTGCGGACGCGCGGCAGCGCCTCGACCTGGGCGGCGTCGAGCAGGTCGGCGCGGATCGTCTCGATGCCGTGCGCATGCAGCTCCGTCTCCAGGCCCGGCTCGCTGAAGCGGGCGACGCCGATGACGCGCTTGTCCGGCGCGGCGCGGCGGGCGAGGCGGGCGAGCGTAGGCCCCATCTTGCCGGCGACGCCGAGGATGAGGATGTCGCCGTCCAGCCCGGCGAGGTCGTCGATAAGCGACTGGTCGGGCGTGGAGAGGAAATCGTCGAGCCGCTCGACCGTGTCGAACGAGGCGGGGAAGCGCGCGCCGGACGCGGCAGGCTGCGCCGGCGCGTCGGCCGTCGCGATCTGCTGGGCCGTCGATCCTCGCATTCCATCCTCCCGGGTTCGCGCCTCAGACCGTGACGCTAGTCCGGGATCGGTCCGTTATCAACTATCTGGTTGAAAAAATCTTCGGGGCGTTCTGCGCCTGCTCGATCAACCCGCGCAGCCGCGCCAGCGCGCGCCGGCAGGAGGCGACGGAGGGCGACAGATGCGGCTCCAGCGCGATCGGGCCGTCATAGCCGTCGGCGAGCAGCGCCGCGATCTGGCCCGGCCAGTCGACGCCGCCGTCCTCGACGATGCGCCAGCGCCCGTCCGGCTCAACCGCCACGTCCTTGAAGTGGACGTTGCGGACCAGCCCGCGCACGGCGCCGTAGCCGTCGGGCCAGGGGACGTCGCCGTCGATCAGCGCGTTGGCTGGGTCCCAGTTGACGCCAAGATTGGCCGCGCCGGTGGCGGCGACGAGGCCGGCCGTGCGCGCGCCGGTGTTGGCCCAGTGGCCTTCTTCGGTCTCGATGGCGAGAGCGATGCCGGCCTGCGCCGCGGCCTCCGCCGCCCGCGCCAGCGCCTCGACCACGGCGCCGGGCGCGGGATCGGCGCGGTCGCCGCCGCGCTGGAAGCTGAAGGCGACGATCAGCGGCGCGCCGAGCTCGGCGGCAAGCTCCAGCGACTGCGGCAGCAGGCTGTCGAGATGGTCGGCCATCTCGGCTTTCGCGGCGGACCAGGCGAGGTCGAACCCCTTGTCCATCCAGCCGAGATTGGAGTGCTGTGGCGATGCGGCCGGCAGCGGGATCTTGAACAGGCCGGGCGACAGCGCGGTGATCGAGACACCGAAGTCGCGCACGGCGCGGACGAGCCGGCGGCGCAGATGCGGCTCTATGCGCGGCACGCGGCGGTCGTGGACGCCGCGCAGCTCGAAGTCCCGGATGCCCCATTCGAGGCCGATCTCGAAGGCGGTCTCTGGATCGCCCGACAGCTCGTCGGTGACGAGGCTGATCCTCACGCGCCAGCCCGAACCGCGGCTTCCAGCCCGCGCAGGTAGCCGATGGCGCGGGCGGCCGAGCCCGGCCCGTCCGGCACGTAGACGAAGGGCTCGACGGCGGCCGCGCCGGCATAGCCGTTGGATTCCAAGACTTTGAGGATCGCGGCGAAGTCGATGCCGCCCTGGCCGGGACCGCGCTTGTCGTCGTCGTTGAAATGGACGTGGAAGATCGCGCCTGTCGGCAGCCAGCGGTCGAGCAGCGCCGGGACGTCCTCGTCGTTGGCGCTCGCCGCATAGCAATCGACCATGGTGGCGAGCGCCGGCGAGCCGATGCACGCGATCAGGTCGACCGCCTCGTCGACCGTGTTGACTAGGCCGGTGTCGACGCGCGCCAGCGGCTCGACCACGTAGCGCATGCCGGCGGCGACGGCCGCCTCGGCAACCGAGGCGAAATAGGCCAGCGCCTGGTCCCGGCTTTCCTTCTCGTGGCCCGGCTCGATCTGACGCTGGCCGGGCGAGCCGTGAACGAGATAGGCGCCGCCGAGGCCGGCGCAGAGATCGACCAGCCGGCGGCCGGCCTCGCGCGTCGTGCGCGACACCACCGGGTCCGGCGAGGTGATCGACAGGCCGGCGGGCGCGGCGAGCAGCCAGTGCAGCCCGGCGATCGCGATGCCTTCGCCCTCGGCGATGCGCCGGAACTCGGCAATCTCGCGGTCGGACAGCGTCGTCGGGTCGGCGGCGAGCGTGAAGGGCGCGACCTCCAGCCCGTCATAGCCCACGGCGCGGGCGAAGGCGCACTGGCCACGGAAGTCGAGCTCACGCACCACCTCGGTGCACAGGTTTATCTTGAGATGCGTCATGGGCGGCCGCTCCAAGTAAGCTGGGACCCGGGCCTTGTCGTGCCGGTGCGGTATCGGACGGCCGGTGCAGGTTGCCGGAGCAGCATGCGGTGCGCTAGATAGGGAGTCAAGATTTCAACTGACTGGTTGATTTGCATGGATGCGGCAGCGACGGCGCGACCCGGCCGGAAGAAGAGCGATCCGGGCAGGAGCCCATCGAGCGAGGTGCTGCTGGAGGCGGCGCGCGAGGTGTTCGCCGCGCACGGGCTGGAGGGCGCGCGGGTCGACGACATCGCGCGGCGCGCCGGCGTCAACAAGCAGCTCGTCTACCACTATTTCGACAACAAGGACGGGCTCTACGCGGCCGTGCTGGAGCACGTCTACGGCGAGATCCGGCGGCGCGAGCAGGAGCTCGACCTCAGCCGCTACCCGGCCGAGGAGGCGATGCGGCGGCTCGTCGAGTTCTCCTTCGACTACCTCGCCGAGCACCCGGACTTCGTCTCGCTGCTGGCCGACGAGAACGCGCATGGCGGCCGCCACCTGCAGACGCGGGTGGAGGAGGTCAACCGGCCGATCGTCGACCTGATCCGCGACACGCTCTCGCGCGGCGAGGAGAACGGCGTCTTCCGCAAGGGGCTCGACCCGCTGCACGTCTACCTGTCGATCGCCGGCATGGCCTATTTCTACTTCGCCAACATCCACACGCTGAGCCGCATCTTCAACCGGACGCTGGCGGAGGAGCCGGCAGTGTCGGAGCGGCGGGCGCACATCGTCGACTTCGTGCTGAACTCGATCCGCATCCGCTGAGCCGTCGCGGCTACGGCTGGTCAGCGGATCATCATCACCCGGCAGGGCGCGCCCTGCGCGGCGGCAGGGGCGTGCGGCTCGCGGATGATCAGCGCGTTGGCGGCCGCGAGCGTGCCCAGCATGGACGAATCCTGCGTGTCGAACGGGGTCGCGACCAGCCCGGCCGAGCCGGGGAAGGCGGCGGCCCGCACATAGTCGCGGCGCTGGTCGTTGGCCTTCATGCCGCTGCCGAGGATGGCGTCGCGGATGTCGGGCCGGTATTCGCGGCCGGCGAGCCGGGCCAGCAGCGGCCGCAGGAACAGGTGCGCGCAGACGAGGCTGGAGACCGGGTTGCCGGGCAGGCCCAGCACATGGGTGTCGCCCAGCCGGCCGACCATCAGCGGCTTGCCGGGGCGCATGGCGATCTTCCAGAAGTCGAGCTCCATGCCGAGCCCCGTCAGCACCTCGCGCACGAGGTCGTGGTCGCCGACCGAGGCGCCGCCGAGCGTGACGATGACGCTGGCGCCGGCCGCGCGGGCACGCTGGACCGCATCCGCGATCGCCTCACGGCGGTCGGGCGCGATGCCGAGGTCGAGCGTGCGGGCGCCGTCGGCGGAGGCGAGGGCGGCGACGCCGTAGCTGTTGGAGGCGATGATCTGGCCGGGGCCGAGGCTGGAGCCGGGCGGCAAAAGCTCGTCGCCGGTCGCCAGCAGCGCCACCAGCGGGCGGCAGACCACGTCGATCCTGGCATGGTTGGCGGCAGCGGCCAGCGACAGCGCGGCGGGATCGAGGATGCGGCCGGCCCGCAGCAACAGGTCGCCGTCGCGAAAGTCGAGGCCGGCGGCGCGGACGTGGCGGCCGAGCGCGGTGGCCTCCAGCGCCTCGACGCGGCCGGGTCCGGCGGCGCGGGTGTCTTCCTGCAGGAGCACGGTGTCGGCGCCGTCGGGCAGCGGCGCGCCGGTGAAGATGCGCGCGGCCTGGCCGGGGCCGATGCTGCCATGATGGACCGTGCCGGCCGGGATCTCGGCCACGACGTCGAGGAAGGCGGGCAGGGCGGCGATGTCGGCGGCGCGCACCGCATAGCCGTCCATCGCGGAGGCGGTGAAGGGTGGCTGCGTGCGCAGGGCGCGCAGATCCGTGGCGAGCACGCGCCAGGCGGCTTCTGCGACCGGCACCGCCTCGGCCGGCAGGCGGCTCGCAGTGTCGAGAAGCCGCCTCAGCGCGTCGTCGACGGGAAGCAGCGCCATCGCCTCAGGCCCCGCGCTTCCATTCGCCGGACTTGCCGCCGCGCTTCTCGACGAGCCGGATGTCGGAGATCGTCATGCCGCGGTCGATCGCCTTGGCCATGTCGTAGACGGTGAGGCAGGCGACGGAGATGGCCGTCAGCGCCTCCATCTCGACGCCGGTGCGGCCGGTGACGCGCACGCTCGCCGTGACGCGCAGGCCGGGAAGGGCCTCGTCCGGCTCGATGTCGACCGTCACCTTCGTCAGCAGCAGCGGGTGGCAGAGCGGGATCAGCTCGTGCGCCTTCTTGGCGGCCATGATGCCGGCGATGCGGGCGGTGGCGAGCACGTCGCCCTTTTTGGCGTTGCCGTCGCGGATGGCGGCGAGCGTGGCGGCCTGCATGGAGACGCAGCCCTCGGCGATCGCCGTGCGCTCGGTCTCGGCCTTGCCGCCGACGTCGACCATGTGGGCCTCGCCGGAGCCGCCTATATGGGTGAGCTTGCCGGCCATCGCCGCGCTCAGCCGGTGGCCCGCATCGCGGCGCCGCCGTCGAGCAGCAGCCGCGTCGCGGCGGTCACGTCGGCCTGCCGCATCAGGCTCTCGCCGACGAGGAAGGCGGTGATGCCGGCGCGGGCGAGGCGCTGGCAGTCGTCATGGGTGAAGATGCCGCTCTCGCCGACCAGCAGCCGGTCGGCGGGCACCAGCTTCGCCAGCCGCTCGGAGGTGGCGAGGCTCGTCTCGAAGGTGCGCAGGTTGCGGTTGTTGACGCCGACGAGCCGCGAGGAGAGCCGCAGGGCGCGCTCCATCTCGGCCTCGTCGTGGATCTCGACCAGCACGTCCATGCCGAGCGAGAACGCCTCGTCCTCCAGCCGGTGGGCGTCGTCGTCCGACAGCGAGGCCATGATGACCAGGATCGCGTCGGCGCCCCAGGCGCGCGCCTCGTGCACCTGATAGGTCTCGAACATGAAGTCCTTGCGCAGCGCGGGAAGCGCCGTCGCCGCGCGGGCGGCGGTCAGGAACTCCGGCGCGCCCTGGAAGGAGGGCCGGTCGGTCAGCACCGACAGGCAGGCCGCGCCGCCGGCCTCGTAGGCGCGGGCGAGAGCCGGAGGGTCGAAATCGGCACGGATCAGGCCCTTCGACGGGCTCGCCTTCTTGACCTCGGCGATGAGGCCGAAGCGACCTTCGGCGCGACGGGCTTCCAGCGCCTTCAGGAAGCCGCGCGGCGCGCTGGCGTCGCGGGCGCGGGCCTTGAGCTCGGCAAGCGGCACGGCGGCCTTCGCCGCGGCGATCTCGTCGCGCTTGTAGGCCTCGATGCGGCGCAGGATGTCGGTCACGGCTGCGTCCCTCCGGCATGGGAGACGGCGATCAGCCGGTCGAGCACGGCGGCGGCGCGGCCGTCGTCCACGGCGGCCGCCGCCAGCGCCACGCCGTCGGCGAGCGAGGCGGCCTGCCCGGCTACGACGAGGGCGGCGCCGGCGTTGAGCAGCGCGATGTCGCGATAGGCGTTGCGGGCGCCCTCCAGCACGGCGCGCAGCGCGCGGGCATTGTGGGCGGCATCGCCGCCGGTCAGGTCGCCCGGCGTGGCGCGCGGCAGGCCGGCGGCCTCAGGCGTCACCTCGAAGCTCCGCACCTCGCCGTTCTCCAGCGCCGCGACACGGGTCGCGCCGGCGGTGGTGATCTCGTCGAGGCCGGCGCCGTGGACGACCCAGACCGCCTCGGAGCCGAGCTCCTTGAGCACATGGGCGAGCGGCTCCACCCATTCGGACGCGAAGACGCCGACGAGCTGGCGCCTGACGCCGGCGGGGTTGGAGAGCGGGCCGAGCAGGTTGAAGATCGTGCGGGTGCCGAGCTCGACGCGGGTGGGGCCGACGAAGCGCATCGCCGAATGGTGCGCCGGCGCGAACATGAAGCCGACGCCGGCCTCGCGGATGCAGGCGCCGATGCGCTCCGGGCCGATGTCGATGTTGACGCCGAGGGCGGCGAGCGTGTCGGCCGCGCCCGAGCGGGAGGAAAGCGCGCGGTTGCCGTGCTTGGCGACGCGCACGCCCGCACCCGCCGCGACGAAGGCCGCGCAGGTCGAGACGTTGTAGGAGCCGGAGCCGTCGCCGCCGGTGCCGACGATGTCGATCGCATCGGCCGGCGCGCTGACCGGCAGCATCTTGGCGCGCATGGTGGCGACCGCGCCGGAGATCTCGGCCACGGTCTCGCCGCGCACGCGCAGCGCCATCAGGAAGCCGCCGATCTGGCTCGGCGTCGCCTCGCCCGACATGACGACGTCGAAGGCGTCGCGCGCCTCCTCGAAGGTCAGCGGCTGGCCGCCGGCCACCTTGGCGATGTAGGACTTGAACTCCGCCATCCGCTTGCCGGCCCGACCGTCAGAAGCTCAGTGCCTGGTTGATCGCCGCCTGGTTGACCCTGACGGGGTAGAGGTTCTGCAGCTTGGCCACGAGCTCGTCGAGCAGGTCGTCGGACATGCCCGACGCAAGGCTCTGCTTCGTCTGGTCCGGAACGGCCTCCGGGCCGGCCGCCAGCGGCGGGAACACCTCGGTGACCTTGAACAGGATCTGCCCGTCCTTGTCGGGCGCGGCGACGACGCCGGTGCCGCCCTGCTTGACGCCGAAGGCGGCGCTGGAGCCGGCGGTGCCGAGGTCGCCGTCGTCGGCGTTGCGCTTCA
>ERZ778022.1298-NODE-1298-length-35273-cov-47.320120_pt1 | contig 35273 bp, 28 predicted proteins | sample MGYA00375752_ERZ778022 | MGnify/ENA primary metagenome ERZ778022 (study PRJEB29350, sample SAMN05389826) | bioreactor metagenome | isolation source: Thiocyanate bioreactor | place: South Africa: University of Cape Town | collected 2014-04-04 ...
AGCAGGCCACCACGGCGATCTTCGTGAGCCCGTCGTACGACTGCGTGGTCGATGCCCTGGGCTCGTTCGTGATCTACCAGAAGGGCCGCGAGGACTTGTGCCGCTCGGCTTTCGAGCCCGCCGCCGAACCCGCCGCGGTTCCCGCCTGATCCTCCGAAGAGGCGACGACATGAGTACCCCCGATTCCGTGAAGATCGATCCGATCCTGCTGTCGGTCTACGCGCGCACGTTCCGCTCGATCACCGACGAGATGAGCATCTCGATGGAGCAGACCACCCGGTCGCCGATCCTGTGCGAGGCCAAGGACTACGTGACCGGCCTCTATGACGGCGACGGCAACATGCTCGAGCAGACCGAGAACCTGCCGATCCTGGCCTTCTCGCTGGCGCCCGTGTGCAAGTACATCAAGGCGTACTTCGGCGACGAGATCTACCCCGGCGACGTCATCTTCCACAACGACGTGTTCAGCATGGGCAACCAGAACAACGACGTCGCCGTCTACAAGCCGGTGTTCCTCGGCGACAAGCTGGTGGCCTGGACGGCGGTCAAGGGCCACCAGGCCGACATCGGCGGCAACGTGGCCGGCGGCTACAACCCGAACGCCGTCGAGGTGTGGCAGGAGGCGCTGCGCATCCCGCCGGTGAAGGTGGTCGAGCGCGGCAAGCTGCGCCGCGACGTCTGGAACCTGATCTTCGCCAACGTGCGCCTGGACATCGTGCAGCACGACATGAAGGCCGAGATGGGCGCGTGCACGGTGGGCGAGCGGCGCCTGCTCGAGCTGTTGGCGAAGTACGGGCTGCAGAGCTACGAGGCGCACAAGCAGGCGCTGTTCGAGGCCACGCGGCGCATGATGGAAGCCGAGATCGCCAAGATCCCCAACGGGCGCTACTCGGGCGAAGGCCGCGTCTTCTACGACGGGCGCCACGAGGGCTCGGAGTTCACCATCCGGGTGGACATCGACGTGGAGGATCGCAAGATCCGCTTCGACTACTCGCGCACCGATGCGCAGACCAACGGGTTCGTCAACGGCACGTTCACCTCGAGCGCCTCGGCCACGATCCTGACGCTGCTGCAGATGGTCAACCCGGACATCCCGCACAACGAGGGGATGGTGCAGCCGATCGAGATCGTGATCCCGGAGGGCACGATCCTGAACGCGGCGTACCCGAAGGCGACCACCTTCGGCAACCACCTGTGCCCGCCCAACGCCGATGCGATCCAGCGCGCGCTCGCGCCGGTGCTGCCCGATCGCGTCACTGCCGGCTGGAACAACCTGCTGGCATCGCTGACCACCGGCATCGATCCGCATACCAACGAGAAGTACGTCGACATCGGCTTCATGGGGCTCAAGGGCGGCTCGGGCGGCATGCAGGGCACCGATGGCTACGACCACATCGGGATGATCGACGCCTCGGGCGGGGTGCTGGACCAGGACTACGAGATGTTCGAGCAGCAGACGCCGCACCGGTTGATCCGCCACGAGCTGCTCACCGATTCGGCCGGCGCCGGCCAGTGGCGCGGCGGGCTGGGGGTGGAGACGATCTTCGAGATCGGCTCGGACGACACCCAGCTGGTCACCTTCGGCGACGGCGACTTCGAGCCGGCGTTCGGGCTGTTCGGCGGCCGCGACGCCGGCCTGAACTTCATCCACCTGAAGTATCCCGACGGCCGCACCGTGGTGCCGCGCAACAAGGACCTGATCACCGGGGTGCCCAAGGGTACGGTCTACCACCAGGTGGCCAGCGGCGGCGGCGGCTACGGCGATCCGAAGAAGCGCGACCGCAAGGTGCTCGCCGAGGAGATCCGCAACGGCGTGATCTCGCCGGAGGCCGCACGCACGCTGTACGGGATGAGCGAAGCATGAACGCTGCCTGCGTCTCGCCGGCCGCACCCGGAGGGCGGCGATGAATTTCGAGCTCACCCTCGAGCAGAAGGCGGTGCGCGACACGTTCGCGCGCTTCGCCGACGAGCGCATCGCCCCGCAGGCGGCGGCGCTGGACGAGGCGCGCGCGTTCCCGCGCGAGCTCTTCGGCGAGCTGGCCGCACTGGGCCTCTTCGGCATGCGCTACCCCGAGGAGGTCGGCGGCACCGGCATGGCGCTCACCGAGTTCTGCCTGGCGCTCGCCGAGATCGCCCGCGGCTCCATGTCGCTGGCCGGCGCCGCCGCCATGCAGTCGCTCATGGGCACCAAGTTCCTGCACATGCTGGGCAACCCCGACATCGTCGAGCGCCTGTTCAAGCCCGCGCTCGCCGGCGAGAAGGTCGGCGCCATCTGCATGACCGAGCCCAACGCCGGCTCGGATCTGGGGTCGATCGCCACCACCGCCAAGAAGGTCCAGGGCGGCTACGTGCTCAACGGCCAGAAGACCTGGATCACCTCGGCGCCGGTGGCCGACTTCTTCACCGTGTTCGCGCGCGCGGGCGAGGAACGCAAGCTCACCATCTTCCTGGTCGAGAAGCACTTCCCCGGCATCACGGTCGGGCGCGAGATCCACAAGATGGGGGTGTGGGCGCTGCCCACGTCCGAGGTGGCCTTTGCCGAGTGCTTCGTGCCCGACAGCCATCGGCTCTCGAAGGAGGAAGGCGACGGCGAGGGGCACCTGAGGAAGACGCTGGCCGAGATCCGCATCATCACCGGGGCCATGGCGCTCGGGGTGGCGCGCGCCGCACTCGCCGAGGCGGTGCGCTACGCGGGCGAGCGCAAGCAGTTCGGCAAGCCGATCGACCGCTTCCAGGCGATCCAGGTGCGGCTGGCCGAGATGGCCACCGGGCTGGAGGCGGCCACCCATCTCGTGCACTACGCGGCGTGGCTGCGCGACACCAACCGCCCGCACCACAAGGAGGCGGCGATGTGCAAGCTGTTCGCCACCGAGACGGCGGCCGGCATCTGCGATTCGGCCGCGCGCGTGCTGGCCTCCTACGGCTACGCCATGGAGTACCCGGTGCAGCGCTACCTGCGCGACGTGCGCTTCACGCTCATCGGCGGGGGCACGAGTGAAATCCTGAAACTGATCATTGCCAAGGAGGTGACGTCATGAGTGCAGCCGCTGCGGGGCTTGCGCCGCAACCGGGCGCGGCACGGGAGCGCCGGATCCGGATCCTGCTGGCCAAGCCGGGGCTGGATGGGCACGACCAGGGCGCCAAGGTGGTGGCGCGCGCATTGATGGACGCCGGCTTCGAGGTCATCTACACGGGGCTGCGCCAGACGCCCGAGGCGGTCGCGCGCATGGCGCTGGAGGAAGATGCCGACGTGATCGCGCTCTCCAGCCTGGCCGGCTCCCACCTGCCCTTCTGCCGCAAGCTCAAGGGGCTGCTGGAGACCAACGGATTGACCGACAAGCTATGGTTGATCGGAGGCAACCTGCCGGCGCAGGACCACGACGAACTGCGCGCACTGGGCTTTCGCGGGGTATTCCCCACCGGCTCCAAGCTCGACGACATCTGTGATTACATCCGGGAGAACGTGAAATGAACGACCGCCTCTCTCCCGAGCTCAGGCCGGTGATCAACGAGTCCGGCCTCGAGGTGCAGTCCCTGTACACGGCAGCTGACGTCGAGGAAAGCGGCGGGCTGGCGATGCTGGGCTCGCCCGGCGAGTACCCGTTCACCCGCGGCATCCACCGGCTGATGTACCGCAAGCAGCCCTGGACCATGCGCCAGTACGCCGGCTTCGGTACGCCGCACGAGACCAACCAGCGCTTCAGGTACCTGATCTCGCACGGCCAGACGGGGTTGAACGTAGCCTTCGACCTGCCCACGCAGATCGGGCTGGATTCCGACGACCCGCTGGCCGAAGGCGAGATCGGACGCGTCGGCATGTCGGTGGACACGCTGCGCGACTTCGAGGTGGCCTTCGACGGCATCGACCTGGCCAAGATCACCGTGTCGCTCACGATCAACGGCGCGGCCGCGATCCTGATCGCGATGTACCTGGCGATGGCCGAGAAGCGCGGCTACGACGTCAAGCAGCTGCGCGGCACCGCCCAGAACGACATCCTGAAGGAGTTCATCGGCCGCGGCACCTGGATCTTTCCGGTGGAGCCCTCGATCCGGCTGGTGGGCGACACCATCGAGTACTGCGCCGAGCACGCCCCGAAGTACAGCCCGGTGTCGGTGTGCGGCTACCACATCCGCGAGTCTGGGGCCACGCCCGCGCAGGAGATGGCCTACGCGTTCTGCATCGCCAGGGCCTATGCCGACGAGGTGATCCGGCGCGGCGTGCACGTGGACGAGTTCGCCGGGCGGCTGTCCTACAACTTCAACATCTTCGGCAACCTCTTCGAGCAGGTCTGCAAGTTCCGCGCCGGGCGCAGCCTGTGGGCCAAGATCATGAAGGAGCAGTACGGCGCCGAGAAGCCCGGCTCGATGTGGCTGCGCATGATCGCCGCCGGCGGCGGCGGCGGGCTGACCTTCGAGCAGCCGGAGCTCAACATCGTGCGCGGGGCCTACTACGCGCTGATCAGCGCGCTCTCCGGCACGCAGACGATGGCGCTGTGCTCGTTCGACGAGGCGTACACGATTCCCACGGAGTACTCCACGCGCGTTTCGCTGCGCACGATGCAGATCCTGATCGAGGAGATGGGCCTGACCGAGACGGTGGACCCGCTGGGGGGCTCGTACTACGTCGAGACGATGACCAACCGCATGCGCGCCAAGATGGAGGAGATCATCGCCGAGACCGATGCGGCCGGCGGCATCGTGAAGATGGTCGCCGAGGGGTCCATCCAGGCCAAGGTCTCGGCGCAGGCGTATCAGATGCAGCGCGACATCGAGTCCGGGGCCTTCCCCAAGGTGGGCGTGAACTGCTACCGCAACGAGAAGGAGGACGAGCACCCGGTGGAGTTCCATCCGTACAAGGAAGAGGATGCACGGGTGCAGATCGACAGCCTGAACCGGGTGCGCGCCGAGCGCGACGAGGCAGCCGTGGCGCGCACGCTCGAGCGGGTCTCACGCGACGCGCAGGCGGGCGTGAACCTGATGCCGGCCATCGTCGAGGCGGTCAAGGCCTACGCCAGCGTGGGCGAGATCACCAAGCAGATGGTCAAGGTGTTCGGCCGCTACCAGGAACCGATAAGGTTCTGAAAGACATCACCGGAACGTTGCAATCGAGAGCGAATGATGCAGGAGATAACCAGCTACCTGGCGCCTTGTCGCCTGGACGAGGCATTGCAGGCGATGGCCGACGGCGAGGCCACGGTGTTCTGCGGCGGCACCGACCTCTCGCCGCAGACCGAATCCGGCGCGCGCCAGTACAAGGCGACGCTGCTGAACATTCGCCGCATCGAAGGCCTGGGCGGCATCGACGCCCAGGGTGACGAGATCCGCATCGGCGCCACCACCACCGTCAGCGAGATCCGCCGCAGCGCCGCGCTCGCCGAACTCGCGCCCGTACTGGTCGAGGCGGCCGAGCATTTCGCCAGCGAGCAGATCCGCAACGCGGCCTCAGTGGGCGGCAACCTGTGCAACGCCTCGCCGGCCGGCGACATGAGCCCGCCCCTGCTGGTGCTGGGCGCCTCGGTCGAGCTCGCGTGCTGGCGCAACGACGCCGTGCACACGCGCCGCGTGCCGCTGGAGCGCTTCTTCCTCGGCCCCGGCAAGACCGTCAGGCTGCCGCAAGAGCTGCTGACCGCCGTCGTGTTCGAGCGGCCCGCAGCCGACTTCGTCGGCAGGTTCCGCAAAGCCGGCCCGCGTCCGGCGCTCGAGATTTCCACCGTCTCGGTGGCCCTGGGCGCCCGTGTCGCCGGCGGCAGGCTCAGCAACGTGCGGGTCGCCATGGGGTCGGTGGCGCCCACCCCCCTGCGCGCGCGCCACGTGGAGGCCGCGCTCGAAGGCAAGCCGCTCGAGGCCGCGACCGTCGCCGCGGCCGTCGCCGCGGCGGCGGAAGACGCCAAACCCATCGATGACGTGCGTGCCAGTGCGTGGTATCGCGGCCATCTTGTTCGAGTGTTCGTCGAAGAGGTGCTCAATGATGTCCGTCGAGACTGAAATCCGCTTCAAGCTCAATGGCCGCGAGGTCGGCCTGAAGGTGCCGGCCACGATGAAGACGCTGGCCATGCTGCGCGACAAGCTCGGGCTGACCGGCACCAAGTACGCCTGCGGCGAAGGCGAGTGCGGCGCGTGCACGGTCGAGGTCGACGGCAAGACCGTCAACAGCTGCCTGATGTACGCCGTGGACTGCGACGGGCGCGAGGTCGTGACCATCGAGGGGCTGCGCACGCCGGAGGGCCTGCACCCGATGCAGCAGGCCTTCGTCGAGCACGGCGCCGTGCAGTGCGGCTTCTGCATGCCCGGCATGATCATGCAGGCCCGCAACCTGATCGAGAACAACCCCGACCTGACGCGCGAAGAGGCACAACGGGGCCTCGAAGGCAACCTCTGCCGCTGCACCGGCTACACCAAGGTGCTGGACGCGGTGCAGGCCGTGGCCGGGAAGAACGCGTGCTGCAGCCACGGCTGAGCGCGCACACGGTATCCCGTCACCCGGATCGCATACTCTCCAGCGGAGACTAGCCATGGAAAAGACCGCCACCGATACGCTCATGGTGAAGAAGACCTTGATCGGCCAGCGCGTCAAGAAGCCCGACGCCCCGGACAAGGCGACCGGCAAGACGCGCTACATCAACGACATGGTGTTGCCGCAGATGCTGATCGGCAAGGTGCTGTTTGCCGGGCGGCCGCACGCCCGGATCGTGCGCCTCGACACCGCGGCGGCGGAGAAGCTGCCCGGTGTGCACGCGGTGCTGACCGGCAAGGACGCTGCGGGTCTCAAGTTCGGCTTCGTGCGCGACAACGTCGCGCTCAAGGACAAGGTGCGCTGCGAGCACGACGAGATCGCCGCGGTCGCGGCCGAGACGGAAGAGATCGCCTTGCGCGCGATCGAGCTCATCGAGGTCGAGTACGAGGACCTGCCCGGCGTGTTCACGCCCGAAGACGGTGCCAGGGAAGGCGCACCGCTGATCCACGAGAACTTCCCCGGCAACAAGAGCCTCTATTTCGAGTTCAAGCACGGCGATCTCGCCGAGGCCGAAGCGGCCTCCGACATCATCGTCGACAACGTGTTCCGCCCGCATCACGTGACGCACTGCTGCATGGGCACTTCCTGCGCCATCGCCGACTTCGACCACAACGGCAAGCTGACGATCTGGACGCAGACCCAGTATCCGTACAACTACAAGATGGATCTCGCGCCGGCGCTGGGCATCAATCCCGGCAACATCCGGGTCATCCAGCCGCCCGTGGGCGGTGCCTTCGGCTCCAAGCTCGACGTCTATCCCTACGAGCCGATCGCCGCGCTGCTGGCCAAGAAGACCGGCCGCCCGGTCAAGGTCATCTACTCGCGCGAGGAGGAGTTCAAGGCCTCGCCGACGCGCCAGTCGGCGATCATCCACCTGCGCACCGGCTGCACCCGCGACGGCACGCTCACCTTCCGTACCGCCGACGCACTGCTGGACAACGGCGCCTATACCTCGTGGGGGCCGACCATCCCGGTCATCATGATGCGCACCGTCTCTGGCCACTATCGCGTGCCGGTGGTCGACTGCAAGGCGCAGGCGATCTACACCAACAACCCCTACGCCGGCTCGTTCCGGGGCTACGGCAACGTCCAGACCACCTGGGCCACCGCACAGCAGATGGACATGCTGGCCGACCTGGTCGACATGGACCCTCTCGAGTTCCATCTCAAGAACTCGCAGAAGTCCGGCGAAGTCACGCCGCAGAAGTCCTTCCTGCGCGAATGCGCCCTGGCGGAGTGCCTGGAGACCGCCGCGACGGCGAGCGACTACAGCCGCAAGCGCAGGGAGTATGCAGCGGAACGGGACAAGCCCGGCCGCTACAAGAAAGGCATCGGCCTGGCCTCCTCGATCCACAACGCCGGCGGCGCCAAGATCCACAAGTCGGACGGCATCGGCACCATCCTCAAGGTGGACGATTACGCCCGGGTGACGGTGATCACCGGTGCGTCCGAGATCGGCCAGGGCATCGATGCGGTCATCACGCTGATCGTCGCCGAAGAGCTGGGCGTACCGCTCGAGCACGTGACCATCGTCAACAACGATTCCGACATCGCTCCGTGGGACGTCGGCGTGCACGCCTCGCGCACCACCTTCATCGCCGGCAACGGGACGCGCCGCGCCGCACGCAAGGCCAGGGCGCAGATCCTGAACGCCGCCGAGAAGATGCTCGGCGAACCGGCCGAAGACCTGGACCTGCGCGACGGCTCGGTCGTGCGCGAACGCGACGGCACCCCGCTCATCAAGCTCGAGCGCCTGCTGCGGCAGATGCACTTCCAGGCGGAACCCGAGCTGGTGATGGTCACCGACTATTACGAGCCGAACAGCGAACCCGAGGGCGCCAAGCACATCTCCGACCACTCCGCGGCGTATTCCCACGCCGTGCACGTCGCAGAGATCACCGTCGACACGCTGACCGGCGAGATCAAGGTGGACAAGGTCACGGTGGCGCAGGACGTCGGCCGCGTCATCAACCGCATGGGTCTCGAAGCCCAGGTCGAAGGCGGCATCGCCATCGGTCTGGGGTACGCCCTGAGCGAGGACATGCGGATCGAAAAAGGCATGCTGAAGAACGCCTGCTTCCGCGACTACAAGCTCATCACGGCGCCGGAGATGCCGCCGCTCGACATGCACTTCATCGAGAGCAATTGCGCCGAGGGTCCCTATGGCGCCAAGGGCATTTCCGAGCTGCCGACGATCGTCATCGCGCCGGCCATCGCCAATGCGCTGTACAACGCGACCGGCGTGCGCATCTTCGAACCGCCGATGTCGCCCGAGAAGGTCGCCCGCGCCATCCACGAGGAGCGGGCACAGGCGACTCCCGGCAAGGTGACTGCTCACCTCGAAGGTGTGGCAGTTTGAGCGCGAATGAAGCTGAAGTACTTCGCCTGGCTTCGGGACAGCATGGGATGCGATTCGGAAGACATCGTTCTGCCGAAGGAGATCAGGAATGTGGGCATGCTGCTCGACTGGCTTCCGACCCAGGGCGAGCGCTTCAGGAACGCGTTCGAGTACATCGATGTCGTGCTGGTCTCGGTCAATCTCCAGTATGCGGATCGCGACTATCCCGTGCATGACGAGGACGAAGTCATTCTGGCCCCGCCGATCGCGGGCGGCTGAGGGGGGAGCACCTTGAATCTCGAAAAAGGCATGGCTGCATGAAGCGACGCACCGTTCTCTCGATGGAGCAGGCGCTCTCCCTGCCCTCGGCCACGCTGCGCTTCGCCCAGCTCGGCTGGCGCGTCATCCGCATCGAGTCCACCCCCACCGGCGCCGGGCTGCCGGGCGACCCCAACCGCTACATCGGCTCGCGCGTGGCCGACGAGGACCGCCGCAGCTACTTCGTGGCCCCCAACGTCGGCAAGGAAGCCATCGCGCTGAACCTCAAGGACGAGCGTGGCCGGCAAGTGCTGCAGCAACTCATCCGCGAGCTCGAGGTCGACGTCTTCTGCTGCAACACCGTGCCCTCGCGCTACGCCTCGCTGGGCATCGACTACGAGACGCTGTCCTCGGTCAAGCCCGACCTGATCTGGGCCGCCATCTCGGCCATGGGCCCGCGCTTTCCCGAGGCCCCGGGCTACGACCCGGTGATCCAGGCCATGGTGGGCTACATGGAGGTCACCGGCGACCCCAACGGCCCGCCCATGCTCACCGGCATCCCGGTGATCGACCTCAAGGCCGGCGACGAGGTCTACGCCAACGTCATGGCCGCGCTGCTCGAGCGCCACGAGAGCGGGCGCGGCACGCGCATCGACGTCTCGATGCTGCAGGCGGCCGCCTCGTGGCTGACCACGGTGCTGCCGCTCATCGACTTCGGCTGCCAGCCCAACGAGATCACGCGCGCGGGCAACGAGCACCGCAAGTTCATCCCGACCAACGTGTACCCGGCCAGCGACGGCTACGTGTTCCTGGCCATCGGCAGCGACGTGCAGTGGCGCCGGCTCACGGCGATCCCGAAGTTCGCCCCGGTGGCCAACGAGGTGCGCGCCACCAACGAGGGGCGCACCCGCGAGCGCGAGGCGATCCACCGCGACATGGCGGCGGTGACGCGCCAGTACGCGTCGCAGGAGATCCTGGCGGACCTGCGCACGGCCACCATCCCGGCCACGCGCATCCTGGACCTGCGCCAGGTGATCGAGCTGCCCCAGCTCAGCGACCGGCTCACGCGCACCACGATGCCCGACGGGCGCAGGGTGCGCATGCAGCCGATGGCCGTCGACGTGGAAGGCGCGCGCACCGAGCTGCCGTTCCCGCACAAGTACGGCGCCGATACCCGGCGCGTCCTCGCCGAGGCGGGCTACGGCAATGCCGAGCTGGAGGCTTTCGCGAGCGCGGGCGTGATCGCGTAAGCGCCGGGGCGTATCGAGCACGCCCCGGCCTGACATGAATACGGGTACGGCGGCCGGCACAGACCGGCCACGGACAGGAGGAGATTCGATGCGGATCGCGGTGTTGGGCGGCGGCCACGGCTGCTATGCGGCTGCGGCCGATCTGTCGGAGCAGGGGCACGAAGTGCGCCTGTGGCGGCGCGACGCAGCGGCGCTGGCGCCGGTGATCGCCGCGCGGTGCATCGCCCTGAAGGACCACCGCGGCCGTCGCGAGGTGGCGCTGGCGCTGGCTACCGCCGACATCGGCGCAGCAGTACGCGGCGCCGAGCTGATCGTCGTGCCGACGCCGGCGTTCGCGCAGGTCGACATCGCGCGCGCGCTGGCGCCGCACCTGTCCGACGGCCAGGTGGTGTTCCTGCCGCCGGGCACCTTCGGCAGCTACGTGATGGCGCGCACGGCGCGCGACGCCGGTTCGCGCGCCGAAGTGGCGTTCGCCGAGACCGGCACCCTGCCCTATCTCGCGCGCAAGCACGGCCCCGCCGAGGTGGCCATCACCACGCGCGCCACCCGCCTGCCCATCGGCGTGTTCCCGGCCACCGCGAGCACGCACGCACACGCGGTGATCGCCGGCGCCTTCCCCGCCGTCGAGCCTGCGGGGGACGCGCTCTCGGGCGCGCTGATGAACGCCGGCCCGGTCATCCACCCGCCGCTCATCGTCATGAACGCCGGGCCGCTGGAGCACTTCGAGCGCTGGGACATCCACAACGAAGGCACCCAGCCGTCGATCCGGCGCGTCACCGACCGGCTCGACGCCGAGCGCATTGCGGTGCGCGAGGCGCTCGGCTACACGCCGCCGCACTTCCCGCTGTCGGATCACTACGAGAACGACCGCTGGATGTACGGCAACGCCCACGACAAGCTGGTCGACAGCGGCGACTGGCGCGAGCACATCGAGCTGCGCTCGCACCGCTACATGCGCGAGGACGTCGCGTACGGCCTCGCCTTCCTGGTCTCGGTCGCCGACTGGGCAGGCGTGCCGTGCCCGGTGGCGAGCGGCCTGCTCGCGCTCGGCGGGGTGATCGCCGGCGAGGACTTCACGCGCGCGCCGCGCACCCTCCGCGCCCTCGGGCTGGCCGGGCTCGATGCGGCGGCGCTGCGTCGCCTCCTGCACGAGGGCCTGGAGCGATGAGCCTCTCATGAGCGCCGGGACCTCTTCGGACGCGATGCCCGAGGCCCGCCGCGAAACGATCGTGGCGCTGGGGGCCGGCCGCATGGGGCGCGGCATCGCCACCGCTTTCGCCTACGCCGGCCACCCGGTGTGGCTGCTCGACGTCAAGGAGCGCCCCGCCGCGCAGGCCGAGGCGCTGCGGCGCGAGGCGCTGGCCGAGATCGACGCCTCGCTGGCCGCGATGGCCGAATGGGGCGCGTTCGACGACGCCCAGCGCCCGACAGTGATGCAGCGCATCGGCTTCGCGGCGCGCCACGAGGCGCCCGCGGCGCTGGCGCGCGCGGACGTGATCTTCGAGGGCGTGCCGGAGGTGTTCGAGGCCAAGCGCGAGGCATACGCCTTCGCCGCTGCGCACGCGCGCCCCGAGACGCTGCTCGCCTCGACCACCTCCACGTTCCTGGTGAGCGAGCTGGCCGCCCTGGCTGCCCATCCGGAACGATTCCTCAACGCGCACTGGCTGAACCCGGCGCACGTCGTGCCGCTGGTCGAGCTGAGCGCCCATGCGGGCACTGCGCCCGAGGCATTGCTGGCGCTCGAGCGGCTGCTCGAGCGCATCGGCAAGGTGCCGGTGCGATGCGCTGCCGCCCCGGGCTACATCGTGCCGCGCCTGCAGTCGCTGATCATGAACGAGGCGGCGCGCATGATCGAGCAGGGCGTGGCCAGCGCCGAGCAGATCGACCGCGCGACGCGCTACGGACTGGGCTTTCGCTTCGCCAACATGGGCGTGGTCGAGTTCATCGACTTCGGCGGCAACGACATCCTGTACTATGCGAGCCGCTACTTGGCGCAGTCGCTGGGCGACCAGCGCTACGCGTCGCCGCCCATCGTGGACCGCCACATGCGCGAAGGCCGCAACGGCCTGCGCGACGGCAAGGGTTTCCACGAATTCGCCGGCGTCGATGTCGCCGCCTATCGCAAGGAAACGCTCGGGCGCATGCTGGCGATGCTGCGGCACGTCGGCCTGCTGCGTGCACCGAGGATCGATTGATGCGCATCCCCCCGCTCACACAAGGAGCACACATGAAGAAGTCGCTACTGGCCTCTCTCGCTCTCGCCGGCGCGCTCGCCGCCGCGGGTGCGCATGCCGAGATCACCGTCGGCGTCTCGCTCGGCGTCACCGGGCCGGGCGCCTCGCTCGGCATTCCCTACAAGAACGCGTTCCAGCTGGTGCCCAAGACGCTCGGCGGCGAGCCGGTGCGCTACGTCATCCTGGACGACGAATCCAAGCCCGACAACGCGGCCAAGAACGCCCGCAAGTTCGTCGCCGAGGACAAGGTCGACGTGATGATGGGATCCAACGGCGTGCCTTCGGCCGTGGCGATGACCCAGGTCGCAGCCGAGACCAAGACGCCGATGATCGCGCTCACCCCCATGCCGCCGCTGGCCGGCGAGCGCGCGCACTGGGCCTTCGTCGTGCCCCAGACCACCGAGCTGATGATGGGTGCGGTGGTGCAGGACATGAAGAAGCGCGGCGTCAAGACGGTGGGCTACATCGGTTTCTCCGACACCTGGGGCGACCTGATGTACAACGCGATGGAGAAGCTCGCTCCCGAGGGCGGCTACAAGCTCGTCACCAACGAGCGCTACGGCCGCGCCGACACCAGCGTCACCGGCCAGGTGCTCAAGATCATCGCGGCCAATCCGGACGCGGTGGTGGTGGGCGGCTCGGGCTCGCCGGGAGCCACGCCGCAGATCGCGCTGCGCGAGCGCGGCTACAAGGGCCCGATCTACCACAACCACGGCACGGTCAACCTGGCGTTCATCCAGACGGCCAAGAAGAGCGCCGAGGGCGTGGTCGCCCCGACCGGCCCGCTGATCGTCGCCGAGGAGCTGCCCGACGACTTCCCGACCAAGAAGGTGTCGCTGGACTTCGTCAAGCGCTACGAAGCCGAGTTCGGCCCGGAGAGCCGCAACGCGTTCGCCGGCTACAGCTATGACGGGGTGGCGGTGCTGAACGCGGCCGTGCCGGCGGCGCTCAAGAAGGCCAAGCCGGGCACGCCGGAGTTCCGCGCCGCGCTGCGCGACGCGCTCGAGAACGTGCGCGACGTGGTCGGCACCCACGGCGTGTACAACATGACGCCGAGCGACCACAACGGCCTGGACGAGCGCGCGCGCGTGCTGGTGCAGGTGCGCGACGGGCGCTGGCGCCTGTACAACAAGTAGCGGTTGCCGCCGGAACGTACGCCGATGAGTCCCGACATCGCCCTGTGGCTGGTGCAGGATGGCATCACCAACGGTGCCATCTATGCCCTGCTGGCGCTGGCGCTGCTGCTGGTGTTCGCGGTCACGCGGGTGATCTTCGTGCCGCAGGGCGAGTTCGTCTCGTACGCGGCGCTGTCGTATGGCCTGCTGCAGACCGGGCAGGTGCCGGGCACGGTGTACGTGCTGGTCGGCGGCGGGCTGCTCGCGGCCGGCTTCGAGATCGCCGCGGCGCTGCGCGAACGGGCGCGCCCGCCGCTGGCGCGCATTCTCGTCGTGTACGTGGCGATCCCGCTGGCGATCGCCGCGCTCGCCTGGTGGGCCGCGCCGCGCAAGCTCGACATGTGGGCGCAGGTGCTGCTGGCGGTCGCGCTGGTCGCCCCGCTCGGGCCGATCGTGTATCGCATCGCCTTCCAGCCGCTGGCCAACGCCTCGGTGCTGGTGCTGTTCATCGTCGCGATGGCCGTGCACTATGCGCTGACCGGCCTCGGGCTGGTGCTCTTCGGCGGCGAGGGGCTGCGCTCGAGCCCGCTGTCGGACGCGCAGTTCGGCCTCGGCGTGATGAACGTGAGCGCGCAGAGCCTGTGGGTGACCGGCGCCACCGTGCTGGGGATGCTGGCGCTGTGGCTGTTCTTCGAGCGCACGCTGTACGGCAAGGCGCTGCGGGCGACGGCGATCAACCGCGTCGGCGCGCGCCTGGTCGGAGTGCCCACCGAGCTCTCGGGCATGCTGAGCTTCCTGCTGGCGGCCTTCATCGGCGCGCTCTCGGGCGTGCTGATCGCGCCGATCACCACGATCTACTACGACACCGGCCTGATGATCGGACTGAAAGGCTTCGTCGGCGCCATCCTCGGCGGCATGGCCAGCTATCCGCTGGCCGCGGTCGGCGCGCTGGGAGTGGGGCTGCTCGAATCGTTCTCGTCGTTCTGGGCCAGTGCATACAAGGAAAGCATCGTCTTCACCGTCGTCATTCCCGTGCTGCTGTGGCGCTCGATCGCCTCGCGCCACCCGGTCGAGGAAGAAGAAGAGTGAGTTCGCGCGCGCGCCTGCTGGGCGCCTTCCTGGTGGTGATGGCCGCCGCTCCGGCGGTGCTCGCCGACTTCCACGTCACCCTGCTCAACTACGTCGGACTGGCCACGCTGGTCGTGCTGGGGCTGGTGCTGCTCACCGGCGTGGCCGGCATCGTCTCGTTCGGCCAGCAGGCCTTCGTCGGGATATCGGCCTACGTCACGGCGCTGGCCACCACCGCCTGGGGCATCTCGCCGTGGGTGACGCTGGTGGCGTGCCTGGCGGTGACGGCGCTGGTGGCGCTGCTCCTGGGCGCCGTCACGCTGCGGCTCTCGGGGCACTACCTGTCGATCACCACCATCGCCTGGGGCATCGCCATCTATTATCTGTTCGGCACCCTCCCGATGCTCGGGCAGTACAGCGGGCTGGACAACGTACCGCCGGTCACGCTGTTCGGCTTCGCCTTCGATACCGGCCGGCGCTCGTACTACCTGATCTGGATCATCACCGCCGCCGCGCTGGTGGCCGCGCAGAACCTGCTCGACTCGCGCCCGGGACGCGCCATCCGGGCGCTGCGCTTTCGCAGCGTCATGGCCGAAAGCGTGGGCGTGGACACCGCCTCGCTGAAGCTGGTGGTGTTCCTGTACGCGGCGCTGCTGGCCGGCCTCTCGGGATGGCTGTACGCGCACTTCCTGCGCTTCGTCAGTCCGCAGGCCTTCGGAGTGAACGCCGGCATCGACTACCTGTTCATGGCGGTGATCGGCGGCGCCAGCCAGGTGTGGGGCGCGCTGATCGGCGCCTCCGTGCTCACGCTGCTCAAGGAGTGGCTCAAGGACATCCTGCCGGCGCTGTTCCACCAGACCGGCAACTTCGAGATCGTGGTGTTCGGCGTGCTGATGCTGCTGCTGCTGCATCGCACGCGCGACGGCATCGCTCCGGCCATCGCGCGCCTGCTTCCGGCCGGCCCCGCGCGCGCGCGTCCGCCCGAGGCGGAGCCGCTGTCGCGGCGCGCGCAGCCGGCGCGGGGCACGCCGCTGCTCGAGGTGCGCGGCGTGTGCCGGCGCTTCGGCGGCCTGGTGGCCGTCGACCGGCTGTCGTTCGCGATCGACAGCGGCGAGATCCTCGGGCTGATCGGCCCGAACGGCGCCGGCAAGACCACCATGTTCAACCTGATCACCGGAGTGCTGTCGGCCGACGACGGCCAGATCCGCTTCCTCGGCGAGCGCATCGAGCGGCTGCCGCAGCGGCGCATCGCCCGGCTCGGCCTGGCGCGCACCTTCCAGCACGTGAACCTGGTGACCGGCATGTCGGTGCTCGAGAACGTGGCGCTCGGCGCGCACCTGCGCGCCGGCAGGGGCACGCTGGCGGCGATGCTGCGCAGCGAGCGCGGCGACGAACGGCGCCTGCTGGCCGAGGCGGCGCGCCAGCTCGATCGCGTCGGCCTCGGCGAGCACCTGTTCGAGGCGGCCGGCAGCCTGCCGCTCGGCCAGCAGCGCATCGTGGAGATCGCGCGCGCGCTGGCCGCCGACCCGGTGCTGCTGCTGCTCGACGAGCCGGCCGCCGGCCTGCGCTACGGCGAGAAGCAGGCGCTCGCCGCGCTGCTGCGCAAGCTGCGCGACGAAGGCATGAGCATCCTGCTGGTCGAGCACGACATGGAGTTCGTCATGGGCCTGGTCGACCGGCTGGTGGTGATGGATTTCGGCCAGAAGCTCGCCGAGGGGCTGCCGGCGCAGATCCAGACCGACCCGGCGGTGCTCGAGGCCTACCTGGGGGGCATCGAATGAAGCCGATGCTCGAGGTGCGCGAGCTGCGGGTGTGCTACGGCAAGGTCGAGGCACTGCACGGCGCCTCGCTGCGCGTGGACGAGGGCACCATCGTCACCGTGATCGGGCCCAACGGCGCGGGCAAGACCACCCTGCTGTCGGCCATCATGGGGTTGCTGCCGTCCATCGGCAGCGTCGCCTACGCGGGCGCCGACCTGGCCGGGCGCAAGGTGGAGGCGCGCGTGGCCGCTGGCCTGTGCCTGGTGCCCGAACGGCGCGAGCTGTTCGGCGAGATGACGGTGGAAGACAACCTGCGCCTGGGAGCGTTCCAGCGCGTGCGCCACGGCGAGCGCGGCGCCGACTCGGACCTGGGCGAGGTCTACGCGCGCTTTCCGCGCCTGAAGGAGCGCCGTGGCCAGCTGGCGGCCACCCTTTCGGGCGGCGAGCGCCAGATGCTCGCGCTCGGGCGCGCGCTCATGGGCAAGCCGCGCCTGCTGATGCTCGACGAGCCGAGCCTGGGCCTGGCCCCGCGCATCGTGCGCGAGATCCTGCACATCGTCGCCGGCCTGCGCGACACCGGCGTATCGATCCTGCTGGTGGAGCAGAACGCGCGCGCCGCGCTGCAGATCGCCGACTACGGCTACGTGCTGGAGACCGGCGCCATCGCCCTCGAAGGCCGCTCGGCCGAGCTCGCCGGCAACCCGCGCGTCGTCGAATCTTATCTGGGACTCAACCGATCCGGACCTTCACCATGAACCCTAGAATCGCCAATCCCCTCCTGCGCGCGCCGACCCGCGCGATGCCGCGCCACGTCGCCGTGATCGGCGCCGGCTCGATCGGCCCCGACATCGGCTACTACCTCAAGAGCGCGCTGCCCGGCCTCAAGCTGACGCTGATCGACATCGCGCAGCCGGCGCTCGACGCGGCGCTGGCGCGCCTGCGCGGCTACGCCGAGAAGGCGGTGGCGCGCGGCAAGATGAAGCCCGCGGAGGCCGAGGCGGTCCTGCGCGACCTGCACGGCAGCACCGACTACGACGCGCTGGCCGGCTGCGACTGGGTGATCGAGGCGGCCACCGAGAATCTCGCGCTCAAGCGGCGCATCTTCGCCGACGTGGAAGCGCGCGTGGCCGCCGACGCGATGATCACCTCCAACACCAGCTCGCTGCCGGCCGCGCGCATCTTCGCCGAGATGCACCGCCCGCAGCGCGCCACGGTCACGCACTTCTTCGCGCCCGCATGGCGCAACCCGGCGGTCGAGGTGATCGACTGGCCGCAGGCCGACAGCGAGCTGATCGACCACCTGCGCCTGCTCTTCTGCGCCACCGGCAAGCTGCCGCTGGTCACCGCCGATGCGCCCTGCTTCATGCTCGATCGCATCTTCGACAACTGGTGCAACGAGGCGGCGATACTGCTCGGGCGCGCCACCGCGGGCGAGATCGACAGCGTCGCCGGCGACTATGTGCACGCCGGTCCGTTCTTCGTGCTCAACCTCGCGCACGGCAACCCCATCATCGTCGAGACCAACACGCTGCAGGCCGACGAGGAAGGCGAGCACTATCGGCCGGCGACGATCTTCCGCTCGGTCGAGCGCTGGGTGACGGTGGCGCCGAACCGGCCGCTCACGGTGGCTGCCGATACCGCCGAGGCGGTGCGCGAGCGGCTGCTCGGCGTGCTGTTCTCGCAGTCGGTGGACATCCTCGATCGCGACATCGGCAGCGCGGCCGATCTCGACATCGGCTGCCGGGTGGCCCTGGGCTTCAAGCGCGGGCCGCTCGAGCTGATGCGCGAGCTGGGCGAAACCGCATCGGCACGCGTGCTCGAGCGCTTCCGGCGCGAGCGTCCCGGCATGCCCGGGCCGGCGCGCGCGCTCGGCGAATACCAGCGCTTCGAGCGGCACGTGCTGGTCGACGATGTCGACGACGTGAAGGTCATTACGCTGCGCCGGCCGGAAGCGCTGAACGCGCTGCACGACGAGATGACCGACGAGATCCTCGCCGTGATCCGGCGCTTCGAGGGCGATGCGCGGGTGGCCGGCTTCGTGATCGTCGGCTACGGCACGCGCGCGTTCTGCGCCGGCGCCGACATCGGCCGCTTCCCCTCCATGCTGGGCGACGCGCGCGCCTCGGAGCAATACGCGCGCGATTGCTCGCGGCTGCTGGTGCACCTCGACGCCATGGACAAGCCGGTGGTGGCGGCGCTCAACGGCATGGCGCTGGGCGGCGGCTTCGAGCTGGCCATGCGCTGCCATGCGCTGGTGGCGGTGCGCGACGCATGGATGCAGTTGCCCGAGATCACCCTGGGCATCGTGCCCGGCATCGGCGCGATGGTGGTGCCGTACCGGCGCTGGCCGCAGGCCGCCGCGGTGTTCCACGACATGCTGCGGCGCGCCGAGCGGCTGCGCGCGGCCCGCGCCCACGAGCTGGGCATCGTCGACGAGCTCGCCGACGACGTGCCGGCGCTCGTCGCCAGGGCGGTGGCGCGAGTGCACGCGCTGGCCGGCCGGCGGCCCCGCATCCCCGACGGCCCGGTGGCGATCCCGCCGTTCGGCGAAGGCGTCACCACGGCGGCCAACGGCATGAAGCTGAGCGCCATCGCGGTCGGGCTGATCGAGAACGCGGTACGCGAGGCGGCGGCCGCGCCCACGCTCGAGGCTGCGCTCGAGGCCGGCTACCGGGCATTCGGCGCCAGCGCCTGCACGGCGGCCGCGCGCGAGGGCATCGGCGCCTTCCACGAGCGGCGCAGCCCCGACTTCGGCAAGACGGGCTGACGTGAAACGCTTCCTGCTCGGATGCGCCGCCGTCGCGATCGGCGCGCTCGCCCTCGCCACGCCGGCGCCGGCGAGCGAATACCCCAGCCAGCCGGTGCGCATCGTCGTGCCGTTCGCGCCCGGCGGCGGCACCGACGTGGCGGCGCGCACCCTCGCCGAGCGCCTCGCGCCGATCCTCGGCAAGCCGGTGCTGGTCGAGAACCGGCCGGGCGGCAATTCGGTCATCGCCTCGAAGATCGTCGCCTCTGCAGCGCCCGACGGCTACACCCTGCTGCTCACCACCGACATCCACGCCATCAATGCCGCGTACGGCAATGCGCTGCCGTACGACTCCGTGAGCGACTTCGCCTTCGTGGCGCAGCTGACCACCTCGCCGCTGATGCTGGTCGCCCATCCGTCGCTCGGCGTGCATGCGCTCACCGAACTGGTGACGCTGGCCAGATCGCGCCCCGGACGGCTCACTTTCGCCTCGCTCGGCCCGAGCAGCCCGCACTACCTCGGCTTCGAGTGGTTCAAGCGTCTGGCCGGCATCGACATCGTCGACGTCCCCTACAAGGGAGGCGGCCAGGCACTCGCCGACAACCTCGGCGGCCAGATCGATCTCTCGCTGGTCGTCGCCGGCAACGGCATCCGCCACGCACGCGCCGGCAAGCTGGTCGCGCTGGCCGTCACCGGGCCGACCCGCGCGGCGGTGGCAGCCGAGGTACCGGCCATCGCCGAAAGCGGCTACCCCGAGTTCTCGATCGTGAACTGGTACGCGATCCTCGCCCCGGCCGGCACCCCGGAGGCGATCGTCATCCGGCTGAACCGCGAGATCGGCAAGATACTGCGCGAGCCGGCCGTGATCGAGCGGCTGGCCGGCGTGGGCCTCGAGCCGGCCACCGGCAGCCCGGCGGAGCTCGCCGCGCTGATACGTCGCGACATCGACAAGTATCGCCGCATCATCGCGCTCACCGGCGCGAAGGCCGGGGAATGAGCCCTCACCGGCGGGATGCAGCCCGGCCTGCCAGCCGCCGGTCGCGCCGCCCCGGGTTGGGCAGCAGCACCGCACGCCCGCTGTGGCCCGGTGTCCCGAGCCAGTCGAGCGCAGCGGCGGCCTGCTCCAGGGCGAAGGAGGTCACTTCCAGCACCAGCTCGCCGGCCCCGAGGCGCTCGAGCAGCGCGGGCGCGGCCGCGCGTCCCGCGGCCTCGCGCCGGATCATGTTCAGGGGCAGCAGCGAGACGTCGCGCTGGATGAACGCCGGCAGATCCAGGGCCAGCGCATGCCCGCCGAGATAACCGACCAGCACGGCGCGCCCGCCGGGAGCGATCCGCGGCAGCAGGGCGGCCAGCACGGGGCCGCCCACGGTGTCGATCAGCAGGTCGGCGGCGAAGCTCGCCGGCGCCTCCGTCGCTCCCCTCGGCAGCACCAGCGGGGCGACGCCGGGCGCCAGACGCGCGGCACGCGCCGCATCGCCGACGATGCCGGTGACCGATGCACCGGCCTCCCGCGCGAGCTGGCAGGCGATCGCGCCGACCGCGCCGGCGGCCCCGGTGACCGCGACGCGCTCGCCGGCACGCACCCGCCCGACCTCGCGCAACGCGACCCATGCCGAGGTGCACGGGGAGAAGAACGCCGCGCCGAGCTCGAACGAGACGTTGTCGGGCAGCACGCCGATGGCGTGATCGGGCACCGAAACCTGCTCCGCCCAGGTGCCGTCGCAGGCTATGCCCAGGCCGCCGCCGCGCAGCCACACGCGCGTGCCCGGCGCGAACGTGTCGCCGCGCAGGATCACGCCGGCGCCGTCGACGCCCGGCGTGTAGGGCAAGGGAGGCGGGCGCAGGAAGCCGCCGCTCCAGATGGTGCGGTCGAGGTGCCCGACCGTCGCCGCTTCGATGCGTACGATGCTGCAGCCCGCGGCTTCGCGTGGCGCGGTGCACTGCTCGAGCACCGGCGGCTCGCCCCAGCGGTGCACGCGCATCGCCCTCATGCCACTCTTCATCGGCTCTCCCCTGCCTCGGCGCCGCCGCCTCGGTTCATGTGCGGCGCGCCCATGACGAACGATATACCGGGCCGACGGGAGTCTGCACGGCATCGCGCGAACCGATCATCGGCGCATGACCTCGCACAGATCAAGTCATCGGCCCGTCGCATCTTGCCCACCGCGGACGGATTTCCTATGCTGGCGCGTCGCTGGCGCCCACCCTGCAGCGGCGTTCGCGCCCACCGACCATCGGCATGAACCTGCAAATCACGTTGCTGCTGGCCCAGGACGGCATCACCAATGGCGCGATCTACGCGCTGCTCGCGCTGGCGCTGGTCCTGGTGTTCGCGGTCACGCGCGTGATCTTCATTCCGCAGGGCGAGTACGTTGCGCTGGGCGCGCTGACGCTGGCGAGCCTGCAGGCCGGCAGGACGCCCGGCACGGTGTGGCTGCTGCTGGGCGCCGGGGCACTGGTGACCGTGGTCGAGCTGGCGATCGCGGCACGCACCGGCAAGCGCCGCCGCCTCGCATCCGTGCTCGGCTGGAACCTCGCCTACCCGGCGGCCGCCGCGCTCGCGGTGGCGACACTCGACGTGCGCAGCCTGCCGCTCGCGGCGCAGGTCGCCCTCGCGCTGATCCTGGTGGTGCCGCTGGGCCCGATGATCTACCGGCTCGCGTTCCAGCCGCTGGCGCACGCTTCGGTGCTGGTGCTGCTGATCGTCGCAGTGGCGGTGCACTTCGCGCTGGTCGGGCTGGCGCTGCTGTTCTTCGGCGCCGAAGGCTCGCGCACGCAGCCGTTCTCCGATGCGCGCTTCGATCTCGGCGCCATCGCGGTCAACGGGCAGACCCTGTGGGTGGTCGGGGCATCGCTCGCGCTGATCGTGATGCTGTACCTCTTCTTCGAGCGCACGATCTACGGCAAGGCGCTGCGCGCCACCGCCATCAACCGCACCGGCGCGCGGCTGATGGGCATCTCCACGGTGATGGCGGGCAAGCTGTCGTTCATGCTGGTGGCGCTGATCGGCGCGCTCTCGGGCATCCTGGTCGCGCCGCTCACCACCATCTACTACGACACCGGCTTCCTGATCGGCCTCAAGGGCTTCGTGGCCGCGATCGTGGGCGGGCTGGCCAGCTACCCCCTGGCAGCGGCCGGCGCGCTGCTGGTGGGCCTGCTCGAATCGTTCTCGTCGTTCTGGGCCTCCGCCTTCAAGGAGGTGATCGTCTTCACGCTGATCATCCCGGTGCTGCTGTGGCGCTCGCTCGCCACGCGCAGGGTCGACGAGGACGAATGATGCGGCGCGCGCCCCTGGCCATCTTCCTCGTCCTGCTCGCGCTCGGCCCGTTCGTCCTGCCCGAGTTCCACGTCACCCTGCTCAACTACATCGCCCTCTACGCGCTGGTGGCGCTGGGGCTGGTGCTGCTCACCGGCGTGGCCGGACTGACCTCGTTCGGCCAGGCGGCCTTCGTCGGCCTGGGCGCCTACGCCAGCGCCTGGCTCAGCACCACGGCTGCCTTGCCCGGCTGGCTGTCATGGTCCGGCGGCTCGCCGTGGGTCGGCCTCGTGCTGGGGCTCGTCCTCACCGCCGTGGTGGCGTGGATGCTGGGCGCGCTGACGCTGAGACTGTCGGGGCACTACCTGCCGCTGGGCACCATCGCCTGGGGCATCAGCCTGTACTTCCTGTTCGGCAACCTCGACTTCCTGGGCGGCCACACCGGCATCACCGGCATCCCGTCACTGCATCTGGCGGGCTTCGAGATCCGCGGCTCGCGCGCCTTCCACTTCCCGATCTGGCTGACGCTGCTGGCCGCCATGGCGTTCACGCGCAATCTGCTCGACTCGCGCGAGGGGCGCGCCATCCGCGCGCTGAAGGGCGGCGCCACGATGGCCGAGGCCATGGGCGTGGACACGGCACGCGCGAAGATGGCCGCCTTCCTCGTCGCCGCGCTCTTTGCCGCCGTCTCGGGCTGGCTGTACGCGCACATGCAGCGCTTCATCAATCCGAATCCGTTCGGCCTGAACCTCGGCATCGAGTACCTGTTCATGGCGGTGGTCGGGGGTGCCGTCAGCGTGTGGGGCGCGCTGCTCGGCGCCGGCCTGATCACGATCCTCAAGCAGTGGCTGCAGGACCTGCTGCCGGCCATCTTCGGCGCCTCGGGCAACTTCGAGGTGATCGTGTTCGGCATCATGATGGTGTTGCTGCTGCAGCGCGCACCCGACGGCCTGTGGCCGCTGCTCATGCGATGGGTGCCGGGCGCGGGCGGCGGACGCGGACGCGCGCGCCCCGCCGTGCCGCAGGGCGAGCCGCTGCCGCGGCGGCAGGCGCCCGCGCACGGCAGCGACCTGCTGGTGCTGAGCAAGGTCACCAAGCGCTACGGCGGGCTGGTCGCGAATCACGACATGAGCTTCACCGTGCGCGCCGGCGAAGTGATGGCGCTGATCGGCCCCAACGGCGCCGGCAAGAGCACGCTGTTCGACGGCATCTCGGGGGCGAACCCGATCAGCGAAGGCGAGATCCGCTTCCTCGGCCGTCGCATCGACCGGCTGGACGCACGCGAGATCGCACGCCTGGGCATGAGCCGCACCTTCCAGCACGTGCGCCTGCTGCCGGCGATGAGCGTGCTCGAGAACGTCGCCCTCGGCGCGCACCTGCGCGGCAGTCGCGGCGTGATCGCCGCCGGCCTGCGCCTCGAGCGCGCCGAGGAACGGCGCCTGCTGGCCGAGGCGGCGCGCCAGATCGAGCGCGTCGGCCTGGGCGCGAGCATGTTCGAGCCGGCCGGCAGCCTGGCGCTCGGCCAGCAGCGCATCGTCGAGATCGCGCGCGCGCTCGCTGCCGACCCGTGCCTGCTGCTGCTGGACGAGCCCGCGGCCGGCCTGCGCTATCGCGAGAAGCAGGCGCTCGCCGAGCTGCTCGGCAAGCTGCGCAGCGAATCGATCGGCATCCTGCTGGTCGAGCACGACATGGACTTCGTCATGGGCCTGGCCGACCGGGTGGTGGTCATGGAGTTCGGCGAGAAGATCGCCGAGGGCCTGCCCGAGGAGGTGCAGAAAGACGCCGCGGTGCTCGAGGCCTACCTGGGCGGGGTGGCGGCATGAGCGGCCCGCACACCGGCGGGGCGGCACCGATGCTCGAGGTCAGCGGCCTGTGCGTGTCCTACGGCAAGGTCGAGGCGCTGCACGAAGCCTGCCTGCGCGTCGAGGACGGCACCATCGTCACCGTCATCGGCCCCAACGGCGCCGGCAAGACCACCATGCTCTCGGCCATCATGGGCCTGCTGCCGCGCACTCGCGGCGAGGTGCGCTTCTTCGGCGAGGCGGCGCCCGAGCTCGAGGTCGAGCACATGGTGGCCCGCGGCATGGGGCTGGTGCCCGAATCGCGCGCCCTGTTCGGCGAGCTCAGCGTCGCCGACAACCTGCTGCTGGGCGCATTCGCCCGCCATCGGGCCGGCGCGCGCGACCACGCCGAGGCGATGGACCGGGTGTTCGGCATCTTTCCGCGCCTGAAGGAGCGGCGCGGACAGGAAGCCGGCACGCTCTCGGGAGGCGAGCGCCAGATGCTCGCGCTCGGGCGCGCGCTCATGGCCCGGCCGCGCCTGCTGATGCTCGACGAGCCGAGCCTGGGGCTGGCGCCGCTGATCGTGAAGGAGATCTTCCGGATCATCGGCGAGCTCAAGCGCACGGGCGTGTCCATCCTGCTGGTCGAGCAGAACGCACGCGCGGCGCTGCAGGTGGCCGACTACGGCTACGTGCTGGAGAACGGCGAGATCGCCCTCGAAGGCCCGGCCGCACAGCTTGCCCACGACCCGCGCGTCATCGAGTCGTACCTCGGATCGATCAACCACGCTGAAGGAGCGAGACCATGAGGAAGAAACGAACCACCGTCCTGCTGGCCCTGTCGGGGCTGACGCTGGCTGCGGCGATCTCGGCGCAGGCCCAGGTGAAGATCGGGGTCATCACCTCGGCCACCGGCCCCACCGCCTTCGTCGGCATTCCGCAGAAGAACACCACGACGCTGCTGCCGACGAAGATCGGCGATCTCACCGTCGAGTATCTGTCGTACGACGACGCGAGCGACTCCACCCAGAGCGTGCAGCTCACCAAGAAACTGCTCTCGGAATCCGCGATCGACGCGATGATCGGGCCCTCGGGCTCGCCCAACGCGATGGGCGTGCTGCAGTTCATGGCCGAGGCGAAGACGCCGATGCTCGCGCCGGTCGGCACCGGGGCGGTGGTGCTGCCGATGGACGACCAGAAGCGCTGGGTGTTCAAGACCCACCCGAACGACGACGTGATCAGCGACGGCCTGATCGCCGCCATGACCAAGCGCGGCGTCAAGACGGTCGGCTTCATCGGCTACAACGATCCCTACGGCGAGGTCTGGTACAAGACGTTCGCGCCGATGGCCGAGAAGGCGGGCCTGAAGATCGTCGCCAACGAGCGCTACAGCCGCCAGGACACCAGCGTCACCGGCCAGGTGCTCAAGCTGATCGCCGCCAACCCCGACGCCGTGCTGGTGGCGGGCGTGGCCGCTGGCGCCGCGCTGCCGCACGCGCAGCTGGTCGACGCGGGCTACAAGGGCACCATCTACCACACCCACGGATCGGCCTCGGGCGCCTTCATCCAGATCGGCGGCAAGAAGGTCGAGGGCGCCATGGTGGTCGGGCCGCTGCTGCTGGTGATCGACGAGATCCCCGACAGCGTGCCGACCAAGAAGGTGGCGCTCGAATACCTGACGAAGTACGAGAAGCAGTTCGGCGCACGTCCGCCCATCTTCGGCGCCGGCGTCTGGGACGCTGGCCTGCTGCTGCAGCACGCGATCCCGGAAGCGGCGAAGAAGGGCAAGCCGGGCACGCCGGAGTTCCGCGCGGCGCTGCGCGAGGCGCTCGAGGCAACCCACGACCTCGTCACCTCGCAGGGCGTGGTCAACATGACGGCGAAGGACCACTCGGGCTACGATCAGCGTGGACGCGTGCTGATGACGGTGAAGAACGGCAAGTTCACCCTGGTGCGCGATTGAAAACGTAATGCGCGGCTGAGAACGCAATCCGGGCGGGGGACGCCATGACCCTTGCAAGCGTTTCACTCGATGACAAGTACCGCGCCGAGCACGGGCGCGTGTTCCTCACCGGAGTGCAGGCGCTGGCGCGGCTGCCGATGCTGCAGCGCCAGCGCGATGCCGCCGCGGGGCTCGATACCGCGGGCTACGTATCGGGCTACCGCGGCTCGCCGCTGGCCGGGCTCGACACCGCGCTGCACGGCGCCAGGGCGTTCCTCGAGGCGCAGCACATCCGCTTCCACCCGGCGGTCAACGAGGAGCTCGCGGCCACGGCGATCTGGGGCACGCAGCAACTGCACCTGTTCCCCGATCCGAAGTTCGATGGCGTGTTCGCCATGTGGTACGGCAAGGGGCCGGGCGTCGACCGGTCGGTCGACGTGTTCAAGAACGCCAACTATGCCGGCACCTCGAAGCACGGCGGCGTGCTGGTGGTCGCCGGCGACGACCCCGGGGCGCGCTCGTCGTCGGTGGCGCACCAGAGCGACCACGCGTTCTCGGCCTGCGGCATCCCGGTGCTCGCGCCGGCCGGCATCCAGGAGTACCTCGACCTCGGCCTGCACGGCTGGGCGATGTCGCGCTACTCCGGCTGCTGGGTCGCGCTCAAGACCACCACCGACACGGTGGAGAGCTCGGGCCCGGTGACGATCGACGCCGACCGCGTCATCGTGCGCCTGCCCGAGGATTTCCTGCTGCCGCCCGACGGCGTGCACTTGCGCTGGCCCGACCCGCAGCTGGTGCAGGAGCGGCGCATGCTCGAATACAAGGTGTACGCGGCGCTCGCGTACGCGCGAGCCAACCGGCTCGATCACGTGGTGCTCGATTCGCCGCGGCCGCGCCTGGGCATCATCGCCAGCGGCAAGGCCTATCTCGACACGCGCCAGGCGCTCGACGACCTCGGCATCGACGCGCAGGTGGCGGCCGACATCGGGCTGCGGCTGTACAAGGTGTCGATGCCATGGCCGCTGGAGGCCGACGGCGTTCGCCGCTTCGCCGAGGGGCTGGAGGAGATCCTGGTCATCGAGGAGAAGCGCCAGCTCATCGAGTACCAGATCAAGGAGCAGTTGTACAACTGGCGCGAGGACGTACGCCCGCGCGTGGTCGGCAAGTTCCCCGATACCGACGAGTGGACGACGGCAGCGGCGCACGACGCCCCTGCGGGCGGGCGCTACGGCCGCTGGCTGGTGCCGCCTACCGGCGAGCTCACGCCGGCGATCGTGGCGCGCGCGATCGCCGCGCGCCTGGAACGGTTCCACAGCTCGCCGGCCATCCGCGAACGGCTGGCGATCCTCGATGCCATCGACGCCGCGCTGGCGCGCCCGCGTCCGGCGATGGTGCGCGCGCCGTGGTTCTGCTCGGGCTGCCCGCACAACCGCTCGACCACCGTGCCGGACGGCTCGTCCGCGCTGGGGGGCGTCGGCTGCCACCTGATGGCGGTCTGGATGGGCCGCAACACTTCCACCATCGCCCAGATGGGCGGCGAAGGCGTGAGCTGGCTCGGCGTCGCGGGACACTCCGGCACCCGTCACATCTTCGCCAACATGGGCGACGGCACCTACTACCACTCCGGCCTGCTCGCCATTCGCGCGGCGGTGGCGGCCAGGGTCGACATCACCTACAAGATCCTCTACAACGACGCCGTGGCGATGACCGGCGGCCAGCCCGTCGACGGCCCGCTCACGGTGCCGCAGATCACGCGCCAGCTGGCCGCCGAGGGCGTCGAGCACATCGAGGTGCTCGCCGAGGACCCGGCGCAGTATCCGCGCGACGCCGGATTCGCCCCCGGCGTGCAGGTGCGCTCGCGCGACGAGCTCGACGCGGTGCAGCGGCGGCTTCGCGAGGTGCGCGGCGTCACGGCGATCGTCTACGACCAGACCTGCGCCGCCGAGAAGCGACGGCGCCGCAAGCGCGGCACCTACCCCGATCCGGCGCGGCGCGTGTTCATCAACGAGCTGGTGTGCGAAGGCTGCGGCGACTGCAGCGCCAAGTCGAACTGCCTGTCGGTGGTGCCGGTCGAGACCGAGTTCGGACGCAAGCGTGCGATCGACCAGTTCTCGTGCAACAAGGACTACTCGTGCGTCGACGGCTTCTGCCCGAGCTTCGTGACCGTCGAAGGCGGCACGCTGCGCAGGCGCCAGCCGGTGGCGACGCAGGCCGGCGCCTTCGCCGGGCTGCCCGAGCCCGAGCTGCCCGATCTCTCGCGGCCGTGGAGCATCGTCGTGGCCGGCATCGGCGGCACCGGCGTGGTGACCATCGGCGCGCTGATCGGCATGGCCGCGCACCTTGAGGGCAAGGCGGTCTCGGTGCTCGACATGACCGGCCTGGCGCAGAAGGGCGGCGCGGTCATGTCGCACGTGCGCCTGGCCGCCCGCCACGACGTCCTGCACGCGGCGCGCGTGGCCACCGGCGAGGCCAACCTCGTCCTCGGCTGCGACCTCATCGTCGCGGTGAGCGAAGATGCGCTCTCGAAGATGCGCGCCGGCGTCACCCGCGCCATCGTCAACACCGGCCAGGCGATCACCGGCGATTTCGTGCGCAACCCCGATTTTCCGTTCCCCCTGGCGGCGATGCAGGAGCAGGTCCGGGAGGCGGTCGGCGGCGGCGACGCCGCCTTCCTCGACGCGGCGCGCCTGGCCACCCTGCTGATGGGCCACTCCATCGCCGCCAACATCTTCCTGCTCGGCTACGCATGGCAGAAGGGGCTGGTGCCAGTGTCGGCCGAAGCGATCGGGCGCGCGATCGAGCTGAACGGCGTGGCGGCGGCCGACAACCGCGACGCCTTCCTGTGGGGCCGGCGGGCCGCATTCGACCCGGAGGGCATCGAGCGCATCGCGGCCGGCGCCGAGCCGGTGATGCCCACGCACCGGCTCTCGGAAAACCTCGACGAGACGATCGAGCGGCGCCGTGCCTATCTCGTCGCCTACCAGGACGAGGCCTACGCGCGCCGCTACACCGACCTCGTCGCGCGGGTCCGGCGCGCCGAGCACGAGGCGGTGCCCGGCAGCACCCAGCTCGCCGAGGCGGTGGCACGCGGCTGGTTCCGGCTGCTCGCGCGCAAGGACCCCTACGAGGTGGCGCGCCTGTTCACCGACACCGAATTCGAGCGCGCCCTGCACGCCACCTTCGAGGGCGACTTCCGCCTGCGCTTCCATCTCGGCTATCCGCAGTGGGGACGCGTCGACCCGCACACCGGCGAGGCGAAGAAGCGCCGCTACGGCCCCTGGCTGATGCACGGGTTGCGGCTGCTGGCGCGCCTGAAGCGGTTGCGCGACACGCCGTTCGACCCCTTCGGCCACGGCACCGAGCGCCGCCTCGAACGCGCGCTGATGTCGCGCTACGAGGCCACCGTGGACGCGCTGCTCGCCGACCTCGGCCCCGACACCCTGGCGCTCGCCGTGCAGATCGCGCGCCTGCCCGAGAGCATCCGCGGCTATGGCGTGATCAGGCAGCGCAACGCCGAGGCGGCCGGCCGGCAGGAGGCGCAGTGGCTGGAAGCGATGCGCGCGCGCATCGCCGCGCGCTCGAACGCCGCTTCGCCGGCCGAGGTCGTCTAGTCCAGTGAAACCGGGAAATCGGCTGCCCGTGAGCGCCTGGATTAGTACCCCGGCCCGGAGGTATCGCGACATGAAAGCTACCGGCGGGAGCCGACGGCATTGAATCGCCTGCGCGAGCGTCTCGCACCGTTGCTGAGCAGCGCCTTCCGGCCGTTCTACCTGCTCGGCGTTCCCTACGGCCTGGCGGTGATGGCCGTCTCGATAGGCGCCTGGCTCGGCCTCTGGCACACGCCCCTCGCCGATGTCTCGCTGCGCCAGTGGCACGGCCACGAGATGCTGTTCGGTTTCGCTGCCGCGATCGTCGTCGGCATCGTGCTGACCGCACTGCCGAGCTGGGCGCATACGCCCGAAGTGCGCGGCACCCCGCTCGCCCTGCTGGTGGCGGTCTGGCTGGCAGGACGCCTCGCCATCTGGGCCGGCGGCTGGCTTGCCGCGCCCTGGCGCGCGGTGATCGACGTGGCTTTCTTTCCGGCGGTATTCGTCGTAGTGGCCCCCTCGCTGCTGCGAGCCTCGAACCGCCTGTACCTGCTGCTGCTGCCGATCCTGCTCGCGCTCTTCGGAGCCAATCTCGCCTGGCATCTCGGCATGCTCGCCGCCGACGAGCATCTGGCCACGGCCGGCCTGCGCGCCGGGATCTACGGGCTCATCGTGATCTACGTGCTCAAGGGCGGCGTGCTCACGCCGGTGTTCACCGGCAACGCGCTGCGCCAGGCCGGGCGAGGCGACCAGGCGCCCTTCGTCATGGCGCTCGATGTCGCGGCAGTGGCCGTGGTGGTCGTGCTGGCCTGGCTCGACCTGTCCGGCGCGCCCGCGCGCTGGACCGGCGCGGCGGCGCTCGCCTGCGCCCTGGTGCACGCATGGCGCGTGGCGCGCTGGAAGGGATGGCGCGCCCCCGACGTGTCGCTGGTGTCCGGCATGCACCTGGGTTTCGCCTGGCTGCTGCTCGCCTTCGCCTTGAAGGCGGCCGCCGGGCTGGGCGGGCTCGTGCCGGAGCCGGCCTGGGTCCATGCCTTCACGGTCGGCAGCCTCGGCATGATGATGCTCGCCCTCATGACGCGCGTGGTGCTGCGCCACACCGGCCGCACGCCGGTCGCACCGCGGGCGATACGGATCGGCTTCGCGCTGATGTTCCTCGCCGCGCTCGCACGGCTGGCCGCCAACGTGTACGCGCCGGGCAGCGGCCTCGTGGCGCTGGCCGCGCTGCTGTGGCTGGCGCCGTTCGCGATCTACTTCGCCCTGTACGCGGGCATGCTGGCCGCGCCAAGCCTGCCGCGCCAGGTCCGCGAACCGCTGCCATGACCTAGCGCGTGTAGCGCGCCTGGATTACCTGCGCGAGGATGGATACCGCGATCTCCACCGGAGCGCGCCCGCCCAGGTCGAGCCCGATCGGTGCATGGATGCGTCCGAGCGCATCGCCCAGCCCGGCCGCCGTGAGCCGCTCGACGCGCTTGGCATGCGTGCGCGTGCTGCCGAGCGCGCCGATATAGAAGGCCGGGCTGCGCAGCGCGGCGACCAGCGCCGGGTCGTCGAGCTTCGGATCGTGCGACAGCGTGACGACGGCGGTCTCGGCATCGATGCCGACCTGCGCGATCGCCTCGTCGGGCCACAGCGAAACCATGCTGACCCCCGGCAGACGCTCCCGGGTGGCGAAGGCGCGGCGCGGATCGATCACCGTCACCTCGTAGCCCACCATTGCCGCCATCGGTGCCAGCGCCTGGGCGATGTGCACCGCGCCGACCACGATCATGCGCGGCGGCGTTGCGTGGCAGCGCACGAACAGCGTCTCGTCGTGCTGGCCCAGCGACCCGCTCCGGTTGCCGCGCAGGCGCTGGCGCGTTTCGTCGATCTGCTCGGGAGTGAGCGCCAGCTCGCCCGACACGTCGTCATGGTAGACCAGCGCCTGCAGCCCATCGGCCAGCCGCGTGACCAGCGCCACCGGGCGCTTGGCGGCCCGGTCGGCGAGCACCCGCTCGAACAGTTGCGCCTTCACGCGATGCGCTCCACGTAGACCTGTACCTTGCCTCCGCACGCCAGCCCGACGTCCCAGGCCTGCTGGTCGCTCACGCCGAACTCGAGCAGCTTCGGCGCGCCTTGCGCGATCACCGTGAGCGCCTCGGCGATCACCGCTCCCTCGACGCAACCGCCCGATACCGAACCGACGAAAGACCCGCCCTCCTCCACCGCCAGATGGCTGCCTTCCGCTCGCGGCGACGATCCCCAGGTGCGCACCACCGTGGCCAGGGCCACGCCCTTGCCGGCGGCACGCCAGCGCTGCAGGTGCTCGAACAGCTCGTCGTCGGTGGCCGGGGCGCCCCCCTCGCCCTGCCCGGGCGTAGCACCATCGCGCTGCCCGGACACCGCACTCTCGCCGCGCCCGGCCGCACTACCGGAGCCCCGGGGGAACGATTCACTCTCCACCGGCTGCGCGGGAACGCCGGCGCCGCGCAGGCGCCGGCCGATCCCGCCCACCTGCACATGCGCGTCCAGCGCATCGACCAGCGCCGCGATGCCTTCCCCCTCGGTGGCGACAGTGCTCAGCACCGGCACCTTCCAGCCGACGTGATGGCGCAGGCCAGGAGCGATCTTCAGGTCGCGGACGGTGCGCGCTGCGGACGGCAGATCAGCCTTGTTCACGACGAGAACGTCGGCGATCTCCAGGATACCGGCCTTGATCGCCTGCACTTCGTCGCCCAGCCCCGGCGGGCATACCACGACGTTGGTATCGGCGAAGCGGCTGATCTCGACCTCGGACTGGCCGGTGCCGACCGTTTCGACGATCACCACGTTGAAACCGGCCGCATCGAACACGTCGATGATCCGCCCGGCCGTGCGCGACAGGCCGCCGAGGTGGCCGCGCGAAGACACCGAGCGGATGAATACGTCCTCGTCCGCGCCCGCCTCGCTCATGCGCACGCGGTCGCCGAGCAGCGCGCCGCCGCTGATCGGGCTGGAAGGATCGACCGCGAGCACCGCCACCCGCCGCGCGCGCGCGCGCAGCTCACGCAGCAGCGCGCTGATCAGCGTGGATTTGCCGGCTCCCGGCGCGCCGGTGATGCCGACCACGTGCGCGTGCCCGCGGCGAGCCGCCAGCGCCGCATGCAGGTCAGCCGCTCCCGGCCGGTCGTTCTCGATCAGGGTCACGGCGCGCGCCAGGGCGATGCGCGATCCCTCCAGGACGGCCGCCGGATCGATCGTGTCGGTGTTCATCGTCGTTTCTACGTGGAATTTCCGGACGATGCATTGTTGCACACAAAAAAAAGGCCCGCGGAGGCCGCGGGCCGAATCCACTTGTTCAGTGGAGGAGGAGACACCGGTGGGCGCAGGCGAGGCCTACGCCCGTGATCGTTCGCGCCTCAGCGCGAATCGGCGCGCGCTGCCGCGGCCTGGAAGTCGGCGAAGACGCGCGGGTCGTCGCGCATCAGCTGCTCGTAGAGCCGGTCCTGCCGGTACTGTCGAACGCTCGCGACGAGTCGCGCCACGAGGGAACCGAGTACGTCGCGGGCAGTCGCCTTCCCCGCACGACCCGCCCGTCCGAGGCTTCCGTGAGTGGTGGCGAGGGTGCTCATGTTCGACTCCTTGCAATGTCCTGTTGCGATGCCTCTATTATCGGGACCCCAAGATATTTTGCAAATTTATGTTGGCCATGAGTACAATTCATAAATAACATGGTTACACCGGGTAATCCCGATGAATTTTCGCACCCTCGACCTCAACTTGCTGCGCGTCTTCGACGAGATTATGGCCGAGCGCAACATCACCCGGGCCGCCGCCAACCTGGCCATGACGCAGCCCGCCGTCAGCAACGCCCTGAAACGGCTGCGCGAGGCGCTGGGCGACGAGCTGGTGGTGCGCTCCGGCTACGGGGTCGAACCGACCCCCACGGCGCTCTCGCTGTGGCCCTCGGTGCGCGAGGCCCTCGCGCGGCTGCGCGCGGCCTTCACGCCGTCGTCCTTCGTGCCGGCCGAGGCCCAGGTGACCTTCAACCTGGCCATGGCCGATGCCACCGCTTCGCTGCTGATCCCGCCGCTGGTGGCCATCATCGAGCGCGAGGCGCCGGGGGTCACGCTGCGCGTGCTGCCACTGACCACGCGCGATCCACGCCACCTCCTGGCCACGCAGGACATCGACATCGCCGTGGGCCACCTGCCGAATGCGATCTCGGCAGTGTCCATCGAGGAGATGGACCCCGATGCCACGCCCGAATTCGGCCATCGACGCCTGTACAGCAGCCACTACGCCTGCGTGATGCGGCGCGACCACCCGCTCGCCGCGCAGGAGCTCACCCTCGATGCCTACTGCGCAGCCCACCACCTGCTGGTGAGCGTATCGGGACGACCCTATGGCAACATCGACGAGACCCTGGCGGCGATGGGACGCTCGCGGCGCATCGTGCTGACAGTCAACCAGTTCTTCACCGCCGGCATCGTGGTGGCGAACTCCGACCTGCTGACCGTCCTGCCGCGACATTTCCTGGCATCGACCGGCACCACCAACAAGGTTGCGGTGCGCCCCTTGCCGATGGAGCTGCCGCGGGTGGACGTCGAGGCGCTGTGGCTGCGCCGGCGCGCCAGCCGCCCTGGGCACGAGTGGCTGCGCGCCTCGATCGCTCGCGCAGCCGCCGCGCCGCTGCGCGAGCGCACGCCCGGCGCGAGCCCGCCGCCCCTGCCCAGCGAGCCCGACGCGCTCGAAGGCACGCTCGCGTGAACGCCGCCGCCCGGCATTTGCAACCGCGCGACCTCCAGGGCATCACGCGCCTGGTGATCCGGGCCAGCACCGACCTGACCTCGCTGGTCGAGGCCATGCACGCCCGGATCGCGCGCATCCCCGGTCTGGCCGGGGGATCCGGCGCCGAACGGACCCGCGGCATGACCGGCATGGTCTACGGGAGCGTGCGCGGCATCACCCGCGGGGTCGGCGCGGGCCTCGACGCCGTGCTTGGCGCGCTGGCCTCGCGGATGGCCGCCGACATGCCGTCGAGCGCCGCACGTTGCGCCGCGATCGCCGCGCTGAACGGAGTGCTGGGCGATTACCTGGCTGCAAGCCGCAATCCGCTCGCCGTCCGCATGCGCTTGCGCCACGGCGGCCGTCCCCTGGTCCTGGAACGCGAAGCGCTCGCCGGACGCTTTCCGGACGCTCGGCCGCACGTCGTGGTGCTCGCGCACGGCCTGTGCATGAACGACCTGCAGTGGCTGCGAAACGGCCACGATCACGGAGCGGCACTGGCGCGCGATCTGCCGTGCTCGCCGGTCTACCTGCACTACAACAGCGGCCTGCCCATCTCCGTCAACGGGCTGCGGTTCGCCCGGCAGCTGGAGTCGCTCCTCCGGGCGTGGCCGGTGCCGGTGTGTCAACGCCGAAGTAAATCTGACCCGCTTTGGCCATGGATCGCCGAAGTAAAAC
>ERZ778022.1300-NODE-1300-length-35224-cov-6.754244_pt1 | contig 35224 bp, 34 predicted proteins | sample MGYA00375752_ERZ778022 | MGnify/ENA primary metagenome ERZ778022 (study PRJEB29350, sample SAMN05389826) | bioreactor metagenome | isolation source: Thiocyanate bioreactor | place: South Africa: University of Cape Town | collected 2014-04-04 ...
CCTTGCTGGAAGGCGCGCAGCACGAGGCTTCTGCAGCCGTCTGCTTTGCACGATGCCGCGGTTTGCAGATGGCGGCTCTGACCCCTAGCGAGAGGACTGCTCGATTGCCCTCGACGGAGAGGTTTGCAATGTCGAAGACCTGCATGGCTTCGCCAGGGCGCCCAATCTCGATGGTGAGTCTTGCGTCGTGGTCGAGACGAACCTTCTTGTCGACCTGTGCGAGGATCGACCGGAATTTTCCTACCGTCATCGCCGGACGATGGTCCTTCGCCGGAATGTCCTCCACCTGCAGAACTGTTTCTTGCCACGCGTCGGGATTGCCGCCGCAGTCCAGGGTAACGAAGGAGCCGGCTTTCACTTCGGTGACGTGATAGCCGGACTGAACCACACGGTCGCCATACTCTATGGCGAGCGGAAAATCATCGCTGCCCGCCAATCGGGCGAGCACCGCACCGAGTGTGGATTCTACCTCAAAGTAAGGAAGAGTTGCATGAGCGCTCATGTTCGGGTATCCGCTATTTCAATAGTTGTTGAGATATTGAGATGAAACTTGAAGAACCGCAAGCCCTGAATGCATTCGGCGCCTTGAGCCAGGAAACCCGCCTACGCATGGTTCGCATCCTTGTGCAGGCCGGCCCTGACGGAATGGCAGCAGGCGCGATAGGTGAAGCCGTCGATGCATCATCGTCGAGCGCCTCTTTCCACCTCGCCCATCTTGAGCGGGCCGGCCTGATCCAATCGCGCCGGGAAAGTCGCTCGATCATCTACAGCGCCAATTTCGACGGCCTCTCAGGCCTCGTCGAATTCCTAATGCGCGACTGCTGCTCTGGGCATCCCGAAGTCTGCATGCCTGCGGCCGCCGTCGCCGCCGAATGCTGCACACCTGCAAACGCCGAGGAGAACGCCTGTGCCTGCTGATCGAGTCTACAATGTCCTGTTCCTATGCACCGGGAACTCCGCCCGTTCCATTCTGGGCGAGGCCCTGGTCAATCATCTCGGCAATGGTCGCTTCCGCGGCTTCTCGGCCGGCTCGATGCCGCGGGGGGAGGTGCATCCCATGACCCTTGTCACCCTCAAGAACACTGGTATTTCCGGCGAAGGCCTTCGCTCCAAGCCATGGGACGAATTCGCTACCCCTGACGCTCCGGAGATGGATTTCGTCTTCACGGTCTGCGACAACGCGGCCGGCGAAGCCTGCCCCGTTTGGCCCGGCCAGCCTATGACGGCTCACTGGGGCATCGAAGACCCCGCGGCCGTTGCCGGCCCGGACTTCAAGCAGCAGGCGGCCTTCGAGGACGCCCTGACTTACCTGCGCAATCGCGTGGCCGCCTTCATGAGCCTACCGCTCGAAAGCATCGACCGCATGGCGCTGACGTCAAAACTCCGCGGCATCGGCGCCATGGAAGGCAGCACCTCGAAGTCTGCCGGGGCAGCATGATCGATCTTTCCCGCCGCCTGACTGCCGAAGCACTCGGCACAGGGTTGTTGGTTGCGGCGGTGGTGGGTTCCGGCATCATGGCCGAGACCCTGACCACCGATGTTGCTCGCCAATACCATCGCCACCGGAGCCATCCTCGTCGTGCTGATCAGCACGTTGGGACCGATTTCGGGCGCCCATTTTAACCCGGCCGTCTCGCTGGTCTTTGCGCTGCGCCGAGAGCTGTCGGCGCGGGACGCGGGTTTTTATGCCGTGGTGCAGATCATTGGTGGCGTGCTGGGAGCGATCGCTGCTCACGCCATGTTCGCTCTGCCCCTGCTGCAAACTTCCGGCAGGATCAGGACAGGTGGCGGCCAATGGTTCGCCGAAGGCATAGCTGCCTTCGGTCTTGTCGCCGTGATCCTGGCCGGCATTCGCTTCGAGCGAAAGGCCGTGCCCATGCTGGTCGGCCTCTACATCACGGCCGCGTACTGGTTCACCGCGTCAACATCCTTCGCCAACCCGGCTGTCGCGATCGCACGGTCCTTCACCGACACTTTTTCCGGCATTCGTCCGCTCGATCTGCCGGGCTTCATCTTCGCCCAGGTGGCTGGGGCGCTCGTTGCCCTTGCGCTGATGACCTGGCTACTTCGCGTGCCCTCCGGCAACGACCTCCCTATCAACCCGGAAAACCAATCATGACCGTGACCATCTATCACAACCCCGAATGCGGCACGTCCCGCAACACGCTGGCCATGATCCTGCAAAGCGGCGTCGAGCCTACGGTGGTCGAATATCTCAAGAACCCGCCGAGCCGCGAACGCATTGTTGAACTTGTTTCCGCCGCCGGCATCACGCTGCGCCAAGCCATCCGCCAGAAGGACACGCCCTATGAAGCGCTTGGCCTGGGCGACACGAGCCTCAGCGACGACGCGCTGCTCGACGCAATCGGTCAGCACCCAGTTCTCCTTAATCGGCCCTTTGTCGAAACGACCGTCGGCACGCGCCTTTGTCGGCCTTCTGAAGTAGTACTCGACATTCTCGAAAACCCTAATATCGGGCCCTTCATCAAGGAAGATGGCGACGTCATCATCGACGCTGGGGGCAAGCGCATTGTCTGATCTGCCCAATATCGTTCCCGCCGTCTTCGAAGTGCCAGAGCAGTCGCGGCTGGTCGCCCCGGAGCTTCAACACAAACCGCGCATTCTGATGCTTTACGGCTCCCTGCGGGAACGCTCCTATAGTCGGCTCCTCACGCTTGAAGCCCAGCGCCTGCTCGAAAGCTTTGGCGCGGAAGTTCTGATTTTCAATCCACACGGCCTGCCTCTGCCTGGCGACGCGCCTGACGATCACCCGAAGGTGCAAGAATTGCGCGAGGCCATGCTTTGGTCCGAAGGCCAGGTCTGGACGAGCCCTGAGCGGCATGGCGCGATGAGTTCGGTGCTTAAAGCCCAGATCGACTGGATACCACTTCCTGGTGGCGCCATCCGGCCGACGCAGGGCCGAACACTTGCCGTGATGCAGGTTTCTGGCGGGTCGCAGTCGTTCAATGCGGTCAACCAGATGCGTATTCTCGGCCGCTGGATGCGCATGGTGACGATCCCCAACCAAAGCTCCGTGGCCAAAGCCTTTCAGGAGTTTGAGCCCGACGGTCGCATGAAGCCGTCATCCTTCTACGATAGGGTCGTCGACGTCATGGAAGAGCTGGTCAAGTTCACGCTGATCAACCGTGGCGTCTCCGGCTACCTCACCTCCCGTTATAGCGAACGCAAAGAGGCCGCGGCCAAACTCGAGGAGCGGGTCGGCCTCAAGGCGATCTGAAACGACATGTCTGAATCGACCTACTCCAATACTGGCGCCATCTGGGCACTCGGTATCACCCAGATCATCGGCTATGGGACGCTCTACTATAGCTTCTCTATCCTAGCGCCGGGTATTGCCGAGGAATTCGGCATCGCCGTCGAATGGGTCTATGGGTCCATTTCCCTGGCGCTGCTGGCAGGCGGGCTGATCTCGCCCTATGCGGGAGGCCTGGCTGACAGGCATGGTGCGGCAAGGGTGTTGTCGATCGGGTCTGTTGCTGCAGCGGTGTCGCTTGTAGTTTGCGGTCTCGCGAGCAATGCCTCGCTTTTCCTTGCCGGGCTAGTCCTCGTCGAACTCGCCTCGGCCTTCGTGCTCTATTCGACAGCCTTCGCTCTCCTCGCACAGACGACCGAATCCCAGGCGCAGCGCAGCATCACCTATCTGACGCTGATTGCCGGATTTGCGTCGACCATCTTCTGGCCATTGACCACGTGGATGCTGCAGGGACTGAACTGGCAGCACGTCTATTTCGTCTTTGCCTGCATGCACGTTCTCGTCTGTCTGCCGCTGCATCTCTGGCTCACCCGGTTTGCGCGCATTGCGGCTCAGAGAACATCGGAGGAGAGCGCGACGCCGACCGTGGGGGCGAGGGGCGCCAGCAATTTCACTTTCATTTTGGTCGTGCTCGGCTTCTCGCTTGCCGGCTTCGTCTCGGCGGCAACGCTTTTTCATATCGTGCCGATGCTCGGTCTGTTGGGGCTCGGCGGCAGCGGAGTTCTGGTTGCCACCCTCTTCGGACCTGCACAGGTTGCGAGCCGCCTCATCAACATGGCCTTTGGCAAGGATCTCCCTGCGCCTACGTTGGCGGTAATTTCGTCCATGCTCATGCCGGCGGCGCTCATGGTGCTGGTACTGACTGCTCCCGCGATAGCCGGCGCTATTGCCTTCGCCATCATCTTCGGTCTTGGAAGCGGGCTCTTCAGCATTGTTTCCGGCACGTTGCCGCTGGCCCTGTTCGGCAAGTCGGGATTCGGGAAGCGCCTGGGCTGGATCAGCCTCGGTCGCCTCGGCGTTTCAGCCGTTGCGCCATTCGCGCTCTCCGTTGCTCTCGGAGCGATCGGACCCAAGCCTTCGGTTTGGATCTTGGCCGGTGCAGGCTTGGCGTGCGTGGCGGTTTTCGGTGAAATCTGGCGGCGGGCAAAGGTCACCGCCACATCGGCGAATCTATCACAGCCGGCCTGACGACCGCGAAACTAAAGCAGATGGAGTGACCATCCAACGATTGCGCGCTTCACGGTACGACGAGCCGGTATCGACCCCAAGTCAGCCGTTCAGATCCATATCAAGTCTGCCCGAAAGCCGCCATGATCCCGCGTTGCACGCAAATCATTCATCGAAATACACGCAGGTGCTGGGGGAAGCCACCCACATGCGTGCAGGTTTCAGCTGCAGCATCGCGACCGGCTTCGAGGCAGAGTTGAAGCCTCTCACCCTTCTTCCAGCGCGACAGAAAACCGGCGATAAACGTATCGCCGGCACCGGTCGTCTCAACGACGTCCACCGGCTTGATCCCGGTCCGGACGACGCCATTCCCGTCCGTTGCCATGCTACCCATCGACCCACAGGTGACGACAGCCACGCGCGCGCCGGCGGCCAGTAGTTTATCGAGCGCATGGTGTGCGGCGTCTTCCGAGGCGCCTACCGATTCAAAGGCCACATCCAGTCCCCGACTTTCTGGATTGACCGCGACGTCCTGCGAAAAGGTCACCGTGCTGCCGGCCAGCCGCGCCCGCAGCGCTTCGGCGCCCTTGAACCAGCCGATATGGATGTGATCGAGCTGTGCGAGCGCCGCAATATCTTGTTCAGTTGGCTGGTAAATGGCGCAGGCGCCGAATTCCTCGAAGGCGATGATCCTTTCGCCCGCGGGGTCGACATCGAGATCGGTATAGGCGGTGGGCGCATCCAGAACCTGGAAATGCTCCAGCATCACGCCATTTGCGGCGAGTTCCTGTCGGGTCCATTCTCCGGCCTCATCGGGGCCGACGGCGCCGAAATAGGCGCAATATTCGCCGGCGCGCGACAATTGCACTGCGACATTGAGCGCATTACCGCCGATAGCGCATTGGCCCAGCGGAATATAGCGGTCGACGCAATTGTCGCCCACGGTGGCGAAGCGGGGAAAGCGCGGCGGCATGGTCATGGCGAAGGCTCCTGGCAATGCCGGGCGGCCTCGGCCGCCCGGCTCGCGATCCTAGTATTCGACGCGATTGTAATAGCGCCGCGTCACCAGTGGATGCGACCGCATTTTTTCCAGATGCGCCGACAGCCGCTCGAGGATCGTGGCCATGAAGGCCGGCGCGAGCAGCGAGCGAAGCCGGGCCGGCGTATCGCGCGGCACGAAATCCGCCGTGTCCAGCACGGTGAACTTGTCGGTATATTTCGGCGCGAAGCTGGCGACGCGCTCAGCCAGTTCGCCATAGCCATCCTCGCCCTTGAACAGGATCAGGCTGACGCCGTTTTCGATCAGCTCGAGCGGGCCGTGGAAGAAGTCGGAAGCATGGACCGGGCGGGTGCGAATCCACTGCATCTCCTCGAGAATGCAGGTGGCGTAATAATTGGCGGCCGGCCACATGTTCCCGGCGGCAGTGAACATGTGATAATCCGAGCCGGCAATGATACGGGCGTAATCGGCTGCCTTGGGCTCAAAAGCCTGCTTGGTGGCGAGGAATGCCTGCGGCAGCCCGGCCATTTGGGCGACGATGGCATCGTAATCGGGGCATTCGCCACGCGCCTTCATTACCGACAAAGCGACCAGCAACGCCTGCATGTAGAAGGATTCGCTCGACGTATCGTCGGCAGCGAAATTGACCAGCGCCGGATCACCCGCCTGCCCGAGCGGGGTTTCGGCATGGCCGACCAGCGTGATGACGCGAGCGCCGATGGTCTTGAGCTTGGCCAGCAGCGCCACGCTTTCCTTGGTCTTGCCCGAGAGCGAGGGCATGACGACGATGGAGCGCGCCGTCAGGTTGGCGCTGCCGGTGATGACCAGCTCGGCCGGAAAATCGATGAAGGTGGGAAAAGTGCTGTTGCGCTGCAGATATTGCACCGCCGGCTCCATGAGATAGGCCACCCCGCCCGTACCGAGGAAATAGAGGTTTTCGGCGCCGGCCGCGATCGCCTCACCGATGGCGGCGTCGATCCGGGGAGCCAGCGCCACGGCGCCGGACTGGATGCGGATGAAACGATCTGGATCAAAGTTGAACATGGTGATTTCCTTTCGTGGTGCCAGCGCCTGGGCGTGGCAGGGCAATGCCGCTCCGCAAGGCAGCAGCGGGAATTGGAGAAACGGGGTTTGAATTGGCCTTGGTCGAAGGGCCTAGGCGTGCAGTTGCGTCACGCGGCGGCTGAGCTCCTCCCTGGCATGGGCAAGTCTTTCGCTGTGACCACGACGCCTTTCGGCTGCAGCCTCCAGCCGTGCCCGCATCGCCTTGACGATGCGCTCGACTTCTTCGGGCGCGGGGCCGCCCGGAGTGCGCCGCGCCTGCACGGCGGCGCGCGGCTCCATCCACGTGCGAATGGTATCGTCGTCGAGATCGAAACGGCGCCCGACCTCGGCTTCGGCAGCGTCGTTGACCACCGAAGCGGTCAGCCCGGTGGCGTCCCCACCCTTGGCGATCACCGCCTGCACGGCGTGTCCCACCACGTGATGGGCTTCGCGGAACGACAGGCCGTGATGCCTGACCAGGGCATCGGCCAGATCGGTAGCCGTGGAGAAATTGGCCACGCAGCGCTCCGCCAGCCGCTCGGTGGCCGGACTGGCCTTTTCGAACAGCAGACGAAGCAGCGGCAGGGCGACCCCGAAGCGCTCGAAAGCGGGCCAAGCATCGGCAATGCCCTCGCGGACGCTGTCGAGACCGATGGAGAAATTGGAGCCCTTGACCGCCGACAGCGCGCCGGCGAGCGCGCCGATGCTGCGGCCGGCCTCGGCCCGGAAATATTCCAGCGGCAGCATGTTCTTCTTCTGCGGCATAATCGACGACGTGCCGGCAATGCTGTCGGGAAAGCTGATCGCCCCGAATTCATAGGTGCTGAAGGCGTAAAGATCCTGGGAAACACGCGACAGTAGCGTCTGCGCGCTGGTCACCGCCCACAGCAGTTCGGTGACGAAATCCCGCGACGCCACCGCATCGAGCCCGGGCACCGCGATAAACTGGAACCCCAGGAGCTCGGCCGTTTCGTGCCGGTCAATGTCGAAGGACGTGCCGGCAAAGGCCGCCGAGCCCAGGGCGCAGCAATCGGCCCGGTCGTAGACCGCCGCGATGCGGGCAAGGTCCCGCTCGAGGGCCGAGGCGACATTGGCGAAATAATAGCCGAGCGTGATCGGCTGCGCCGGCTGGAGATGGGTATAGCCCGGCATGATCACGTCGATATGGCGCAGAGCGGCATCCAGCCCCGCCGCGATCGCATCATGCATGCCCTCGAGCAGCGTTAGGCAGGTGTCACGCAACTGCATGCGGTCGAGGGTCGAGCCGATATCGTTGCGGCTGCGCCCGATATGGATCCAGCCCGCCACGCTCTTGCCTGCGATCTGGGACAGCCGGTTCTCGAAGGCGAAATAGCTCTCCTCGAATTGAGGATCGAGGTCGATGGCGCCCGGCCCCTCCTCGCGGATACGCGCAATGGCGGAGAGCAGGGTGCGCGCAATGTCGGTGGCGATCAGCTTGCGCCGCTCCAGCATGACCACATGCGCTTCGTTGAGCGCGCACATGCGCTCCAGCGCGGCGACGGAGAAATTTTGCAGCGAGGGCGCATAGATCGCCGCGGCCACTTCCGGAGCGGTGCGCTCAGACAGGCGGGCGCTGACGGAATTCTTCATGAAGGCTGCTCCGAATGACGGGGAGAAGAGAGAGGGGTGAGATCCAATAGCGGCCCCAAAACCGCCATGACGTCGCTGGCCGCCGGCAATTCGAGCAGTGCCGCGAAGTGCTTCGCGGCGACGTCGGCGGCACAGAAGGGCTCGAGGCAGAGCGCGAACTTGTCCAGCAATTGCCCATCGCTCAGCGGCGCGGCGGCGCTACCGGGAGCGGCCTCGCGGGAGCGGGTAATGTCGCGGCCGCCCGCCTGCACCCTGACACGGGCCCCAGTGGCGACGCCGCTCGGCCCCTTGGGCAGGTCCAGCGCCGCATGCACATGCACACGCGCCATCAGCGCCGTGACCTCGGCATTGCCGAGCGCCTCGGCGCGGAAAGCATCAGGCCCCAGTCGCCGGTCGAGCGCGGCGCGCGCCAGGCAATAGGCCAGGTTGAAACGCGCCTCGTCCGGGCTTTGCGGCAGGCCCTCCAGCAGGATGCTGGGCACGAAGGGATCGACACTGCAATCGATGCGCTCGATGGGGATGCCCGCGGGCACTTCCGCCACGGCTTCGAGCAGGGCCGCCGCGGCGGCATGGATGGCGGTGCAGGTGGGAAAGGCCTTGACCACGAAGCCGGACGGCGGCAGCGGCGTCAGCGAGAAAGCCCGGGCGCTGGCGCCGTGCAGGCCAAGAAAACCGCGCGGCCCCGCCAGCGCGGCCGCGGGCGCGGCAAAACCAGCCTGCGCCAACTGCGCCGCCAGCAGGCCTGATGCCGCCGCCTGTCCCACCTGCAATGGCTTACCCTCGCCCCCGAACGCGCCGCGCACGCCGCCGCTCAGCGAGGCGGCGAGCGCGAGCGCCGTCGCCATCCGCCCGGAATCGAGACCGAGCAGCACGCCGCAGGCGGCGGCTCCGGCAAAGGGGCCCAGCGTGGCGGTGGCATGCCAGCCGGCGCGATACATGGCAGGATTGACCATTTCGCCCAGAGCCAGCGCGACCGTGTAGCCGGCCGAAAGGGCCGCGAAGAGCTGTCGGCCGCTGACCGGCACCGGCAGACAATCGGCCAGGGTCAGCGCGGCGGTGACGAGGGTTACCGACATATGGGCCATGGCCAGCTCGGTTTCGTCGTCGTCGAAATCGAGTACATGGGCGGCAAAGCCATTGGCGAGGGCGGCATCGCGCGGCGCGGCGCGGCGCCCCTGCCCCCAGAGGCGCGCGCCCCGTTGCGGTGCGGCAGCATCGGCAGCAAGGGCCACCAGCGCCCCGGCCGAAGCGGTGAGGCTCCCCGCCAGGCCCACGGCGACCAGGTCCGGCACGACGCGGACCAGCGCCGTGCTCGGGCCTTCGGTCGAGGCCGCCCGGGCCATGGCCGCGTCGACCAGCCGCGCCAGAACGGCTTCCGGTGGCAGCTCGGCTGTATCGGATGAAATCGTACTGTGCTGCATCACGCACTCGTGGGAATGGAAGAGGCGACGTCCTGCGCCTTGTGGACGATCTCGGCGCTGCTGGCCTGCCGGGCATAGGGCCGGAGGAAGATCTTCTCGACCTGCACGCCTACCATCGAGATCAGCCGGCAGAGCACGAAATAGACGACGAGAATGGAGCCGTAGATCAGATAGGCCGGGCTGCCCCCCTTCATGATCGTGGTCTGCTCGATGAGGATTTGCCCGCTGCGCAGCAATTCGCCCGCCCCCACCACCGCGCCCAGCGAAGTGGCCTGAACCAAAGCGGTGAGCAGGCCGACATAGGGCGGAATGATCACCGGCATGGCCTGGGGCAGGATGATCAGCACCAGGCCCCGCAGGCCCGTCATGCCGAAGGCGGCCGCCGTCTCGCGTTGCGACTTGCCGACCGAAACCAGGCCGGCCCGGAATATCTGGGCGGCATTGGCGCCACCCCAGACCGAAATGGCCATGCAGGTGGACCAGAAGGGATTGAGGCCGATGCCGGCCATGGGCAGCACGAAATAGGCAAGCAGCACCGTGACCATCAGCGGCACGTCGCGGAACAGTTCCATCAGCGTATTGCTGAGCGTACGCAGCCATAGCCATTGCGAGCGGATGCCCGCCGTCAGCACGATGCCCCAGGCAGTGCCGCCCACGGCCACGACCAGCGACATCAGCAGGGTCTGCACGAGCCCGGCCAGCAGGAAGACGCGATATTCAAACAGCAGGGACATGGCTCACCTCTGCCGATAGGGTTCGTCGAGGCGCTTCTCGAGCGCGTGACCGAGGGCCGACACGCCCAACACGATGACGAGGTAGATCACGCAGATGGCGGCGAACATTTCCACCGTGCGGAAATCGGCGGCGACGCGGCCGATGGCGACATAGGTCAGCTCGGCCAGCCCGATGGCCTGCAGATAGGCCGAATTCTTGACGGTCCCGACCACGGTGTTGAGCGTCGAGGGCAAAGCCGAGCGCAGCGCGATGGGGATGACCACAAAGAGGCCATGCTGCCAGCCCTTGAGGCCAAGCGAGGCGGAGGCGTCGAACATGTTGCGGCCAACCGAGGTAAAGCCGGCCCGGAAGCTCTCGATATGGAAGACACTGGCCCAGATGGTCAGCGCCATGACGCCGGACCAGAAAATGGAAAGGGTGAGCCCCAGATCGGGCAGGCCGTAGAAGATGAAGAAGACCTGCACCAGGAATGGCGTGCTGCGGACGAATTCGACATATCCGGCGACGATGCGCCCGGCCAGGGGAATGCCGGAAAGGCGCAGCATGCAGCCGACGAGGCCCAGCAGCAGCGAGAATATAATAGCCAGCACGCTGACCATTATCGTGGTTCCCAGCCCCCGAAACAGGGCCGGCAGCGCGTCTATGACATAGGCCCAGTCGAACACGGGCAGCCTCCATGTGCGGATGCGGATCGGGAGGCCGGCAACCGGCCTCCCGCTTCGACATTACTGCTGCGGCGGATCTTCGAGGAAGCCGCGGATCATCACCTGCACGACGGGGCCTTCCGTCACGAATTGGGGGATGACCTCCTCGTAGAAGCCTTCGCTGCGCAGGCGCGCCAGGGCGGCATTGACGAAGGCCTGCAGCTCGGGCTCGTTCTTGCGCAGGCCGATGCCGTTGATGCCCGGATCGATGCCCTCATCGATGACGCGCAGTTCCGGATAATTGGCCGCCAGCGTATAGATCAGTCCGCCATCGCCGACGAAGCCGACGGCGCGGCCCTGCAGCAGGGCCTGCACGGAATCTGCGGTGGTGTTGAGCTGCAGGAGCTGGATGCCCTCGACATTCTTTTCGAGCCAGGGGATCTGCGAGGCGCCCTTGACGATCACGACGGTCTGCCCCTTAAGATCGGCCAGGCTCTGGATCGGGCCATCCTTTGGCACCAGGGCGTTGCTGGTGCCCCAGAAATAGATGTCGGAATAGTCGATGACTTCCTGGCGGGAGGCGGTGCGGCCGAGCGTAGCCAGGATCAGGTCGATCTTTCCGCCCTCGAGCGAGGGAATGCGCGCTTCCGAGGTCACACAGGTCAATTCGGCCGCGTCGGCGGAACCGAAGGCATATTCGCCGATCTTCTTGGCCATCTCGACCTCGATGCCGGCGGGCTTGCCGTCCGGCCCGGTCAGGCCGAAGGGCGGGCTGTCGCATTTGACGCCGATGCGGATCTTGCCGGCATCCTTGATCGCTGCCGGCAGCTCCGGCATCGTCTGGGCCTGAGCCGCACCTGCCAGCAGCAGCACGGCGGCCGCTCCGACAATGGTCCTGATTGTTCCAAATTTCATGTTGTCGTCCCTCCGTTTTGGGCCCTAAGGTCCCGATGCTGTTCCCATCAATGCAGGATTTGGCTGAGAAACAGCCTGGTCCGCTCCTGCTGCGGATTCTGGAAGAATTCCTCGGGCGGGGCGCTTTCCACCACTTGCCCCCGATCCATGAAGATCACGCGGTCGGCCACCTGGCGGGCGAAACCCATTTCATGGGTGACGCAGACCATGGTCATGCCCTCGTTGGCCAGCTCAGTCATGGTGTCGAGCACTTCGCGCACCAACTCGGGGTCGAGGGCTGAGGTCGGCTCGTCGAAGAGCATGATTTCGGGCGCCATGCACAGCGAGCGGGCAATGGCCACGCGCTGCTGCTGGCCGCCGGACAGCTGGCCCGGATATTTGCGCGCCTGGTCGGGAATGCGCACCCTTTCCAGATAATGCATGGCACGCTGCTCGGCCTCGGCGCGCGACACGCCCTTCACCCAGCGCTGGGCAATGGTGCAATTGTCGAGAATGGTGAGATGGGGATAGAGGTTGAAGCTCTGGAAAACCATGCCGACCTGCCGGCGCACCGCCTCGGTGCTGGCGCGCTTGCCGTCCAGTTCGATGCCATTGACGCGAATGGTGCCCGACTGATGCTCCTCGAGCCTGTTGGCGCACCGGATAAGGGTGGATTTTCCCGAGCCCGAAGGGCCACAAATGACGACCCGCTCCCCATACGACACCGTGAGGTCTATGTCCTTGAGCACCTGCATGGTGCCGAACCACTTGCTGACCTTCACATATTCGATGCCGCTGTGTCGCGGCTGCGGATCCAACTGCATCGCGCCCCCTTACGTTGTCAGACAACGCTAACCTGATAGGCGAAATTTCGTCAACGGGGATTCTGACTTCGACCTTCATTTTTCTTCTAGAAATCTGAACTTGCTTATTTTTTTTCATTCTCTTAAGCTCATTTCATATTTATGTCGTAAGACAACGATGGGGTAAATATGCACAAGGACTCGCTGGCCAAGCGGTTCGCCGGCATGAATATTCACTACTTCCGCCACGATTTTGCGCGCTTCCTGCGCGACTTGGCCGAGCTCGAACTGACACGGGTCGAGCTTTGGGGCGGCATGCCGCACCTGTCTGCCGACGATGTCGACGCTGCCGAAGTCGCCCGCATCCGCAAGCAGATCGAGGCACACGGGCTGGCGCTGATCTGTTTCACCCCCGAGCAATGCCTCTATCCCATCAACCTGGCCTCCGAGCATGCCCGGACCAGGGACCGCAGCCTCGCCTATTTTACCCGCTCGCTGGAAATCGCCGCCGAACTGGGCGCGCCCGAACTGCTGGTGACGGCGGGCTGGAGCTATGCCGATGCCGACCCTGACCCCGGCTGGAACCGGGCGCGGGACGCCTTGGGGCAGCTCGCCAGGCGCGCCGAGACGCTCGGTGTCGGCCTGCTGCTGGAGCCCCTTTCGCTCACCGAATCCAACCTCATCACCACCGCCGACGATCTGGTGCGGATGCGTAGCGAAATCGCTTCGCCCGTCGTGGGTGCCATTCTCGACCTCAACGCCATGGCGGCAGCGGGCGACACGCCTCAGGACTATCTCGTCCGCTTCGGCCGCGACCTGCGGCACGTTCATGTCTGCGACGGCACGCCCGAGGGCCATCTGGCCTGGGGCGACGGCAACCTGCCCATGGACGACTATCTCAACGCCCTGCTGGACGGCGGCTATACGGGCAGTTTCACCTTCGAGCTGGTGACCCAGGCCTATTGGCTCGATCCCCGCAGCGCCCTCGAACGCTGCGTGAAAGCGGCCAGGGCACTAGCCGGCGCGCGGCAATGAGCACGCCCGCCCCGGCTAAGCTCGCGCTGGTGGTGACCGGCGGCACCATAACCGCCCTGGCAGCGGACCCGTTCGAAGTGCTCGACTATGGCCAGGCCGGCGCCCTGACTGCTGCCGACCTGCTGGCTCGGGCCCCGGGCCTGGCCGGGGACGCCGAAATCGTGCCCGTCGACTTCGCCGCCCTGCCCAGCTTCGATATCTATCATCCCGAATGGCGGCGCTTGCTGCGCCTCCTCCATGAACTGCATGCGGCCCATCCCGACCTCTCCGGCATCGTGCTGACGCATGGAACCGGCGCGCTCGAGGAAACCGCTTTCATGCTGTCGCTGGTCTGGGATCTGCCCATCCCCCTGGCGTTGACCGGCGCCCAGCGCCCCGCCTCCGCCCTCGGCAGTGACGGCTGGATGAACTTGGCGCAGGCCCTGCGCCTGGTGCAACAGGCCGATGCCACCAAGCTGGGCGTCACAGTGATCGCAAATGGCGAGATTCACCTGGCCACCGACGTGGTCAAGACGTCCAATCTCGGCCTCGACACTTTCATGTCGCCCGAATTGGGGCCGGTGGGGCTGTTTGCCGGCCTGCAGCCGCGTCTGCTGCGCCTTCCCGCTACCCGCGGTTCGCTGCAGGGCCGCTTCCCCGGCGCCCTCGACAGAGTATTGCCGCGCGTCGACATCGTTTACTGCCATAGCGGGGGCGACGCCGTGGCCATCGAGGCCTTCATCGCCGCCGGCGCGCGCGGCATCGTGCTGGCCGGCTTCGCCCCGGGCTATGCCACCAGCGTGCAGGCGAAGCGCCTGGCCGACTGGATAGAAGAAGAAAATGGCATTGTAGTCCACTCGTCCCGGGCCTTTGGGCTATCGGTTCACAATAGCCGCAATGCGGGGCATGGTTTCCTGCCGTCGGGACGATTCCCGCCGGCCAAGGCAAGACTGCTCTTGCAGTTGGGCCTGCAGGCGCGGCTGGCGAGAAAGGAAATCGGCGATCTGTTTGCCGAGCATTAGGTCATGGCTGGAATGGCGAAACTGGCACGCACAAAAGAATCGGGCACCGACCGCATCCGCAACGGCGTTCTCGACCTCATTCAGGACCTGCAGTTCGGCGACAAGCTGCCCACCGAGGAAAAGCTCACCGCCCTGCTGAACGTGTCCCGGCCGGCGCTGCGGGAGGGGCTGAAACAGCTTGAACAGGAAGGCGTCATCGACGTGGTGCATGGCAAGGGGCGCTTTGTGGCCGCCGGCAGCGCCCTGAGCATTGCGCGCCCCATCACCAAGTTCGAAAGCGTCACCGAGATGGTGGCCACGCGCGGCTACGAGACCACAACGGAAGTGCTCGGCTTCGGCGTGGTACCGGCCAATGCCACCGACGCTGCCGATCTCGGCCTGGCCAAGGGAACGCCGCTGTTGCGCATCGAACGCTTGCGCCGCGGCAATGACGCGCCCCTGATCTACTCGGTCGACCTGATCCCGCGCCACCTGCTGGCTAGCACCGAGCCCCTGTCGCAGGATTGGACCGGCTCGTTGGTCGACCTGCTCGATTCCCAGGACCTGCGCCCCGTGGCTTCGACCGCCAAGATTTCGGCGGTGGAATTGCCGCATGGCGCAGTCGAATTATACGGCCTGCACGATTTCGGTCCGGCGCTCAAAATCCGCGAAATATGCTTCACCGAACGCGGCCAGCGCGTCGTGCTAGCCGAGGTCTATCATTCCGGCAAAGCCTTCGCCTTCAGCTTCGTACGACGATAAATATCCTTTACCCGAACGGCAGCATTCTCGTTCATCGTGCCAATAGCAGCTATTCCGCTATCCACCCAAACGATGCCGCCCTGTAGCTCAGGAGTGAGCGGGGCTGCTGCCCCGCCCCCGATGGGTCAGCCCAACGCGGCCATCTGCATCTCGGCAGCCTTGCGGTCGAGGGTCTGACCGGGGTTTTCGACGGCGCGTTCAAAGGGCTTCCAGCGCTCCCCGACAACCTGCTCGTAAGCCGCGACGGTCCCTTCAGCCGCCATACGCAGTGCATGGGCCTGCAGCGCCATGTCGGCCGCAAATTCTCGCTTGCGCTGAGCGGCGCTGTCGAACCCGACCGGGCCGCCAACGTCCTCGTCGCGGAGGTCATTGGCTGACTTTGCGGTCGCATCCCGCGCTTCGGATACCGCCCGGCTGTAGAACTGACCAGCGCCGTGGGCCGAGCCAACGTAAGATCCGACGATGCGCTGCAGGTGAATCTGCATGGCGCGTTCGCCCAGACCTTCGTCGAGGGCAGCGGCCGTTTCGACGATGAGCTTTTCGTGGAGATCGCGAATGCCGTCGCTATCGAGGGTCGGAAGACCGAAACTCTCGGAGATGAGGGAGCATTGCGCGGCATCGGGACAGGCGAGCCGGACCATTTCGAGGGTGGTGCCCTTGCGGAGCGGAACGACACGGGCTTTGGAGCGCGAACCGGCACTTTTGGTCATGACAAATCCTTTCTCTGGTTCCCGAATCTCGAACCGGCACCGCGCCGGCCCTCCCTCGGGCGCGGACCAAAGGAACCGGCGGAATGACGGGCGCTTCAGGGCCCGGGCGATCCGAGCCGAGCGGGGAAGGTTTGCGACCCAGCAGGGCTTTCAGCCCTGGCGCAGGGCGCGGGCCTACCCTGTCGAGACCGGACCGATCCGGCCGCTCCGCGGCGCGGCACGCGGCCTTGAAGAGCACGGCCGCCGGTACAGGACCGCCTGAAGCCCGAGGAGGACCGGCGCGGGCCTCGATATCAACGCGGGAACTGGACGACAGCTGATGATGACCACCTGCCCGTTTCGCCCAGCGCCGATTGAGACGCTCCTGCCACCAGCTTAGACTGGTGTCGTGCCACCCCGATCCACCTTCCCTCAAACCGATTTCGTGGCGCCAGCAGGGATGGAAATGGAGCTGGACAGATTGCTCACCTCGGCGTTCTCGCCGAGCCGGTCGATAAGGATGGCGATGGCGCGCTCCTGTTGTGCCAGGCTTTGAGACAAGGCATCGATCTCGGGCTGTCGCTCCGCGGTCATCGCGGCGAGCTGGGAGCGGTATCGTTCAAGGAAGGCGCGGGGATCGGGCGCCTTGCCACGGCGATAATGGGTTCGGCGTGGCAACAGGTTTGGGATCTGCGCAGTCATGCGCCGGATAATCTGGCGCTCGACAATCTCGAGCTGCCGCTGGGTCTGGCGGCGTTCTTCCTCAAGGCGCAAAAGCCGCCGGCCGGGATCGAGCTGAAGAGTCATCGGGACGTCCTCCCGCCCCAGCCGGCGAAGCTCGATGGGCCATCATAGACGCCATGCCGATCCGGATCGATGACGAAGCCGAAACGCCCGATACTGTATTCGGTCGACGGCACGAGGAAGCGGCGCTTTTCGACATCGTCACCATATTGGCCGCCGAGTGTAGCGATGCATTCCACAAAACCGGGCTGCTCGGCGGTAATTGCGGAGACAACAACCCAATCGGCGGCGTGCATGGCCTGGAATGCACGTTTGTCCCTCTTTCGGGATTCGCCGACAACGAGGGTGATACCAGAGATCTCTTCCCATGCATCGGGCCAGGAATCCTTGACCGTCTGCTCGGCGTAGCGCCGTTCCAGGCTCGTGAAAAGTTGCGGGAACGTGATGGCGACAATCGCCCAGCACTCATCCTCTTCATACCACCCGCCAGGTGCACGGAGGAGGGTGTGCACCTTGCGGTTGCGTTCCGCGGAAAGCTTGAAGCCGCCATGGCCAGCGGTCGAATGCGAGACCACGCCTTCGGCATAGATGGTGCCGCCCTGCGACTGCCCCCAGGGCGTGTGTGCGCCACCGGCAAGACGAAGACGCCCCAGGGCCTGCTTCTCCCGACAATGCTGCGCCTGTTCGAGCACCTTCGCGCGGAAGGCACCCTCATCGGCGAGATCGCCAAAATGGCTGTAGAAGTCGGACCGCGTCCATTCTGCCATTGGTCGGGAGATGCGCCAACCGGTAGCGAGATAGTGCTGCCCGCCGCGCGCCGGTACCATGGCATAGCTGTTCTCGCCGACAAGCGCGACCAGCAGGCCGTCGCTACTGCGTCCGAACGAGGCCCCGGATTTATCCGGGGCCGCGGGTTGTATGGAGGATTGAGAGTACGGGCTCATGCCGCAGCCCTCCCCTCGACGGCATCGGCGGCCACTTCGTCGGCAGTGACCTCCTCCAGTATGGCATTGGGGTAGCCGTGCTCCGACAACCATTGCTCAGCGGCCGCGCGATGGGCGGCAAGGTGCACGAGTTCGGCATAATCACCGGGCCGGTCGAAGACCCGGACCGAACCGAAAGCAGGCCGCTCGATGATGGTAAAGCGCAGGGTGGATTGCAGCGGGAATGTCCGGAAGACGCGGATGGCAATGACGCCCCCATTGCCAAAGTCCGCCTCATGCAAGGTGAAGCTCGCATGGGGATCGAACGTGCCGATATCGCGGGCGCCCTGCTTGCGGACCAGGCGGCCCTGACTGTTATTGGTCTTCCAGGCATCGAGCAAACGGCGATGCCGCTCGGGTGGACGTGGGGTCTGGTCTGACCAGGCGATGGTGGCGCCGATTGGCGCATGTTCAAAGATCGAGTGTGCGGACATCGCGTCCTCTAATTGATGAGTTGAAAACAAAACCGCCGCCGGGTGACCCCGGCGGAGGTAGTGGCAATGGCAAAGTGGTGAGGTTTACTCGGCGGCCTCGCGATAGCCTTCCGAGAGTTCGTCTTCGTCGACGAAGTCGTGGGCCGGCTCCACCGGCACATCGCCGTCGAGCTCGTCCTGGTCGAGGGGGGTGGCGTCGTCCTCGTCCTCAGCCACGGCATTCTTGCCGAGCCACTCGGTGAGTCTGGCCGCGTCCGGGGCAAACAGCGCCGACGGATGGACGAAATGGCCCTCCTTGAAATGCTCGACCAGCGCAGCGCGCGTATCCTTGACGCGCGCCCGCGGCAGAACCGGAGTGTCGAAGCAGGACCCTTCGAGGGCCGGACGCGACAGGCAGGACAGGAAGTCTTCCGTGCCCATATTGGCCAGGAACGTGTCGGCGCCGATCGTTCCGCCGGCAACCAAAGCCAGGATGCCCGACTTCGTCATCCCTTCGCGGCAGGACAGCGCGTCGACCAACACGCCGCGCGCGGCGATGCGCAAAGTGTCGGTGTCGAAGGCGAACTTGCCCTCGGCGTCGAACAGGGCAGCCGCGTGCCGGCCGAACCTGCTACCATAACGATAGTCGCCACCTGCGCCGGAATCGACCCGGACATTCTGACCAGCGAAGGCGAGAACGAGCAGCGCCAGCAGCGTGTCGTCCTCGATCGGCGCCCGCGATAGCGCCTCGTGCAGGGCATCGGTGCGCAGATCGCCGATCATTTCGACGCCCTTTCGCGTCACGTCGGGACGTGGCTTGGAGACGATGATGGGATCGTCCTCACCACCGGCATCGTCCGCACCCTTGCCCTTTTTCTTGGCCTCCGGGAGCCGGAAATGGACGCTTTTCACCTTGCCCTCACGGTCGAGATACATCGCTGTGTGATCGGACTTCTTGGGCGTGCCATAGACCCGTTCGGCCTTGGGCGGCAGCTTGACCTCGCCATAGGTGCTGACCTCGGCGATGACGCCCTTCTTGGGCAAGTTCTGCGTCATCCATTCCTGCTGTGCACCGAGGAAGGCCTCCACATCAGTGGTGTAGCGGCTGTCCTGGTCGGCCGGGGCGAACAGGTCCTCGACCCAGGCAATGCCATAGGCTTGGGCGAGGTTATCACCGAAGCTGGCATCGCGCGCATACATCCGGGTCTTGGCGAGACCCTGCGCGACACGCCACCAATCGAGCTGCGGATCGCCCTTGGTCGGCTTGTAGGCCTTCCAGACCTCCTTCTGCTCATCAAGCGCTGCCCCGGCGATGGTGCGGAGCTGGCGTTCATCGGGCATGTCGCCCTTGGCCATATGGTCGAGCATGGCGGGCAGAACATTGGCCAAAAGCCGCAGCTTCTTGATCTGGCGTACCGGCAGGGCGAGGGCAACGGCGATCGCTTCCTCGGTCCAGCCCAGGGCAACGAGCCCTTCGATGGCGCGCCACTGGTCGACCGGATTGAGGTTTTCGCGCGCGGTGTTTTCGACCATTGAGCGCATGGCGCCGCCATCGGCGGCCGCCTCGTCGACAATGACGACGATCTGTTCGAGACCGGCGGCAATCGCCTGCTTGGCGCGACGATGGCCATGCTGGATGACGAAACCGTTGCCGCCATCGGCCTGCGGCGCGACGACCGGCGGCTGGACGATGCCAACGGCCCGGATCGTGGCCAGCAATAGCGCGTCCGACTGGGGACTGGACTTGGTCCGGCGGGCCTTGTCGGGATTGTCGACGAGCGCACGCGGATCGATCAGCTTGATTTCCATTGGAGATGCTCCTTGGCTGCGGACGCGGCCCGTTGCCGGTCCTTTTCTGTCTTCTTCTCGAAGACACCTCCAGGACCGCGGAGCGGGCGGACCGGGGCAATTGCGCCCGAGCATCCCTGCCCGGCTGGACCAGCGGGGCCTTTCAGCCCTGCGCAGGATGACGGGCCGGGACTGCGATGAGCGCGATTGAGCATCAGCGTCGGCGGGCCAACCGGTCTGCGAACGCTCTTTCCAATTCCCAATTCCCTCCTTCCCCCCTCTTCTTCCCTGTCCTGCATTGCGTCTTGGCGATGCAGAACAAACATGATTCAAGACAACAGCGACCAACCATCGAGGGGCAGATGAGGCGGACGTTGTTATTCTATGGAATCGTGCTTGCTGGCATCGTCGCAGCGGTCCTGGCCCTGCGCGGAGACAGAAACGGGGCGCCCGATGCCGTAGCCGGCGTTGCGACCATCTATGTGGAATGCTCGGCCTATTATCGCAGGACCGCCGATGTGCTTGTCGGTGAAAATGATCCCGATACGGCCCAACATTATAGCGACAGGGCCGCCCTTGCGCTCGATGCCGGTGCGGCCCTGTCAGGCGAAAATTCCATGGATCTGCTGAAGGAACGCAACCGACAGGTGTCGACGATGTCCAGGCAACAAAGCGAGCTGGCGGAGCTAGCCGGCCGCTATGACGATCAATGCCTGACACTGCTGGATGACTAGCCGCCCAAGCGGTGCGAGGCGTTCGCGCCCCCACGTCTCACGCAGCTTGGGCGCCTGCGCCAACAATGTCCTGGGCAAGCGAGGCCTCTATCTCCGATAACTGCCGACGTTTGTCGGCGAGTTCGTCCGAAAAGCCGAAGGTTCCACCCTCACGAGAGCGATAGGCGGCAAGACGCCGTTCGGCTTCGGTTAGCCGGTGTCTGGCGCGCTCTTGCTCCACATCGAAATTGGCGAGGACGTGTTCGAGCTTGGCGATGGCGCCGAGCGGCGTGGTGGTCACCGGCAACTCGATCTCGGTTTCCGCGCCCGTGCGCACCAGCATGGTGGCGTAGCGATACCCATCCTGACCGAAGCGCTCGCCGGAATAGTCGAGGTCGAAGCCCCCGATACTGGCGATGGTGATGTCACCGTCATGCTGGAGCTGTACCTGGGTCAGGATTTCCGTCATCAGGGCTCGGCCAGCGAGCTTACGCTCGGCGAAGGCCGCTTGGCCGAGCCGCATGTGGAATGCATCGCCCACGGTCGGCACGAGGCGGGTCATATCCTGCCCGATCTCGGCGATGCGCCTTGCAGTATATTTGATATCACGCTCGGCATCGCGAACCTGTCGCCGGATGGCGAACTGGTCGTCCTGATGGGCAGCGCGTAGACGCTCCAGTCGGGCAATATCGGCTTCAAGACCCGCCTTCTGCATTAGGCGCGGATCGCCCGACGCTATGGCCTTGGCCATGGCGAACTGATTGGCCTGGCCCTCGCCAAGGTCCTCAAGCCGACGAACCGAGGTATCGCCCGACAAAGCCGCGGCGATGAAGCGGGCCTTGCGCTCATTGTTCTGCCACATCTGGGCGTCCATCGAGCTTTCGGTGGCATAGGCGAATATGTCGATGACATCATGCTGGTTGCCCTGGCGCAGGATGCGCCCTTCCCGCTGCTCGATCTGGGACGGCAGCCAAGGCACATCGAGATGGTGCAGGGCCTTGAGGCGGAGCTGCGCATTGACGCCCGTGCCCATGGTGTCGGACGAGCCGATGAGGAATCGAACCCGGCCGGCGCGCACGTCGCCGAACAGACGCTGCTTGGCCTCGGACTTCTTGAACTCCTGAATGAAAGCGATTTCCGACGGCGGCACGCCAAGGCGGATCAACTCCTCACGAATCCAGCGATACGCTGAGAAACCGCGGGTCTTCTCGACATTGATGGTGCCGAGGTCCGAGAAGATCATCTGCGCCGCGCCAGGTAGCTCGAAGGGCTTGCCATCGGGCCGGACATATTCTCTGGCGGCCGTTTCCCGCCAGATGCGGAAGGCATTGCCGACCAGGTCGTTGAGCTTGTTGTCGAGCTCATTGTCATTGTCTGGATCGACCAGCCGCAGGTCGATTGCCGCATGCCGCCCATCGGTGATGACTGACAGCAGGATGTCGTCGCCAGGCTCGGGTGGACCCTCGCGTTGCTCGATAGCCTTGATGCGGGCGTCGAGGAGGGCCTGGTAGCGCTTGAAGGCGGCCGAGGGCTTCGACGTCCTGATTTGCCGCGCACCGGTCGAGAGCGCCGGCAGTTTGACATAGCGCGCGAGGTCCGACGGCATCACCACATCCGCGAACGAGCGGAACATGGCGATGAGCTCGGGCACGTTGACGAAAGTGGCGAAGCGCGTCACCGGCTTGTATTTGCCATTGGGCTGCAATTCGAGTTCGGTGGTGACATCGCCGAAGGTCGAGGCCCAGGCGTCGAACTCGTGCAGGCCGCGCTGCAGCAGGGCGTCAAAGCCGAGATAGCGTTGTACGGAGAACATCTCGCCAAGTGTGTTGGTGATCGGCGTGCCGGACGCCAGCACGAGCGCCCTGCCCGGGTTTTTCGTCTCCACGAAGCGGGACTTCACATAGAGGTCCCAGGCCCGCTGCGAGCCGTTCGGATCGATACCCTTGAGCGTCGACATGTTGGTGGCGAAGCTCAGCTTCCTGAACTCCTGCGCCTCGTCGACGATGATCTGGTCGACGCCGATCTCGGAGATGGTTAGCAGGTCGTCCTTACTCGTGGCGAGCGACTCCAGCCGTTCCTTGAGCCCCTCCTTCAGTCGCTCGAGGCGCTTGCGGGAAACGCGATCATCGCTCTCGACCTTGGTCAGGAGAACCTCATAGAGCTCGAGCTCATCCTGGATCATCTGCTGCTCGAAGGCCGAAGGCACGCTGATAAAGCGGAAGGCCGAGTGCGTGATGATGATCGCGTCCCAAGTCGCCGTCGCCGCACGGCTGAGGAAGCGATGACGCTTGTCCTTGGTGAAGTTGGTCTCGTCGGCAACAAGGATGCGCGCGGTCGGATAGAGCGCCAGGAACTCCCGCGCCGCCTGCGCCAGGCAATGGCCGGGAACGACCAGCATCGCCTTGGCGATCAGGCCCAGCCGGCGCTGTTCCATGATGGCAGCCGCCATGGTCATGGTTTTGCCGGCGCCGACGGCGTGGGCGAGATAGGTCGCACCAGCCGATATGATGCGCCAGATGCCGCGCTTCTGGTGCCCATAAAGAGAAAAGGCGCCTGAGGCGCCCGGAAGTTGCAGATGGTCCCCGTTGAACTTTCTCGGGGCGATGTTGTTGAAACGGTCATTGTAGACCCGCGCCAGCCGGTCGGTGCGATCGGGATCAGACCAGATCCAGGTCTGGAACGCCGTTTTGATCTTGGTCAGCTTTTCCTTGGCCGCCTCGGTATCGATGACATTGAGAACACGTTTCTCGCTGTCGCCCTCCTTGATGATGTCGAAGATTTGCGGCACCCGGCTATTAAGCGCATCGGCGATCAGTTCGCCGGCATGCCGGCGCTCGGTGCCCCATTCGGAGGTGCCTGCGGCTATCCAGCCCAGTTGGCGCGCCTCCACCGTCCAGGACGCGAGTTCGGGCATGTGATGGATTTTTATGTCCGCGTTCATCGTCTCCTTGACGAAGGCGACGATGTCGGCGGCCGGGATCCACGGGGCGCCGAGACGCGCGGTGATATCGGATGGGCCGAGGTCGGCGGGCTGGACCGCGATGAGCGCCCGGATGTTACGCTCAAAGGCCGGATCAAGCGGGGCGGCGGCTTCGGCAGATTTGAGCTTGTCGCGGACCTGACCGGACAGATAGGCGTCGTCAGTCTGCCAGGCGCCGGTCTCCGGATCGCGGAAGATGGCATCACCCAGGTTCGCGATGACGATCTCGGGGTCGACATGCAGCAGCTCGGCGATGTGATCAACATCGACATGGCCTCGCTCGTTGAGCACCACGGCGAGCGCATCGGCGGCCGAGGTGATGATCGGCGCCGAGGGCGGCGCGATGACCCGCTCGGTGAAGATCGGGCCAGGCCGCGCCGTGTCGGTCTCAAGGTCATAATCCTCGATCGACGCGACCAGCCAGCAGTCCGGGTCATCAAGGAAGGTTGCGAGGTTGGGCCGACGATGCGCCTCGCGGACCTCGCCGGTTTCCGTATCCTCGCTGGTTGAGACGACGGTGGTGTTGATCGGCCCGAAGGACCGAACGAAGTTCGACCAGGCGATGCGCAGCTTGACCTGCGCCGGCTTCCAGGGCCGGTCGAGCTCCTGCGCCTTGAGCACCTCGCGCACGGCGTCGCGGATCGGGATCAGCTTGCGGATGATGTGGGCGTGCTTTTCAGGCACGCCATCCGCGCTGCGTCCCTTGCGCACTGTGATGGTCACCGGCGCGCCATCAACCATCTGCATCAGCGCGGTATTCTTGCCGATGAAGAAACTGCCCTCGCGGATGGCGGCGCCGTCAGCGCGATCGTCAGCACCAGCAGCGACAGCATCGTAGTCGACATCGATGGATTCCGGCTCGCCGTCATAGAGGGCTTCCGGAAGAAGGGAGATGGCTTGCGACAGACCCTGTTCAAGATCGAGGCCAGGGCGCGGCAGGCAGGTATAGGTCTCGCCGAACGGCCCGGAGGTGGTGGTATGCGTGCCGAGCACAAAGTCCGGGTGTCGGGCGAACCAGCGGTTGACGCGGATCGCGCCATCATCGCCATCGGCGGGCCGGACCTCGTCGAGGTCGAGCCACAGAACATCGCCCTCGGGTTCGCCGGGCTGGCGCTTCCTGAAGAACAGGATGTCGACCACGACCTCGGTGCCGGCATCGTCGCGAAAACTGCCTTCAGGCAGGCGGATGGCCGCAATGAGATCGGCAGACCTTGCGATGTGTTCGCGGGCCGCGCTGTCGGCCTTGTCCATCGTGCCGGAGCTGGTGACGAAAGCCGCGAGCGCGCCCGGCTTCAGCAAATCGATCGAACGCGCGATGAAGTAATCATGGAGGCGCATGCCAATCGAGCGATAGGCGCGATCCGAGCGGACCGTGCGATCGGAGAAGGGCGGATTGCCGATGGCGAGGTCGAAGGTCACCGGCAAGTCCGTCCGGGCGAAGTCGGCGTTGAGAATCCGCGCTTGCGGCTGCAGCAGGCGAGCGATGCGGGCTGTCACCGGATCGATCTCAATGCCGGTAACATGCACCTGGTCACGAAGCTCGCTTGGGATCAGCGCCGGGAACAAGCCCGTGCCGATGCCGGGTTCGAGCACCTTGCCCCCACGCCAGCCGAGGCGCTGTAGCCCCGCCCAGATCGCCCGGACGATGAACTCAGGCGTGAAATGCGCATACTGGGTGCAACGGGCCAGCGAGGCATAGTCCCCATCGGACACCGCCTCTTCGAGCGCTGCGCCAATCTCGTCCCAGCCGGGCCGAAAATCGTGCTCGCCGGGACGGCGGAACACGGCATTGGCGAGGTCTGAGGCACCGAAGCCGGTGAAGCGGATGAGCCGCGCCTGCTCGGCCGGTGGGGCTGGCCGCTCCTCGGCCTCGATCTCGGCGGCGAGGCGGATGGCATCGAGGTTGTCCTGGGCCCGCCGCTTCCAACCCTTGGCGAGGCCGCGGTTACCGGCGAGCGAGAGGTTGTCGCCGCGGACGGATGTCCGGGGCTGTCGAGGCGCACCGGGCGAGTTGGGCTGCGCATCAGGCGATGGCGCGGTGACTGGCGTCGGGGTCGAGTCTTCTGGCGTATCGCCAGCATCGAAACCGCTGCCGAAGGCAGTGACACCCAGACCGAGGCCGGAAGAAAGTGCTGTATTGCCGAAAAGGTCGAGCGTGAAGGGATCGTTGGACATTGAGAAAGTTCCTTGAGAGGCAGGCGTGTGCAAATCCCCGACCGAACAAGTCGGCCGGGTGAGTGGCATCGCGGTTGTGGGAGGGTCAGCGGGTAAACAGCGAGATCGTGATTTCGGTCTCGGTCAGCGCCAGGTTGAGATGGGTCGCCCGCATATTGCGGTTGAAGAGCGGGAGCAGGCGTTCGGCCTCGATGAACTCCACACCATCATCGGCGCCGAAATGCCGGCGCTTATAGTCCCACCAGTCGAAATCGCCTTTCGGGTGGCACTGCTCCGAATAGAAGACGAAGGGTTTCTCGTTGGCGGCGAGTTTGCCGTTGGAACAAAGGTAGACACCCTCGTCGTCCACCAGCCAGAGGCCGGCCCGAGCTTGGTCGGGGGATGAGATCCCCTCATAGGGAACGCGGAAGCCGCCATGGGCGGTCGCGTCGGCGACACCGCGCTCAATGACCCTTCGAACGCCGGGGATAGAGAAGGTAAACATAGCCTTTTCCCTACGCTGCGGCTTTGACGGGGAGGTGTCGCAGATGCTCAGGCAGTCGGTCGGCGATCTCGGCGTCGGATAGGTCCTCGAGCAGCTTGACCTCGCTACTGCCCAGGCCATGGACCACGATGGTGCGCTTGCCGCGCAGCTCGGGGAGAAAGTGTTCGCCGGCATAGTCGCGATATTCATCATGGGTGGCGCTCCACACATGTTCGAGGCGTTCGGCGCGCGTCATTGCCTTGACCGGGCGAGATTCGCGCTCGACGATGGCATCGCGGGTTTCGACAGCGGAGCGGGCAACCGAAAGGTCGCAATAGGCGTGGAAGTAGCGTGTCTTGCCGTCGATCCAGAGCGTGTAGAAGACGCTGGTGACGGTGTCGGTGAGAAATTCGCGCATAGCGAACATCTCCCCGCGCATCCACAGTGGCGGCAGAATCTCGAGCATATAGTCATGTTCGGTGCGGCCGATTTCGAACCACTCGCCGGCATAGAGAGGCGCAGCTTCGTCAGCAAAGCAATCAGGCCGCTTTGCGTGGCGGTCGAACAGGCGGAACATTTGTCGGCGATCGGCGACGCCGAAATAGATCTTGCGGATTGAAGGTTGAAGGGTCATGGCAAGCTCCTGGCCATTTGCGGGCCGGAGCGCAGTTCATCCCTTGCGGATCACCATCATCTTCAGCCCTTCCGGACCCCTTCCCCCGGCCGCCTCTCCGTTCGGGCGGGTCAAGGGCCGGCGCTGCCGGGCGCAGCTTCACCCTTGAGCCGACCGACGGGCATGCGGCAGGCCTTCTTTTCCCGTCTTCCCTCCATCCTCCTGATATTGCCTGTTCCGCATCCGCAATGCGTCGTTCCAGTCCTCCGCCGGCGGTAGCAACCGCGACCAGGCGCAGCCGACGCCCTCGGCGATCTCACGCAGCCGTTCGGCAAACACCTCGCCCTGCCTGTTGGCGTCGGTGGCAGCCACCATTTCGACGCCCGGATGCATGCAGAGCTGACGCAGGGCATCGGACGTTGCTGGCGACCAGCCGCCTCCGGCGCTGACATAGAGCGAGCCGCCGCGCATTTCCTCGATCGCCGCCAGGCTCATTGCGTCGATCGCAGCCTCGGTAACGCAGAGACGTAAAGCATCGGATCGGCCAAGACGGAACAGAACCTTGGCGCCGCCGGTCGCAAACCCGCGCCAATCGGGTCCGCGCTCCTCCCAGCCAGTGACAGCGCCATCGGCATTGGTATGCGCTGCCCACATGCTGCCCTGCGGGCCCTCCCGCAGCAGATTGGCGGAAATGGCGATGCGGATGATCCGTTCGGGCAGACCGCGATGATCTTGAAGATAGCGCCAGGTGGCCGAGCCTTTCCATGGCTTGCGCCGCGCTCGCCAGCGTTCGGGTATGGAAAGGTCTGGTTCCCGTTCGCGGGCCTCCCGCTCCCAGACCGGTTCCGAAGGCACGAATCCAACCAGATCGGCGATCGCGCGCATCGCCTCGACGAAGCGCACGCCCTCTAGATGTTCGACCAGGTTGAACACATCGCCCTTGCCCTCGCCGAGGGGATCGAACCATCCCTTGCCGTCATGGATAACAATGATGATCTCAGCATCGCGGCGATACTTTATCGCCTTGCGCGTACTCTCCTTGAGGTCGAGGGCGAACCCAGCCTGCTCGAGCACCGCGGTGCAAGGCACCTTCCCCCGCAATTCTTCCAGATCTGTCTTTTCCATTCGTCGCGCCTGCACCCCTGGTGCTCCTCTTATCCGATTCCTGCTCCCAATCCTTTCGGGATGAAAACCGGAGGCCGCGAAGAGCAAGGCCGGCAAGGGCGCGGATACGCAACCCCGCGATTGTGACGGGTCGGATCGCCGGTCGGCGCGGCGTGAGCTTCCCTTGCCGGCCGCCGCACGCAAGCGGCAGGGCCTCCCGCTATCAGGTGTCGCGGTGCTCCACTGCGGCCACGGCAGTCCGCACGATCTCGATATCCATCTGCGCCAACGGCGCGATGCGGGCGACTTCCGCAGCGACCTTGGCCCAGTGATAGAACTCCGCTCTATCGCCGCGAACCCGGGCGCGGGCGGCACGCCGCTGCGCCTCGTAGTAGGCATTGGCCTCGTCGGTGGCGACAAGCGCGCGTGCGTCCGCCTGCCAGCGGCGCCGGATCGCCCGCCGTCGCTCGATCCATCCGCCGATCACTGCAAGCATCACCCCCTCCCTTTCTCGCTGATCGCTTCCATCCGCGGCAGGGATGGATGCCCGTCAGGGCGAAGACCCGGTTGCGGGGCTTCGGCTCGCCGACAGCCCGGCTCCGAAGGAGGCCACCCAAAAACCTCGCCATCGCGTACCAGTGAAGCTAGTATGATCCCAGTCAAAACGACTGTGAACACGATGATTGCCCCGGCCCATTTGGCCGGTTGATGCCGGATCGGGATTCGATGAGCTTTGACTGGGACGATATCGTCGCAACCTATGTCAGCCGGCCCTGGTGATTATGGCTTGTCGGGTGCGTGGTCGCCTGGATGGGACTGAAATGGCTCATCCCCTCGTATAGTGCCTATCGGGAGCGGCCGATGCTGACGGATCGCGCCTTTCCGGCAATGCGGCGTTCTGGTCGACTATCGCGCAGGAACCATCACCCTGCCCCGTAGTGATCGCTTTCCCGTGCAGCGCATACGCGGACTCCGTTGGGAGGACTTTCACCGTGCGGGATCCTATCGCGCCATCATCGACATCGACGATCTGAAGCGGCCGGTTCACACGGTCAGGCTCTCCACCTCGGCAGGCCCGGAAGCCTTCGTCGCCCGGCTGCGGACGGCGATCGAGAAGGCGGGCGGCCCGCGTTTCACAACGTCCGCGAACGACAGGATGGAAATCGTCGAGAGGGACCCAAGGGATCCGATCATGGCGGCGGTCGCCACCCGGGTGAGACAGGTCGGCTGGCGCAGGTGTTTCTCGACATTGGAATAGCGCCGGTTCGGGGTACGGCCCAGACGCAATGACTTAGCCAAGCTCGAAATCGACCGCGTATCGTGGCACAGTACCCCGATGTGCAACGCCTACGAACAACATGTCCGCTGGGTCGAATACACCCAGATGATGCAGGATCTCGAGCTGGGTATCCCCAGCCAGCAGACCGAGCTCGACTTGCCACAGTCGGACATGGTGCGCATCAATGACATGGCGCCGGTGATACGGGCGGCCGGCAACGGCGTCGAGCTCGCTCGGATGAACTTCAGCTTCGCGCCCGGCCGCCCCAAGAGCGGGCCGGTGTTCAATTTCCGCTCGGAGGGCAGGGATTTTTCGAAGAGCGGACGCTGCCTCATTCCGGCATCGGGATTCTTTGAGTATGTCGGCACGAAATATCCGAAGACGCAGTATCGGTTCACGCTGAATGGCGCGCCATTCCTCGCCATTGCCGGCCTCTGGAGGGAGGCCGAGGGCGACCATCCGATGAGCTTCACCATGCTGACGACGTCGCCTGGTCCCGATATCGCGCCCTATCATGACCGACAGGTGGTGGTGTTGAGACCGGAAGATTGGGCGGCATGGCTCTATCTGACCAAGCCGCAGGCCGAGCTGCTGCGCCCGCTGCCCGAGGGGTCGCTCGACGTCGAGATGGTGCGCGAGGGTGCGAGGTAAATCGCAGGCTGCCGCCTGCGGGCACTCGCGCGCGCGTCGCTTTGTGTTCAGTTGCGATGTCGATTAACAGGAGGGCCATGGAGATAGCGCCGGCAAGTGATCTCTGCCATGGGCCGGGCTTGGAGAAAGGAGCAGTCGTGTCGAAAAAGAAAGACCTCGAAGTGCGTCACAAGGCGGACAGCGTCGAAAGCATGTTGAAGTCCCGCGGTGTGTATCATGTCCCCAATGACGAGCCGGGTTTCTGCTTTGCCGTCGGCGAGGAGTTACGGCGACGCTATCCGAATTCAGATCTCAGGGTCGAAGCCCCTCGACTGAATTTCGGCGGCGAATACACCTTCAGCTCGGCGTCGCACCTCGGCACCAAGCTCGATACAGGTTCAGAGTGAGCCGCCAATATTGAGAGACCAGCCTATGCCGCCCACGCTGACGGAGGTACACCCTCCAATTCCCTTGTGCGAGCTTGTGTCCGCTCTCGCCGGTTTCGCGTCACTGCCGGCACCGCAAAAGTTGGCACTCGTTGATCGGCTGGTTGCCGCCCATCCCATCGTCTCCATGGATTGGGGGGCGGGATGGCGTTTCCGGCGCGCGCGCCTGCTGGGTGCCGATGAAATCCCTGCCACCGTGGATGAGGTGATCTGGCGCAAAGGCGTGCCGGCCCGGATCGGCCGTGCGAATCCGGCCGGTTTTCAGGTCCTCTACCTGGCCGATCGGCCGGATACGGCGTTCCAGGAGATCCTGCACCACGCACCTCAAGACGCGTCGAGCCCTCACACCATGATGCTCGCCGAGTTCGTTATCCACGACGACTGTCGCGTCAGGATTGCGCCAGTCGGCGAGCTCTCGCAGATTCAACGCACGGGCCGAGGCTTCCTCGCGGGCGATGCGTCGCAACATCTGTCGAACCTGCTCAATGCCTGCAGCCTGGACGACGCCAAGGCGCTGCTGATCACCGATTCATTCCTGCTGCAGTGCCTGACGAACGGTGCCAACGACTACGGGCTGTCGTCGCATGTGGCGATGAGTATTTTCGCCAAGCTGCCCACAGTCTCGACGATCGCCTATCCCAGCGTTCGCCAGTTGGGCGCGATCAATCTGGCGGTTCGGACCGAGACGTTCTGGAACGACTGGGGGCTGCGTTCCGTTCGGCGCGGCCGAGCGGAGCATCTCGCGCAGGGTTTCTATCGCTTCAGCGACGTCAGGCATGTCGATGGAATTACCGTTGATGGCGCTCTGCGCTGGCGTGAGGATCCGGATGTCGAGAATTCCGTGGTGGTGCTCGGGCCAGCCTGGACACCCTCGGCATAAGCCAGGGCCATGGCCTGTTGGTTGGCCTCCATCACCGGAAATCCCGGGTCTTGATCTGGATCGGTTCGACCTTGAGGGTCGGATCGACGAGATCGCGGGGCCGAAAGCCCTTTGGCGGGCTGCGTGGATCGATACCGGGTCCGCCGTGATGCGCCTCGTCGCCACGTCCATGCGGCAGCGGAAAGGCGACGTCGCTATTGCCGACGCTGGCGAGCTCGGCCGAGAGGTCGGTGACGGTGTTGGCGACGAGATGGACAACGTCGCCCTCCCGTTGGATGCGCCCGCGCACGGCCAGCATCGAGGCCGACAGCATGGTCCGCCGGAATTTCTCGAACACTTTGACCCAGACGACGATATTGGCGGACCCGGTCTCGTCCTCCATGGTGACGAACATCACGCCCTTGGCAGAGCCTGGCCGTTGCCGGACGAGGACGAGGCCGGCGGCCTCCAGCCATCGTCCGTCGCGCGCCGCCATGGCTTCGCCGCAGGTAACGATCCGGCGCCGAGTGAGAGCATCCCGGAGAAAGCTGACCGGATGGTGCCTGAGGGTAAGGCCGACATGGCCATAGTCCTCGACCACCTCGCGCCCCGCTACCATGGGGCGCAACGCGACCGGCGGTTCGACCCGCTCGATGATCGTGCGCCGCTCGCGTTGTGACGCCGCGGCGAACAGCGGCAGCGGATCGTCATGCAGGCCCTTGAGTGCCCAGAGCGCTTCGCGCCGTGCCAGGCCGAGCGAGGGACGAAAGGCGTCAGCTTCGGCGAGCTGCACCAGTGAGGCGGCGGGCACGCCGGCGCGATGCCAGAGATCGTCAACGGACGCGAAGGGATCGTCACCACGGGCGGCAATGATGGCGGCCGCGTCGTCATTGGCCAAGCCTTTCACAAGCCTCATGCCCAGGCGGACGGCGAAATGTCCATCCTCGCCCGCAGGCTCAAGTGTGCAATCCCAGCGGCTCGCATTGATGCAGACCGGGCGAATCTGGACACCGTGGTTGGCAGCGTCGCGGACGATTTGCGCCGGCAGGTAGAAGCCCATGGGCTGGGAGTTGAGGAGGGCCGCGCAGAAGACGTCGGGATGGTGGCATTTCATCCAGCTCGAGGCATAGGCGATGAGGGCGAAGCTCGCCGCGTGAGACTCCGGAAAACCGTATGAGCCGAAGCCTTCGAGCTGCTTGAAGGTGTTCTGCGCAAATTCCGGCGTGTAGCCGTTGGCGATCATGCCGCCGATCAGCTTGTCGCGGAACTTCGAGACGCCACCCGTATGCTTGAAGGTGGCCATGGCGCGCCGGAGCTGGTCGGCCTCGCCGGCGGAAAAACCCGCACAGACCATGGACACCTGCATCGCCTGTTCCTGGAACAGCGGTACACCCAAGGTCTTGCCAAGCACACGCTCGAGCTCGGGCGTTGGGAACTCGACAGGCTCCTTACCCTCACGCCGACGCAGATAGGGATGCACCATGTCACCCTGGATCGGTCCCGGACGGACAATCGCCACCTCAACCACGAGGTCGTAGAATGTGCGCGGCTTGATGCGTGGCAACATCGACATCTGCGCCCGGCTCTCGATCTGGAAGACGCCGACCGTATCGGCCTTGCGGATCATGGCGTAGGTCGCCGGATCCTCGGCCGGAATGGTGGCGAGATCGAGCGACACGCCCTTGTGCTCGGCCAACAGGTCGAAGCTGCGCTTCATGCAGGTGAGCATCCCCAAGGCGAGGACGTCGACCTTCATGAATTTGAGGACGTCGATATCGTCCTTGTCCCATTCAATCACTTGGCGGTCGATCATGCGGGCCGGCTCGATGGGCACGAGTTCGTCGAGGCGATCATGGGTCAGGACGAACCCGCCCGGATGCTGCGACAGGTGCCGGGGCGTGCCCTCGAGTTGTCGCGCCAGCTCGAGGGTCAGCGTGAGCCGGCGATCGGCGAGGTTGAGATTGAGCTCGCGGGCACGCGTCTCGTCGATGCCCTCGCCGTGGCCCCAGACCTGCGAGGAGAGCAACTTGGTGACGTCTTCGGGCAGGCCAAGCGCCTTGCCGATATCTCGGACGGCGCCCTTGGTGTGATACCTAACCAGCGTGGAGCACAATGCAGAATGGTCGCGACCATAGGTCTCGTAGACCCATTGCATCACGATCTCGCGCCGCTCGTGCTCGAAATCGACATCGATGTCGGGCGGCTCTTTCCTTTCTTGCGAGACGAAGCGCTCGAACAGCAAATTATTGCGGTCGGGATCGATGCTGGTGATCCCCAGAACGTAGCAGACGGCCGAATTGGCGGCGGAGCCCCTGCCCTGGCAGAGAATGTCACGCGATCGCGCGAAGGCCACGATGGCGTTTACAGTCAGAAAATACGGCGCGTAGTGCAGCGTTTCGATCAGGCCAAGCTCATGCTTCAGCAAACCGGCGACCTTATCCGGCACACCCTCCGGATAGCGCCGGGCTGCGCCCTCCCAGGTCAGCTTCTCCAAAGCCTGCTGGGCGGTGAGTCCCGGCATGGTCTTCTCTTCCGGATATTGATAGGCGAGCTCGTCGAGCGAGAAGCGGCATTGCTCGGCGATCGCCACCGTCCGCGCCAGGGCTTCCGGATAGCGGGCGAACAGCCGGTGCATTTCATCCGGCGCTTTCAAGTGCCGATCGGCATGGCGTTCGCGGCGGAATCCGGCATCGTCGATGGTGATGTTGTGCCGAATGCAGGTGACGACGTCCTGCAGCACGCGACGCTTGGGATGGTGGAATAGAACATCGTTCGTCACCACGGTGGCGACTGCCATCTGCGTCGCCAGGTTGGCGAGCTCGTGGATCCGCAGTTGGTCATTGGGACGCCGCCTTAGCGTCAGCGCGACATAGGCATCCCTGCCGAACGCCTCGCGCAAGTGGCGCAACTGCAATGCGCAGGTGTCGTCGGCGAGGTCAGGCAGGAGGATCGCGATCAGCCCTTCGCCATAAGCGACCACGTCCGCCCATTCGAGATGGCAGAGGCCCTTGCCGCCGCGCGACTTGCCCAGCGACAGCAGACGGCAGAGCCGGCCATAGGCGGCACGGTCCCGCGGATAGACGAGCAGCGACATGCCATCGGCCAGATCGAGGCGGCAGCCGACGATCAGGCGGATGCCGGTCGCCTTGGCCGCTTCGTGCGCGCGCACGACGCCGGCAAGGCTGTTGCGGTCGACCACGGCCAGGGCTTCGATGCCGAGCAGCGCCGCCGCGGCGAATAGCTCATCGCAGGAGCTCGCCCCCCTTAGGAAAGAGAAGTGCGAGGTGACCTGCAGCTCGGCATAGCGCGGTCCGCTCATGCGAAGATTCCATGCAGAAACCACCGATGCGAGCCAGTCGCCGGATCCTCGCCGTCGCCGGCGCGGAAGACCCAGAACCGTTCGCCGCCTTCGTCCTCGACGCGAAAGTAGTCTCGCACCGAATTCGTCTCGGCCTCGCGCAGCCACCATTCGCCGAAGACACGTTCGGGTCCGTCGGCGCGGGCGACGCGGCGGCGCACACCGCGCCAGGTGAACCATACGGGTGGATTGTCCGGCAGCAGGGCCATGGTCTCGATCGGCTCGGGCGGCGAGAGCAGGCGCGAGGGTCGCGGCCACTCGCCGGGCCAGTTCGCGCTGTCATCGGGCGCGCTTGGCGCCACGCGTTTGACCGAGCGCTCCGGCACGTCGCTCTCGACTGGCGCGAAACGATAGAGGCGGCTGGTCCCGAGGCGATTGGCGATGACGTCGATGAGGTCGGAAATGTCCGGTTCTTCCGGCTCGACCAGCGTGGAGATCGTCTGCCGGTCACGCAACGGCTCCGCCAATGTGGCGGTCAGCGTCATGAGCTCGATGCCAAAGCCAGGATCGATGGTTTCGATCTTGTCGGTGAGAAGCCGTGTCAGCCGGCGCGTTTCGCGCATGTCGCTTTCCATTTAATTCCGCGAATCCGACCTCAACGATTTCAGTATGTTGCT
>ERZ778022.1306-NODE-1306-length-35114-cov-4.364985_pt1 | contig 35114 bp, 31 predicted proteins | sample MGYA00375752_ERZ778022 | MGnify/ENA primary metagenome ERZ778022 (study PRJEB29350, sample SAMN05389826) | bioreactor metagenome | isolation source: Thiocyanate bioreactor | place: South Africa: University of Cape Town | collected 2014-04-04 ...
CGGCATTCCGCACCATGTTCGGTGCCAGCCGATACCTGCATCCCGGCCGGTACGATGGCGATACGCCGATCAGCAACGCCACGCTCAACCGTGTAATCGACACGGCCGTAGAACGCATCCGGGAGACTGATCCTGACTTTCAAAGCTTTGGTGTTCACGACCTGCGCCGCACGTTTTCGACCGGCCTAAATCGCGCCAAGTTCGATGATCGTTGGATCGAGATGAGCTTGGCCCATGCGCCTCGGAACCGGATCGCGGCGATCTACAATGTGAACCGCTACCTCGCCGAGCGGAAGATCATGATTCAATGCTGGGCTGACATGCTCGATGCTTGGGTGAAGGGCGAATCCGCGAGGGAGCTGATCGCCGACGCGAAGCGACGTGCCGCCGAAGTCCATGATGATGAACTGGACGACGATCTCTGAATTACATGCGGCCCGCGTCCATTCTGTCAGCCGTTGTCATTGGTGGCCGCCAGCCGGCAGGATCGGCGATCCAGCGGTCAATGTCGGATTCATGCCATCCTGCACCGTTGATGCTGATCCTGAGTTGGGGCGGGAACGTGCCCTCGGCGATCTTGCGGTAGATGGTGGACCGCGACAGGCCGGTGCGGGCGAGAACGGTTTTCAGGCGGACGATACGGTCTGGTTGACGCATGGCTGCGCTGCCTCCTGCTGGTTGTTTCTGACGATCGCAGAGACCAGTGAGAGCAACGAATTATCATTGTGCAATAGATATTTAGGTGTCGTAGTAGTGTGGCGTAGAAATGGCGGTAAATAGGATGGTTGTACGTCCTACAATCCGATGCTCCTTCCCCTGCCGAGGCCGTGACTGAGGGCTAGTTGCCGACCAAGCCTCATCCCTGAGTCGAAATCCATGCTGATGCCGAGTTGCTTCTTGCGGCCTTCGAGCAGGGATTCAAGCTGCGGGTCGCGTTCGAGGCTTGCAACCATGTTGCCCATTTCCGCCCGCGCCGCCCTGTGACCGGAATAGTCGCCCGCCGCATATCGGCGCTCGCCAGACTGTTTGAGTTCCTGAAAGCGTTCCACGAAACGATCCGCACGGCGTTCCGGGCTGGTCCGAATCTCGGTTTCGAGCTGGAGGGCGCGGATGGCGCGATTGACCTTGCCCGATCCCGCCTCATGGGCAAGGCTCTCATCCTTGGCATAGGCCGCTTCCGCGTCCTGCCAGCCATAGGGGCGCACCCCATCGAACACCTTACGGGAATCGACCAGTTCCTCCCATTGTGCGGGGCTTGCCTTGCCCCCAGCGTCCTCGGCGTTGAAGACCTGGCCAATGGCATGGGCATGACGGATGAGCGCCATTCTGCGGGCGTGGCGCAAGGCATCCTCCGAATCTATCCCGGCCTCCTGTGCCACCGCCTCGATCTCCTGCCTTATCCCCCTGCCGGTCGTCTCCCTTGCCGGCCCTTCTGCGCCGTCACGAAGTTCGCGCACGCCGAAGATAATGTCGTCGATCCGATCAACGGCATTGCTCGGCACACGTATCTGTTCAATGGCAGCATCACGGGCATGGGAAGCAATACCGCGCCGCTCGGCATAGCTCTGCGCGGGCTCGTAGTCGGATGCCATGTCCTTTGCCCGGTCGCGCGACAGGATGTTGATGAGCTTGTCCTGACTGGCGAAGTCGTCGCGCCCATAGTGCAGGTCGATGCCGTCGCGGTGGCGTGACAGGGCGACATAGCTGCCGTGGGCATCCATGCCCCGTGTCGCCAGAACATGGGTGCGGTCCACGGTCATGCCCTGCGCCTTGTGGATGGTCGCCGCATAGCCGTGGTCGATGCGGTTATAGTCTTTCAGATCGAAGGCAATGGACCTGCCATCGTCTGTCTGCACGGTCATGCTCTGCGCGCTGACCTGCTCGATGGTGCCAAGTGTGCCGTTCTTCACGCCACCACCATCCTCGCCAAGCCCGCGCTCGTTTTGCAGGAACATGACGCGATCACCGGCGGCGAAGCTGCGTTCTCCGCGCTCGACCGTCACGCGCACATCCTCGCCAAGATCGCCAGCCTCCCGCATCCGGTCGCGGGCGGCCTCGTTGAGTTCGCGCACCTCCGCATTGGTGTGGGTGAGGATGATGCGGCTGCTGTCCGGCGCTGCCTGCCGCTGACGGTCCCAACGGTCGATCAGATCGTCACGCGCCTGTTCGACTTTGCGCCTCATGCACCATGTCGTGCGCGTCATAGGCATGGATCGCATTGGCGGTTTGGCCGGTTGCCAGATCGCGGGTGGCGTCACGCTGCCAGTCCTCACGCTGGCGACGGACCTCATGGATTTCGACGCCGCCGTGGCGGTCGTGGATAGAACGGAACGCCGCGCCCGCTTCGATGGATTGCAGTTGCTGCGGGTCGCCGACCAGCACGACCTTGGCCCCGGCATCGGCGGCATGGGACAAAACGCGCTCCAACTGCCGCGTGCCGACCATGCCAGCTTCGTCGATGACAAGCACATCGCGGGCGGTCAGCATGTCGCGGCCCCGCTTCCAGCCGTGTTCCATGCTGGCGATGGTGCGGGACGCGATGCCCGATCCGCTCTCCAGATTCTCGGCAGCGATGCCGGACAGGGCAACGCCGCGAACCTCGTAGCCTGACGCCTCCCAAGCCTCGCGCGCCACGCCGAGCATGGCGCTCTTTCCGGTCCCGGCATAGCCGACGACAATGCCAAGATCGCGCCCGTCCGTGACATGCGAAAGCGCGTCGGTCTGCTCGCCGGAAAGGACAAGGCCGCGCTGTTCGGCGCGCGCAAGTGCTGCCTCTCTATCGGCTTCGTTCACCTCATGGCGCTCGCGCTCCGCCATCATCTCGGCCGCGCGGTGCAACCGCTGTTCGGTCTCGATCATGTCGCGGGTGGTGAACCGATCCTCGCCGCGGCCGTCTTGTCCAAGCTCGACCAGATCGAGCGCGTTGCGCATCGCGCCCATCACCTCGTTGAACTGCTCGATCCCGTCGCTGTGCCGGTGCGCGAACATCGCCATGTCGCGCCGCGTGAAGGTCGATTGCTGATGCGTGATCGCGTCCAGCGCCACCGATGGATCGGCGATGATCCGCGCGCCGTTGTTCCGCGCGATCTCGCGGTGCATGTCGGCGCGGTCTGCGGCTTCGATCCCTTCGCCCTCGATCCGCTGCGCCGGTGCGCCGATCTGGCTTTGTGGCTCAAGCCCGATGCCCTGTGCCTCAAGGCTGCGATGGTCGATGCGCGCGTCAATGTCGAGTTCTGCCAGCCGCTCGTTGACATGCTCGGCCCAGCGTTCGCGCCACCGCTCCACCATCTCGGTGCGGTTCCAATCCCGCACCTTCGGGCCGAAACCGTTCTCGTCCACGCTGCGCATGGTGAGCATGACATGGGCATGGAGTTTCGGCATCCCGTCCTCGCCGATGTCCCAATGCACATTCAGATCGGCGATCATGCCCTGATCGACAAATTCGGCTTGGGCGAAGTCGCGCGCCAGTTCGATGCCCTGCGCCTGCGTCATCTCGCGCGGAATGGAAAACTCCACCTCGCGGGCAAGCTGCGCGTCCTTCCTGACCTCGGACGCCTCTACATCGTTCCAGAGCCGTTCGCGGTCGCTAAGATGCTCGGGCGCACCATCCGGCAGCATGACCTCGGAATGGACGACACCGCGCTTGTTGGAAAAATCCTGCACGCGGTCGATACGCTGGTCGCGCATCCGCGAAGCCGAACGGTAGGCGGCGGATGCCACCGCGCTCGATCCGGCCTTGCGGCCGATGACCTTGACGTGAAGATGATAGATCGCCATTGCGATCAAGCATTGCCACGGCCAAGCGCACGTCGGAACGACGTATAAGCGCGCCCTCCCTCGAAAAAATCTCGGGATGGACCGGGCCGTGCCACACCGTCCCGGCAACAATACTGCGTTCCGCCGTCCGCGCAACTATCATCGCTGCATCAACAGCTTATGGAGACGATGATGCGCAAACCAAGGGACTTTGATGCGGAACTGAAGGCGCTCGAAGACAAGGCGCGGGAACTGAAAACCCGCAAGGTGCAGCAGCTTGGCGAACTGGTGATCGCTACCGGGGCCGATGCGCTCACCGCCGATGAACTGGCCGGTGTGCTCGTCGCGCTGGCGGAAACCAACGATACCGGAAAGCGGGAGGCATGGGCGAAACGCGGCGCTGCGTTCTTTCAGGGCCGGTCGCGGCGATCTGCTCCGGCATCTGACCGCGACACTGGCGGCGCTCCAACGCAACCGGACAGCGCGCAACCGGCATCAGGCGCAACGGGCGCGGCATGACATGCGGACATGGCAGGTCGAACGCCGCAAGCGAACGCGCCATCTGATCGAACTCGGCGGCCTCGTCGTCAAGGCGGGCGTCGTGGACCTGACCAATGACGACCGCACCATGATCTACGGCGCGATGCTCTGGATGGCCGACAAGCTCAACAGCGAGGACGGCGAACGAGCGCGGGAACTTTGGGCCAGATTGGGGCAAGAGGCGTTCGCAGCGGAACGGCCAGCAGGCGCACATGACGGAACTCAACCGCAGCAGGATTGGGCGTAACCGATGGCGGGTGGCGCGGAGCCCCCACATATCGCAGCGCCACCCGCCATTGCGCTGCCTGGCGCGCAAAGCTCAAAGTGAAAGAACGTGCTCCAACGCATCGGCCAGTTCACGCCGTTTTCTGTCGGGCAACCGATCCAGGTTGCGCTGTTTCCACATAACGGCAGGCAGATACTGGGCCTTCGGTATCCCGAGGAGTTTCCAAACCGGTTGGCCTCGTTTGAAGCCGAGAAGGAAGCGCCGGTGATCTTCTGGCATGTCGGCGACCACCGTAGCGATGATCTCTTCCCGCGCGGCTTCAAGGTCTGCGAGGGCGACAGGTTCCTTTGTCATGCCGGCGAAGCCCCGCTCGAACTCCTCGCGGAGAGGTTTGCGGGTCGGGGCCAGAACTTCGGCCATCGGCCGATTGTGGCTGATGACGTAAACCAGGAAAGCGCGGCGCAGTTCGTCGCTCACACCCTCGTTTGCCAGAAGGCCGCGCACGTCGAAGAGGTCGCGAGGATGCTGGCGGTCGAACGCCGCCACGATCTTGCCCGCGTAGAGGTCGGCGAAGGACACAACCTGCATTTCGGCGAAGCCGAAGGCGTCTTCGACAGTGGGGACCACGCTCATCGCGATGGGATCATAGACTGCGCCGCGCAGCACCGGCGTCACCTCGATCTTGATCTGTACGTCGCTGGCGCGAACGATCAGCTTGGTGACGATATTCTCGCCGGCCGAACGCGAAGCATTGACCTTCGCGCCGGGTATACCCTGCTCGATCCGTTCCTTGATCCGCAGCATTGCAGCGTCAATTGCCGCTAGCGATGCGGCCCGATCTTCGACCGGCAGATAGGTCAGGTCGATGTCCACGGAGAGGCGCGGCATGTCGCGCACGAATAGGTTGATCGCAGTGCCACCTTTGAGCGCGAAAGTTCGCTCCTCCGCGACGGAAGGAAGGACACGAATGAGAAGAGCGACCTGCTGCCGATATGTGTCGAGGAAGGCCATGAGATTCATGAGCCCCCAAGATCGGACGGCACAGTGATATTGTAGCGCGGGTCGAGCTTGCCGCCTTTGACAAGGACGCGCTTGCCCGAACCCAAATCGACGCGGGACATATCGAGCCGGGATCGCCACGCATGGCGATGGCGGTCGGCAAAGAAGAAAAAGAGCCGCTTCGCCTTCACGCTGGTGCAAGCCTCAAGCAGTGTTTGCAGGCGGCGCGGACTTAAATCGCTCATCCCTTCCATCAACGCATCTACCTGATGGAAGCTCTCATGCTCGGGCAGTTCATCGAGCAATTCTAGAACGGCGCGCTCCTTGCTGGAATAGCGGATGGGTAAGGTTAGGCCGCCGGCACCGACCATGACAGGGTTGGGCTCGGGCGGTGCGTTGGCATCGCTAGGAAATAGTCGCAGGCTGTTGTGCCAATGGAAGGCCACGTCGAGCGGCAAGCTGGCCAGCCAGGTCGGCGGACGCTTCGGCCCGTAAAGATGGACCTCGCGCATCGCTGTCGAAAGGTAATGAGCGTAACCCTGCTGTTCGAGCGCGGTGCGCCCGCCAACGGTTAGTGGAAGGTCCAGTACCGCCTGGAGAGAGACGACCACCTGCTGCCAGGTGAGTGGCGCGAGCGAGCGGCGATAGACACGCCGCGCTGGACTGTGGAGCCAGCCGGAGCGCACATACTGGCTACGTAGCGCCGACGAGTAGCCGTGGGCTTCCATCCATGCGGCATCGACAAGGAGACCCTCGGGGAGTTCCTGCTGGAGCCGGTTTAGCTTGCTGCCAGAACGCATATCCATGCTTAGCATTTTGATAGATTTTCAAACCTATGTCTAGGTTTATGAATTTCCAACTTCGCAAAGTTAAGCTTAGCGTTTTCTCAAATGTGAAAACCGCGCCGGCTGTTACGACTCAACTGTTCGGAGTGGCAAGGCCCATTTCGACCAGAAACCGTGACGGCTGTTTGGTCCAACCGCGATAGCTGTTGGCACGGCTGAGGATAAGGGATTCCTTTGCGCGCGTGATCGCAACAAAGCAGTTGCGGCGCTCCTCCTCCATTTCCGGGCTATTATCGCCTTTCTGGCGGCTCTGGAACGAAGGCAATATGTCCTCCGCTAAGCCGATCAGATAAACGAAATCGAACTCGCGGCCTTTCGCGCCATGCACCGTCATCAAGGTGACTGTGTGTGCTTGAGGCGATGGTGCTTTCGAGCGGAGTTGAAGCTGTTGCAAAAACTCGTCGAGCGAGATGATGCTGCCGAAGTGCCGCCTGATGTCGGAGGAAATCTCACGCCATGCGGCGAGATCTTCCACCAAATCAGGGTCAGGATCATCGCCGGACGCCCGAGCGTCCAACTCCGTCAGCATCGTGTCGATGACGCTCTTTGCGGAAGCTGGATCAAGACGGCCTGCGGTCTCAAGCAGCCTGGCGTGTGGCGAGGAAGCGCCGATCTCGCCAGTGGCTGCGGTAATCCATGTGCTGAAATAGCCCGAACCGCTGGCCTCGGCATCTGATAAGACCTGCCCAACGGCGATCTGTATATCGGCAAAGCGATTAAAGGCGTCAATCAAAACAGCAAGATTGCGCCGGTCCAATGGGCGCACAGTCTGGACAAGACAGGCGACCATCCATCGAATTTCAGCAGACAGGAAATCGTCGCGGCGCTGCGCGATGACGGCAGGCACCTGTGCAGCTTGAAACGCCTTTAGCATTTTTTCGAGTGACGCGCGGGTTCTGGCGAGAACGGTGGTCTGGCTCCATTGGTCCCTGCCGCGCGCGGCGATCTCCTCGGCGATCTCCTCGGCCTCAATCTCATCGGTTTCAAAGACGCGGAGTTGGATGTGGTCCTGCTCCGGGAGTTTCAGGTCGGTCTTGCCCGCAACCAGCGGCTTCTTCGTCTCTGTCCTTTGGACGTTATATGCCACAAGCCGGTTCGCGGCGGCGACGATAGCAGGTGGGCAACGGTAATTCGTCGGGAGTTGGATCAGCTCCGGCTGAAAATCGGCGCGGAAGCGTTGGATTTGCCGGAAACTTGCTCCGTTCCACTGGTAGATAATCTGGTCGTCGTCGGCGACCGCAAACACGTTTTTGAAGTCGTTGCCCGCCATCGTGCGAATGAGCCGGTATTGGCCATCGTTCGTGTCCTGAAACTCGTCCAGCAACCAATAAGGATAGGACCGGCGATAGCGGGCGGCGATGGCGGGGAATGTCGAGAACAGGCGAAATGCCTCGAAGATGAGAGAGTTGAAGTCGAGGACGTTCAACCGGCGCAATTCGCTTTCGTAAGCCTCATAGGCTTGCGCGATGGCTTGGGCGTCAGCCGCGCGCGTGAGGCGCGACACCACATCCTTGGGTTCGATCAGCAGCGTTTTCATGCGGTCGATCAGACCAAGATAGCGCATGCCGTCCGCGCCCATGTCCGCGCGTTTCAGTGCATCCTCAAGCACTGCCTTGCGGTCATCGTCCTGTGAATAGATTGCAAAGTCCGGCTTGATACCAAGATGGATGCCGTGCTGGCGCAGCACCTGTCCGCAGAAACTGTGGAAGGTGCCGATATTGGCGCGTTCCTCAAGGCCAGGAACGAAGTTCGCAACGCGCTCCTTCATTTCATCGGCGGCCTTGTTGGTGAATGTGAGCGCCAGAACGCGGAAAGACTGATCGCGTCCCTCATCCAACAAGCGCGCGATGCGGCATGTCAGCACCTGCGTCTTGCCCGACCCCGGCCCCGCAAGGGCCAGCATGGCACCTTCACCCCAGCCAACGGCTTGGCGCTGGATTTCGGTCAGCTTCGCAAGTGCGGTTTCGAGGGGATTATCGATCATGTTAGCCCCCGTAGGTCTGCGATGGAGTCGCGGAAGGCTTGTGGCATACGGCCAGCGAGCGCCGCGTTTCCGCGCATCATGTCCACGAGAGCGGCCGCATATCCGGTTTTGTGGTGGCGCAATAGGTCGAGCAACGCTGCTGCATCTGCCGTCGTCGCAGCGGCCACTCCTGCCTGCGTCAATGCGGCCCTGAGTTCTACCTCAAGACCATCGGCGATCATCTGTGCCTCAATATCGTCGGCGACGTGAGTGCGGCAGTGGGCCGCCACGAAAGCGGGAGGGAAATCCCTCACCTCGATGCTTCTGCAATATCCCTGTCCTGCGCCGTCGCCGTCGAAAACCGCCAGCCACGGAATCGAGAGCGCGCGAGCGAGCGCGGCAAAGATAGCAGGATTGCCGTTGTTCTGGGCGTCGATCACCGCAACGCCATGCTCGTCAAGGTCATAGCCGAGTTCACGCGCCATTGCGTGAACCAGTAGATATTCGGCCTGCCCCTCCACGATGAACCAGCGACGGGCGAAGAAGATTTCACCGCGAATCCGGCGCGCGAAGGTCTCGAGCGATCTCAACTCGTCGTCGCTGATGTAGAGCAAGGCGCGGTCGTGCAGGTCGCGCAGAACGCCGTGGATCACGGCCCTGTCGGCATGGGTGCCGTAGCAAGCCAGCAAGGCCCGGTAGGGGGCCTGTTCGAGCTTGCCGTGAACGGTCAGCAGTTCTGCCGCACGATCATATTCCATCGTGCCGCCGCTACCGGCGATCACGGCATCCAAGTCAGCAACGTGCGGGATGCGCGCGGAAAAGCTCGACGGCAGCGAGCAAACCTCGGTGCCGTTGTCGGTCAGGCGGACAAGCCGCAAGTCACGAAACGGCACATGCTGCACGAAGTAAGGCGAGTGTGTCGTGATAATCTTCTGACCCGGCAGCGCGTTGATATGACTCCACAGGGTGCGAGCAGCCTGCGGATGCAAGTGCGTTTCCGGTTCTTCGAGCGCCAGCACCGGCGCGCTATCGGCCTCGTATAGTTCGGTCAGCAGATGTTCCACGAACGCCTGAAACAGAAAGATGACGGATAGGCTCTGCACGCCTTGGGCGTGCCGTTGCAGCGGGAGCCACGGCCAATCAGGCTCGTTGCGGAGGATGATTTCGGCCTTGGAGAGCAAGTCCCACGATTTGAGAGGGACAAGGCGCAAATCGACTCCGCCGTCGCGGTCGCGCGCCGCAACGCGCGTTGCGCCCGACAGGGTGCCAGCGATTTGCCCAAGGCGGGGATCAGCCTGCAAGAGCTTGCGATTGAGAAGGTCAAGGACGCGCTGAACCTTGGTTTCGAGCGCCGATGGAATCTCCATCGCCTTGAGCAAGCGGCCCCAAAACTGGGAGCGCGGCGAAAACTCGTCGTCCACGTCCCGCAAGGCACCGAGATAGAATACCGGCAGATACTGCCAGAAGCGTTCGAGATTCATGCGCCGTGCGGAGCCGCCGACCAGCGGCGCACGGCCAGCGTTCAGGAAAATCCATGAAGGCTCGAAGTTCCCTTCGGCCTCGTTCCATGCGCAGCTCGCACGCAGGATGATAAAGGTCTTGCCGGTCGTGGGGTCGGTTTGAACGATCTCGTCAAGGTCTTGCTGAAGTGCGTCGGGCCATTCGCCCGCCGCCTGTTCTTCGACGCGGATTTCAATGGAGACGCCCGGCGGAGCCTTGGGATCGGCATTTTCGTCGGCAAGGTGAACATCGTATTCCGCAAAGCCGGTGCCGCGCTGACCCCAGCGACGGGTCAGAACAATTCTGATGGCATCGAGGATGGCGGTCTTACCGGCATTGTTCGGGCCGATCAGGACGGTGGTTTCATTGAGATCAAGGTCGAGCGCCTTGATCGAACGGAAATTCTCAATGGTGAGGCGGCTGATGCGCATTACGCACCGCCTGCCGAATGGCTGTCCCGCCGCACCAGTCGGGCGGCGTTCGGGTCGTATATATAATGCGTGATCGTGCCGTCCCTGATCTTCTCCACAGCGTCATCTATGACGAACACCGGCACGAGGAACCATTCGCGCGGAATGACAGGATTACCGAAACGGTCCTTGATTTCGATGTCCAGTTGCGCGGGCGCGAAGATGCGGTGGATCAGGTTTTCCAGCTTGGTGCGGTTGATATTATAGAGCGTGTAGGTGGCGACGATCTCCACGTCCGCCAGAAGAAAAGTGGCATCCAACTTGGCGTTGGCGATGCGACGCGCCACGTCACCGCCCGTCACGCCGATCTTGTGCAGCACCTCGCGGTTGGTCGCGACGGTCGGATGGTCGGACTTACTGCGCAGCACGTAGATGGTGCCGCTGGCCAAGTCGCTATCGTCGCTCTCCCCTGCGAACAAAGGACCGGCGCTCGGCTCGGACACGCGGCGGCTGGTTTCGTCCTTGTAGAGCGCGCGTTGCAGGGACCGTAGCAACAGGTTGCTCTCGGTGCCGTTGGAATAGATGACGCGAAGGCGGGCATCGCTCTCACCATTGGGTGCTTTGAAGGGTTCGCCGACTTCGGCGACGTAGGCGATCTGGCCGCTAAGGATGAAAAACTCCCCGGCCCGGATGTCAGTTTTCAGGAATCCCGCATCCTTACGGATGGGCTGGGTGATGCGTGCGCCGCTGCCGATGTCGGCCTGCACGGCGTCGAATAGCGGCTTGAAGCGGTCGAAGTCCTCGCACCGCTCCCGATTGGCGATCTCCTCGGCGGCGCGCTTTTCGGCGGCGGAACGAACATGGCGCAAGGCTGTGATGTCGTCCGCCTCGGCGTCCACGCCAAGCTGCGTCAGCAGCTCGTCATCGCTGATGTCCTCAAGGGTTTCGGCAATGACTGGCGCGGCACCGTCCAGCAATCCCTGATGGTCGAGTGGTTCCAGCAGGGCGCGAATGTCCGGCTGGGCGCGCAGCCGGTCGAGCCGCACGGCATACAACCGCTCGAAGATGTTGAGTCCTTCGCCGTGGCGGGGGTTGTGGCCGTGCTGTTCGACAAATCGCTGGGTTTCCTCAAATCCAGCGATGATGCGTTCCTCGCGCGGGGTGCGCACGGAATCCTTCTTCGCCTCGACCTCAACGCCAAGCTCCGCCAGCAGGGCATCATCGTCATCGGTGAAGCCGTTAGCCACGGGCGGCCTCCGCCTTCATGCGGGCCAGGAAGGCGACACCTTCGGCCATGCGCTTTTCCCATGCGTCGGGCGACGTGATGGAAGGCAGGCGTCCGCGTTCCTGCTTGAACTTCAAGGCGCGCTTGGCCAGATCGCGCGCTTCCTCCAGCGTCAGGCTGGTGCGCTTGGCGGCGATGGCGGCGGCAACGGTTTTCAGGCTGTCCTCGCTCATGGTCTTGGCGAGGATGGCATATGCCTCCCCAAAGGGGTTGATGCGGTCGATCAGGTCGATGTCCAACTCGCGCACGTCCATTGCGAACTTGCGCACGCCGTCGATCAGCGCGGTATTGGCGCTCGGCTCCCCGCCATCATCGCCAAGGGCGACCTTCTTGGCCTGCTGGGTGAGATTGATGGCGGCGATAGCGTGCTGGCGCACCGCCTCTTGGTCGTCCTCGTCCAGTTCGGGGTATTTGTCCTTGATGATCTTGCCAAGGCGCACCTGCGTCAGCTCCTCGGGGACCAGCTCCTCGTCAAACAACCCGCGTTCGATGCTCGGCTTGTCCTGGACGAAGGTGGCGATCACCTCGTTTAAATCCTCACGGCAGATGCGCGCGGCCTCGGGAGACTTGGGTTCGGCGAGGCCCTTGATCTCGATCTGGAATACCCCGCGCTCCTCGTGGAATCCGACATTGCACTTGTCGGGATCGTAGCCGCCCTCGCCGTAGTCGAAGCCCGGCGTGGCTGTGCTGGTGGTGGGGTTCTTCGGCTTAAACTCGAAGCGCGGGGCCAGCACCTGTTCCATCAACAGGCTGGCGGCAATAGCTTTGAGGGTGTCGTTGACGGCCTCGGTCACGGCGGATTCCGCCGCATCCGGCTCGGCGATCAGGTTGGTGAAGCGCGCGCGGGTCTTGCCCGGCGCGTCTCGGGTGGCGCGCCCGATGATCTGCACGATTTCGGTCAGGCTGGCGCGGTAGCCGACAGTCAGCGCGTGTTCGCACCAAATCCAGTCAAAGCCCTCCTTGGCCATGCCAAGGGCGATGATGATGTCCACATGGTCGCGGTTGTTCTTCTGCACGGGGTCTTTGAGCGCGGAAGCCACCTTGTCCCGTTTACCGGGATCGTCGTCCACAAGGTCGGCAATGCGCAACGTGCGCCCCTCGGGCGTCCTGACCAACTGAAAGCCGGTCGCGGGGTCGGTTCCCTGCCAGTCGCCCAGCGCCTCGATAATATGCTCCACCTCCCTGATCTTGTCCTTCGTGCTTTCGCGCGAATTGACGTTGGGGATGTGGACGATGGTTTTTTCGGCAGGATCGAGGACGGCAAGGATGTCGTCGGCATAGGCGCCGGAATAGAAGAAATAGCCGATGTCGAGCTGTTTCAGATACTCGTAGCCGTTGAGGTAACGCTATCGAACTTGGACTCGTCCTGCGGGGCAAGCACAGCCTCGGCGTCGCCGCGAAAATACGAGCCGGTCATGGCGACGATATGCACCTTATCGCGGGCAATGAACTGGCCCAGGTGCAGGCCCAACTTGTTGTCGGGGTTGGCGGAAACATGGTGGAACTCATCCACAGCGATCAGGCGGTTGTCGAACGCCTCGATGCCGAACCTATCCACGGCAAAACGAAACGTGGCATGGGTGCAGACCAGCACCTTGTCGTCGCTTTCCAGAAACGCGCCAACGGAATTGACCTTGCCGCCATTATCGGCACCTGGCGCATTGCACAGGTTCCATTTCGGCTGCACCTGCCAGTCAGCCCAAAAGCCGAACCTGGACAGCGGCTCATCCGCGAAGGACGATCCGATGGTCTTTTCCGGCACGACGATGATGGCCTGCTTCAAGCCCTGATTGGCCAGCTTGTCGAGCGCGATGAACATGAGAGCACGGCTTTTGCCGGAAGCGGGCGGCGACTTGATGAGCAAGTATTGCTCGCCACGCTTCTCGTAGGCGCGTTCCTGCATCGGCCTCATGCCAAGGGCATTGGCCTTGGTCGAGCTGCCGTTGCGGGCATAGGAAACCGAAACAGACGGAACTGATCGCTTGTCAATGGTCACGCGCTTGCCCCCGCCTTGCGTTTCTTCGCCGCTCCCGCGCCTGCGGTCATCTTAGTGTATAGCTCGAACAGCTTTTCCAGCCGCTCCGTGTCGTTCCTGAATCGCCGTCCGATATAGATGCGCTCCAACACTTCATCGTTGCGCTCGTGCGCTTCACGCAAGTTATCGGGCATTTTGCTCTCGCCATTCTTGACCTCGTAAAGCTCGGCGATGGTGGCGGGAAAATGCGCCTCCCTCGCCAGCAGGATGTCCTCGGCGCAACGGGTCAGGTCCGCCTTGTTTTTCTCGGTTAGAGTCGGCACCGGAAAGGTGTTCCAGCCAAGGGTGTTGGAATAGGAAAAGTCCGTGCGCATCCGCACGCAGACGGTGCCAATCCACACCCAATGCAGGCGTGATGCGATCAACGCCATGTTCCAAAGGGGCGCGTCGTAAAGTGCATAATTCTTATTGTTGACGGTTGTGCGATTGTCGATCAGACCGCATGGCAAATATGGTCTGTTCTCCGAAGAAATTGCAGCAGCCACCACTGTATGAGAACGTCCGATGTTCATTTCACGCATTTGATGGGCGCGTGATGCCATTTCATTCGCGCCCTTGTCGGGACTGGCTAAGCGCATTTGACGCACGGCCCCAATCCGGATTTCTATACCCGGAATACGCATCGCTTCATCTAGGTTGGAGTCCTCAATCCAGAGGCAATATCGCTCTATTCCGCGAATGAACTCGGCACCGCCATAGTTTTTCCTGATGAAACGATCATGCTGATCTTTACTTAGGCTGAGCTTGTGAACCTCGTCGAATTTCAGTAGCAGATGCCCTCCATCGTAGGGCATATTGCCTCTCACCATAGGAGCAAGTTCTGATATGGTGGATCGCGCCTGACTAACCTCAATATTGGGGCCAGAAACGAGATAGGCGTTAATATTCTCGACATCTTTGACTATAGAGGCATCATTGTCGGCCGGCGAGAAAAGCTGTCGCAGCTTTCCCGCGTGATTGGATATGCCAACGATGACGACGGTGACACCAGCCTTGTGACTCGCAAGGTTCGCCCATTTGAATGAGGTATGCGCGAAAGCGATTTCATGGCCGGTGTCAAAAATCAGTGGCCAGAGAATCGGCACCTGCTGGCCCTGACAGATACTGTTGGTGGACACGAAGGCCGCTACCGCATTGGTGTGCGTACCGTAGTCCGCCGCCTTCATAAACCACCCGGCAACGTAGTCGAGCGACTTCCAGCCTTTCGTACGATGCTCGAAAATGGCCTGTAGGTCCGACTTCTGTTCGTTGTCCTGCCATGTGGAGCCGAGATACGGCGGGTTGCCGCAGATGTAAGTCTCCCCACCCTCATTGGCGAAACCCACCGTCGCCTGATCGAGGGGCGCACCAAAAAAGTCGTCCGAAAAAATCTTCCCTCCACCGCGTCCGGCTGGTTCGCAGATACTAAGCCAGTCCAGCCGCAACGCGTTGCCGCAGGTAATCCAGTTCTGCGCGTTGAGCGGCAGAAACTCGGCCAGGGCAAGCCGCTGTCCGCGATACATCACGTCGCACTGGAACTCCGCGATGATAAGCGCGAGGCGTGCGATCTCGGCGGGAAAATCACGCAGCTCGATGCCGCGAAAATTGGTGAGTGGAATATCGGACGCGCGGCCTACATCGCCACGCCGCCGGTTGATCTCGGCCTCTATGGCCCGCATTTCCTTGTAGGCTATGACAAGGAAATTGCCGCTGCCGCAAGCAGGATCAAACACGCGGATTCTTGCCATGCGGTTGCGCAAGTTCAACAGCTTGCGCGGGTTATCGTCGGCCTCGGCCAAATGCGCGCGCAAATCGTCCAGAAAGAGCGGGTTCAAGACTTTCAGGATGTTGGGAACGCTGGTGTAGTGCATCCCCAGTGCGCCGCGCTCCTCATCGTCGGCGACGGCCTGAATCATTGACCCGAAGATGTCGGGGTTAATCTTGGTCCAGTCCAAGCTACCGATGTGTAGCAGATAAGACCGCGCGATACGGCTGAATCTCGGCACGTCGAGACTGCCAGAAAATAGTCCCCCGTTTACGTAGGGGAAGGGTCGCGCCCAATTGCGGATATTTGCGGCTTCGTGATCCTCCTTCCGTGTATTCATCGCGCGGAACAGTTCGCCGATCACCTCATGGGTGTTGGAACTATCCCGGTCACTCATCTTCTCGATGGTGCCGGTGAAGGGATAGCTGGGGTGAAAGATGTCTGTATTCTCTGCGAAAAAGCAGAAGATCAGCCGGGCCATGAAATGATTCATGTCGGGGCGGCGTTCGGCGCTGCCCCATTCGGGATTGTCTTTCAGCAGCTCCACATACAGCCGGTTAAGGCGGCTGGTGGCGCGGATGTCGAATGAACTGTCCCGCACCTGCTTGACCGTGGTGATCCCGGCAAGCGGCAGGAAGAAGCCGAAATGGTCGGGGAACGCAGCATAGGCACAGGCGACGGTTTCACCGGACTCGATGTCCTCGGCCTCGAAAGTATCGCCGTCCGTGGCGAGGATGAACTTGGCCTTTGCCTTCGCGGTGGCGGGGCTGGCTCGGAGCGCGGCAAGAGTTGGCGTTACCGTGCCGGGGGCTGCGACGGCAATGTGAATGTTGTTTCGTTGGAGGACGCCATCGGGCAGGTCGGACGCATTGGTCGATCCGGCGCGCAGCCGTTTGATCGTGGTATCCTTGTTCCCGAAGGCTTGCAGAAAGAGATAGGGGAACTCCTCGGCGTCGAACGGCTGCTCGGCGAGCCTGGATATTGCCTCCTCAATCTCAACTGCGTTCATCGTTTCCCCCGCATTCCGTGGTCGTTGGCCGGAAAGGCTCGACCTTGATCTTCTTGGCCCGGCGCATGACCTCGGCCAGCTCGTAATCGAGCTGCCGGATCAGCCATTCGCGCGCGGGCGTGCCGAACGCCTTTTCCAGCCTGACGGCCATCTCCGGCGAGATGCCCGACCGGGCGTTCAGCAGGTTGCTGAGGGTCTGCCGATCAACACCGAGAACCTTCGCGGCATCGGTGACGCTCAACCCGTTCTTCTCAAGGCAATCCTGCCGGATTGTCGTTCCTGGGTGCATCGCCTGTCGATTCGCATTCACCTAGCGGGGGAAGTGTAGGGTGATAATCGACACTCGACAAGCTCCAGATGGTGATGTAGTCCTGCGGTATCATTCTTGGAAATCCGCTTTCAGAGCGGATTCATCGATATGATACGGCAACCTGGCTCCGGCGCGGCTCTGCATATGCCTATCCTCGCTAACGCTCCCTCGTCGGACACTGCTTCCGGCGCGCGCGGGGAGGCATCCGCTCTCGAAGTTCCACCTTCTTGGACTACATTCTCGCGATGCTCGTTTATGATGCGCGCGCGTTTATGGCGGAAGGGTCGCCATATAGAATCCGCGAATCCCGCCCCCTTGGCTTGGTGGTATCGCAGTTGGTATGAGTTTGGAGCACGAGCGGAAAGCTCAACAACTACAATGAGAACTCAAGCCTATTGACCATCGAGTGGGAGTAGGTGCGCGCTCAGCGCCACCTGCCCGAAACTGTTCGTTAACCGCGAATGCGACGCGTCTGCCTGCCTTAAGCGGCGGGTAATGGCGGCTGCATAGCCTCCGTCTCACTGGACTGGCGTCGGCACCCTGCCGATGCGGGACGGCGGGCATGGGGGACTTGGGCATGACGAACGGGGAAATCTGGGCGCAGGTGCGTGCGCAGGCCGAGCTGACGCCGGCCGTCTACGGCGCGGTCGACTTCGACATGCTGCCGGAGCGCTTCACCGGCACGCCCGGCGAGCCGAACGACCTCTCCTCGGCCGGCGAGGAGATCCGCAACCGCATCCTTGCCGATACGGCCCTCGTCGACCGCATGCGCGCCTACACCTTCATGGGCGACCGCATCGCCGACCGCTACGCCGCGCTGATGCCGCAATACGGCTTCCGCGGCCTCGTGCAGATGCTGGTGCAGGCCTGCGACGGCGGCATCGAGGCGGTCAAGGACGCGCCCGAGGAACTCGCCGCCTTCATCGGCGCGATGGAGCGCGTGCCGGCTTGGCTCGACATGAACCTCGTCGAGGAGGGCGCCCGCGTCGAGCGTGCGGAGGTCGCCGTCGTCAGCCCGTATTCGCTGCGCGCCGCCTTCATCGCCACCTTCATGAACAAATATGCCGCGCTGCCGATGGCGCTCACCGGCACGCTGTCGAACGAGAACGCCGCGCGCCGCGTCAAGGAGACGGCGACTTTCTTCTCGACCTCCGTGCTGCCGGGCGCGCTGGCGCGCGGTGGCGCCGGCTTCAAGGCGGCCGCGATGGTGCGCCTGATGCATTCGATGGTGCGCTTCAACGCCATGCGCAAGGGCCGCTGGGACGTCTCGGTCTACGGCGTGCCGATTCCGCAGGTCGACCAGATGCCGGCCGGCCTCATCGGCATCACGCTGATGGCGACCAAGATGGTGCAGGCCGGCCGCACCGAGTTTACCCGGCAGGAGCGCGCCCGCGTCGAGCTGAGCCGCTACCGCTGCTACCTGCTCGGCCTGCCCGAGCCGCTGCTCGGCACGACGCCGGAGGAGATCGTCACGCTGATGGCGGCGCGGCAGGCGACGCTGCGCTCCGGCTTCGACGACGCCACCTGCGGCGCGCTGCTGCGCGCCACCATCGGCGCCTATTTGCCGTCGGACAGGACGTGGCGCTCGCGCCTCTTCGACACGTTCGAGCGCGGCTTCTCCAAGATCCTGTTCGTCAAGCAGTTCTTGGCCGGCGACATGGGCCGCGCGGCCGAAATCGGCGTGCGCATCGGCGGCTTCGACCGCTTCGCCTTCGCTGCCTGCGCGGCGATCATCGCGACGCGGCTCGGCGCCTACAGGCTCGCGGGACGGCTGCCTTTCCTCGCGGGGCTGGCCGACCGCCGACTGGTCGCAACCATCGAGCGGCAGCTCGCAGCCCTCGGCCACGCCCATTTCGAGAGCGACGCGTCGAGCTACCGCCCGGCCGTGCCCGCCCGGCAGGGCGCGACGCACCCCTGAGGCGGCGCGTCCTGCGTGCGGCCATCGGTCCGCGCGCAGGGCGGATGCGCCCACTGGCGCGGTTGCGGGACTCGTCGTAAGGCGAGGGCGGCGCGCGCATCGTGCGCCGCATCCTTCCGGGGTTCCGAGGCGTGACGAAGGCGATCCTGCTGGCTCTGCTGGCCTATGCCGTATGGGCATGGGGCGACGGGTTCACCAAGTCGCTCGGCGGCGAGCTGCCGGTCTTCGAGATCGTCTTCTTCATCTCCAGCTTCTCGGCCCTGACGATCATCCTGACGCGGCCGCGCGAGGAGCGCTGGCGCGACTTCTGGCGCATGGAGCGGCCCTGGGTGATCCAGGTGCGCGCGGCGGCCGGCGTGATCTCCGGCTTCTGCGGCGTCTATGCCTTCACCACCATCCCGCTGGCCGAGGCCTATGCGCTGATCTTCCTCGCGCCGCTGTTCATCACGGTGCTGTCGGTGGTGGTGCTGCGCGAGAGCGTCGGGCCGTGGCGGTGGGCGGCGGTCGTCGCCGGCTTCGCCGGCGTGCTGCTGGTCGTGCGGCCGGGTTTTCGCGAGCTTCATCTCGGCCATCTCGGCGGGCCGACCGTCGCCTCGATGTTCGCGGTCAGCCCGATCCTGCTGCGCTCGCTGGCGAGCCGCGAGCGCTACACCGCCATGTTCGGCACCGGCTTCCTCTACAACATCACCGCCTACGGCATCGTCGCCTTCGCCGCAGGTTTCGTCGTGCCGGACCTTTCGCAGCTCGCCCGCCTCGCCACGATCGGCATCTGCTCGGCGAGCGGCCAGATCATCCTGCTGCGCGTCGCCCGCTTCGCGCCGGCCAACGTGGTGGCGCCGATGCACTATTCGCAGATCGGCTGGGCGGTGCTGATCGGCGCGGTGTTCTTCGACGAGGTGCCGGACGGGCTGGCCTTCGTCGGCCTGGCCGTGCTCGCCGGCGCCGGGCTGCTCACTTTGCTGCGCGAAAAGGTGCGGCTGGGCACGGTCCAGTGGAACCCGTTCATCCGCAACCGGGTGTGAGCCCGCGCAGGCCTCAGCCGCCTGCTCGCGCCAGCACGCCGCCGGCCATCGGCTTCGGCACGCCCGTCGTCGACGGGAAGCTCTGCGGCAGGCCGCGCAGCGAGCGGACCGCGAGATAGGCGAAGCACTCCGCCTCCACCGCGTCGCCGCGCAGCCCGACGGCCTCCGCCGGGGTCGCCTCGACGCCGGCACGCGCGGCGATCTCGCGCATCAGCACCGGGTTCCGCCGCCCGCCGCCGCATACGATCAGGCGGGTCGGCCGCCGCGGCAGCAGGTCGAGCGCCCTGCCGACCGCGGCGGCCGAGAAGGCCGTCAGCAGCGCCGCGCCGTCGGCGAGGTCCTTGCCGTCGGCCATCGCGGCGGGGAAGTCGAAGCGGTCGAGCGACTTCGGGTAGGGCGCTGAAAGCCACGGATGCCGCAGCAGATCGGCGAGCCGCGCCTCGTCGACCTTGCCGGAGGCGGCGATGCGGCCGTCGCGGTCCATCTCGCCCATGCCGTGGCGGCCGACCCAGTCGTTGACCGGCGCGTTGGCCGGGCCGGTGTCGAAGGCGGCGATCGTCTCGCCGTCGCACCAGGTGACGTTGGCGACGCCGCCGAGATTGAGGATCGCGGTCTCCGGCCCGGCGCCGATGCGCCGCAGCATGGCGCGGTGGTAGACCGGCGCCAGCGGCGCGCCCTGGCCGCCGGCCGCGACGTCGGCCGAGCGGAAGTCGTAGACGACGTCGGCGCCTATGATCTGCGCCATCAGCGCACCGTCGCCGAGCTGGCGAGTGCGTCCCCTGCGGTCGTCTAAAGGCGCGGCATGCAGCACGGTCTGGCCGTGGAAGCCGACAGCCGCGATGTCGGCCGCCGCGTATCCGTGCTTCTTCAGGAAGGCGTTGACGGCATGTGCCTGGCCTTCCGTCAGCACGCGCTCGGCCTCGCGGAAGATCGCCGGCTCCGGTCCCTCGAAGCGCCAGGCGCGCGCCGCCTCCAGCGTGCGGCCGAGCAGCTCGCGCACCCCGGCGGGGTAGGGCGCCAGCTCCCACGGGCCGAACGCGGCGATCGTCTCGCCGTCGGTCCTCAGCATGGCGATGTCGATATTGCCGTCGAGCACGGTGCCCGTCATCAAGCCGATCGCCCAAACCGGCGTCATGCGGAGGTCTCCAGGCTGGCGGGGCGACATCTGGCCGGCCCGAGGCCGTGCGTCGCGAATTGCCGGTGATTCTGTTGCCGAGGCAGGCTATCACACCGCCGGCCGGCTTGCGCCAGCCGCCCCGAATCCCATCTCGCAGGATCCCTCGATCATGACCGAACTGCCGCTGACGCCCGCCGCTCTCGAAGGTGTGCGGGTGCTCGACCTGAGCCGCGTGCTGGCGGGGCCGTGGGCCTCGCAGAATCTCGGCGACCTCGGCGCCGACATCGTCAAGGTCGAGAGCCTCGACGGCGACGACACGCGCCTGTGGGGGCCGCCCTTCTGCGAGCCCGAGGGCGGGAGGCCGGCGGACGCGGCCTACTACACGGCCTGCAACCGCAACAAGCGCTCCGTCTGCATCGACTTCTCGCGGCCGGAGGGTGCCGCACTGGTGCGCGAGCTCGCCGCCGGCGCCGATATCGTGATCGAGAACTTCAAGGTCGGCGGGCTCGCCAAATACGGGCTCGACTACGCCTCTCTGCGCAAGGTCAATCCCGGCATCGTCTACTGTTCCGTCACCGGCTTCGGGCAGAGCGGACCCTATGCCTCGCGCGCCGGCTACGACTTCCTGATCCAGGGCATGGCCGGCCTGATGAGCATCACCGGCCTGCCCGACGGCGCGCCGGGCGGCGGCCCGGTGAAGGTCGGCGTCGCGGTCTGCGACCTGTTCACCGGCATGTATGCGACAGTGGCGATCCTCGCCGCGCTGCGCCACCGCGAGCGCACCGGCGAAGGCCAGCACATCGATTGCTCGCTGTTCGATACGCAGGTAGCGATGCTGGCCAACCAGGCCAGCAACTGGCTGGTCGGCGGCATGAACCCCGGCCGCATGGGCAACAGCCACCCCAACCTCGTGCCCTACGCCACCTATCCGGTGAGCGACGGCCACGTCATCATCGCGGTCGGAAACGACCGCCAGTTCGGAAAGCTGTGCGCGGTCTTGGGCGCACCCGAGCTCGCGACGGACCCGCGCTTCGCCGTGCCCAGCGCGCGCGTCGCCAACCGCGGGGCGCTGGAGGACGCGCTGCGTGCCAAGCTCGCCGGCTTCACCCGCGCGCGCATCATCGCCGCGCTCGAGGCGGCCGGCGTGCCCTGCGGCCCGATCAACGGGGTCTCCGAGGTGTTCACCGAGCCGCATGCGCTGGCGCGCGGCGTCGAGGTCGCGCTGGAGCGGCCGGAGGGCCACGAGATCCGCACCGTCGCGTTTCCGGCCAAGCTGTCGGCGACGCCGGCGACCTACCGCATCGCGCCGCCCGTGCTCGGCGCCGACACGCGCGCCGTGCTCTCCGGCCTGCTCGGCCGGCCCGAAGCCGAGATCGAGCGGCTGGTGGCCGAGGGCGTGGTCGCCTGAGCGGCCGCGTCCGGGAGCGGCGCCTCCGGCAGGCTCAGTCTTTCCCGCCCATCTGCCATGGTTTGCGGCGCGGCATCGGTGGATAGGGTGGGCGCATGAGGCAGGAACCGTCGCCGCTGCGCATTGCCTTCGCCGGGATGGTCGGGCTGGCCGTGGCCATGGGGCTCGGCCGCTTCGTCTTCACGCCGATCCTGCCCGGCATGATGGCCGGCCTCGGCCTGTCGGCCTTCGAGGCGGGCCTGCTCGCCTCGGCCAACTATCTCGGCTACCTGCTCGGCGCCATCCTCGCCGCCGGCGCCTGGGCGCAGGGGCGCGAGCGCGGCGTCGTGCTGGCGGCGCTGTTCTCGACCGCGCTCCTGCTCGGCGCGATGGGGATCGGCTCCAGCCTGACGCTGTTCATCGTCGTCCGCTTCCTCGCCGGCGTCGCCAGCGCCTTCGCCCTCGTCTTCTTCTCCGCGATCGTGCTGGCGAGGGTGGTTGCGAGCGGGCGGCAGGGCCTTGGCGCACTGCATTTCGGCGGCGTCGGCGTCGGCATCGCCGTCTCCTCGGTGATGATCGGCCTGCTGGTCGCCTATGGCGGCGACTGGCGCGCAGGATGGTACTGGTCGGGCCTGATCGCGCTCGCCGGCGCGGTCCTCGTCGCCGCGCTTCTCGGCCGGGCGTCGGCTGCGCCGTCGGGCCGCGCGGCGGAGCCGCCGCTGCCGCGCAGCCGCGCGCTGACCGCGATGATCGTCGCCTACGGCCTGTTCGGCTTCGGCTACATCGTCACCGCCACCTTCCTCGTCGCCATCGTGCGGCATGGCGACGGCGGCCGGCTGTTCGAGGCCGCCGTCTGGCTCGCCACCGGGCTCGCCGGCATTCCCTCGGTCTGGCTGTGGAACCGGATCGCGCGGCCGGTGGGCGTGGTTGCCGCCTACGCGCTCGGCTGCGCGGCCGAAGCCGCGGGCGTGCTCGCCAGCGTGCTCGTTCCCGGGCCGGCCGGGCCGCTGCTCGGCGGCATCCTCCTGGGCGGCACCTTCATCGCCGTCACCTCGCTCGGCCTTTCGCTGGGCCGCCAGCTCGCCGGCAAGGCGCCGCGCCGCGCGCTGGCGCTGATGACGGCCGCCTTCGGGCTGGGGCAGGTGATCGGGCCGGTCGTGGCCGGCCATCTGGCCGACTGGACGGGCGACTTCACGGTCGCCTCGGTGGTGGCCGCGGCGGTGCTGCTCGCTGCCGCGCTGGTGGCGCTCGCCGCGCGCGACCGGGCCGTCGTGCCCGCCCGCCCGATCACTTCGCGTTGATCCGCCGGCCGCCGCGCTCATTTCCGCCGAAATGGCGCGCCTTGTCGCGTTTCCGCCGTCAGGCTAGGTAGCGATCCCCGCCTCCAGCAGCGAGGCGGTGCCCGAGCCGGAAAAGGACCCGCCCGTGTTCGTCTCTTTCTTCCCCCGCCCGAAAGCGTTCTTCCTCTCCGCCGCGGCATGGGCGCTCGTGGTGGTGCTGAGCTGGTTCTTCGGCGGCGAGGAGCTGGGCGCCGTGTTCGGCATGGGCCCGGCGGCGGCCGGCGCCGACCCGATCATCGGCGTCGACGTCTTCTGGTCGGCGCCGTTCCTCTGGTTCTACCTGTATTTCTGGGTGGCGATCCTGCTCTTCTACCTGTTCTGGGCCTGGTACGCGCCGCATCCCTGGCAGGGCTGGTCGGTGCTCGGCTCGGGCCTGATCCTGTTCATCACCAACTTCTCGGTGCAGGTGCAGATCGCCGTCAACAACTGGCGCGGTCCCTTCTACGACATGATCCAGCAGGCGCTGACGACCAAGGGGTCGGTGACGCCGGGCGCGCTCTATACCGGCACGTTCGACTTCCTCGGCCTGGCGCTGGTGGGCGTCACGGTGGGCGTGCTCAACCTGTTCTTCGTGCGCCACTACATCTTCCGCTGGCGCACCGCCATGAACGACTTCTACGTCTCCTACTGGCTGCGCCTGCGCCACATCGAAGGGGCCTCGCAGCGTGTGCAGGAAGACACGATGCGCTTCTCCACGACGGTGCAGGGGCTGGGCGTCAACTTCATCGACGCGGTGATGACGCTGATCGCCTTCCTGCCGGTGCTCGCGCTGCTGTCGGCCAGCGTCACCGCGCTGCCGATCGTCGGCGAGATCCCCTATCCGCTGGTCTTCGCGGCCATCGCCTGGTCGCTGTTCGGCACGCTGCTGCTCGCCATCGTCGGCGTCAAGCTGCCGGGGCTGGAGTTCCGCAACCAGCGCGTCGAGGCGGCCTTCCGCAAGGAGCTGGTGTTCGGCGAGGACGACGAGACGCGCGCCCAGCCGCCGACGCTCAACGAGCTGTTCCGCAACGTGCGGCGCAACTATTTCCGGCTCTATTTCCACTACGTCTATTTCGACGTGGCGCGCTATCTCTACCTGCAGGCCGACGTCATCGTGCCGACCATGCTGATGGTGCCGACGATCGCCGCCGGCGTCATCACCTTCGGCATCTTCCAGCGCATCGTCGGCGCCTTCGTGCAGGTCACCTCGTCCTTCCAGTACCTGGTCAATTCCTGGCCGACGATCGTCGAGCTCCTGTCGATCTACAAGCGCCTGCGCGCCTTCGAGGCTTCGATCGGGGGCGAGCCGCTGCCGGAGATCGACCGCCGCTACCTGGAGCGGGCGCGCGCCGGCATCGACCCGGAGGACCAGCCGGCGGCCTAGCGGAGCTGCGGGGAAGGGTGGCGCCGGCTCAGTCGGCGCCGCCGACCGCGCTCGTGGCGCGCGGGAAGATCGCGTCGGCGAGCTCGGCATAGCTGACGCAGCGCACGTCGGGCTTGCCGCAGGTCTCGCGGGCGAAGCGCTCGAGCGCGCGCCAGTAGGCGGCGTCGTTCATCAGCGTGAAGTGGAAGCCGAGCTGGAGCGGCGTGCGGCCGCCCCCGTATTCCTTGTCGAAGGCGTCGCGGAAGGCGGCGTAGGCGCGCTGCTCGAACGCGCCCTCGCTGTCGGGCTCCTCGACGCCGCCCGAATGGCGGACATAGAGGTTGTAGTCCATGGCGATGATCGGCCTCGCCTTCGGCCCCTCGGGGATCAGCGGCAGCGAGAAGCGGGCGAGCCCGCCGCGCTCGACCGGCTCCACCGGCCCGCGCGACACGCCGCTGGCGTCGTAGCGGAAGCCGTTGGCCGCCAGCGCTGCGTCGAGCGCCTTGCCGGTCGACAGGTAGGGCGCGCGGAAGCCGGCGACGCCGCTGGTGGCGAAGGCGCGCCAGCCCTCCGGCTCGCCGTCGATCCCGTTGATCGTCCAGGCATCGCGCAGGATGCGGCGGAAGGCGTCGAACTCGGCCGTCCAGTCGGCGGCGGACCAGTCCTTGCCGTCGAAATGGCCGCAGGCATGGCTGCCGATGTCGTGGCCCTCGCCGCGCGCCGCCCAGATCTCGGAGAGCCGGGCGGCGACGTCGTCGCGGCTCTCCGCGAAGCCGACGTTCGAGCGCCCCGGCTTCATGCCGGGCGGCTGGTAGAGCGTCTTCGTCTGCGGCGTCAGCAGGTAGACGCAGGAGAGGAAATAGGTGAAGTGCGCCCCGGTCTCGCGCGCCAGCGCGCGGCTGCGCTCCCACTGGCCGATCGGCCCCGCGCCGTCGAACGAGATCACCACATATTGCGGCGGCGCGGCAGGCTCGGCGGCAGGCGCATGAGCGGTGGCGGCGACGCCTGCCAGGACGGCAAGCGGCAGGCGGAGCGTCTTCATCCCTTCTCCAGTCGACCTTTTGCCGCGATTGCTGCCAGCCGAATGTGGCCGCATCTGGATCGGCCGCGCACGGCTTGTGGCGGGCCGCTATTTTCGGCGCGCCCCTTCCATGCCGCCGAAATTCGGCTAAAAGGCTGGCCCAAACGCCGCGTACGCACGCAAGGCCGCGGCACGGGGCGCGCACGGGTAGGCGACAGATGTCCGACGACAGTTTCATTCGCGAGGTCAACGAGGATCTGCGCCAGGACCAGGCGCGGAAGCTCTGGGACCGCTACGGGCCGTTCATCATCGGCGCCGTCGTGCTCGTCATCCTCGGCACCGCCGCCTGGGTCGGCTGGGACTACTGGACGCGCAGCCAGGCCAACGCCTCGGGCGACCGCTTCTCGCAGGCCTTGCAGCTCGCCAAGGACGGCGACGCCGACAAGGCCATGGAGGCGCTGCAGGCGCTGGAGAAGGACGGCTACGGCACCTATCCGGTTCTCGCCCGCCTGCGCATCGCCACCCTGCTCGCTTCGCAGGGCAAGCAGGCCGACGCGGTCGCCGGCTTCGACGCCGTCGCCGCCGACCGCGCGATCCCCGACGCCATCCGCGACATGGCGCGGCTGCGCGCCGCCTTCATCCTCGTCGACACCGGCAGCTACGACGACGTCGCCTCGCGCGTCGAGCCGTTGACGGCCGACACCAACGCGCTGCGCCATTCCGCGCGCGAGACGCTGGGGCTGGCCGCATGGAAGGCCGGCCGCAACGACGACGCGCTGAAGCTGTTCGAGCAGATCGCCTCCGACGCCGCCGCGCCGCGCAACCTCCAGCAGCGCGCCTCCGTCATGGCCGAGCTCATCCGCGGTTCGGGCACGGGGTCCTGACCGCCATGGGCTTCCGGCTCGCCATCGTCGGACGGCCGAACGTTGGCAAGTCGACCCTCTTCAACCGGCTGGCGGGCAGCCGCCTCGCGCTGGTCGACGACACGCCCGGCGTGACCCGCGACTGGCGCATGCACGACGCGCGCCTGCAGGATCTCCGCTTCGAGGTGATCGACACGGCCGGCTTCGAGGACGCGGGTCCGCAGTCGCTCGCCGGCCGCATGCGCCGCCAGACGGAAGTCGCGATCGCCGAGGCCGACGTCATCGCCTTCATGGTCGATGCCCGCGCCGGCATCCTGCCCGACGACCGCGCCTTCGCCGAGCTGGTGCGCCGCACCGGCAAGCCGGTCGTGCTCGTCGCCAACAAGACCGAATCGCGCGGCGCCGACACGGCCGCGCTGGAAGCCTGGGAGCTCGGGCTGGGCGAGCCGGTGATGGTCTCGGCCGAGCACGGGCTCGGCATGGGCGAACTGCGTGACGCGATCGTCGAGGCGATCGGCGAGGAGCGTGCGCTCGCCCGCGACGAGCCGGCGCCGCGTCCCGCGCCGCAGCAAGCGCTGATCGGCGACGACATCGACGATCCCGATTCGGAAGAGGTGCCGGCCTACGACGCGACGCGGCCGCTGCGGATCGCCGTGATCGGCCGCCCCAATGCCGGCAAGTCGACGCTCATAAACGCGCTGATCGGTGAGGAGCGGCTGCTGACCGGGCCCGAGGCCGGCATCACCCGCGATTCGATTTCCGTCGACTGGAGCTGGCGCGGCCGCACGGTCAAGCTGTTCGACACGGCCGGCATGCGCCGCAAATCGCGCGTGCAGGAGAAGCTGGAGCGCCTGTCGGTCGCCGACGGGCTGCGCGCGGTCCGCTTCGCCGAGGTGGTGATCGTGGTGCTCGACGCCACGATTCCCTTCGAGAAGCAGGACCTGCAGATCGCCGACCTCGTCATCCGCGAGGGCAGGGCGCTGGTCATCGCCTTCAACAAGTGGGACCTGATCGAGACGCCGCAGGCCACGCTCGCCGAGCTGCGCGAGAAGACCGAGCGGCTGCTGCCGCAGGTGCGCGGCGTGCAGGCCGTGACCGTCTCGGCCGAGACCGGCCGCGGCCTCGACCGGCTGATGGAATCGGTGGTGCGCACCCACGAGGTGTGGAACCGCCGCATCTCGACCGGCCGTCTCAACCGCTGGCTGGAGGAGGCGGTCGCGCAGCATCCGCCGCCGGCCGTGGCCGGCCGCCGCCTCAAGCTCAAATACATGACGCAGGTCAAGACGCGCCCGCCCGGCTTCGTGCTGTCGTGCTCGCGCCCCGACGCGGTGCCCGAATCCTACCTGCGCTACCTGGTCAACGGACTGCGCGAGGCCTTCGACCTGCCCGGCGTGCCGGTGCGCGTGGCCGTGCGCGCCTCCGACAACCCCTACGCCGGCCGCGCCCGCCAGCGCTGAATTTCCGACGGTTCCGCCGCCCCTCATCCCCCTGCCGGGACCTTCTCCCCGTGAAGAACGGAGAGAAGGGGACTTGTCGCAACGTGGACGACCCCCTTTCCCCGTCCTTCACGGGGAGAGGGTGGGGGGAGGGGCGGCGCAAGCGGTTCCGCCGGATGCCGCATTGCCGACCGAAAGCCGCCTCATTGTTAACCGCTCGGCAAGGTTAATCGATCATCTTCACGACACTGAGTTCTTTAGCGTTCGGAGAGTTTCCGTGCCCGGTCGTAAGGTGATGCGGCAGTGGTCCGCACCGCGCCAGAAGCGTTCGTTCCTTGCCCAGTTCGTCATCGGCATGGCCTTGTGGATCGGCTTTCCGACCGCTGCCGCCTATCAGGACATGACGAGCCTCGTCTCCGGCCTCGAGGCTGGCGCGCCGCGCTGGAACGCGGTGGTGGAACGCTCCGTCGCCGGCTCCGTGCACCAGGCCGAGATGCCGTTCGCCGACGGCGACCTGAAGACCGGCTCGATCTCGGGCTCGGGCGTCGCCATCCCCGGCATCGGCGAGGTCGCCTTCCGCGCCAAGGAGGGGGCCGAGGCCGCCACGCCCGACGAGGCCCGCATCAACCGCACCGAGAAGCGCGGCCGCATCGTCAAGGTCGCGCCGGTGGCGCCGCCGAAATCGTTCAACGCCGGCAGCGTGCTCCAGCGCACCTCCTCCCTCCTCCAGCCTTCGATGAAGGAGGCGGTCGAGATGGCCTTCGAGACGCCGGCGCTCGGCGGCAAGGAGATCCAGATCGCGCAGGAATTCTACCTGCACCGGCCCGACGAGCCCGACCCCGGCGTGCCGGTCTACCTGGCCTCGCTGGTCAACAACGATCGTGCCGATGTCCTTGCGACGGCCTATGCGCCGTCGCAACCCGATTTTGCGAAGGCCTCGCCCTTCGCCAGCCTGCTCAAGGAGGAGGATGCCGCCGGCGGCCGATTCGTGCCGCCGCTCGGCCCCGAGGACCATGCCTGGATGGCGCAGCCGCTGCCGCCGGGCGTCTTCTCCGAGAAGGAGCAGAAGTGTCTCGCCGAGGGCATCTACTTCGAGGCGCGCAGCGAGAGCCTCAAGGGCCAGGCGGCCGTCGCGCAGGTGATTCTCAACCGCGTCCGCAACCCCGCCTATCCGAGCACGATCTGCGGCGTCGTCTACCAGAACCGCACCTGGCTCAACCATTGCCAGTTCTCGTTCGCCTGCGACGGCACCCGCCCGCGCGTGCGCAGCCCCTACAATTACGAGGTGGCGCGCCAGGTGGCGATGGCGGTGACGGCCGGCAAGATCTTCCTGCCCGAGGTCGGCTCGGCCACCCACTACCACGCGACCTACGTGCATCCGCGCTGGGCTCGCGCCATGGAGAAGGTCAAGAAGATCGGCCTCCATATCTTCTACCGCACCTATGGCGGCGGCTGGAACTGACCGGCGAGACGTCCGCCCGCGCGTGTCGCGCGCGGCGGCTTTGCCCGTTTCTGCGCCCCGCCCGGCGCCCGGACTCGCGGCGCTCTTTGTCGCACTTCCCTAAGCGGCTGGAATCAAAGAAAAAATTCATCCAGAACTCGTTCGCTCCGGCGGGTTGACTGGCGCAAGGCCCCTCACTATGTTGCGCTCGATTTTTGAGCGGGCAGCCGCACCCGGCCAGCCGGAACTTGGAGGGTCCAGTGTCCAACCGGAATCAGCCGGACGATCTCGATCGTCGTCGTGCTGATCTGGAGCGGGCGCTGGCGGCCAGGACACCGGAAAAGCCGGAGGCGGAAGGCGGCGGGAAGACGAGCGGACTGGGCGGCTTCGGCAACGCGATGCGCTTGTCCAGCGAGTTCATCGCCGGCGTTCTCGGCGGCGCGCTGATCGGTTGGGTGCTCGACGAACTGGCCGGCACGCGTCCGTGGGGAATGATCGTGTTCCTTCTCCTCGGCTTCGCGGCGGGCGTGCTGAACGTGATGCGGTCGGCGGGACTGGTGCAGGATATCGACGCCAGGTTGCCGAAGAAGGACCGCGACGGGAAATGACGATTGGACCGCGCGGGCCGCGCGGGCTTGGCAGGGGTAGAACGTGACGCCAGACAAGACGGATCCGATCCACCAGTTCCACCTCGTGGAATGGATTCCCATCCACATCGGCGGGATGAACTTCTCCTTCACCAATTCCTCCGCCTTCATGGTCATCACCGTGGTGCTGTCGGCGGGCTTCCTCTACCTGACGACGTCGCGCCGCGGGCTGGTGCCCGGCCGGCTGCAGTCGATCTCGGAGATGCTCTACGAGTTCATCGCTTCGATGCTGCGCGAGGCGACCGGGCCGCACGGCCAGAAGTTCTTCCCCTTCGTCTTCGCGATCTTCGTCTTCGTGCTGGTCGCCAACCTCGTCGGCCTGTTCCCCTATTTCTTCACCGTCACCAGCCACCTGATCGTCACCGTCGCGCTCGCGCTGCTGGTGTTCGTGCTGGTGCTGGTGGTCGGCATCGCCAAGCACGGCTTCGGCTTCTTCAAGCTGTTCGTGCCGTCGGGCGTGCCGCTGGCGCTGATGCCGCTGGTGGTGGCGATCGAGATCATCTCCTTCCTCACCCGCCCGGTCAGCCACTCCGTCCGTCTGTTCGCCAACATGCTGGCCGGCCACATCACGCTGAAGGTCTTCGCCGGCTTCGTGGTGTCGCTCTCCAGCTTCGGCGCGCTCGGCGTCGCCGGCGCCATCCTGCCGCTCGGCATGACGGTGGCGCTGACGGCGCTCGAGTTGCTCGTCGCGTTCCTGCAGGCCTATGTGTTCGTCATGCTGGCCTGCATGTACATCAACGACGCCCTCCATCCCGGCGGGCACTGATCACCGGCGGGCAACCGTCATCCCTTCCTGCTGAACCAGCACAAGCCATACAGGAGTCAATGACATGGAAGCAGAAGCAGCAAAGCTCATCGGCGCGGGCCTCGCGGCCATCGGCACCGGCGCGGCCGGCATCGGCGTGGGCAATCTTTTCGGCCAGTTCCTCCAGGGTGCGCTGCGCAATCCCTCGGCTGCCGACGGCCAGTTCGGCCGCCTGATCTTCGGCTTCGCGGTGACGGAAGCGCTCGGCATCTTCGCGCTGCTGATCGCGCTGCTGCTGCTGTTCGCCGTCTGATTTCGCGCGAACCTTGACATGGACCGCCCGCGGATGGCGCGGGCGGGTCGGATTCCGAAGGTCTGGTCATGTTCGTGACGAACGCATTCGCGCAGGATAGCACCGCTGCCCAGCAGGGCGGTGGCGAGGCCGTGCACACGACTACCGAGGCGGGTCATGGCGGCGCGGAGGGCTTCCCGCCGTTCGATCCGACTCATTTCCCCTCGCAGCTCCTGTGGCTGGCGATCACCTTCGGGCTGTTCTACCTGTTCCTGAAGCGCGCCGCGCTGCCCCGTATCGGCAACATCCTAGAGGTGCGGCGCGACCGCATCGCGCAGGATCTCGACCAGGCCGCGCGCATGAAGGACGAGGCGGACGCCGCCGTGGCCGCCTACGAGCAGGAGCTCGCGGAGGCCCGCCGCAAGGCCAACACGATCGGCCAGGACGCGCGCGACAAGGCCAAGGCCGCGGCCGAAGCCGAGCGCCGCAAGGTCGAGGACAAGCTGAACGGCGACCTCGCGGCCGCCGAGGAACGCATCGCCTCGATCAAGCGGACCGCCATGAAGGACGTCGACCAGATCGCGTCCGACACGGCCTCCGCCATCATCCAGCAGCTTCTCGGCACCCGCGTCGACGGCAAGGACGTCGCCGCCGCCGTGAAGTCCTCCGCGCGCTAGGAGACGGACATGGACGCGACATCACTGGCGACGCTCTGGGCGGCGATCTCGCTCGCGATCCTCATCGGCATCTTCATCTACCTGAAGGTTCCGGCGATGATCAACGACACGCTGGACAAGCGCGCCGAGCGCATCAGCAACGAGCTCGACGAGGCGCGCAAGCTTCGCGAGGAGGCGCAGCAGCTCCTGGCCGAATACCAGCGCAAGCGCCAGGAGGCCGAGAAGGAAGCCGCCGGCATCGTCGCCGCGGCCGAGCGCGAGGCCAAGCTGATGGCCGACGAGGCCCGCCAGCGCACCGAGGACTACGTCGTCCGCCGCACCGCGCTCGCCGAGCAGAAGATCTCGCAGGCCGAGCAGGACGCGGTCAACGAGGTGCGTTCGCGCGCCGTCGACATCGCCGTCGAGGCGGCCGGCCGGCTGCTCGCCGACAAGGTCGATGCGAAGGCGGATGCCGGCCTGTTCAAGGCAGCCCTCAACGACGTCCGCACCCGGCTCAACTGAGCCGCCGTCGGATACGGTCGACGAATTGAAGCGCCGCGGCCCGTCCGCGGCGTTTTCGCATTCTGGGGCATGTGAATTGAGGGCGGTGGGCGCCGGGAACGCGCCGGCGAAAGGACTACTCGTCCTCGCGCAGCATCCCGAAGGTCATGCGGTGGATGCGGCTGAGCCGGCCGCGGGCGAGGATCGCCGTGCGATGCACCTCGGTCGCGTAGCCCATGTGGCTCGAGAAGCCGTAGCCGGGATGCACGCCGCAGGTGCGCGTCATCATGCGGTCGCGCGTCACCTTGGCGACGATCGAGGCGGCGGCGATCGACTGCGAGATGCGGTCGCCCTTCACCACGGCGCGGGCGGGGCAGGGCAGGCCGGGCGGCACGTCGCGGCCGTCGGCCAGCGCCAGCGCCGGCGCCATCGACAGGCCGGCGAGCGCCCGGCGCATCGCCTCCAGGCTCGCCCGCAGGATGTTGATGCGGTCGATCGCGGTGGCCGACAGCGAGGCGACGGAGATCGCCAGCGCGCAGTCGGAAAGCTGGGCGAACAGCCGCTCGCGCGCCTCGGCGGTGAGCCGCTTGGAATCGTCCAGCCCCTCGGGGATGCAGTCGGGATCGAGGATCACCGCGGCCGCCACGACCGGGCCGGCGAGCGGCCCGCGTCCGGCCTCGTCTAGGCCGGCGACCGGCCATTGGCCGGCGCTGCGCGCGCGCGTTTCCAGCGCGAAGTCGGGCCGCGAGGGCAGCTCGAAAAGAGTGGGAGAATCGGAAACCGGGCGAGCCATTGAGCGGCGATTACTCGCACCGGCTCCGATTCTCCGCAAGCCTTACCGGCTGGGGGGCGCCGATAAGGCCACCGTCGGCATGGGGAACGGGGAACGCCGGACGGATTTCGTTGCGCGGCCGCGCCGCGTCTGCCTGCGAACAGGCTTCAGAGAAGGACGAGCTGCTCTCCCTGCTTGGCGGGCGAGTGGAACAGGTCCGTCCGCAGCGACCGCCGCTCGGTGTTGAGGCCGAGCCGCTTGGCCGCGATCTCGAAGCGGCGCCCGATCTGCCAGGCATAGGGGCCGCTGCCGCGCATGCGCTTGCCCCATTCCGAATCGTAGTCCTTGCCTCCGCGCATGGAACGCACCAGCGACATGACGTGCCGGAACCGGTCGGGATAGTGCCGCAACAGCCAGTCCTTGAAGATCGGGCTGACTTCCAGCGGCAGCCGCAGGATCACGTAGCCCGCCTCCTTCGCGCCGGCCGCCACGCCCGAATCGAGGATGCGCTCGATCTCCTGGTCGTTGAGGCCGGGGATCACCGGCCCGACCATCACCGAGACCGGCACGCCGGCCTCCGAGAGCGTCCGCATCGCCTCCAGCCGCTTCGGCGGGGTGGCCGCGCGCGGCTCCATCGTGCGGGCGAGCCGCCGGTCGAGCGTCGTCACCGACAGCGCCACCTTGGCCAGCCCCTTGGCCGCCATGCGCGACAGGATGTCGATGTCGCGGGTGACCAGCGCCGACTTGGTGACGATGCCGACGGGGTGGTCGTAGGCCTCCAGCACTTCGAGGATCTCGCGCATGATGCGCCACTGACGCTCGATCGGCTGGTAGGGGTCCGTGTTGGTGCCGATCGCGATCGTCTTCGGCTGGTAGCCGTCCTTGGCCAGCTCCCGTTCGAGCAGCTTCGCCGCGTCGGGTTTGGCGAACAGCTTCGATTCGAAGTCGAGCCCCGGCGACAGGCCCATATAGGCGTGCGTCGGCCGCGCGAAGCAGTAGATGCAGCCATGCTCGCAGCCGCGATAGGGGTTGATCGACCGGTCGAAGGAGATGTCGGGCGAATCGTTGCGCGTGATGATGTTGCGCGGCCGCTCGACCTGCACCTCGGTCTTGAACGGCGGCAGCTCTTCAAGCGTCTCCCAGCCGTCGTCGAAGACGTGGCGCGACAGCGCCTCGTAGCGGCCGGACGGGTTGACGCCCGCGCCGCGGCCGCGCCGGCGGTCGAAGCCGACGCGCAGCCCGCTGTCATCGATCATCGCATTGGCCATGGCAGCACCTCCACCATTGAAGGCAGCAATGTCGGCGCGGCTGATCTGTTCCATTTTTGGGCTCCGTGGGAGGCGGGGGCCAGTAGCGATTCGGGTTCGATTCGATGAATGTATTCCTATTCCGCAGATGAGAACAAAGCAAGAACTTTCTACAAAGGCCGGCGATATGGCCTGCCACCTCGCTTTCGGGTAGAGCATGTCGCCCGAAAGTGGGCACCGGTTTCGGGATAACGACATGCGCAGAAGCAGGGGACCATGCTGTCGGTGCTGATCGAGACGATGAACGACGGGGAGGGCCTGGCGCGCACGCTGTCCTCGCTCGTCGGCGCGGCGGTCGAGGGCGTCGTGCGTGAGGTCGTGGTCTGCGACCGCGGCTCGACGGACGCGACGGCGGCCGTGGCCGACCACGCCGGCTGCACCTTCATCGCCAACGCCGACATCGCCGCCGGCATCCGGCGGGCGAAGGGCGACTGGCTGCTGCTGCTGGAGCCCGGCGCGCGGCTGGAAGGCGACTGGATGGCGGCCGTGCTAGATCACGCCGCGACGGCCACGATGCCGGCCTGCTTCTCGCGCTCGCGGGCGCATCGCGCGCCGTTCCTGTCGCGGCTCGTCGGCAGGCCGGGGCCGCTCGCCGACGGTCTGGTCATCTCGAAGCGGCAGGCGGCTGCGCTGGCGCGCCCGGGCGGCGACGAGTTCGCGCTGGCGCGCGGGCTGGCGATGCGGC
>ERZ778022.1308-NODE-1308-length-35038-cov-5.016408_pt1 | contig 35038 bp, 32 predicted proteins | sample MGYA00375752_ERZ778022 | MGnify/ENA primary metagenome ERZ778022 (study PRJEB29350, sample SAMN05389826) | bioreactor metagenome | isolation source: Thiocyanate bioreactor | place: South Africa: University of Cape Town | collected 2014-04-04 ...
AAAGCAGAATGATGACGCGAGATCAGGTGTAACTGCCGAGCTTGCAACCGAAAGCATCGGGTGCCTGCATCAACGGCCCGCCTTCCACGATGTCGAGCACTTCGTAGAAATCTTCCGGATTCTTCATGCTGCCCGGCTTCTTGCCGCGTGTAATGACCACCGGCCGGATCAGCTGATGATCGGCTGCGCGGAACTGAACTTCGCCGACCATCGACTGAACCTTCGCGCCGGCCTCGTAAGCCTTGATCACATCCGGCGGATAGAACGATTTGGCGCGCTCGACCGCATCCGCCCACATCGCAAGCTGCAGATAGCCGCAGCATGCACCCCATTCCGGATTGCTCTTGTGCTTCGCGCGGAAGGCCTCGTTAAACAGTTTTGCGAGCGGATACTTGTCTTCCATCGTCCACCAGTAATCGGTGGCAGCAATCACACCCTGCATGTTTTCCGCACCGACTTCCTTGGCAAGGAACGGTGTGTTGTACGGCAAGGTGAGTGTCATCTTGCTGAGAATGCCGAATTGCTGCGCCTGCTTTGTCGACAGCACGGCGTCGCGGCCGAAATTGATATTAACGACGACATCGGCGCCGCTGTTGGCGACGTTCAGCAGATAGGATGAGAAGTCCGTCGTGCCGAGCGGCGAGATCTGGTTGGTTACCGTCGTCCAGCCACCCTCTTTCATGTGATTTTCGACCGATTCACGCACCGTATGACCATAGGTGTAATCCGGCGTCAGGAACGCGACCTTCTTGTTCTTGCCGAGATTCTTGATCAGCACCGGCACGATCGCCCGGGCAGCTGTTTCCGCGTAAAAGCATTCGCGGAAGGAATAGCGCACGCAGTCCTTGCCGGTGGTGTCGTTGGAGCCCGAGATGCCGGGCAGATAGATGACCTTCTCGCGATCCGCGGTCTTGTTCATCGCAACCGCTTCGGCGCTCGATACCGATCCGGTAATCACAACCGCCTTGTCCTGACTGATGAACTTGGAGAAGTTTTGCACCGCAGTATTTGGCTTGGCTTCGCTGTCCGCGATGCCATGCTTGACCTGCTTGCCGAGCACGCCCTTCTTGATGTTGGGCGAAATCTTGGTCATCAACTCATGGCCAGCATTGAGATGATCGATCGCGAGCTCATAGCCTTTGATCAAATCCTCGCCCTGCGCGGCATAAGTGCCGGTGCGTGGAACGGAAATGCCAACAAAAACCGACGATCCCGACGATCCGGCAGGATAGGTTCCAAGCGCCGGGTGATCTTCGGCGAGCGCAGGAACCACCATTCCTGCTGGCAGGATCGCACCACCGGCCAATCCTGCAGCGGTCTGCAACAATGCGCGGCGCGAAACCGCAAAACCCTGAATATCTTTCTTCATCACGTTTATCCTCCCGAGATATTTTGTTGTGTGATGTGCGACGTTGTCGGTCGCCAAATGCGGAACGAAAGTCCGCTATCGCAAAAACTCATCGTTCTGCGGCGTAAACTCCTGCGATTCGTTCAAGTGATGCTGTTCCGCCCGATCGCGAACCAGCTTTGTGTATGCGGCGGCCATATCGCCTCACGAGAAACGAGGCGTCAATGTCACTTTCGTCGTATGAACTATCGCATTACGATACGCTCATAGTACGATGTATCTAAGGATATTGCGCCGCAATGAATCCTCAAGACGCCATGGGACGCATATGAGCACAAAGCTTAAACGCGCTGCCGCGCATCAATCCGCTTCATTGTCGGAGACAACAGCATCCGGTGCTGTGACACTTGCGAAAGCCGCTGAGAAGAAACCCCGGTTGATCAGCGTTGGCGGTGTGACGACATCTTCTGCTCCCGCGCCTATGAATTCGCTGAGCAGTCGCGCACTCAATGTGCTGAAGCTGCTTGCACCGGAGCTCACGGGAGAGATTCCCCCCAAGGGAAAATGGATTCCCACCAACTCGCTGCTCGAAAATCTCACAATGAAGCGGCTTTCCACCGCGCGCAATTGCGGCCCTCATACCGCGGACGAAATCGTCAAATGGGCCGCTTCCCAAGGGGTGACGATTCAGCCCATCCGGCACGCAGGCAAATCGCTTTCGACCATGTGGAAGGATCTCGAGCAGAAATTTGCAGCAGGAGCGCTTTCGACAATTGAAGTCACCGAGGCACTGGAACGATCCATACGCCGTCGAAGCACGAAAATTCCGCTTACATTCCAGATCATTCTTCTGAGCTTGATCAGTTCTGCCTGCGAATAAACCCTGTCGGTCAGGTCGTTTCGTACAGGTTTTATATTTAGATATACATACGTGACTAGCCGTCATGGGCTCTGGATTCCGGTGATATCGGAGCCATGTCGCGCCGAGAACCGGTGCGATGGCCTCCTCGGCTGTTTATCGGCTATTCGGGAAAATACATGCCTCCGTCAAAGCCAAAGCTGAAACGCAAAGCCCAGACTTCTTCGAGCCTCTCCGGCAACAGGACCCGGGCCGAAACCATGGATTACGAGTCATTGGCCAGCTTCCGTTTTGAGCTGCGGAAATTTTTGGCATTCAGCGACGCCGCCGCGGCCAAGGCCGGGCTGACTCCCCAGCAGCATCAGGCGCTTCTGACCATCAAAGGCTTCTCCAGCAAGATTCCCGTTTCGATCGGGGAACTGGCAAAACTGCTGTTTATCAAGCACCACACGGCTGTCGAGCTTGTGGATCGGATGACCAAGCTTGGACTTCTAAGCAGAGTCGTGGACGACACTGACGCCCGACGTGCCCTGATCAAACTCACGAGAGAAGGCGAACTGCGGTTGCGGAAACTGTCAAAAATTCACACGGCGGAGCTCGGCGCCGTGGGCCCGACCCTTATGAAAATACTGAAACCGTTCCGTCCGCGCTGAGTGAACGAAAGAGCTTGCGGCGATACAAGACCCCGCAAGCGGAGTTTCAAGTTCAAGTGCTGATATCCTCATTGCGAATCACCAAGCCAACATTTGAATCGGCCGGCCTTCGTGTCAGATAAGAAACCCGCTGAGCCTCTGCCGATTTTGCAGTCGCACGGATACGCAACAAGTCTTTGCGCGATACGAGACCCACAAGCCTCGACGTTTGTCGGTCGAGAACCGGCACACGCCCGATCTCATCCGCAACCATGCGATCTGCCAAATGAGAGACAGGCTCATCCGGATAACCAATGGTCAGCGACCGATCCGAGGCTCGATCGAACAACGTTTCCTCACCATGGGGCTGCTCGGATCGCCACTGCAGCACGTCAGACCTGCCGACAAGACCGACAACGCCTCCATCACTGTCGAGGATCGGATAGGACTTGTGCCGCCGTTCCTCACCGGAAAAGAAGGCTATGGCCTCGTCGATGCGCATACTCGCCGGCAACGTATCGACGTCTTTCACCATGACCTCGGAGACACGCAGCAATTCGAACGGGTCGATGCTGTATTCACGCACGACATGCTGACCGCGGCGTGCGATTTTCTCGGTGAGAATTGAGCGTTTAAGCAGCAGAACGGTCACGGCGTAAGCAGATGCCGTGGCGATCAACAACGGACCGAGCAACGAGAAGTTTCCTGTCAGTTCCGCGGCGAACAGAATGCCGGTGAGCGGCGAGCGCATCGTGCCACCCATCATTGCGGCCATGCCGACCAATGCCCAGGCGCCGGTGTCTCCGGGCAGCACCTGGCCTTCGAGCCATCCCGCACAGCCGCCGAAAATCAGCAAAGGCGCCAGCACACCGCCGGAGGTACCGGACGCAAGCGCAATGAGCCAGATGGCCGATTTGACGATCAGGATCGCAACGACTTCATTCGCTGTGGTGCGGCTGCTCAGCAGGTCGCTGATGATGTCATAGCCGACACCCAGAGCCCTTGGCTCGATCAGTCCTCCCAATCCGACGAACAGGCCGCCAATTGCTGGCCACCACATCCAATGGACGGGAACCTCTGCGAACAGATCTTCTGCCTTGTACAAAAGGCCAGTCAGCAGGCCGGATTGCAGTCCCGCGACAATGCCGACGCCCATACTGACAAACAGGCCCCACCATGGCAAATCGAGATGACCGGCGAACGGAAACAAAGCTCCGGAGCCTATCATAAAGGGGCGCCAAGCTGAGGAAACCGCACAAGCCGTAATCACTGGAATAAGGCTACGCGGCTTCAATTCGAAGAGCAGCAGTTCGACGGCCAGCAATACGGCCGCAATCGGCGTGCCGAAGATGGCGGTCATACCCGCGGTGGCGCCCGCGACAAGGAGCGTCTTGCGTTCTGCGGCGCTCATGCTGAAACACTGCGCAAAAAGTGAGCCGATTGCGCCACCGGTCATGATGATCGGCCCCTCTGCGCCGAATGGCCCGCCGGACCCGATCGAGATCGCCGACGACACCGGCTTCAGAATCGCGACCTTGGGTTGCATTCGGCTTCCTCCAATCAGGATAGCCTCGATCGCCTCCGGGATGCCGTGACCACGAATCTTCTCCGAACCAAAGCGAGCCATCAGCCCAATGACCAATCCGCCCAGGACCGGAGCTATCACCATCCACGCGCCCGGCTTGATGCCTGACAACGGAATGTTTGCCGCGGTGAGCTTCTGGAACCACACCAGATTGGTTGTCAGGGAGATCAGGTGCAGCAGCACCCAGGCCGCGACGGCGCCGCCGGTGCCAACAAAAGCAGCCATCAAAACCAGCAGAAGAACGCGTCGATCGGTCGAAAAATCGCCAAGAGGCGGCGAAACGTGCGTGGAAGGAGAGCGATTCATAGTGAACTTTCAAGAAATAACGCGAAAGGGCGCGACCCGGCGCAGTGATTAGGCAGATGCCCGAGGCAACGCAATAATTATATCGTAAAGCGATATAAATGATGGCACATGACCGACAGACATGCTCGGAACTCATACCGGCAAGGCCTGTATCGTCAAAGATTGAAAGCCAAAGCAAGGGCTACCAGCCAACGGTCCGAGTGTTTTGGCAAGGCAGAAGCATTGAACGCGGGGTCCCGCGCTCAATGATCGGTATCGGCCGTCAGGCCGCACTCATTCAAAAAAAGATCGAAAAATCAATTACAAGCCGCGAAATGCGTGCTGCAACACACGTGAAATCACAACCGCACCCAACCCCGCGGAAACGAACCGCCCTGCTAGTCAGCTGTCCAGCCTCCATCCATCATCAAGGACGAGCCCGTCATCAGCGACGAGGCGTCACTGGCCAGGAAGACGATGGCGCCCATCAGGTCCTCGACCTTGCCAAGTCTGCCGAGCTTGATCTTCGACAATACGCTCTCCTTGAACGCAGCATTCTCAAAGAACGGCTTCGTCATCGGCGTTTCGATGAAGGTCGGGCACAGCGTATTGACCCGGATGCCCTGTGCGGCAAGATCAAGCGCCATTGCCTTCGAGAAGCCCTCCATCGCCCATTTGGAAGCACAGTAGAGCGAGCGGTTGGCGCCGCCGACATGACCCATCTGGGATGACATATTGATGATCGAGCCGTGAACCCTGCCAGCAATCATCCGGCGCGCAACAGACTGAGCCGCAAAATAGGCAGCCCTCACGTTCAGATTCATGACAGCGTCGAAATCTTCGACCGGAACATCGATAAACGGATTGGGCCGATTGGTCCCGGCATTGTTGACAAAGATGTGGAACGGATCCTGTGCCTCGACCGCTGCGCGAAACGCCGCGAGATCGGTCACATCGAGCGCCAATGCGTCAGCCGAAAAATTCTTCTCGCGTAATGCTGCTGCAGCTTCATCGATCTCGCTTGCGGTGCGTGCGCACAAGGTCACATGCGCTCCTGCTTCGGCCAATGCGGTTGCCGCAGCCAGACCAATGCCCCGCCCCGCTCCGGTGACCGAAGCGCGCCGCCCCTCCAATCGGAGAGACGGCGTTGTTGGCAGCGATAGGTCGCTCATTCCGCCGCGCTCGCATAAGGGACGTTGCGCCCGCCGTAACGACGCACACGAACGTTGGCCTGTTCGGCATGGCCCGCGAAACCTTCCAGCATGCAAAGGCGCGAGCAGTATTCGCCGATCATGGCAGAAGCCTTGTCGGTCAGAACGCGCTGATAGGTCACGGTCTTGAGGAACTTGCCGACCCACAATCCTCCGGTGTAACGCGCAGCTTTGTTCGTAGGCAGCGTATGGTTGGTGCCGATCACCTTGTCGCCAAAGGCCACATTGGTGCGTGGCCCGAGGAACAGCGCGCCATAGTTGGTCATGTTCTTGAGGAAGTAATCCGGATCGCGAGTCATCACCTGGACATGCTCGGATGCAATGCGGTCTGCTTCCTTCACCATTTCCTCTTCGGAATCGCAGAGAATCACCTCGCCGTAGTCTTCCCAGGCCTTCGCCGCGATCGCACCGGTGGGAAGAATTTTGAGAAGACGCTCGATCTCCGCGACGGCTTCGCGCGCAAGCTTTTCGGAATTCGTGAGAAGAATGGCCGGAGAATTCGGCCCGTGTTCAGCCTGCCCGAGCAGGTCGGTCGCGCACATTTCGCCATCCACGGTATCATCCGCAATGACCAGTGTTTCAGTGGGACCTGCGAACAAGTCGATACCAACGCGCCCATAAAGCTGGCGCTTGGCTTCCGCAACGAACGCATTGCCCGGCCCGACCAGCATATCCACCGGCGCGATCGATGCCGTTCCGATCGCCATTGCGCCGACCGCCTGAATGCCGCCGAGACAATAGATGACGTCAGCGCCGGCGAGATGCTGGGCGGCGACGATGGCCGGAGCCGGCTTGCCCTGAAATGGCGGCGCGCAGGTGATGATCCGCGAAACGCCAGCGACCTTCGCAGTGATCACCGACATATGCGCCGAGGCCAGAAGCGGATACTTGCCACCCGGCACATAGCAACCGACCGAATTGACCGGAATGTTCTTGTGACCGAGCACAACGCCCGGCAGCGTCTCGACCTCGACGTCCTTCATCGCATTGCGCTGATGCTGGGCGAAGTTACGCACCTGCTCCTGCGCGAACTTGATGTCATCTATATTCCGCTGGGATAACTGACTGACGCAGTCCTTAATTTCGGCATCAGTCAGCCGGTAGTCTTTCCGATCCCACTGGTCGAACTTGACCGACAACTCGCGAACAGCATCATCGCCGCGCGTTTCGATATCTTTGAGGATCGATTCAACAGCCGAACGGACCTTTGAATCGTCCTCGGCGCGCTGGGCGGCATCGCGGCTGCGCTTGAGATACTTTGCCATGATAGACCTCCGCGATTACTTGATGGCCTGAGGATTGATCGGCGACCCTGCCGCACCCGGCAGATGCATCGGCGGGGCGCAGAAAAAAAACTCATAGACCTTGTCCTGCGCACAATCTTCCGCAAGTTCCTTCAAATAGAAGATTTCACCCATCGAAATGCCGATGGCTGGAATCACCACCCAATGCCACGGCTGATTGGCCTCATTGGTCTCGTTCGGACGAACCTCGCAACCCCACGTATCGGTGCAGATGGCCGCAATGTCCTTCTCGCGAATCCAGTAGCACGTCTCGAACGCAACGCCCGGCGCATCACCGCCACCATATCCGCTCCAGTCCTTCTTCTTCAGGCAACGCTCCTGATGGCCGGTTCGGACAATGACGAAATCCCCCTTGCGAATTTCGACACCCTGATGCTTGGCACAGGCGTCGAGATCCGCATTGGTGATCGCATAACCGTCGTCAAGCGACTCGACGCCCTTGAACCGGGCGACGTCGAGCAGAACACCGCGGCCTGCCATCTTGTCACGCACATGCTCGATCCCGAGCTTCTTGGCGCCGCGCGCATCGACAAGCTTAGCGTCAAAACCATTGTACATCTTATCGTCGAGAAAGATGTGGCAGAGCGCGTCCCACTGCGTTGAGGCCTGACACGGCATGTTGATCGCGTCATCGGCATAGCGCAGATACGGCGACGGAATATCCTGATTGCCGGCAGCGGCATCGGTGCCTGTCGCCAGCATGGTGTGGATCGGATTCCAGCGGCCGCCGAACAATCCGGACTGGATAGGTTCCTTCAGGGACAGGCCGAGCGCGAAGACCTTCCCCTTCTTGATCAGCTTGCCGGCATTAATGACGTCTTCAGGGCTGATGTTGTTCAGCGTCCCGATCTGATCGTCCGCGCCCCAGCGGCCCCAGTTGGAGAGCTTCTTGGCGGCTTCATAGATAGCGGCTCTGTCGACTTTCATGAGAGTGACCCCTTTTATTTATCGATTGATAACTATTCGAGCATGCCGATGCGCCGGTTCGTCCGTTGGACTAGACCGAGCAGTAGCGCTCCTTGATTTCGTCGTCGGCCAGCAAAGCGGCTGCTGTTGCGTGATGCACGACGGATCCCTGATCCAGCACGTAGGCCCGATCGGCAATGCCGAGCGCCAGTTCCACGTTCTGCTCGACAAGCAGGATTGTCGTTCCTTCCGACTTCATTTTTCGGAACAGTTCGAACATCTCGTCGACGAGCACCGGCATGATGCCTTCGGACGGTTCGTCCAGCATGATGAGGTCCGGTTTGGCCATCATGGCGCGCGCAATAGCGAGCATCTGCTGTTCGCCACCAGACATGGTGACCGCTTCCTGATCGAGGCGCTCCGCCAGACGGGGGAAAATCTTGGCAATCTCGTCGATCCGGCGAGCTTCGTCCTTCTTGTGCGGCGATGCGACCATGCCAAGCCGAAGGTTTTCCTTCACGGTCAATCCCTGCACGATCCGGCGCTCTTCAGGCACATAAGCGAGCCCCAGGCCGAAGCGCACGTGCGCCGGCTGACCCAGAACTTCCTTGCCCTTGAAAGTGACGGAACCGCGTGTCTTGTCCAGAAGGCCGATAATCGACTTCAGGGTCGTCGTCTTGCCCGCGCCATTGCGCCCAATCAGACAAACGATTTCGCCTTTGCTAACCTCAAGACTAACGTCCTGCAGGACATGGCTCGCGCGGTACCAGGAGTTGAGCTTTTCAACACGCAACATAGTTTCAGTGCTCCCGCTGGCCAAGATAGACCCGCTTGACCTGTTCATTCTGGCGCACATCCGCCGGTGTCCCTTGCGCAAGCAATTCGCCATGATGGAGCACCAGAACCCGGTCACTGATCCCCATGACCAATTTCATCTTGTGCTCAACCAGAATGACGGTGCGCTCTTGAGCCAGCTTGACGATGAGGTCCATCATTACGCGCGTTTCTTCCGGGCTCATGCCGGCGGTCGGCTCGTCGAGCAGCAGCAGGCGCGGATTGCTGGCCAGCGCCATCCCGATTTCGAGCGCGCGCTGCTCACCGTGCGCAAGCTCCTTCGCCAATCGTTCTCGGCGATCCCATAGTCCCACTTGCGCGAGCAGGGCATCGGCTTTTTCGACAAGTCCAGGCAACGAGGCGCGAGGCTTCCAGATATTATAACGCGAAACGAAAGCCTGCAGGCCAACACGGATATTTTCACGCGTTGTCAGCAGCGGAAACACGTTGGTGATCTGAAACGACTTCGCGATACCCATATGTGCGAATTCGTGCTGCGCGATGTTCGTGACATCCCGCCCCTCGAACTCAACCTTTCCGCTCGACGGAGCGAACGCACCCGACAGCAGATTGAAATAAGTGCTCTTGCCGGCGCCGTTCGGCCCGATGATGGACGTGATCGCATTTCGCGAGAATTCGGCGGAGATGTTGTTCAGGGCCACGAACTTCCCGAACGATTTGCTCACCCCGGTTGTGCGCAGAATGACCTGCGAAGATGTGTCTGCCGATGTCATTTATTGACCCACTTCAAGATCGTTCCCCAGATTCCGGCCGGGAAGAACAGCACGCAGATCATGAAGACCGCGCCGACGAACAATTGCCAATGAACGGTCCAGAGCGAGACCATGTTTTCCAGCATCAGGAAGACCGCCGCGCCGACGAAGGGACCGAAAAACGTGCCCATGCCGCCGAGCAACGACATCATCACCACCATGCCAGAGGTTTCGATATGCAGGATTTCGATCGGAACGATGGACAGATGCAGCGCCATCAGCGCTCCGGCCAATCCGCAGAAGGCACCAGACAGGATGAAAGTGATGAGCCGGGTCAGGGTAACGTTATATCCCGAGGCAGGGGCACGGGCTTCGTTCTCGCGAACCGCCTCGATCACCGCGCCGAACGGCGACGCAAGAATCCGGGAAAGCACGAACAGTGCGAGGATGACAAAAGCCGCGATGACATAATAACGCTTCAACGGATCGATGAAGTCGAGCTTCAGGCCGAAGATATCAATGACGCGAACGTTAATGCCGCGCAATCCGTTTTCACCGCCGGTCCAGTCCACCGCCTGGTAGAACAGATAGAAAACGCACTGCGACAGCGCCATCGTCACCATTGCGAAGTAGATACCGCGGGTACGGATTGCCAGCGCACCGATGGCCGCAGCCATGACGGCACCGGCGAGCGTTCCCACAATGATCGCCGCGTACCAGGGCAATCCGAAATGCACGATGGCAATGCCGCAGAGATAGGAGCCTGTGCCGAACAGTGCGGCGTGTCCGAATGACAGCAGCCCGAGATATCCGAACAGCAGATTGAACCCGACTGCGTAGAGTCCATAGATCAGGATGTTCACGGCCAATGCCGTGAACGGCATCACCAGAGGGAAGAGCAACACAAAGATGCTGGCAAGGATGGCCCGGTGACGCTTGGCGAAATCGAACCAACTCGCCGATGCAGCGCCTGGCTGCGCGAGAGTTTGGGATAGTTCATTCATGATTCTGTTCGCCTTAGCTCATGAGTCCGGCGCGGCCGAAGAAGCCTTGCGGACGGACGAGAAGAACAACTGCCATCAAGGCAAAAATCGAAACCTTGGCCATTTCGGGCGCGAACAGCGACGTCATGCTGACCACCACGCCCACCAAGAGGCCCGCAATGACCGCGCCACCGATCGAGCCCATGCCGCCGACAACGGTCACCACAAACGCCTCGGCCAGAATTGTCGATCCCATTTCAGGGATAACGCCCTGAAGCGGTGCTGCGAGCAGTCCGGCCAATGCGGCAATTCCCGACCCGATGCCGAACACGAACAGCCAAACCCGCGAAACATTGACGCCAAGAACACGAACGATCTGAGGATCACGCGCGCCGGCACGGATAATCAGGCCGAAACTTGTGCGCTCCAGGAATAACCAGAGGCCGAGAAGGACCGCGGCCGCAACGCCGATGATGAACAGGCGATACAGCGGAAAGTAACCGACGCCGATATTGACCGCGCCCTGCAGGATTTCCGGCGTATCGAACGGATAGCCGCTTTTGCCGAAGGCAATCCGGACAAGTTCCACCATCACATAGCTAAGGCCGAAGGTCAGCAGCAATGGATAATCGATGCCGCGACCATAAAGCGGACGGATAAGGAATCGCTCCACGACAAGACCGATGGTACCGACGATCAGCGGAACCGCGATCAGACACAGCCAGAAATTTCCCCCCAGCGAGAGAAGAAAAAGTCCGACATAGGCGCCGACCATATAGAAGGCGCCGTGCGCAAAGTTCACAACGGTCAACATGCCGAAGATCAACGACAATCCGATGGCGAACAGCACATAGATCGCGCCAAGCGCCAGACCGGTGAACAATTGCAACGCGATCAGATCGAAACTCAAACCGGCCATGGGTATCTCCAGAAAAGACGCGCGCCCATCATGGACGCGCGTCCGTTAGTCGGGTTGGTTCAGGACTTGTGACCCAGCGCTTCGCAGGTACGCAGGTTCTTCTCGTTGGGCTCTTCTGTCGCAACCACGTTGAAGACGTCGGCGTCGCCATTCTGGGGTGCGGACTTGGACTCAATGATGAAAATCGACTGCACGGCCTGGTGATCGCACTTGCGGTAGTATTCCGGGCCTTTGTAGTAGTCGTACTTCAGCGCTTCCACCGCCGCGATGACCTTGTCAGTATCGAGGGTACCGGCAGCCTTGGCGCCCATCAGCAACGTCTTGACGCCGGCATAGCCGAGCGCGCCGTAGTCCGATGGAACCTTTCCGCCGTGCATTTTGCGGAAGCGGTCGTTGAAGGCCTTCGCAGATGCGACCTTGTTTTCGATACCCCAGTAATAGGACGTACCGCCGATCACGCCATCGAAGGCCTGCGCGCCGGCAGCGACGCGGCCGGTGTAAAGCAGAATCGGAGCTACAATCTTCATGCTCTTCTTCATGCCGAAATCGGTGGCCTGCTTGAGCGCGATCTGCTGGTCGCGGCCGAAGTTGCTGATGACGAGGATGTCGGGCTTGAGAGCCTGAATACGCGGCAGCAGCGCCGAGAAGTCCGTGGTGCCGAGCGGATGGCGAATATCGACAAGGCTTTCAATTCCGAACGCCTTACCAGCCTCCTGGAAACCGCGGACCATTTCGTGGCCATAAGCATAGTCTGCCGTAAGGAACGCAACCTTCTTGCCGAACTTCGGGAAAGCATAACGGCCGACGGCGCCCGCGGTCAGGTGCGGCGTAAGCGCTTCATGGAAAGTGTATTTGCTGAAATCCTTGACTTCATTGATTTCGTCGGACTGGCTGATCGAGTTGTAGATGATCCCGCGTTCTTTGGTGACGTTGTTCACCGCGAGCTGAACCGACGCAGACAAACTGCCGACGACGAAGTTGACCTTCTCCTTCTCGATCAATTCGAGCGTGCGGGTCGCAGCTTCACCCGGATTGAGCTTGTCGTCGCGGACAAGCAGTTCGGCCTTGCGACCGTTGAGACCGCCGCCCTCGTTGAATTCGGCAATGGCGACCTCAGCGGCGCGGACCTGATCTTGCGCTTCGGTGCCGTAAGGACCCGTCAGCGGAACGGGAAAGCCAACCTTGATGGTCGCTTCCTGCGCCTGCAGAAGATTGATGCGAAACGGCGAAGCTGCTAGGACGGCACCGGTGCCTGCGGTTGCAAGCAGGCGGCGGCGAAAGATCGATCCGATTGTCTTTTTAGCCATGTGTTCCTCCGATATCGTTTCTAGTGTTGATTAGATGCGTCCGAGAGCAGTGAGAATGATCTTTGGCGTCAGCGGAATTTCAGTGATCGTGACGTTGAAAGGAGCCAGAGCGTCGTTCACGCCGTTGGCAACAACGGCAGCAGCCGCTGCAGTTCCAGCCTCTCCAGCGCCCTTGGCGCCGAGTTCGCCATCCAGCGTCGGCGACACGATATGCCCGACCTCGATGTCCGGCATCTCGCCGGCCATCGGCACCAGATAGTCGGCCATATTGGCGTTCGTGAGCTGTCCGCGCTCATCGTAAATGCAATGCTCGTACAAAGCAGCGCCGAGCCCCTGAACCACGCCGCCGCGAATTTGTTCATCCACGAGTTGAGGATTAATAACGGTGCCGCAATCCTCGACTACCCAATGCTTCAAAAGCTTGATGAAACCGCTTTGCGGATCGACTTCAAGCCACGAGGCTTGCACACCATTGGTGAATGCAAAAGGATATTCGCGCGGCACGAAATGACGCGTCGCCATTAGTTCGGGCTGAATTCCGGGCGGCAGCGTGTCGGGACGGAAATAAACGATCCGCGCCAGCTCATTCAGTTCGATGCGAGGTTGCTCGTCCGCGATATCGACCACGGCATTGTTGACGATATCGAGGTCGTCAGGCCTCGCCTGAAGAATGGCGGAGGCAACATCCAGAATATTTTTGCGCAGTACCTTCGCAGCCTGCAGCGCCGCTTCGCCGCCGATGCCGGCTCCACGCGATGCCCACGTTCCGCCGCCATACGGCGTGTTGTCCGTATCCCCCAGGATCACGCGAACGCGTTCCATGGAGACACCAAGCACGCTTCCGACGATCTGGGCGGTGAGAGATTCAGACCCCTGCCCCTGCTCCGTGATACTGGTCTGGCAGATTACCCGACCGGTCGCATCGAGGCGGACGGCAACGCCATCCTGCGAGGAGATTCTGGCACCGCCCACGCCATAGAACGCGGCGCTTGGATTGGTCACTTCAATGAAGCTTGCAACGCCGATGCCGCGATAAATTCCTTCCTTGCGCAGCTCCGCCTGTTCGGCGCGCAACGCGTCGTAGTTCATCATCTTGATCAGCTTGTCGAGCGACGCGTGGTGCGACAGTGCCTCGAACTTGAGCCCGGATGGCGATCCACAGGGATAGGCATCATCCGCGATCAGATTGCGCCGACGGATTTCAACGGGATCCATGCCAATCCGCTGCGCTGCCTGATCAACCAGTCCTTCCGTGATCGAGCATGCGATGGGATGACCAACGCCGCGATACTGACAGGTGACGTTTTTGTTCTGAAACACCACGCGCGTCCGCGCGCGATAATTCGGTGTCTTATAGGGACCCCCGACCAGATTCACGACCTGATTGGCTTCGATGGCGCTGGTGCGCGGGTACATCGAATATGGACCGATGCCGGTCACGTCGTCGATCTCGAATGCGTTGATCGTTCCATCCCTGCTGACACCGATGCGGGCCTTGCAGGCATGATCACGGGCATGAATGTCGGTGTTAAAGCTCTCGACCCGGTCGGCAACGAACTTGACGGGACGGCGCAACAGCTTCGACAGTGCCATCGTCGCCATCTCGTCGGCATAGATGTGCACCTTGATGCCGAACGACCCGCCGACGTCTTTACACACCACGCGCACCTGCGCCTCATCAAGGCCGAGATGAAGCGCCGCAATATTCTGCACCATGTGGGGCGCCTGCGTGCCCAGATAGACAGTCAGACGCTCGTCGCCCGGATTCCAATCAGCAAGAACCGAGCGCGGCTCGAGCGTCGCTCCGGTATGGCGGCCGATAACAAATTCGGTTTCGATAATCTCATCGGAATCCTTGAAAGCCTGATCCACCGCTCCGGCATCAAGATTGCGTTCGAAAGCGAGATTGTCACCCAGCACCGAATGAATCACTGGTGTATCGGGATCAAGCGCGGTCCGCATATCGGTGACCGGGATAAGCTCCTCGTAATCCACCGATACGGCTTCCGCAGCGTCTTCTGCGATCGCGCGACTGGTTGCGACGATCGCGGCAACGGCTTCGCCTTGCCAGCAGGCACGATCCACTGCAATGGCGTGCTGCGGAGCCGACTTGAGCCCCTTCAAATGCGACAATACGCCAACCCATGGCGTGATGACGTTCGCCAGTTCCGCTCCGGTAACAACGGCAATGACTCCGGGCATGGCTTTCGCCGCGGCCGTATCGATATTCAGAATCCGGGCATGCGCATACGGCGATCGCAGAAAGACAGCGTGTGCCATGCGCGGCAGCACCATGTCGCTCACATACTGTCCACGCCCCTGCATCAGCCGGTCGAGATTCGGGCGCGGCACCGTTTTCCCAATGTAGGAATTCGGGCGGTCCAATATGGAAAGTCCAGATTTGTTGTCAGCCTTTCCGTTCATCGCGCCTGCTCCGAGCGCGCGCGCGCCGTCGCCTGAACCGCATCGATAATCGCGTGATAGCCGGTACACCGGCAGTAATTGCCGGACAGATGCTCGCGAATCTGCTCGCGATCCGCATCCGGCTCATGGATCAGGATGTCCTGCGCCGCCATCAGCATGCCCGGCGTGCAATACCCGCACTGGAGAGCATTGCGCTGACGGAAAGCCTCCTGCAGGTCGGATACCTCACCACTGTCTGAAAGCCCCTCGATGGTCTGCACGACAGCGCCGTCGGCCTGAACCGCGAGCAACAAACAGGCACGAATGATGTCGCCATTGACGCGCACCGTGCACGCTCCACAAACACCATGCTCGCAACCCACATGAGTTCCGGTAAGACCGAGATGATCACGCAGAAAGTCAGCCAGATTCATGCGCGGCAAAACCTGCGCCGAGATACGCTCGCCATTGACTGAGAGTGAGATGGCTGCCGGATCGCTCACGCCAATGCCCTCGTCTCAAGATCCGGCCGCCCCAACAACTTCGAGACGCACTGCGCCATTAATTGACGGGCGAGATAGCGTCGCATTTCGACTGTTGCCTGCTGATCTTCCTGCGGATCGAGTTCAGAATCGAGCGCGCCCTGAGCCTCGGCAAGGACCGTCGCAGTGACAGGCCGGCCAACCAGAACCTTGGAGGCTTTCACAAGAGTCGCCTTTTCGCCGACGGCGAAATAACCCAACCGCAAATCCGTCAGCACATCGCCCTCGCGGGTGCCGGATGCCGCCAGACCGACAATGGCGTAGTCGCCCTTGCGGCGCGCATACTCATGAAAGAAATGGACTGTGTTGGGTTTCGCGACCGGGATTTCAATCGCGATCAACAACTCTTCCGGCGTCAGAACGGTTTCATAGATGCCAGTAAAGAAGTCCGCGGCTTTAACGCGGCGCTCGCCATCCGCGCTGCGCGCAAGAATCTCCGCGTCTAGCGCGATCACGCATGCCGGAAGCTCCGATGCCGGATCAGCATGCGCAAGACTTCCGCCGAACGTTCCCTTGTTACGAATTGCGGGATGAGCGACATGCGCAATCGCTTCAGTCAGGAGCGGCGCGTGTTTGGCAATGTCAGCCGATCGCAGCACATCCACATGACGTGTCAGCGCGCCGATTCTCAGGACGCCGTCCGTTACGCCAACTCCGCGCAATTCTGTCAGCGCGCCGATATCCACCAGCAAATCGGGAGCTGAAAGCCTCAAATTCAAGGCCGGCATCAGACTCTGTCCTCCAGACAGAACCTTTGTCTGGTCGCCGTGCCGGGCGAGCAACTGCAATGCGTCAACGACGCTCGAAGCACGCGCATAGCTGAAAGCCGAAGCTTTCATTCCGGCAACCTCCCCTCGCCTCATTTCGTAATGATGGGCTTCCCGAATGATTAGACGGCGCTACACCGAAAGGTCAAGCGTTGTTTATCGAACGATTATTACGTGACCCCGCGCCAGATGTCGCACCGGCTCAATAACCGCAGCTGTTTCGGTTGATCCAATCATCGCGAAACAGCACGAACAAGACAAAGTGACGGTTAAGGACTTCTACTTCGCCACGGAATTTCCGCGTTGCACAAATTCTACCGGCGGCGTGTCGGCCGTTTTGTCTGATGCCGCGAAGACTTTTGCAGGTTCGCGCGTTCTTGAAACAGCAGGTGCGACTTTTCAGCTTCCCTCTTGAGAATATCCGCGAACAAAGCGGCTGCAGGCGACATGGCCTTGCGTGCGGGCTCGATCAAAACGAATTCTGAATAGAACGGCGGATCTTCAAGCGGCCGCACGTCGAACTGATCACCATCGAGGTCGGACACCATCATGACGAATGGAAGAATGGCGACCCAATCGCTCGCTGCCACAAATTGAAGCGTTCCCATCATGGCATCCAATTCCAGCCGTTGCGCGACGTTTACGCGGTTGACGCTGAAGTATGTCTCGATATTACGCCGGCGCGTATTCTGAAGGCCTGGCAGCACGACTTTCAGCGGCCCCAGTTCGGACAGCTTTACGGGCTCGAGGTTTCTCGTTTTCCCCCGTTTGGCACTGACCAGCATCTCCCGATCTCGCGCCAGAAGCCGGTGCGCAATACCGGTTGTTCCCTCGAACGCAGGTACAATGGCAAAGTCCAGTTCACCCTTCAGGATCATCTCGGTCAGCACACCCGAATAGGCTTCGGTGACGCTGATCTCCGAACCCGGCGCGGCCGCAAGAAACTTGTCCAGTGCGGGTGCAAGTACCGATCTGGTGAATGTCGGCATCAAGCCGACACGGATCGCTCCGCGAATGTGGTGAACCGCGACACTCTGCTGCGCCGCTTCGAGCTTCTTCAGAATCTCGACACACTCACGGTAATAGAGCTTTCCCGCCAGCGTCGACTCGACGTCGCGACCCTCGCGGATCAGCAACGCAGTGCCAAGTTCCGTCTCAAGCTGCTTGAGGTGCTGCGAAATCCCGGACTGTGTCGCCCCCTCGCGCTTCGCCGCCGCCGTAAACGAACCCTCTTCATAGACCGCAACGAAGGACCTGATTTGTCGAAGCGAAATCATCTATCAAATTTCCTAATGCTAAATAGTACGAATAATCATTTTTCTAATAGATCACAATCGCTACCCTGTAATCAGCCAATTGCAGAGAGGGAAGCGCACCATGAACATCGGCTTTTTCACGATGCCGATCCATCCGCTGGACAAAGACTGGCGGCAATCGCTCGCGGAGGATCGTGAGGCATTCCTGCTCGCCGACGAACTCGGATTCACGGAGGCCTATGTCGGCGAGCACGTGACCGACAAGGCGGAGAACATCACATCGTGCGTCACGTTTCTGGCGTGGATCGCGGCCGCAACCAAACAGATCAGGCTTGGCACCGGCACCGTCAACATGCCCAATACCCATCCGGCGACCGTCGCGGCGACTATCGCCATGCTGGATCACATGATGGACGGCCGTTTGATTTTCGGGATCAGCCCCGGCGGCCTGCTGTCGGACGCAGAGCTTTTCGGCAACCTCGACTTCAATCGCAACGAGATGTTTCTCGAAGCCATCAACCAGGTGCTTGCCATCTGGTCAGGTGAACCGCCGTACAATCTTCAGGGAAAATACTGGACGGTGTCGACGCAGCGGACGCAGATCAAGGAAATCGGCCAAGGCTACATTCCCCGCCCCCTGCAGCGTCCGCATCCACCTATCGTGGTCACCGCCGTCGCGCCATTCTCGAAGGGCGTCACCGAGGCAGCCGTCCGCGGCTGGGACCCGATCTCGGCAAACTTCCTGATGCCAGCCTGGGTGAAAAGCCATTGGCCGAAATATGTTGAAGGCTGCGAGCGCGGCGGCCGCCCTGCCGATCCCGCCAACTGGCGCGTTGCAAAGAGCGTATTCGTCGCTGACGATGCAGTGACCGCCAAGGCCTATGCGACCGATCCGAATGGCCCTTACGTGAACTACTATCGATCGTTGTTCACCAAGCTGAAGAAGAACGGCCGCATCGAATTGTTCAAAACTCACCGTGATCAGCCCGACGACGAGGTTACGCTCGAAATGATCTGCGACAAGCTGATCATTTATGGCACGCCTGACAGCGTCGCCGATCAGATCCTTGCATTTCAGGACGAAGTTGGCACATTCGGGACGCTGCTCTACGCCGGCAAGGATTGGAAAGATCGCGAGCTTGGGCGTAAATCCATGATCCTGGCAGCGGAGAAGGTCATGCCGCTGGTGAACGCCGGTTCGCCAAAGCAAGCCAAGGCCGCAGAATAACAAAGCAAGGCATTCCATTGGCTCTTACCGATCGCGTCCCCTATCAAGCCCTGATCGACCGCCCCAAGCTGATGCTTCCCGGCGGAAAGAAGCTCGCGGTCTGGGTCATTCTCAATGTCGAGGAATGGCGCATCGAGAACCCGATGCCGCGCACGGTGCTCAGTCCACCTATGGGGCAACCGTTGCTTCCGGATGTTCCGAACTGGGCATGGCATGAATACGGCATGCGGGCGGGCTTCTGGCGTCAGTTCAAGGCGCTGACCGACAGGAATATTCCGACGACACTAGCCATCAACGGCAATGTCTGCACGTCCTATCCGCGCGTCGCCTCCGCGGCGCGCGAAGCCGGCTTCGAGTTCATGGGGCATGGGTTCCTGCAAGGCCCGATGCACAAAGTCGACAATCAGGGCGACGCCATCAAACGTGCCGTCGATACGATCGCAGAATTCACCGGCAAGGCTCCCCGCTCATGGGAAAGTCCCGGCCTGACCGAAACCGGCGAGACACTCGATCTGCTTCGCCAGAACGGAATCGAATATGTTGCGGATTGGGTCATCGACGATCTTCCGCAGGACATCGAAACGCCTCACGGAACGATCACGACAATTCCCTATACGGTCGAAACCAACGACATCGTCGTCCACGCGCTGCAGCACATGACCTCGGATCAGTTCCTGCGCCGCGGCATCGACCAGTTTGACCGGCTGTATCTCGAGGGTGAGGAGAACGCCCGCATCATGGCGATTTCGATCCACCCTTACATCACCGGTGTCCCGCACCGGATCAAATACCTCGAGCAACTGCTCGACTATGTGATCGGCCATGAGGGCGTTGCGCTGATGACCGCAAGCGAGATCGGCGACTGGTATCGCGGCCAGATGGCCAACATCTAAATCTGACGGAGCACTGTACATGATCCGGGCCGCCATCATCGGGCTGGGCTGGTGGGGACAAACCACCGCCAGCAGTCTCGCCAACAGCGATATTATCAAGCCGGTCCTTGGCATCGATCCGCTGGAAGCCATGCGTGCGAAGGGAGCGGCACTCGGCCTCGAAACATCCGCGCGTTTCGAAGATGCTCTGACGCGTTCCGATATCGGCGCGGTCATTCTCTGCACGCCGCAAGATCACCATGCCGGCCAGATCGAAGCCGCCGCCAAGGCAGGCCTTCATGTCTTTTGCGAGAAGCCGCTGTGCACAACGGCAAGCGATGCCGAGCGCGCGATCGCGGCGGTCAAGGCCGCAAAGGTTCAGCTCGGCATCGGTCACGAACGCCGTTTTGAACCTGCCGTGATCGAAATGCGTCGCCGGGTGGCGGACGGCGAATTCGGCAACCCGCTCGTGCTGGAAGGTAATTTCAGCCAGGACAAGTTTCTCAAACTGCCTCCCGACAACTGGCGCCTGTCGAACACCATCAATCCCGTTGGTCCGCTGTCCGCCACTGGCATTCATCTCGTGGATCTGTCGATTGCATTGCTCGGCAGGCCAACCCATGTGTGGGCGCGCCTCGCCACGCTCGGCAGCGACTTTGCGAACGGTGACACACTTTCGATCAGCATCGGGTTCGAAAACGGCACATCGGCGACACTGAACGCAGTTCTCGCCACGCCGTTTATGGGCCGTCTGGCGTTGCTCGGATCGAAAGGCTGGATGGAAATCCGGGATCGAACTCATCCGGAAAACCCAACCGGCTGGGATGTCACGCGCGTTCTGCGCGACCAGCAGCCTGAGGCTGCGTACTATCAACCGCATCCGGCGGTGCGCGACAATCTGGAAGCCTTTGGCCGCGCGGCACTCGGCGGGCCCGCCTACCCAGTCACCCATGACGAAATGCTCTCAAACGTCCGCACGTTCGAGGCCATTCAACGCTCAGCGAAGAGCGGCGGCATTGAGCCGGTTTGACTTCACAACAGGTTTTTTGACGTCGGGTCGCGAGGTTCGTGCAAAGCCAGCGAGATAGCCGTCGATCGCATTCGCGATCATCTCTTCCTTTTCCTGGAGAGGAACCATCTCGTAGATGTATCGGCGCACGCCGTAATAGAAGATACCGCCGTGGAAGACCCACGCCATCTCGATTTCGGTGGCAGTCGGCTTGGCCTGCGTCGGCAAGCCCGCTTCAAACCTGCATTCCTTGATAATGCGCGTCAGAATCTTGTCGCGGACGACACCGACATACCAGCGGTTGATATCGAGGCCTTTAAGGCCCGCGAACAGATAAATTCTCAGCCATTTTCGTGAGAAGATAACGTCGGTATACGTTTCATAGAATTGTATGAGGCGTTCCCTGATCGGGCGCGACCGGTCGGTGAGAAGCTTCTCCCAACCCGTATCAAGCGGTTCGAGGTAGACCTTGCGGTAGACCTCCTTGACCAATTCTTCCTTGCTCGGGAAGTAGCGGTACAACAGCGGCTGGGTGACGCCTAATCGTCGCGCCAGTTCACGCGTGCCCCCATCGAATCCCTCTTCCGAAAAGAACTCCGTTGCCTTGCGGACAAACTCCTGGCGCCGCTCTTCGGGAGACAGGCGCTTCTGTTTCACACGCGTAACGGATAGAGACGACTTTTTTGCCATAAAGACCTGCGGGATCATGCCCCGGGAACGAAACGACCAAAGTTGCCCCGCGCAAAAAGCAGCGGCGCGGCTTGGTTGTACGCATAAGCCTCCACCGCACCAAGGAAAATTACGTGGTCCCCCCCGTAATATCGGTCCGCTGTGCGACATTGAAACGTGGCAACGGCATCTGCCAGAACGGGCGCACCACCTAAACCCGGCTCCCACTTAACCCCTGCGAACTTGTCGTCGGAAGGCGTCGCAAACTGAGTTGCCAGGGATTGCTGGGAGGCGCCGAGTACATTGACAGAAAAGTGACTCGCGTCCTGAAAGATACTCATGCTCGGCGAATAGACCACCAGACTCCAGAGCACTAAAGGCGGATTGAGCGAAACCGAAGCAAACGAATTGCATGTCAGCCCCGCTTGCCGGCCATTCGGCGTCGCCGCCGTGATCACGGTGACACCGGTCGCAAAGGAGCCGAGGGCGGTGCGGAAGTCGCGCGGATCGATCGGAGAACTATCACTCGACAACTCGGTCCCGAATTCCGTCGGATCGTGTGAAACAGCGGCCATGTTCCACCCCTTAAAGGGTCAGATTTTCGGACGGCAGATTGAGCGCGACGCGGCCATAATTCGTGCCGGCGGCATCGAAACTGAACGCGATATGCGCATTGATTGCATGCGCATCGCGAAACTGCCGCTGCAGAGTCCCCGTCGTATAAAGGCCGCGGGCCCCGCTTGCCGAAAACAGCAATGAAACGGCCTCGGTGCACAAGTTCACCGCATAAGCGCCGTCCCGGCGATATTTCGTCTTCTCGGCAATCAGCGGAACATCTCCACGCCGGGCATCAGCCATCGCATCGATACAGGTCCGCCGCATGATGAGGCGGGCGGCATCGATCTTGGCCGACGCTTCCGCGACCTTGATTTGTGTCGTTTGCAAATCGCCCAGTTTGGCGCGGTTGTATGTTGACGCCCGATGCCGCGCGACCTCAACGTAGTCATCAAGACAGGCCTGCGCGTTGCCGAGCGCAGCGCCCGACAAAACGAATGGAAACAGCGAGAACACCGGAAGTGCAAAGAGCGGGCTGGGATTGACTGCGCTTCCCGGCGTCGGGCCACCCGCGACATCCCTGACGGCAAGCGTCATGTGCTCGGGAACAAACACATCCTTGACCTCGACGTCGTTGGACCCCGTGCCCTTCAGGCCGGTTGAATTCCAGGTATCGATGATCTTGTAGTCGTCGTGCTTCAACAGGAAGACGCGATACTCCACGCCGTCGGCGTCATCTTCTGATGAGACAATGCCGGCGAGCATATTCCAGGTGCTTGAATCCACGCCCGACGAAAACGGCCAACGCCCGGACAATTTGTAGCCGCCTTTTACACGGGTCGCGCGCCCCGCCGGAAATACGAACGATGACGCAATCAGAGTGTCAGCGCTCTCGTTCCAGATCAAATCCTGAGCCCGCTTGTCAAACATCCCGAGCATCCAGTGATGGCTCGCGAGATTTGCCAGATTCCATGCGACAGATGCATCGGCAAGACCAATGGCGTCGGCAAAATCGACCAGCGCAACATAGTCCAGTTCAGAGCCGCCCACGCGCTTTGGCTGCAAAATCCTGAACAAGCCCGCCACATGGAGATCATTTTCCGTCTCCGGCGGAAGGCGGCGCATTTCCTCGGTTATCGCCGCACGTTCGCGCAGCTTTGGCACGAGCGCGTGGGCCCGCTGCAGCATCTCCGCATACAGATCGTCCTGACCGCTCGCATGCTGATCCAGTTCGTGCACGTTGCCTAACATCACAGCCTCTCTAACAATTACCGCGACGCAGCTTTTCCCGGCGCATTTGGCTTGATATGCGGCCGATCGAGATAGAGGGACGCCTTCAGGCCTTCATCGTCCTGGGTTGCAAACTCAGAGAGCAGTTTCATTTCCGGAATTCGCGAACGATCCAGTGTGTTCACATCCGGCCAGTCGATCTCAACCAGATTGCCGGCGGGATCGCGCAGATACATCTGCACGCAGCCGTCCGGCAGTTCATTCACAGAGTTGCGAAAAGCCTTGGAATCAAGCGCACCGATCGCCTTCGCCTTCTCGTAGGCGGCATGAAAGTCGTCCACATCGAGCGCGAAGTGCTGATAAACCGGAACACTGTCGTCCAGTTCGAAGATATGAAGCTGAAGGTTGCCGCACCGCAAGTATTTGGTCTTGAAGCCGAAATTGTAAGTGGGGATCAATTCCATGCCAAGGACGGCTTGATAGAAGCGAGCGGACTCTTCGAGGTCTCTCGCACCGATGGAAAGATGATTGAAACCGAGAACTTTCATGACTGGCACTCCCCAGAATTTGGTCACGCTTCTTGATTTATCACCCGATAAATAAAACAGCGGACATGTGAATGCAAGCAAATTGACTCCGGATGCGCCGCACAAAATGCGCCGCACAGCACCGCAGCGACACCAAGCCTGTAGGAATAACTGTGTAGGTTGTTGGTGAAAACCTAGTCGGGTTGTCCCAATGCTCTCAGGACATCGGCCCGCGACGAGGGGCGTCGGTGAATACCGCTCAATGCGGACCGCAAATCCCCAACACGCTCCGCATTGCTTTCCGCGCGCGTGCCATCCGCATTGATAAAACTGTTCTCAAACCCGATCCGGCAATGTCCGCCCATAGCCGCGGAAGCAACAAGCGACGCGGTTTCTGATTCTCCAAAAGCACACACCCACCAGTCAAACCGCGCCACCCCTCCACTCTCGCGAACCTTCGCAACAAACGGAGCCAGCTCTGCAGGGTCACTCTCCTGATCCGCCGCATAGCGCCCGAGCGGAAAAATGACCGAATGGCGATGGCCTGGAATAATTCCACGCCCGATCAAATCGAGAAGATGATCGAACTCGTTTGCCGCATAAACGATGTGCTGAACTGCGATACGTTGCTCATGGGCCCAGTGATACAGCGCCGCGGCAGCAGCTTCGGATTCAGCATCCGGAATCAGTTCTTTCGTGGCAATACTGACCGCCTCGGGCCTAGCCGCGCGAACTACCGCAATCTGTTCGTGCGGCTTGAACATGCCAACGGCCTCGGTCGTGATCTGAATCACGAATTCCGAACCTGTCGCCCGCCGCACAGCATCGGTTGCGGCCAGATAGCGCGCTGCATCGAGTGTATGCCGTCCGTTGTCATCGCGGACATGCATATGAATGGCCTGCGCGCCGGCGGCCTGGCAGGCATGAGCTTCCTTTGCGATTGCATCGGCCGTCAGAGGCAGATTGGGATGATCGGCGTAGCCCTTGCGCGCGCCATTCGGCGCAACCATGATTGCGAGATCGGCCATATCAGCCCAACCCTTTCGATAAGATATTTTCAGAACATAGATTGAGAGCGATTGACCTACGACGCCAATTTTTTGCGATTAATTCCATGCATCGTTTCAAGAACGGCACATACCGCGGCGGTATCCTGCTCTCTGCGGCCAAGGGCAGCACCGGCATGATAGATTTGCGACGCTGCGGCATAGACCGGAAGCGCACAATCGAAGCTGTCAGCAAAGGAATCGATGATCGCAATATCCTTGAGCTGCATGCGGATGGTAGCCGTCGGCACGTCATAGTTCTCATCGCGCATCAACGGACCGCGCATCTGAAACATGCGGGACGTTCCGGCACTGTCAGCAAGCGTATCGTAAACCAGCGACGGCTCGATCCCCGCCTTGATGCCGAGAACCATTGCTTCCGCCGCCGCGACATTGTGGATCGTCACGAGATGGTTGGCGATGTACTTCATGACGCTGCCGCGGCCGAATGAGCCGAGGTAGTGCTGAACGCGCGACATGCCGGCAAATACCTCGGAGCAGCGATCGAACGCCTCTTTGTCGCCACTCCCCAGAATAACGAGATCCTTGTTCACGGCTTGCGCGCCAGTGCCGCTGATCGGGCAATCGAGCAAGATCTTACCATGCCTCTCCATTTCATCGTGAGTCGCCCGCTTGATATCCAGCGGAAGCGTCGAACATTCGATGACGATCTGCCCTATTCCCGCTGCCTTGGCGACGCCTGTATCTCCACCAATGACGTCGGTCAGCGCCTCGGCCTTGGGTAGCGACATTATAATGATGGGCGCAGTTTCCGCGACGGCGCGTGGCGATGCCAGCGCACGGCCGCCAATCTCTTCAAGCCGCGCGATGGCCTGCGGAACAGGATCGTAACCAACGACATCGAAGCCGGCCTGACACAGATTGCGCGCCATGGCCGTCCCCATGATGCCAACACCGACAATACCAACGCTCTTGTTCATTCCACGCGCCTTGCTCTGGAGAAAACGACCGTGAATTCTCTATTGAGCATAACCTGCGTGGCCGTCAATGCCGGCACTTGTCCACTGTCAATGAATTGAAACGGGCGGCCCGCACGGCGATGCACCGCTCGCGTCAAAGCGACGATCCTTTTCGGCGAAAGCCGTTCCGCATGGTGGCTGTTAGGTCAACGCTTGGCGGGTGAGCTAAATCACAAACATCGGGGTAGCGAAACGGCCATCAGACTTCGACCCCACGCAGCCTCGATCGAATCGTGGTGATGACCGACAAGAATCTTGTCGAGCAAAGTTCTCCGATGTGTTGCTGAATAGGAAGCGCACCTACCATACCAAGGTCAACCGGGAGATCAGGACGATGTCACTCGAGACCGGCTGATCATCCAGCCTTCCCCGGTCCGGATGATCACTTCTGCCATTTCGACGCCAGACTCAGCCATATCGTCGGCAGCGAATGCGCTGCCGTTGTATCTGGTGGATAAATGCCACCAATCTAAGCGAAACGATCTTCCGCGCCCCTTAGCAAAGTCTCAGAAATTTTCTCGGCGATCATGATCGTCGGAATATTCGTATTTGCTGTCGGCAAGCGTGGCATGACAGACGCGTCCGCCACATAGAGGTTCTCTGTCGCGATCACCTGCCCTGCGGAGTCCACCACTGCCATCGGATCGGATGGGTCGCCCATCCGGCATGTCCCGCTCGGATGCCAGACGCCAAAAACGCTTCGTCGGACAAAATCCTCAAGGGCGGCATCATCAGACAAGATGTCAGCGAATGCCTTGCCGTTCAGCAGGATCGCTTTGACCATCGCATGGCGTATCGCGGCCGGAACATCCAGCATCATTCCAAGAATGGCGGCCAACATCTTATTTGAGCGGTTAAAGCGGCTCAGCCGCTTGATACGCGGCGAGAATGATGCCGGAAAGAAATCTTCGGAAGCAGCATTAAGCGTCGGCACTACAACAAGGCGCGCAAGGAGCCGCACTGCATCCATCATCCGGTCAAGATCTCGCTTGTCAGCGAGCAGATTGAGATCGACATCGGGATATATCGTCGGATCAGCCGACCGGAGCGCAACGCGGCCCGCCGAATGCGGCTGATTGCACCAGAGAAAGTAAAGGCCGAGGCGCTTACCGAGCCCATGCCATCCGCCTCGCGCTGATGCGGTGACATACATATCCGATGCCTCGGCTCCCGCAACTTGCGATGAATAACGCAGCGCCACAAAGCTCGCACGGCGAACCGACATCGGCAGACGGAGATGAGGCGGCAGGAACTGGCAAAACGTTAGCGCCGGGTGATCGCGAAGATTTTCTCCGACACCCGGTAAAGCGACCTGCACATCAATCCCAAGATCACGCAGCGCCGTTGGAGACCCGATGCCGGCCCGCAACAAAATCGCGGGCGACTGCAGTGCGCCCGCTGTGATGATGACTCGTCCCGCCTCGACCACAACCTGCTGATTTGATCTAGTGATCTCGACTTGCGTAGCGCATGCGCCATTCATCACAAGCCGGTTGACCTGGCTGTCTGTCCATATCGTCAGATTGCCACGCTGACGCACCGAGTTATCGAGATAGGCCGCCGCTGATGAGACTCGCCGGTCGTTACGATTGGAGAAAGCAGGCGGATAAATGCCATCTTCGAAATCTGCATTCTGGTCTAGCCGATGCGGCAATCCGGTCGCGGCAAAGGCCTCGCCCACAGCGCGTCCGAATGCCGGCCAGTCTTCACGACGAATCCGGCGGATGGGAATTGGACCCTCAGCGCCGTGCGCCAGACCGCCGTAATCGAGGTCGGTTTCCAGCTTGCGGAAATAGGGCAGCACGTCGTCCCAGCCCCAACCTTTCGCGCCGAGATCGCGCCACCGATCATAATCGCGCGGAAGGCCGCGATTGGCGGCCTGCACGTTGATCGATGAGCCGCCGCCCATGACGCGGCCTTGTTCATAGGGCTTCACGATGGCAGGATTATTCCCCAGTCGTCCGGCCGCAGCCGAAAGGCCGGGCCAGACATAGCGATCGCCGAAAAACAGCGGCATCGGATAGCTGTCGAGAATTTCCTCCGGCGTGTTGTCCGGAGGCGTGTCCTGCCCGGCTTCGACAAGGAGAACGCGGCGGCGCCCGTTTGCGGACAAGCGGTTTGCGACAACACAGCCGGCTGAGCCGCCGCCGATAATGACGTCATCAAAACGAGCAGTGGTCATCGTCCAGGCCAATTTCCGTCAGGGCATCCGACAACATGCTGCTCTGACGATTCAGCCATCTGCCTCCCCTTCTTGATTGTTGCGCGTCGCAAGTTGGAGTGACGCGAGTTTGTTGCGCGCAGGCTAAGCAAGGCACAGCACCAAAAACAAATAATTGCTTTTGATTTTTTCCATCATTCGTCCTGATAGTGACGGCCGGCGCAAACGCTTATCGCGCGCTTCCCTGTATCGCGGAAAAGGAAGGCAAATGATCGAAGCAGGGAGTGAAAGTCAGGACAGCTCCGCCATCACCCGCTGAAACTGATTGGGAGACGCGCCGGTATGCTGCTGAAAGAAACGCGTGAAATTGCCTTGCGCGGGAAAGCCCAGATCGCCGGAGATCGTGCCGATATTGGATTTCTTTTTTCGCAGCTTGCAGACAGCCGCTTCCACCCTCAGGGCATTGGCATAGAGCCGCGGACTGATACCCGTGCAATTCCGGAACAGATAGTTGAAGTGAGGACGGGACAACCCTGCCTCCGCCGCGATGGTGTCGAGATTTATGCGATCCCCCATTCCTTCATGCATGTGATGAAGGGCCTTTAAGATCCGGAAATCCCGCGCTGAACGCCAATCGCCGCCTTTCCGCGATTGACCGCGCCAATCCGAGAAACCATGAACGGCCTCCAGGGTGAGGTCCAAAATCAGTTCCTCCAGCTGCCGCGCATCGGCGTAGAGTTCCGTCTCCAGCATGCGAACAAGCTTTGCCCGCAGGCGCATCATCTCATAGGTCACGGGAAATGCGGACTGGGCAAAGAATCCGGGCCTTGTGCAGTTTAGAAATGAGCCATCGGCCTCGGCGAGCCAGTCAGGCTCGATATACAGCGCAAGAAAAACGGTTCGCTCTGAACCTGCACAGTGCAGATATGCGTGCTCCTGCCAGGTATTGACCGCAATGGCGGTATCGTAACGCAGCGGAAAGGCTTGGTCCTCGACGATAAAATGCTGATCGGGGCCGCTCGCCTTGAAGATCAGATGGCAATGGGGGTGCGCATGGGCAACCAAGGAGGTGTCCATATCGAGAAGAGCGACACGCCCGAAAGCTCCGCTCAAAACGCTCAATGCCTTTGTCACCGGCGCACCCACGGAAGGCCAACACCCGCGGCCTTAGAACAATTCCGATTTAGCACGTATGACGGATTAGCAAAATAAGGAACGCGACCGGCAAAAAATCATCCGAAATGATAAAAAGCCCGCCGCAGCGCAAAGCGGGCTGTCTCCGCAAGTCCTAACCTCCTCCCAGGTCAATGAAATCCCGCAAGACGGGAACCGGAGGAAAACATGAAAATGGATGTCGTTTTTCAGGACAAAAGCCGCGACCTTCGCGAGTCACAGCGCCAGAAGGTCTTTCGCCAGAAATTCGTGGAAGAAACGCCGCCCTGGTATCATGGTGCAATCCACCTCGGCTTCACGCTGCTGATCACCGGCGGCGCTCTTTATTTCTGCTGGCAGCATATCCACAACGCGACCTGGGAATGGTGGCTGGTCATTCCGATCGCGCTGTTCGGAAACTGGATCGAGTGGGCCGCGCACCGCTATATCCTTCATCGCCCGGTCAAGGGTCTGGAGATGATCTACAAGCGCCATTGCACCGTGCATCACCAGTTCTTCACGCATCACGATCTCGGCTATGAAGGGCACAAGGAATGGCGTGCGTTGCTTTTTCCGCCGTTCGCTCCGCTCGGATTCGTGATCGCGTCACTTCCTGCAGCGCTCATTTTCGGCCTGCTGTTCAACGCCAACGCCGGTTACATCGTCGTATTCACGATGTCCGCCTACTACCTTCTGTATGAAGGCCTGCACACCCTCTCGCATCTCGATGACGAGGATTATCCATTTCTTCGATATATCCCCCTCATCAACACGGTCCGGCGGATGCATTACATCCATCACGTGCTCGGCTTCATGCAGACCCGCAATTTCAACCTGACGTTCCCGATTTGCGACGCCTTGTTCGGAACCAGCGACCTTGATCGCGGCCTCATCGGCACGTTGTTCAACGGCGACTCCAACAAGTACATGCGCAAGGATTTGCTTCCGAAGGACCCTGAAGTTGCAGTGCCTCAACTCGATACGCTGAAAGAGGAAGCTGCGGTTCGCTGAAATAAAAGTTATCAGTATGAATGATGTTATTTATCAGAAATGACTATTTGTACTGATAACTCAATGGACAATAGCCTGCGGGCGAAAAACAATCACTTCGGGGGGAGACATGAAAATCACACACGCCGCGTTCTGCGGCAGCCTTCTTGCAGCCGTTGCTAGCAGCATATTACCGGCAAACGCAAAGATCGGAAGCTGCACGGATCCGATCGTTCTCGGCACGACGATTTCCGAAACCGGCCCATTCTCGACGCTGACCGATCGTTGGCGTCAGATGACCGAAAACTTCTTCGACGAGATCAACAAGGATGGCGGCATCCTCGTGAAATCCTGCAACAAGAAGTTGCCGGTCAAGGTTGTGATCTATGACGACCAGAGCAATCCAACCACCGCCGTATCGCTTTATGAGAAGATGGCGACAGTCGATCAGGTCGACTTTTTCCTCGGCCCGGACTGGACATCGCTCGGATTGCCGGTTCCGACCGTCGCCGAACGCAACCAGATTCCTCTGGTGGCGGCGAACGTCGCAACCAAGTCGGCTTATGAGCGCGGCCTGAAATACATGTGGGGCACGCCTTATCCCATCGTCCCGCTCTGGTCAGAGCGTTACTTCGACATGATCTCTCACGTTCAGCCGAAGCCGAAGACGATTTTCTTCGTCACCCACGATAATCCGGTGATGAAGGCCATCACGGACACCTGGACCAAGAAGGCGGAAGCCAACGGCCTGAAGATTGTCGGCCGCGAGCTGTTTCCGGCCGATACCAAGGACTTCAGCGCGATCGTGCTGAAGGTCCGCGCGGCCAAGCCTGACATCGTCTACATTGCGTCGTTCGATAACGTATCCGGTCCGCTCGTTCAGCAGATGCGACAGCAACGCATCAAGGCGATGGACGTGCATCACACCATGCTGACCGGCGCCCTCGCCCGCCAAACCGGCAAGGACGTCGAAGGCATGACCGGCGAACTCGCATGGTATCCCGGCATCGGCGGCGACTATAGCGATCTCGTCAAGCGCGTCCTCGAACGGTCGAAAGTCGACATGTTCGAGACGATCTTCACCATGGGCCGTATCTCGTCTTACCTCGTTATGGTGCAGGCCATCGAGCGCGCCGGTGCGGTTGACCGCGAAAAGGTTCGTGCCGCTCTGACCAAGGGAACGTTCAAGGCTCCGACCGGCGATGTCATCTTCGATGAAACCGGCTTCCCGACCACGAACGGCGCCTTCACGATCCAGATGCAGGAAGGCAAGGTGAAGGTCGTGTGGCCGGAGAAGTCCGCCACCGGCAAGCTCATCTGGCCTTCGCCAAGCTGGCAATAAGACCCCATCATGTCGTTCGACATTCTGGCACAAGTCGCTATTGGAGGCCTCCTCATCGGAGGCCTCTATGCCCTGTTCGCGTTCGGTCTTTCGCTGATCTACGGCGTCGCCCGCATTCTCAACTTTGCCCACGGGACGCTGCTTGCAACGGCGGGTATTGCTGCGAGCGTGCTTTACGCCACGCTGAACTGGCATCCGCTGATTATTCTCGCGATCCTGGTTCCGGCTTTCTTTCTGTTCGGATGCGTTTTCTTCCTTTTCCTGATCAACCCGCTGCGCAAGCGCAATCACTTCCAGACCACCGTCGGCACGGTTCTGACCACCGTCGGTGCGCTGATTATCCTGAGTGACGTCGCCGCGTGGCTGGCGGGACCGCGCCCGCGCAACATTCCGATCCGTTCGGACGTTTTCGAGATCGGCGATATCCTGATCCCCACCTCGCAGGCCTATATGCTCGCCGGGATCATCCTCTTCACGATCGCGCTTCACTTTTTCCTGCAGCGCTCCTGGTTCGGCCGCTCGGTGCGAGCCGTGACGCAGGATCACACGGGTGCCGAAATCTGCGGCGTGCGCAGCGCCAAGGTGCACGCCATGACGTTCGGCCTTGGTTCGTCACTCGCGGCGATCGCTGGCGTGCTGTACGCGATGACATTCCCGATCGACCCTTATGCGGGCTTTCACCTGACGGTGAAGGCATTCACCATCATCGTGCTCGGCGGAATCGGAAATCTGATCGGCGCGCTGATCGCCGGTCTTGTGCTCGGCCTTGCCGAAGCCTTCACCGCGTTCTTTTGGGCCTCCGAATGGGCGCCCGCGATCAGCATTGTCCTCCTCCTCCTGATCCTGGTGCTGTTCCCGCGCGGACTGACATCCTGGAAACGAGCCTGATATGCGAAGCCGTCCCCTCGCTCTTTCGATCGGAATCGCGATCGTCGCGGCGTTTGCCGCCCTTCCCCTGCTCGGCGTCGCTTACGCGACGAGCCTTGGCCTGACTTTGCTCATCGCCTTCGTCCTCGCACAAAGCTGGGACTGGGTCGGCGGCGAAGCCGGTTATGTCAATCTGGGCCATTTCGTATTTTATGGCCTCGGCGCCTATGTGTTCTGCATCCTGCTGGTTCGCGGCGTGCCGATGCCGGCATGCCTTGCGATCGCCTGCCTGCTGACGGCTGCGATAGCTGCCGTGTTGGCCATTCCTCTATTCCGGCTAAGCGGCGACTATTTTGCATTCGCCACGCTTGCGCTATTGCCGCTGTTCGAACTTCTTGCTTTCAACCTTACGCCGATCACCGGCGGCGCGGATGGAATCGTGCTGCCTCCACATTACGTGTTGGGCTCCGCGTTTTATCTCGCCCTCGCCCTCGCTGTCGTAACATTCCTGCTCACGGGCATACTAACGTCGAGCCGCTTCGGCTATGCCCTGAAGAGCATCCGTAACGACGAACTCGCCTCCGAGATCGTCGGCATCCGGATATTTCCCGCCAAGCTCGCGGTTCTCGTGCTGAGTTCCGCCTTTGCCGCATTGGCTGGCGCTATTCAGGGCTGGCAGCTCAGCTACATCGACCCTCCGACAGTATTCGGTCTCAACGTCGCGCTGGTGCCAATCTCGATGGCCCTGCTCGGCGGATCCGGCAAGCGCTGGGGGCCTATCGTCGGCGTCGTGATCCTTTTCGCCCTGCAGCAGTGGCTTCTGGTCAACGTCACCGTCCTGCAGGCGACAGTCTACGGTCTCGTTATTCTGCTGATCGGACGTTTCATGCCCGGCGGATTGCTTCGTGCGCAGTTTGCCCAGAACATTCCGTTCGTTAAGCTGCTGTCACGGGATCATCATCGCGACAGCGTCCGGTCGAATGTCGTGCCGCTGCACGCAGGCCAGTTGCCGATCAAGTCGCCGGCCTCGCGCGGCGATGTGCTGCTCGAAACCCGCGACCTCACCATGCGTTTCGGCGGCAACGTCGCCGTCAACGGGGTCAACATTAAAATCCGCCGCGGCGAGATCGTCGGCCTGGTGGGCGCAAACGGTTCCGGGAAGACGACTCTCTTCAACTGCATCTCGAAGGTCTATGAGCCGACAGGCGCTATCCTGTTCGACGGTCAGCCGATTGAAAACCTTCGCCGCGACGAAGTGTCTCGCGTCGGCGTCGGGCGCACGTTCCAGAATCCACGTCCGTTCGGCGATCTCACCGTGGTTGAAAATATCGCGATCGCCCTGACCTACCGCGCCGACAGCCGGAATCTCGACGCAGCATTCGAGGAGAGCGCCCAGTTCGCCGCTTTCGTCGGGTTGCAAGACCGGCTGTCGAGCCGCGCCGATGCCCTCACGCTCCAGGAAAAGAAGAGCCTCGAGTTGGCGCGCGCGTTGGCCCTGAAGCCGAAGCTGCTGCTGGTGGACGAGGTCGCATCCGGACTGACACCTGCAGAAGTCAAGCAGTTCGTCGGCCATATCCGGGAAATCCGTAACACCTATGGCATCACGGTGATCTGGGTCGAACACATCTTTTCGGCGCTTTCGCAGGTCGTCGATCGTCTTATCGTGCTGGAGCAGGGTTCGGTTATCGCCGACGCTCCTCTGGCAGAAGCCGTGAAGGATCCGAAGGTCCTGAAATCCTACCTTGGCGCCGGCCCGGCGAACGTCGCATGATCCAGATGCTCGAAGTCTCAAATATTTCCGTATCACACGGCAGCCTGCAGGCACTGTGGGACGTCTCTTTCCATGTCGGCAAAGGTGAACGCGTCGGCATCCTGGGCGCGAACGGTGCCGGCAAGAGCACCACGCTCGGAGCCCTCATGGGTCTCTATCCACCCTCGTCCGGAGAGATACGGCTGCTCGGCCATCCGCTCGCGGGCAAGCCCCCGACCGAATGCGTCACGCACGGTCTGGCCCTTGTGCCCGAAGGCCGCCGGCTTTTTCCGGAAATGAGCGTTCGGGAAAATCTCGAGATGGGTGCTTACCTGCCGGCCGCGCGCCGCGCCCTCGCCGAGAATATCGAGAAGGTCTACAGCCTGTTTCCGATCCTAAAGCAAAAGGCGGGGCAGCACGCGGGCGAACTGAGCGGCGGTCAGCAGCAGATGGTTGCCATCGGCCGCGCGCTGATGACATCGCCGCGCATTCTGCTGCTCGATGAACCGTTCCTTGGCGTTGCGCCGCTTCTTGTCGATGAAGTCATGCACGCGCTCGGGCTCATCGCTGCCGATGGAATGACGGTCGTTCTTGTCGAACAGAACATCCACCGGGCGCTCGATTTCGTCGACCGCGCCTACGTGATTGAGAGCGGGCGAATTGTCCTCGAAGGGACACGCGAATCGCTATTGGGCGACACGAACTTCAGCAACAAATTCCTCGGAATTGACTGATACGGAAGTTACGTTGCTGCCTGCCGCTTCTCACGAACGCTTCAGCAGGAAGTAACCGCAAAGCACGATCGG
>ERZ778022.1310-NODE-1310-length-34970-cov-5.189088_pt1 | contig 34970 bp, 36 predicted proteins | sample MGYA00375752_ERZ778022 | MGnify/ENA primary metagenome ERZ778022 (study PRJEB29350, sample SAMN05389826) | bioreactor metagenome | isolation source: Thiocyanate bioreactor | place: South Africa: University of Cape Town | collected 2014-04-04 ...
CCCCCTCCCCCAGATAGGCCTTGCGGACGGCGGGGTCGCGGCGGATCTGCTCGACGCTGCCGGACGCGATGACCTTGCCGTAGACGAGCACGGGGATGCGGTCGGCGAGCGCGAAGACGGCGTTCATGTCGTGCTCGACCAGCAGGATCGGCGCCTCGGCGCGCAGGCCGTCGAGGAAGCCGGTCAGGCGCTTGGAGCCCTCCGGCCCCATGCCGGCCATCGGCTCGTCGAGCAGGAAGGCCTTCGAGCCGAGCGCCAGGGCGATGGCGATCTCGAGCTGGCGGCGCTCGCCATGCGACAGTTCGGCGGCCGGGATGCGGGCGCGCTCCGCCAGCCCGACGCGCTCCAGCGCGGCCATCGCCGGCCCGGTCAGGCGTGCGTCGCCCATCACCGGGCGGAAGAAGCGGAAGCTGGAGCCGGACACGGCCTGCACGGCCAGCATGACGTTGCGCAGCGCGGAGAACTCCGGCGCCAGCGACGAGACCTGGAAAGTACGGCCGAGCCCGCGCCGCGCCCGCTCGGCGACGCCGAGCTGGGTGATGTCCTCGCCGGCGAAGCGGATCGTGCCGGCATCCGGCCGCAGCGCGCCGGCGATCTGGTTGATCAGCGTCGATTTTCCTGCGCCGTTCGGGCCGATCAGGGCATGGATCTCGCCGGGCCTCAGGTCGAGGTCGACGGTGTCGGTCGCGCGCAGCGCGCCGAAGCTCTTGACGAGGCCGGAGACGGCCAGAACCGGCTCAGCCATGCCGCGCCCTCCCCGCCACGAGGCCGATCAGCCCGCCGCGCGCGAACAGCACGACGACGAGGAGCACGAGGCCGAGGAAGAGCTGCCAGCGCTCGGTGATGCCGCCGAGCACATATTCGAGCACGACGTAGACGATCGCGCCGACGACCGGCCCCGAAAGCCGCCCGACGCCGCCGAGGATGATGAGCACGATCAGCTCGCCCGACATCTGCCAGGACAGCATGGACGGGCTGACGAAGCGGTTGAGGTCGGCGAACAGCGCGCCGGCGAGCGCCGTGATCGCGCCGGAGATGACGAAGGCGGCTAGGCGCACGCGATAGGGCGCGATGCCGACTGCGGCGAGCCGCGTGTCGTTCTGCCGGCTCGCCTGCAGGGCGGCGCCGAAGCGCGAGCCGCGCAGCAGGGCGAAGAAGGCGAGGCCGGCGGCGAGCAGCACGTAGCAGATCAGGAAGAAGGGCAGCGGCTTGAGCGTATTGACGCCCGGGAACTGGTTGCGCAGCAGGATCGGCAGCCCGTCCTCGCCGCCATAGGCCGGCCAGGAGACCGCGAAATAGTAGACCATCTGGGCGAAGGCCAGCGTGATCATGATGAAGTAGACGCCGGTGGTGCGCAGGCTGATCGCGCCGATCGCCAGCGCCAGCAGGCCGCCGGCGGCGAGCGCGACGAGCCAGATGACGAGCATCTGCTTGGTGCCGGGGATGCCTAGGAGGATCGGCTCCATCGACATGGCGTGCGCGGCGAGGATGCCGGCGACATAGCCGCCGACGCCGAAGAAGGCGGCGTGGCCGAAGGAGACGAGGCCGCCCAGACCAAGCGCGATGTTGAGGCCGGTGGCGGCGAGCGCGAGGATGGCGATGCGGGTCGCCAGCGTCACGTAGAACGGCTCGCCCGCCTGGCTGGCGACGGCCGGCACGACGAGCAGCAGCGCCATGAGCGCGATGCCGATGATGGTCTCGCGGCCGCGCATGGCTCAGACCTCGCCCGCGAACAGGCCGCGCGGGCGGAACGCGAGGATCAGCGCCATCACGACGTAGATGAGCATGGAGGCGAGCGCGCCGCCGACAAGTCCCGCCTGCGACGGTGCCATGAACAGGCCGAAGAGCTGCGGCAGCAGGAAGCGGCCGAGCGTGTCGACCACGCCGACCAGCAGCGCCGCGAGCAGCGCGCCGCGGATCGAGCCGATGCCGCCGATGACGATGACGACGAAGGCGAGGATGAGCACCGGCTCGCCCATGCCGACCTGCACGGACTGGATCGCGCCGACCATGGCGCCGGCCAGCCCCGCGAGCGCGGCTCCCAGCGCGAAGACCAGCGTGTAGAGCGTGGCGACGTCGACGCCGAGCGCGGCGATCATCTCGCGGTCGCTTTCGCCGGCGCGGATGCGCATGCCGAGCCGGGTGCGCGAGATCAGCAGATAGAGGCCGACGGCGACGAGGATGCCAACGCCGATGATGGCGAGGCGATAGAGCGGGTATTGCGAGCCGCCGGGCAGCGAAACGGCGCCCGACAGCAGCGGCGGAATGTCGAGATAGAGCGGGAAGGAGCCGAACAGCCAGCGCGTGCCTTCCGAGAAGACGAGGATCAGCGCGAAGGTGGCGAGCACCTGGTCGAGATGGTCGCGGCCGTAGAGCCGGCGCACGACCAGGAGCTCGACGACGGCGCCAGCGGCGGCCGCCGCCGCGAGGCTGGCGACCAGCCCCAGCCAGAAGGAGCCGGTCCAGGCGGCAACCGCCGCGCAGGCGAAGGCGCCGACCATGTAGAGCGAGCCGTGTGCGAGGTTGATCAGGCCCATGACGCCGAAGATCAGCGTCAGCCCCGCCGCCATCAGGAACAGCATGACGCCGAGCTGAAGCCCGTTCAGAAGCTGTTCGATGACGAGGGCGAGTTGCAAAGGTCAGGCCTGCGAAATTGCTGGGTGCAGAGGCAAGAGGTCGTCGAAATCGAGCGCCCCCTCCACCGCCTCCCGCGGTCCCCCTCCCCCGCTTCGCAGAGGAGGAGCCAGGCCGCGGACGGCCGCGGACCGGATCTTCCCCCGTTCACGGGGGAAGGGGACCACGCGAAGCGTGGTGATGGGGGCGTCGCAACCCCTACATCTTGCACTGCTCGGCGTAGGCGTCGCCGTGGTCGGTGAAGGCGGTGGAGACGATCTTGTTGGTCAGCGCGCCGTCCTCGGCCTTCACCACCTCGCGGATGTAGATGTCCTGGATCGGGTGCTGGTTGGTGTTGAACTTGAACTTGCCGCGCACCGACTTGAAGTCGGCCGCCTTGAGCGCGGCGCGGAAGGCGTCCTTGTCCTTGACGCTCGCCTTGGCCAGCGCCGACAGGATCAGGTTGGCCGTGTCGTAGGACTGCGCCGCGTAGACCGACGGGATGCGCTTGAACTCGGCCTTGAACGCCTCGACGAAGGCCTTGTTCTCAGCATTGTCGAGGTCCGGCGACCAGGAGGCGGAGTTCTTGACGCCGAGCGCGGCATCGCCGATCGCCGGCAGCACGTCCTGGCTGAAGGAGAAGGCCGGGCCGGTCAGCGGGGTGTTTACGCCCGACTGCACGTACTGCTTGGTGAAGGCGATGCCCATGCCGCCGGGCAGGAAGAAGAAGACGGAATCGGCGCCGGAAGCGCGGATCTGCGCGATCTCGGCGGCGTAATCGGTCTGGCCGAGCTGGGTGTAGACCTCGCCCGCCAGCTCGCCCTTGTAGTAGCGCTTGAAGCCGGTCAGCGAATCCTTGCCTGCCGGATAGTTCGTGGCGAGGATGAAGGTCTTCTTGTAGTTGTCGTTGTCGTACTGGCCCATCGCCTCGTGGAAGTTGTAGGCGACGTTGAAGTAATTCTTGTTGCACTGGGCGCCGGCGAGCGGCGACGGCCCGGCGTTCGGCGACAGATAGATGATGTCCTGCGCGGTGACGGCCGGCACGACGGCCATGGCGAGGTTCGACCAGATGATGCCGGTCATCAGGTCGACATGGTCGGACTGGACCATCTTGTCGGCGAGCTGGACGGCGAGCTCGGGCTTCTGGGCGTCGTCCTCGACGATCACCTCGATGTCCTTGTTGCCGGACTGCTTGACGGCGAGCTGGAAGGCGTCGCGCACGTCGACGCCGAGGCCGGCGCCGCCACCGGAGGTGGTGGTGATCATGCCGATCTTGACCGGCTCGGCGAAGGCGAGGCCGCAGACCCCCATCGACAGGCCGAACACGGCGGCCGCAATCAGTTTGTTCATTTTGACTACTCCCATTCTTTTCTTTGACCTATCCGGAAGCTTCCCCTCCGGCATTCCCGCTCCTGCCCGGCCCGCGCAGCCGTCTCAAAGCTCGGTGCGAAGCTTCCACAGTTCCGGGAAAAGTTCCACCTCCAGCATGCGCCGAAGACAGGAAACACCCATCGTGGCGGTCCCGTGAAGCGCTGGCGGCGATTCCTCTTCGGCTCCGCGGCGAAGGAAGCCGTCGGGTGCGTCAGACCTTCGCCTCTTCCCGCAGCCGGAAGCGCTGGACCTTGCCGGTCTGGGTCTTGGGCAGGGCCGCGACGAACTTCACCGAGCGGGGATATTTGTAGGGCGCGATCGTCGCCTTCACGTGCTCCTGCAGACGCTTCACCGTCTCGGCGTCGGCCGCCACGCCCTGCATCAGCACGACATGCGCCTCGACGACCTGGCCGCGCGCCTCGTCGGGCGCGCCGATGACGGCGCATTCGAGCACGTCGGCATGGGCAAGCAGCGCCGCCTCCACCTCCGGCCCGGCGATGTTGTAGCCGGCCGAGACGATCATGTCGTCGGAGCGGGCGGCGAAGTGGAAGCGGCCCTCGGCGTCCTGCACGAAGCTGTCGCCGGTCAGGTTCCAGCCGTCGCGCACATATTCGGCCTGGCGCGCATCGGCGAGGTAGCGGCAGCCGGTGGGGCCGCGCACGGCCAGCCGTCCGACCTCGCCGCGCGGCACTTCGTTCATGTCCTCGTCGACGATCCGCGCCTCGTAGCCAGAGACCGGCCGGCCGGTGGTGGCCGGGTGCATGTCGTCGAAGCGGTTGGTGATGAAGATGTGCAGCATCTCGGTGGCGCCGATGCCGTCGAGGATCGGCTTGCCAGTCTTCTGCACCCACTCCTCGAAGACCGGGCCAGGCAGCGTCTCGCCGGCCGAGACGGCGACGCGCAGCGACGACAGGTCCGCGCCCTCGTCCATCGCCTTCATCATGGCGCGGTAGGCGGTCGGCGCGGTGAAGGAGATCGTCGCCCGGTACTTCTCGATGATCTCGATCATGTTGGGCGGGCTGGCGTTCTCCAGCAGCGTCGCGGCGGCGCCGAAGCGCAGCGGGAACACGGCGAGGCCGCCCAGGCCGAAGGTGAAGGCGAGCGGCGGCGAGCCGACGAACACGTCGTCGGGCGTCACGCCGAGGACCTCGTTCGCATAGCCGTCGGCGATGATCAGGATGTCGCGGTGGTAGTGCATGGTCGCCTTGGGCACGCCGGTGGTGCCCGAGGTGAAGCCGAGCAGGGCGACGTCGTCGCGGCCGGTCCTGACGGACTCGAAGCGAACCGGCTTGTCGAGGGCGGCGCGGTCGAGCTCGGCGTCGTGGTTGGCGGTGCCGTCGAAGCCGACGACCTTCTTGAGAAAGCGGCTGTCCTTGGCGCAGGCGACGATCTCGTCCATCAGCCGCGTGTCGCACAGCGCGAGCGAGATCTCGGCCTTGTCGACGATCTTGGCGAGCTCGACGGCGCGCAGCATCGGCATGGTGTTGACCACCACCGCACCGGCCTTGGTGGCGGCCAGCCAGCAGGCGACGACGGCCGGGTTGTTGGGCCCGCGGATCAGGATGCGGTTGCCGGGCTTCACTCCGTAGTTCTCGACCAGCGCACGCGCGAGCCGGTTGGTCCAGTCGGAAAGCTCCTTGTAGGTGCGGCGGCGGCCGTTGCCGATCAGCGCGGTGTGGTCGCCGAAGCCCTTCTCGACCATGCGGTCGGTGAGCTCGACGCCGATGTTCAGCCATTCGGGATAGTCGAACCCGTCCAGCAGGAAATCCGGCCACTGGGCGGGCGGCGGCAGGTTGTCGCGCGTGAAGGTGTCGGTGTGGCCAGTCGGTCCGAGGGTCATGAGGCGGCTCCCATTGTCTGCCGCGCGATGACCACCTTCTGGACGTCTGATGCGCCCTCGTAGATGCGCAGCGCGCGGATTTCCCTGTAAAGGCTTTCGACGATATGGCCCTTGCGGACGCCGTCGCCGCCGTGGAGCTGCACGGCGCGGTCGATCACGTCCTGGGCGCGGTCGGTGGCGAAGAGCTTGGCCATCGCCGCCTCGCGGGTGATGCGGGCGGCACCCGAATCCTTCGCCCACGCTGCGCGGTAGACGAGCAGCGCCGCTGCATCGACGTCGAGCGCCATGTCGGCGAGGTGGCCCTGCACCATCTGCAGGTCGAACAGCGGCGCGCCGAACAGCTCGCGGTCGCGCGTGCGCGCGATGCTCTCGTCCAGCGCCCGGCGGGCGAAGCCGAGGGCTGCGGAGCCGACTGTCGGGCGGAACGTGTCGAGCACCGACATGGCAACGCGAAAACCGCCGCCCGGCGCGCCGATCATGGCGGCGGCCGGTACGCGCACGCGATCGAAGGCGAGCCGCGCCAGCGGGTGCGGGGCGACCACCTCCAGCCGCTCGGCGACGCTCAGGCCCGGCGCGTCGGCCGGCACGAGGAAGCAGGAGATGCCCTTGGCGCCCGGCGCCTCGCCGGTGCGGGCGAAGACGCAGTAGAGGTCGGCGATGCCGCCGTTGGAAATCCAGGTCTTCTCGCCGGAGAGCACGTAGCCGTCGCCGTCCCGGCGGGCTTCCATCTCCATGTTGGCGACGTCGGAGCCGGAGCGCGGCTCCGACAGCGCGAAGGCCGAGAGCGCGGCGCCGCGCCGGGTCCTTGCCAGCCATTCCTGCTGCGCATGGGTGCCGAACAGGCTGATCGCGCCGGTGCCGAGGCCCTGCATGGCGAAGGCGAAATCGGCGAGCCCGTCATGGCGGGCCAGCGTCTCGCGGGTGATGCACAGCGTGCGCACGTCGAGTGGGCGTGGGTCGGCCGGATCGACGGCGGTCGGCAGCAGCCAGCCGCCCTCGCCCAGCCGGCGCACCAGCTCGCGGCAGGCGGCGTCGACGTCACCGATGCCGTGGCCGTGCGCGACCGGCAGATTCTTCGCGCACCAGTCCTCCAGCCGCGCCGCGTGGTCGCGGTGGCGGTCCTCGAAGAACGGCCAGGAGAGGAAGGAACGATCGGGCATCAGTTCCCCTCGAACACCGGCTTCTTCTTGTCGACGAAGGCGCGGTAGGCGCGCTCGAAATCCTTCGTCTGCATGCATATCGCCTGCGCCTGCGCCTCGGCCTCGATGGCCTGGTCGAGGCCCATCGACCACTCCTGGTTCAACTGCGTCTTGGTGATGCCGTGGGCGAAGGTGGGACCCGACACGATGCGGGCGGCGATGTCGAGCGCGTCGGCCTCCAGCGCGTCGGCCGCCACCAGACGGTTGTAGAAGCCCCAGCGCTCGCCTTCCTCGGCGCTCATGCTGCGGCTGGTGTAGAGCAGCTCGGCGGCGCGGCCCTGGCCGATGATGCGCGGCAGCATCGCGCAGGCGCCCATGTCGCAGCCGGCGAGCCCGACGCGGGTGAACAGGAAGGCGGTCTTGGCCTCCGGCGTGGCGATGCGGATGTCGGAGGCCATCGCGACGATCGCCCCGGCGCCGACGGCGACGCCGTCGACGGCGGTGACGATCGGCTTGCTGCAGTTCAGCATCGCCTTGACGAGGTCGCCGGTCATACGGGTGAAGGCGAGCAGGCCCTTCATGTCCATGTCGACCAGCGGGCCGATGATGTCGTGGACGTCGCCGCCCGAGCAGAAATTGCCGCCGTTCGGCAGGAAGACGACGGCGTCGACGTCATCGGCGTAGACGAGGTCGCGGAAGGTGTCGCGCAGCTCGGCGTAGGACTCGAAGGTGAGCGGGTTCTTGCGCTCTGGCCGGTCGAGCTGGATCACCGCGACGGTGCCCTCGACGCGCCAGAGGAAATGCTTCGGCTTCAGCCCCGCCATCTTCACCGGCTTCAATGCTCACCCTCCCATTCGCTGCGGAACGCCCGCAGCATGCCCGACAGACGGCGCGCGTCGTCGTCGCCGACGCTGCCCAGAAGCTCGGCGATCCAGCCCTCGTGGGCACGCGCCATGCGCTCGAAGAAATCGATGCCGACCTCGGTCAGCCGCACGATCGAGGTGCGGCGGTCGCCGTCGCGGCGGGCCCGCACCACGAAGCCGTCGACCACCAGCCGGTCGACGATGCCCGTGACATTGCCATTGGACACGAGCAGGAAGCGCGACAGGTCGCTCATCAGCATGCCGCCCGGCTCGCGGTAGAGCGCGGCCATCACGTCGAAGCGCGGCAGGGTCGTGCCGAAATCGCGCTTGAGGCGCTCGCGCAGCTCGCCCTCGATGGTGTGGGCGGCGCGCAGCAGCCTGATCCACAGGCGCAGCTTCTCCTTGGTGCCGCTGTGCGGCGCGATGGCGGAAAGCGGCGCGGAGACCATCAGCCGCCCCCGGAAATCGCGATCGGCTGGCCGGTGACGGAAGCCGCCGCGTCGCTCACCAGCCACATGACGGCGGCGGCGACCTCCTCGGGCTGGATCAGCCGGTGGTTGGGGTTGATCTCGGCGAAGCCGCGGCGCGCTTCCTCCGCCGAGCGGCCGGTCTTTTCCACGACGCGGCGGATCGACTGCTCCAGCATCTCGGTCTCGACATAGCCGGGGCAGACCGCGTTGACGGTGACGCCGGTCATCAGCAACTCGGCGGCGAGCGCGCGCATCAGCCCGACGACGCCGTGCTTGGAGGCGACGTAGGGCGCGACATAGGCCGAGCCGCGCAGGCCGGCGACGGAGGCGACGAAGACGATGCGGCCGCGCTTGCGGTCGGCCATGCCCTTCAGCGCCGGGCGCACGGTGAGGAAGGAGCCGGTCAGGTTGACGTCGAGGATGCGCTTCCAGTCGTCGAGCGTGGTCTTCCAGGCCGGCGCGCTGGAGGCGACGCCGGCATTGGCCACGACGATATCGAACGGGCCGCGGGCGGCCTCGGCCTGCGCGTAGAGCGCCTCGACCGAGGTCTCGTCGGTCACGTCGGCCACCACGGCGTGGATGCCGGGCGCCTCGGCCGCGACGGCTTCGAGCAGCTCGGCGCGGCGGCCGCAGATGGTGACGGCGACGCCGTCGGCGGCCAGCGCCAGCGCGATGGCGCGGCCGATGCCGGTGTTGCCGCCGGTGACGAGCGCGTGGCGGGCGGCCATCACACCTTCCCCGTCATCTGCTCCTGCCGCTCGGCCAGCCGGTAGAGCTGGTTGCGGCCGGGCCAGTAGGGGCTCGGCCAGGCGACGCCGCGATCGCCGAGCCTGGCAGCCGCATGCAGCGTCCAGTAGGGATCGGTCAGGTGCGGACGGGCGAGCGCGACGAGGTCGGCGCGGCCGGCCATCAGGATCGAGTTGACGTGGTCGGGCTCGTAGATGTTGCCCACCGCGATGGTGGCCATGCCCGTCTCGTTGCGGATGCGGTCCGAGAACGGCGTCTGGAACATGCGGCCGTAGACCGGCTTCGCCCGCGTCGAGGTCTGGCCGGCCGAGACGTCGCAGATGTCGACGCCGGCGGCCTGCAGCATGCGTGCGATCTCGACGGCCTCAGCCGGGGTCACGCCCTCGTCGCCCACCCAGTCATTGGCCGAGATGCGTACCGAGATCGGCTTGTCGGCCGGCCACACGGCGCGCACCGCATGGAACACCTCCAGCGGCCAGCGCATGCGGTTTTCCAGGCTGCCGCCATATTCGTCGGTGCGGCGGTTGGTCAGCGGCGAGATGAAGGCAGACAGCAGGTAGCCGTGCGCCATGTGCAGCTCGAGCATGTCGAAGCCGCAGCGGTCGGCCATCTTCGCCGAGGCGACGAACTCGTCGCGCACGCGGTCCATGTCGGCGCGGTCCATCGCCTTCGGCGTCTGGTGTTCCGGCGACCACGGCACGGCCGACGGGCCGATGATCGGCCAGTTGCCCTCCTTCAGCGGCATACCGTCATCCTCCCAGCCGACCTGGGTGGAGGCCTTGGGGCCGGCATGGCCGAGCTGGGCGCAGATCTTCGCGCCCGTCTCGGCGTGGACGAAATCGACGATGCGCTTCCACGCCGCCTCGTGCTCGGGCTTGTAGAAGCCGGGGCAGCCCGGCGTGATGCGGCCCTCGGGCGAGACGCAGGTCATCTCGACATAGATCAGCCCGGCCCCGCCCTTGGCGCGCTCGCCGTAGTGGACGAGGTGCCAGTCGGTCGGGGTGCCGTCGACGGCGCGGTACTGCGCCATCGGCGAGACGACGACGCGGTTCTTCAGCTCCATGCCGCGCAGGCGGAAGGGCGCGAACATCGGCGCGCGGTTGGTGTTGGCGGGCACGCCCGCCTCGCGCTGGAACCAGGCCTCGGCGCCGCCCAGCCAGTCGGCGTCGCGCAGGCGCAGGTTCTCGTGGCTGATGCGCTGCGAGCGCGTCAGCAGCGAATAGTTGAACTGGACGGGGTCGAGGCCGAGATAGCGCTCGACGTCCTCGAACCATTCGAGCGAGTTGCGCGCGGCCGACTGGAGCTTGAGCACCTCTGTGCGGCGCGCGTCCTCGTATTTGGCGAACGCGGCTTCCAGCGACGGCTCCGACTGGACGTAGTCGGCCAGCGCGATGGCGCTCTCCAGCGCGAGCTTGGTGCCCGAGCCGATCGAGAAATGGGCACTGGCTGCGGCGTCGCCCAGCAGAGCGAGGTTGTCGTGCGACCAGCGCTCGCACAGCACGCGCGGGAAGTTGAGCCAGGCCGAGCCGCGCAAATGGTTGGCGTTCGACATCAGGCTGTGGCCGCCGAGGTTCTTCGCGAAGATGCGCTCGCAGGTGGCGATCGACTCTTCCTTCGACATGGTGCCGAAGCCGAACTTCTCCCAGGTCTCCGGGCCGCACTCGACGATGAAGGTCGCGGTGTCGGGGTCGAACTGGTAGGCGTGCGCCCAGACCCAGCCGTGCTCGGTCTCCTCGAAGATGAAGGTGAAGGCGTCGTCGAACTTCTGGTGGGTGCCCAGCCAGACGAACTTGTTGCGGCGGACGTCGATGTCGGGCCGGAACGTGTCGGCGAAGATCGTGCGGCTCTTCGAGTTCAGCCCGTCGGCGGCGATCACCACGTCGTGGCTCGCCATCAACTGGCGCGGATCGTCGATTTCGGTCTGGAAGCGCAGGTCGACGCCGAGCTCGCGGGCGCGCTCCTGCAATATGTTGAGCAGCTTCATGCGGCCGATGCCGCAGAAGCCGTGGCCGGTCGAGACGGTGCGCGTGCCGCGGTAGAAGACGGCGATGTCGTCCCAGTAGGCGAAGTGCCGGCGGATCTCGGCCGCGCTGGCCGGATCGTTGCCGGCGAGATTGTCGAGCGTCTCGTCGGACAGCACCACGCCCCAGCCGAAGGTGTCGTCCGGGCGGTTGCGCTCGTAGACGGTGACCTCGTGCGCAGCGTCGCGCAGCTTCATCGAGATGGCGAAATAGAGGCCGGCGGGGCCGCCGCCGAGAACCGCGACTTTCATGGGGCTTTCCTCACTCCGGCCATCAGGATCGCACCGGGGCCGGGATATTTCAAGCATGAAATTTCAAGGTTGAAGGATTTTTTCGGAGCGGCCCCTCAGGGCATATGCCAACCGGACCGCCACCGATCGGGCGTTGACACGAGCGACCGCGGGCGCGAAGTCATATCGAAAATTCTTTGATACGCAGGGATCCGATGCGCGCCGTCTTCGTCCAGCTCCAGTGCCAGCCCGGCAAGACCTACGAGGTCGCCGACACGCTCTTCGAGCGCGAGATCGTGTCGGAGCTGTATTCGACCAGCGGCGAATACGACCTGCTGATGAAGATCTACATCGAGGAAGAGGACGACATCGGCAAGTTCATCAACGACAACGTGGCCAACGTCCCCGGCATCGTGCGCTCGTTGACGACACTCACTTTCAAGGCGTTCTAGAGGCGGCGAGGAAGCCGGACTCCCTCGCCGAAAAGGCGCTGCTGCATCGTCACGGCGAATACGACCGGCCGGACAGGCGGCCGGCCTCAGCCGACGAAGGCGCGCTCGACGACGAACTGGCCGGGCTCGCTGACGGAGCCTTCTTCCAGCCCGGCCTTCTCGACCAGCGCCTTGACGTCCTTCAACATCTCCATCGAGCCGCAGATCATGACGCGGTCGACCGCGGGGTCGAACGGGGCGACGCCGAGGCCGGCGAACAGCGAACCGTCCTCGATGCGCGTGGTGATGCGGCCCGTCAGCGGCGAGACTTCGCGCGTCGTCGCCGCGACGTAGCGCAGGCGCTCCGTCGCCAGCTCGCCGATCAGCGGATCGTCCTTGAGCGCGGCGACGAGCTCGTTGCCGTAGGCCAGTTCGGCGACGCCGCGGCAGGTGTTGGTCAGCACGACCTCCTCGAACTTGTCGTAGGTCTCGGGGTCGCGGATCAGACTGGCGAAGGGGGCGATGCCGGTGCCGGTGGCGATCATCCACAGGCGTTTCGCCGGCGTCAGCGCATCGACCACCAGCGTGCCGGTCGACTTCTGCCGCATCAGCACCGTGTCGCCCGGCTTGATCTTCTGGAGATGCTGGGTCAGCGGGCCGTCCTGCACCTTGATCGAATAGAATTCCAGCTCCTCGTCCCAGGCGGGGCTGGCGATCGAATAGGCGCGGAACACCGGCTTGGCGGCATTCGGCAGGCCGATCATGACGAACTCGCCGGAGCGGAAGCGGAAGCTCTGCGGCCGGGTGATGCGGAAGGCAAACAGCCGGTCGGTGTAGTGCTTCACCGACACCACCTTCTCGGCATGGCAGCCGGCCGGAACCGGAAACTCGACCGGAACCGCATCCTCGATGGTCTGCACGGCGACGTTCTGCATTCTCGCTTCCTCAAAGGGATGGCCGCGCCAGCGGCGCGGAGGCCCGCAATGAAAAGCCCGCGTTCGGCGCGGGCGGGGCAGCTTGTCAGGTATTTTTATTAGTATACAAATGAATATCGCGTCAAGGCGAGGGGCTGGAGCGGCGTTCCAAAATCCAGCAATCTGAAGGGTTTGCATTCCGGATTCCGGCGATGGGCGAGCATGGTGCAGGAAGCCCGGAACGGCAAGGCGGCCGTGTGGTCGCGGGCATCGACGTCGGCGGCACCTTCACCGACCTGATCCTGATCGACGGGACGACCGGGCAGGTGCGGATCGCCAAGACCCCGACCACGGTCGACAACCAGGCCTTCGGCGTCGTCGCCGCGCTCGAGGCGACCGGCCAGCCGATCGCCGGCATCGACATGATCGTGCACGGCACGACCACCACCACCAACGCCGTACTGGAGCGGCGGCTGGCGCGGACGGGGCTGATCACCACCGCCGGCTTTCGCGACGTGCTGGAGCTCGGGCGGCGGACGCGGCCGCAGCCATACGGCATGACCGGCGTGTTCGTGCCGGTGATCCCGCGCGACCTCAGGCTCGAAGTGGCCGAGCGCATGGAAGCCTCGGGCCGCGTGCGCGTGCCGCTCGACGAGGACGGCGTGCGCGCGGCGGTACGCCGCCTTCTGGAAGCCGGTTGCGAATCGCTCGTCATCCATTTCCTGCATGCCTATGCCAACCCGGCGCATGAGCGCCGCGCGGCGGAAATCGCGGCGGAGCTGTGGCCCAACGACCACGTCACGACCGGGCATTCGCTGCTGTCGGAGGCACGCGAGTTCGAGCGCGGCGTGACGGCCGCCGTCAACGCCTCGGTACAGCCGATCCTGAAGCGCTATGTCGAGCGGCTGCGCGGCGAGCTTTCGGCACGCGGCTACCGGCGCGAGTTCCTCGTGATGAACGGCAATGGCGGCATGATCTCGGCCGCCAAGGTGACGCGCGAGGCGGCCAAGACGGTGATGTCCGGCCCCGCTTCAGGCGTGATGGCGGCGGCCTATACCGGGCGGCGCGCGTGGCACCCGAACCTCATCACCTACGACATGGGCGGCACCTCGACCGACGTCGCGCTGATCCGCGACGCGCAGCCGGCCGTCTCCAACGAGACCGAGATCGAATATGCGATGCCGATCCACGTGCCGATGGTCGACGTGCGCACGGTGGGGGCCGGCGGCGGCTCGATCGCTCGCGTCGACGAGGCGGGGCTGATCCGCGTCGGGCCGGAGAGCGCGGGCGCGGCGCCCGGCCCGATCTGCTACGGCCGCGGCGGCACAGAGCCGACGATCTCCGACGCCAACCTCGTGCTCGGGCGGCTCAACCCGGGGCGGCTGCTGTCGGTGGACAATCCCGTGACGCAAGACACTGTCCGCGCGGCTTTCGCCGACAGGATCGGCGCCCGCATCGGCATGGACGGCGTGGCGGCCGCCGGCGCGGTGCTCAGGCTCGCCAACCTCAAGATGGCCGGCGCGGTGCGCATGGTGTCCCTCGCCAAGGGGCACGACCCGCGCGACTTCGCGCTGTTCGCCTTCGGCGGGGCCGGGCCGCTGCACGCCTGCGCGCTGGCGCGCGAGCTCGGCATACCCAGGGTGCTGGTGCCGGCGCGGCCGGGCATCACCAACGCGCTCGGCTGCGTTGTGGCCGACCTGCGCCACGACTTCGTGCGCACCATCAACCGGCCGGTGGCCGATCTCGACATGGCGGCGGTGCACGCGATCCTGGCGGAGCAGAAGGCCGAAGGGCTGGCGCTGATCGGCGAAGAGGCGGTGGCGCCCGAGAGCGTGCGTTTCGCGCATTCGGCCGACATGCAGTTCGTCGGCCAGACGCATCTCGTCAACGTGCCGCTGCCAACGGCGGAACCCGACCGCGCGACGCTGCAGGCGCTGTTCGAGAAAGCCTATTTCGCCCGCTTCAAGGTGAAGCTGCCGGAGATCCGGGCCAGCCTCGTCAACCTCAACACCTCGGTGATCGGCACGCGGCCGGCGGTCGACCTCTCCGCCCTGATCGACCCGGCCGGGCGGGCGGGCTCGCTCGACGGGGCGCTCGTCGAGACGCGGCCGGTGTGGTTCGACGGCACATGGCACGAGACGCCGGTCTATGCACGCGAGAAGCTGCCGCTGGATGCGACGATCGCCGGCCCGGCGGTCCTCGAACAGCTCGACGCGACGACGGTGCTGGAGCCGGGCGATGTCGCGCGAGGGGACGCGGAGGGGAACCTGGTGGTGGAGGTGGGAAAACCATGACCCCCGACGCCATCACGCTCTCCGTCATCGAGGCGGGCCTGCAGCAGGTCTGCGACGAGATGGACCTCGCCTTCTCGCGGGCGGCCTTTTCGCCGGTGATCGCGGAAGCCAACGATCGGTCGGACGGCATCTACTCGGCCGACGACGGCTCGCTGATCGCGCAGGGGCTGGGCGGGCTGCCGGTGTTCGTCGGGGTGATGCAGTATTCGACCGGCAAGCTGATCGAGATGATCCGCGACGGCAAATGCCTGCCGCCGGAGCCGGGCGACGTCTACATCGTCAACGACCCCTATCTCGGCGGCACGCACCTGATGGACGTGCGCTTCGCGCGGCCGGTCTGGCGCGGCGGGCGCATCTGGTGCTGGCTCTCCAACACCGGCCACTGGCCCGACATCGGCGGCGCGGTGCCGGGCGGCTTCTCGGCCTCGGCGACCGCGGTCGAGCAGGAGGGCCTGCGCCTGCCGCCGGTGAAGCTGTTCAAGAAGGGGGCGATGGACCCCGAGATCTACGCCATCATCACCTCCAACATCCGCGTCGCCGACCAGCGCATCGGCGACATCCGCGCCCAGGCCGCCGCGCTCGAAGTGGGCGAGGAGCGGCTCTGCGCGCTGCTCGACCGCTATGGCGACGCGACGGTGGAGGCGGCGATCGCGGAGCTGCGCCGGCGCGCGGCCGAGCAGATGCGGGCGCGCATCGCGCCCATCCCGGACGGCACCTACCGCGGAAAGGCCTTCGTCGATTCCGACGGGGTGGTCGACGCGCCGCTGGAGATCGCGCTGGCGGTGGAAAAGCAGGGCGACCGGCTCAGCTTCGACTTTGCCGGCTCCAGCCCGCCCTGCGCCGGGCCGATGAACTCGGTGCTGGCGACGACGCTGTCGTCGGTCTACCTCGCCATGCGCCACATCTTCCCCGACGTGCCGCTGTCGGCCGGCGCCTTCGAGCCGCTGATCGTGAAGCGGCCGGAGGGCACCTTCCTCGACGCCGCCTATCCGCGCCCGGTGTCGGGCTGCGCGGCGGAAGTGTCGCAGCGCATCGCGGAAGCCGTGTTCGCCGCGCTCGTCGAGGCCGTGCCCGAGGCGGTGACGGCCGCGCCGGCCGGCACGTCCGGCAATTTCGGGCTTGGCGGCTTCGATCCCGAGCGCAGGCGCGGCTTCGTCATGTACCAGCTCTCCGGCGGCGGCTATGGCGGCAACGCGGGCCATGACGGGCTGACCAACGGCTGCTCGACCATCGGCATCTCCAAATCGCCGCCGGTCGAGATCATGGAGCAGAACTTTCCCGTGCTCTACCGCCGCTATGCGCTGCGCGAAGGCTCCGGCGGCGCGGGAAAACACCGCGGCGGCTTCGGGCTGGAATACGAGATCGAGCTCTTGCGTGGAGACGCACGCGCGTCCTTCGTCATGGACCATGGCCGCGTCGGCCCGCAGGGCGCGCTGGGCGGGGCGGACGGGGCGGTGAACACCGTCACCGTCTGGCGCGACGGCGAGGCGCACGTCCCGCCGCATCTGTCGAAGGAGCAGGACATCCCGATGAAGGCCTGCGACCGGGTGGAGGTCGGCACGCCGGGCGGCGGCGGCTATGGCGAACCGTTCGCGCGGGAGCCTGGAAAGGTCGCGGACGACGTGCGGCTCGGCTACTACACGCGCGAGGCGGCGCGGCGCCTGTTCGGGGTGGCGCTGGCGCAGGACGGCAGCGTGGACGCGGTCGCCACCGCGCGGCTGCGAGCCGGCCGACCCGGCGGCTGAACGCGGAACGGCGCGGAAATGGCCCGCGCCCTCCCTGTCGTTGCGAGACTACCAGCCGAACTGGAAGGTCGCGCCGGTGCCGCCATTGCCGTTCTGCTGGACATGGCCGTCGGTGTTCTTGCCGAACTGGAACAGGCCGTAGGCATTGCCGTTGCCGTTCTGCGCCAGCGTGCCGACATGGCCGTTGCCCTCCTGGTGGACGACGCCGAGATTGCCCGCGCCGTTCTGCGCCAGCCCGGCCATGTTGCCGAAGCCGTTCTGCCTGATGCCGCCGTTCCTGAAGCCGTTGGCGAGCGCGTACACGCCCAGCCCGACGCGCATGGCCTGCGCCTGGTCGGCATTGGCGGGGGCGAGGCTGATGGAGATCTGGCCGGCGGCGGCCGGAGCGGCGAGCGAAGCGGCGCCGACGAGGGCGGCAGCGGTCAGGGTGGCGAAGCGCGTGCGGGTCATTTTTCTCTCCTCTGGGTTCGGTTCGTGGCCGGGTTGCAGCCGATGGGGAGAGATTGCCGGAGCGCCGCTGAACCGGGCCGGAACCCGGCATTCAGAAATCGTTAATTCATCGAGGCGCGGCCGCGACATGCGAAAAGGCCCCGGTCGCCCGGAGCCTTTTTTCATGCAAACCGAAGCAGGTCAGAGCGCGCCGCCGACCTGTTCGGCGCAGCGGACGGCCGTGCCGCCGCTCGAAAGCTCCAGCCGCGCGTCGTAGACGCCGCCGGCGCCGAGCATCACCCGGCCGAGCTCGGCCGGCGCGCCGGGCGACACCGAGAAGGCGCCGCCCTGGCGGATGGTCGAGCCGCCCTGCCCGGCCACGCTCTGGATGGTGAAGCGGTAGGTGCCGCCGAGCGCGGCGTCGCTCTCGGCCACCGCCGCGAGCGAAACCATGCCGCCCGAGGCGGCCGCCCTGATCTCGCAGCGCAGGGGGCCGGCATTCATGCCGGCCGAAGCGAAAGCAGCGCCGGCGAGGGTGAAGCCGGCCGCGCCGAGCGCGACATATCTGCCGATCCTGAACATCGTCATTCTCCCTTGTCTGGAAGCCGCTGCCGGGAGGCGCCACGACGCGTCCCGGCCGGCGTCGTCATCGAAGGGCGCCCGTCACGGGCAGGTCTGGACGAAGGCCGCGACGTTGCCGCCGCCGGTCTGCCCGACGCTGGCGCTGCAGCCATGGCCGACCTGCACGCCGGCGGCGATGTTGCCGTTGCCGTCCTGCGTCAGGATGGCGTTGTGGCTGGAGCCGAACTGGCCGACGCCGGCTTGGTTGCCGTTGCCCTGCTGCCAGGTGTCGGCAGCGTTGTTGAAGCCGTCCTGGCCGATCGCGGCGGTGTTGTGGTTGCCGTACTGGCGGCTGACCGAGCTGTTCCAGACGCCGTTCTGGTAGACGCCGATCGAATTGTGGTGGCCGGACTGGACGCCGCCGGCGCTGTGGCCGAAGCCGAACTGGTCGATGAAGACGCTGTTGGCGAAGGCCGGCACGGAGACGGAGCCGACGAGGGCGGCCACGGCGGCGGCGATGATGAGCTTGCGGGTCATTTCAGTCTCTCCTCTGGGTTCTGCGGGGCGCTGGGGACGCCCTGTTGACGAGGAGAGTTCTAGGCAGCTGGTCTCGAACCCGGCCTGAACCGCACATTCAGAAAGCGTTCACCGTCGAAAATCGTGCGGGAGGTGGCGCGATGCCTCAGGTCAGCCGCGCCAGCAGCTTCAGCAGGGTCGCGGCCTCGCGCGGGTTGAGCGGCGCCAGCGTCTCGTCGCTGACGGCGCCGCCGAGCGGGAGCAGCGCCTCGACGGTGGCCCGGCCGGCCGCCGTGAGGCTGACGACGCGGCGGCGGCGGTCGGAGCCGTGGTTCGACAGCTCCACGAGGCCGCGCGCCTTCAGCCGGTCGATGACGCCCTTGACGGTCGCCGCGTCCATGGCGATCGACTGGCCGAGCTGGTTCTGCGAGGCCTGCCCGATCTCGGCCAGCCGGGCGAGCGCGGCGAATTGCGGCGGCGTCAGGTCGGGGATCGCCTTCGCAAAGATCGCCAGATGGCGCTGGTTGGCCTTGCGCAGCAGGTAGCCGACCTGCTCGTCGAGGCGGTAGCCGTCCGCTTCGCCCGCAACCAGCCGAAGTGCGCTATCGCGCGCGTTCATCGCAGCCCGTCCTCGCCCTTGACCTGCCAGGCCTCCAGCCCGCCCATGCGCGAATGCACGCGGCCGCCGATCGACATGGCGAGCACGAACAGGATCTCGTCCGGGCGCGGGCCGTCGTGGGCCGTCACGGTGATGGCGTCGAAATGGCTGCGCACATAGGCGGCGTTGGCGTGTCCGAGCGGCACGTCGAGGCTCGAACCGAAGGCGCCGACCTTCATCGCCGAGGGCACGATCGCCCTGGAAGCGCCCAGGCGCTCGCGCATCGCATAGCCGCCCGGCACGTGCCACAGCGCGCCGTGCTCGATCTCGCCGGCCGTGCCGACGATCGCGCCCTTGCCGTAGCCGTCGATGAAGTCGGCGTCGCCGCCGAGCGCGGCGATCAGCCGGCCGGTCAGCTCGCGGCCGAGCGGCTTCAGGTCCTCCATCGCCGGCTGGAGGTCCTGCGCATAGCCGCCGGCGAAGGGGTTCTTCACCAGCGCCATGGCGGCGGCGCGCAGCCGCGGCCGGTCGGGCGGCGTGCCGCCCTCGTGGCGGATCTCCTCGGTTACGACCATGATCTTGCGGATGGGGAATTCAGGCATGCAGCAATTCCTTCCTCGCCGGCTCCACCGGCAATTCTTCCATTCGGCCGCAAATCCGCACCTCGCCCCCGAGGAACAGTGCGGCGCCTTCAATCAGGCCGCAACGACGGAGGTCTTCTGCCACGGCGCGACCGGCCTCCAGTGCCCGCGCGACCTCCGCCGGCATCAAAGGCCCGACGTCGACCGTTACCAGCCGGTCGCCGAGATCGCTGTCGGGCGCCATCTCGTTAGCCGGCTTTCGCACGATGGCCGGATGGCCCGACAGGTCGACGGCGTTGGCGATGATGGTGGCGGCCGCGTCGGCCTCTGCGCCCGAGCGCGCCAGCACCGTCACGGCGTCGGCGATGCCGAGCGAGAAGGAGCGGCCGCGCCAGCCGGAGGTGGCGACGCCACGCACCGGCGAAGCGGCACCGATGGCGATCCGGTCGGAGAAGCCGTGGCCGGTGCCGGCAATCGCCAGCCGCATCGACCTGCCCGGCGCAAGGTGGATGGCGATGTCGCCGCCGTCATTGACATAGGCGCGGTCGAGGTCGCGGCCCGCGATCAGAGCCGCCAGCATCTCGTCGGCCACGCTGCCTGCGACGGCCGCCATCGGGGTGATGAAGGTTTCGGCCAGCGGCACGCAGGCCGCCTCCATGCGCCGCGCGGTCGGGCCGGCGAAAGCGCGGGGCCGCCCGGGCGCCGAGGGCCGCCGCAGCTCCGGCAGCTCGGCCACGAGCTCGTCGAGGATGGCGCGGAAGCGCGCCGCGGCCTGCGCGTAGGCGGTGCGGCGCTCTTCCCCCGCGCCGAACGCCTCGACGATCAGGTCGATCGGGCCGTGGTTCATGTGCAGCCGGCGGCCGTCCGGCAGCCAGGCAATCCGCGGCCCGTTCATTTCGGCCCCTGCCGCAACTGCGCCAGCGGCGGCCAGGGACTGCCGCGCGGGGCCGGGCTTTCGCGCCGGTCGTTGAAATATTCGCCGCCCTTGGCGAGCACATCGTCCACGCTGCGGATCTCGGCCTCGTAGCCGCCGAGCGCGCCATAGTGCTCGCGGCGCATGGTGAACTCGATGGGGGCCACCGGCGCCGGCGTCGGAACATAGCCGAAGGCATTTTCCGGCAGGCGGGTGACGTCGACCATCAGCGTGATGCCGCCGCCCGGCCAGACGTAGGCCGGCGCGCCGCCGACCGTCACATAGGTCTGCAGCCGGTGGACGGAGCGCGTGAGGTTGACCGGGTTTTCCGTCACGCCGGCCCGCAGCGAGCCGCCCGCACCGCCCATGAACAGGACCGTGCACAAAGCCGGCTCACAATTGTCCTCGATCAGGGCGACCGACCTGCGCAGTCGTTCCGGAAACGGCTTCTCGACCGGACGCAGCGCCTCGTCCAGCTCGTAATAGGCGAACTGCTCGCCGGTAGTGGACACCATCAGCAGCGACAGGCCGGGGCGCGCTCCCTTCTTGGGGTTCCAATCGGCGAGGATGGCGCGCGGGTCGGTGAGCTGCGTGCCGCCCCAGCCGAGGCCGGGCTCGGACACCTTGAAATAGCGACCGGGCGTCGAGCGGCGGCCGACGATCTTTATCCCGGTGTCTTCCCAGCCGAGCACCTTGCCGGCCTGGTGCTCGGAGACGACGCCGGTGATGTGGTCGTCGACCACAACGACCTCGTCGACCAGCCCGCGCCATTGCGCCGCAAACATGCCGATGGTGGCCGAGCCGCAGCCGACGCGCATGCGGTGCTCGGCCTTGCCGTCGATGACCGGGGCCGCGCCCGCCTGCACCACCACGGTCGAGCCGCCGTCGATGGCGAGCTCCACCGGCTGGCGGTTCACCAGCGCCAGCAGCGTGTCGCAGGTGACGCGGCCCTCCGCCTTGGAGCCGCCGGTCAAATGCCGCACGCCGCCGAGCGACAGCATCTGCGAGCCGTATTCGCCGGTAGTGACGTGGCCGACCGGCTCGCCGGCGGCGCGCACGACCGCCGTCTCGTCGCCGATGTGGCGGTCGGTGTCGATCTTCACCTTCACGCCGCAATAGGAAAAGATGCCCTCGGTCACCACGGTGACGAGGTCGACGCCCTCGACCTGCTGGCTGACGATGAAGGGCGCCGGCTTGTAGTCGGGATAGGTGGTGCCTGCGCCAACGCCCGAGACGAAGCGGCGGCCGGTGTTGACCGGATTGCCGTCCCAGGCGTCGGCCTGCCCCTCCATGAAGGGAACGAGCGCCGCGCCCTGCTCTTCGGCATGGTGCAGGATGGCGAGCGGGTCGCAACGCACGATGCGGCCGCCGAAATTGCCGTAGCGGTCGCAGGCGCCGGTACGGCCTTCGGCGATGTAGCACATGACCGGGCAGGCGTCGCAGCGCAGTTTGTCCGCTGCCCGTTTCTCTCCCGGATCGTGCGTGTCGAAACGTTCGGCGAGGTCGTTCATCGGAGGAACCGCCTGAAAGATGTCGGCGCCCTACGTTGCCCCCCTCTGTCCTGCCGGACATCTCCCCCACAAGGGGGGAGATTGGACTTCCGCTTTGGTTTCGCCAATCGCTGAAGATTGGCGAAGTGATCGATGACAGCCGATCTCCCCACCTGTGGGGGAGATGTCCGGCAGGACAGAGGGGCGCGCGACAGAGCGCCTACCTCTCCGATAAGCCGAACCACGAGCCTCACCGTCCCGCCTCCCGGATCGCCGCGAGCACCCGGCTCGGCGTCGCCGGCAGGCGTGTCACCAGCGCGCCGGTGGCGTGGCGGATGGCGTTGAGGATGGCCGGCGCGGTCGGGATAAGCACGTGCTCGCCCAGCCCCTTGGCACCGAACGGCCCTTCCGGGTCCGGCACCTCGACGAGGATCGTCTCGATCTCCGGCACGTCGCCGATCGTGGGGATGAGGTAGTCGTGCAGGTTCTCGGTGCGGCCCGGCACGTATTCCTCCATCAGCGCCATGCCGAGGCCCTGCGCGATGCCACCCTCCACCTGGCCCTCGACCAGCAGCGGGTTGATGGCGCGGCCAACGTCGTGGGCGGCGGTGATGCGGATGAGCCTCACCGTGCCGAGCGTCCTGTCGACCTCGAGTTCGGCTACCTGCGCGCCCCAGCCATAAACGGCGTAGGGCCGGCCCTGCCCGTTCTCGTCGAGCGGCGCGGTCGGCGGATCGTAGGTCTCCTCCGCGCGGAAGACATAGCCCTCCTCGTCCGCCGGCAAGCTCGCGAGTTCGATCCGGCGCGACGCGGCGCCCTCGCGCACGACGATGCTCCCGCCGTCGAGCGACAGCTCCGCGCGCTCCGACACGTTGGCGAAGCGCAGGATCCTCTCGCGCAGCGCGCGGCCCGCCTTTTCGGCGGCCTTGCCGGAAATGTAGGTCTGGCGCGAGGCCGAGGTCTTGCCGGCGTCGGGCGTCAGCGCCGTATCGCCGCCGACGAAGCCGAAGGCCTCCAGCGGCAGGCCGAGGGCCTCGGCGCAGATCTGCGGGATCACCGTGTTGGAGCCCTGCCCGATGTCGACCGCGCCCTGGTGAAGGATCACGCGGCCATCCGCCGTGATGCCCAGCTTCATGGTCGAGGGGTTGGGGATGCCGGTATTGCCGCAGCCATACCAGCAGGAGGCGACGCCGACGCCGCGCCGCACGGTGCCGTTGCCCCTATTGAAGGCCTCCGCATCGACCAGTGCCTGCGCCCATCGCGGCTTCAGCGCCTCCAGGCAGTCGGCGATGCCGACGCCGGCCTCCATGACCTGGCCGCAGACGGTCGGCTGGCCGTTGCGCAGGGCGTTGCGGAGCCGGAACTCCAGCCGGTCGATGCCGAGCCGGCCGGCCAGCTCGTCGTAGAGCGTCTCCTGCATCACCGCCGCCTGCGGCACGCCGAAGCCGCGGAAGGCGCCGGAGATCGGGCCGTTGGTGTGGATGGCGCGCGCCTCGGCCCGGTAGGCCGGGGTGAAATAGGGGCCGCTGGCGTGCACCGGCACGCGCGAGGCGACCGTCGGCCCCCAGCTCGCATAGGCGCCGGTGTTGAAGTCGCCGTCGAACACCATGCCGGTGACGCGGCCATCGGCGTCGGCGCCGATCGTGGCCTGCATCCGCGCCGGATGGCGCTTGGTGGTGGAGGCCATCGATTCGGCGCGGGTATAGGCGAGCGCGGCCGGCCGGCCGGTCTTCAGCGCCACCAGCCCGATCAGCGGCTGCAGCGAGACGTCGAGCTTGGAGCCGAAGCCGCCGCCGGTGGCGGTCGGCACGATGCGCACTTTTTCCGGCGGCAGGCCGAGCACGGCGGCGGTGTCGTCTCGGTCCATCACCGGCGCCTGCGTGCAGGCCTTTATCGCCAGCGTGTCGCCATCCATGAAGGCGTGGCCGGCTTCCGGCTCGATATAGGCGTGCTCGACATGGGACGTCTCGATGGCGCCGGAGACCGTGACGGCGGAGGCCGTGAGCGCGGCTTCCGCATCGCCGCGCACCACGCGGCCGGCGACGAGGAGATTGCCGGGACGGGCCTCGTGCAGCGGCGGCGCGGCCTTGCCGGCCTCGCAGTCGAGCACATGCGGCAGCGGTTTCCATTCGACGGGGAAACCGGCCGGGTCTAGGGCCGCGATCGCGTCCGGCTCGCCGGCGACGAGCGCCACCGCCTCGCCGCGGAAGCGCGCGTGCGCTTGCGCCAGTGCCGGCTGGTCGGCGAAGGGCGGGATGACGCCGAAGCGGTTACGGCCGGGGATGTCGGCGGCGGTGTAGACGGCGACGAGGCCCGGGTGCGCCGCGACGAAGCCGGCGATGTCGCCGAAGGCGAACTCGGCATGCCAGTGCGGCGAGCGGATGACGAGGACCGACAGCGCCCCGGCCGGCCGCTCGTCGGCGCCGAACATCTCGGTGCCCAGCACCTTCGGCCGGCCGTCGAGGCGCGGGATGCGGGCGCCGACGATGCTGCGGAAAGCACCCCCCTCTGGCCTGTCAGAAGGGGGCGAATCGGCATTCGCATCCATCACCGCCGCGATGATCTTACGATAGCCCGTGCAGCGACACAGTACGCCGCCGAGGGCGTCCTGGACCTCGGCCTCGGTGGGGTGCGGGTTCGCTTCCAGCAGAGCGGTGCCGGCCATCAGCAGGCCGGGGGTGCAGATGCCGCACTGGGCGGCGCCGTGGCGCAGAAAGGCCTCCTGCAAGGCGGACAGCGCGCCGTTGGCCAGCCCCTCGACAGTGCGGATCTCGGCACCCGCCGCCTGCGCCACCGGCACGAGGCAGGCGCAGGCGGCCTGCCCGTCGACCAGCACGGTGCAGGCGCCGCAGTCGCCGTCGGCGCAGCCTTCCTTGGTGCCGGTCAGGCCGAGCCGGTCGCGCAGCACCGACGACAGCCGCGCCATCGGCGGCGCCTCGACGGCGACGTCGGCGCCGTTGACGCGAAAGGCGATGGGCGACGGCGCGAGCCTCATGCCGCCGCCTCCTGCGCCTCGCCGCCCGCTGCCGCCCGCAGCGCCCGCGCGACGATCTCGCGCGCAGCTTCGACGCGGTAGGCGGCCGTGCCGCGCACGTCGTCGATGGGCGAGAGCGCCGCGAGATGGTGCGGCTCGACGATGTCGCCGAGAGATTCGTTAGCCGGCTTTCCGATCAGGCTCCGCTCGAGCGCGAGCAGGCGCCGCGCCACCGGCGAGCAGGCGCCGACGGCCACCGCCGCGGTTGCCACACGGCCGGCGCCGTCGACCGCGATCCGCGCGGCAGCCATGGCGATCGAGATGACGAGGTAGCGCCGCGCGCCGAGCTTGACGAAGGCCGAGCGGCCGCGCGCGGCCGCCTTCGGCACGCGGATCGCCGTCAGCAGCTCGTCGGCCGAGATCGCGGTGCGGCGGTTGCCGCGGATGAAGGCGGCGAGCGGCACCAGCCGGCGGCAGCCCTGCGAGCGCAGCTCAACTTCCGCGTCCAGCGCCAGAAGCGGCGGCACGCCGTCGGCGGCGGGCGAGGCGTTGCAGAGATTGCCGGCGATGGAAGCACGGTTCTGGATCTGCACGGAGCCGACCTCGCGGCCGGCCTGCCGCAGCGCGTCGAAGGCCGGCGGCAGCGCGGCGCGGACGATGTCGGCCCAGCGCGTCAGGCCGCCGATGACGTAGTGGCCGTCGATCTCCGAGATGCCGGCCAGCTCGTCGCGCAGCAGCGTGATGTCGAGCACGTCGTCCCTGAGCGGGGCCGCGCCCAGCGCCGGATAGAAGTCCGTGCCGCCCGCCAGCACCCGCCACCGGCTCCCGGCCAGCAGGCCGAGCGCCTCGTCGAGCGATCGCGGTCTCGCGTAGCGCGCCACAGTTCCCACTCCGGCCTTCTCGCACCCTGCCGAAGGGGTCGGATGCGGGGCCAAATTCATTTGTGTGCAAATGATACCAGCCGGCCGAGGCTTGTCAAAGCCGGCGATTCCGGCTCTGATTCCGGCGACTACGGAACCGGAGCGGAGAACGGGCTTGGCCGACGCGGCATTGATCGTCATCGACGTGCAGAACGACTTCTGTCCCGGAGGGCGGCTGGCAGTGGCCGGCGGCGACGAGATCGTGCCGCTGGTCAACCGGCTGATCGCGAAGGCCGGGCACGTCGTGCTGACGCAGGACTGGCACCCGGCCGGCCATTCGAGCTTCGCCTCCAGCCATCCGGGCAAGGAGCCGTTCTCCACGATCCAGATGCCTTACGGGCCGCAGACGCTGTGGCCGGACCATTGCGTGCAGGGCAGCGAGGGCGCCGCCTTCCATCCGGGCCTCGAATGGACGAAAGCTGAACTGGTCGTGCGCAAGGGGTTCCGCAAGGCGATCGACAGCTATTCGGCCTTCTTCGAGAACGATCACACGACGCCGACGGGGCTGGGCGGCTATCTGAGGGAACGCGGGATCGGCCGGCTGACGCTGGCGGGGCTGGCGACCGATTTCTGTGTCGCCTATTCGGCGCTCGACGCGGCGAAGCTGGGCTTCGAGGTGACGGTCGTCATGGACGCCTGCCGGGCGATCGATCTCGGCGGCTCGCTGGCGGCGATGACGGAGAAGATGAAGGACGCGGGGGTGAGGATCGCGTGAGGGCGGCCAGATCGCTGGCAACGCCCGAAAGCTACCGCTTCGTCATGCTCGGGCTTGTCCCGAGCATCTGCAACTCATTGATTTATTGAACAATTGCAGATCCTCGGCACAAGGCCGAGGATGACGGCAGAATGTGAGAATCAGGCCACGGCCCGCGCCAGCGCGCACTGGCTCCACAGGCCCGACAGCGCGCCGACGAGATTGTCGATGTCGGCGTCGGTGTGGAGCGGGGTCGGCGTGATGCGCAGGCGCTCGGTCTTGCGCGGCACGGTCGGGTAGTTGATCGGCTGCACGTAGATGCCGTGCTCGTCGAGCAGGATGTCCGAGATCCACTTGCACTTGGCGGCGTCGCCCACCATCACCGGCACGATGTGGCTCGGGTTCGGCATGTAGGGGATGCCGATCGCGTCGAGGCGGGCGCGCACCTTCGCGACGCGCTCGCGGTGGCGCATGCGCTCGATGTCGGAGGTCTTGAGGTGCCGGATCGAGGCGATGGCGCCGGCCGCCACCGCCGGCGGCAGCGCGGTGGTGAAGATGAAGCCGCCCGCATAAGAGCGGACGAAGTCGGTCCGCCGGGCCGAGGCGGTGATGTAGCCGCCGATGACGCCGAAAGCCTTGCCGAGCGTGCCCTCGATGACGTCGATGCGGTCCATCAGGCCCTCGCGCTCGGCGATGCCGCCGCCGCGCGGGCCGTACATGCCGACCGCGTGGACCTCGTCCAGATAGGTGAGCGCGCCGTGCTTCTCGGCCACCTCGACGATCTCGCGGATCGGCGCGATGTCGCCGTCCATCGAATAGACGCTCTCGAAGGCGACGATCTTGGGCGTCGAGGCCGGCAGCGAGGCAAGCTGCCGGTCGAGGTCCTTCACGTCGTTGTGCTTCCAGATGCGCTTCTCGGCGCGCGAATGGCGCACGCCCTCGATCATCGAGGCATGATTCAAGGCGTCGGAGAAGATGACGACGCCGGGAATGCTGGCGCCGAGCGTGGACAGCGTCGTCCAGTTGGACACGTATCCCGAGGTGAAGATCAGCGCCGCTTCCTTGTGGTGCAGGTCGGCGAGTTCGCGCTCCAGCAGCACGTGATAGTGGTTGGTGCCGGAGATGTTGCGGGTGCCGCCGGCGCCGGCGCCGCACTTGTCGAGCGCCTCGTGCATGGCGGCGAGCACGGCCGGGTGCTGGCCCATGCCGAGATAGTCGTTCGAGCACCAGACGGTGACGTCGCGCGCCTGGTCGCCGACATAGCGGGCGGCCCGGGGGAAGGAACCGACGCGGCGCTCGAGCTCGGCGAACACGCGGTAACGGCCTTCCTCGTGAAGGCTGTCCAGCTTCGTGGCGAAAAAGGCTTCGAAGTCCATTCTTTGTATCATTCCCCCGCCATGGTGCGGCTTTCAAGCGTCGGTATGGGCGAGAATTGCCCATGGCGCAAGCAAAACGGCCGCCGCCCGGGTGCGGCCCATTGACCTCTCGCCGATGTCGGCTCAACCGGCAACGGACCGATCAGCGGCGCCGAAAAGCCCTCTCGTCCTTCTTCAATAGCACCATATGGTTACGGTTTGTTGATCTCGATCAACAGGCCACGCCGCGCGGCGCCTAGCGGGCGCGGGAAAACGCCAGCCACAGGCCGCCGCCGACGAGGAAGCCGCCGCTGAGGCGCGACAGAAGCCGCACGCGGCGCGCCGAGAGAAAGCGCCCGGCGCGGGCGGCCGCCAGCGCGTAGGCCGAATCGGAAAGCGCGGCGAAGGCGAGCGCGGTGAAGCCCATGATGAAGATCTGCGGCGCGTAGGGGCGGCCGTGGTCGAGGAACTGCGGGATGAAGGCGCCGAAGAAGAAGAGCGTCTTGGGGTTGCTCACGGCGACCAGCATGCCCTGCAGGAAGAAGCCGCCGCGCGGCGGCACCGGCGGCGCACTGTCGGCCGCCCTGCCGCCCGTCCTGATCATCTGGACGCCGATCCAGACCAGATAGGCGGCGCCGATGAAGCGCACCCATTCGAACCAGTGCCCCATCGCCCCGACCATGGAGCCCAGCCCGATGCCGACGATCGCGATCATCAGCGCGATGCCCACCTGCGTGCCGGCGACGTTGAGCAGCCCGGCGCGCACGCCGTGGCGCATGCTGGAGGCGATGATGAGGGTCACCGTCGGACCGGGCACCAGGATGATGACCAGGCAGGCGAGCGCGTAGGCGAGATAGACTTCCGGCGACATGACTGTTTTCTCCCGGCCGCATCTGGCGCCGCCGGAAAGAGGGCGTCAAGACGGCGCGGACCCCGGCGCCACGATCGCCGCGACCTCGGCGGCGAGCGGGATGGCCGGCTGGGCGCCGGGCTTCAGGCAGGCGAGCGAGCCGGCGACGCCGGCGCGGCGCACGGCGTCGGCCAGCGGCAGGCCGGCCTCCAGCCCCTGCGCGAGATAGCCGCAGAAGGTGTCGCCGGCGCCGACCGTGTCGACGGGCACGATCCTCATCGCCGGCACGTGGAAGAAATCGTCGGCGGAGGCGGCCAGAACGCCGTCGCCGCCGAGCGTGACGATGACGGTGCGGCCGGTGCGCGCGGCGAAGGCGCGCATGCGGGCCGCGCGGTCGGCGCCTTCGAGCATCATGGCGTCGGCGTAGTGGTCGAACTCGGTCTCGTTGGCGACGACGACATCGGCCTTGCCGACGATAGCGACGGTCTCCGGCCGGAACGGCGCGGTGTTGAGGATCGAGACGGCGCCGGCGCGGCGGGCCCGATCGAGCGCCAGCTCGACCGTGTCGAGCGGGATCTCGAACTGCAGCAGGACATGCTCGCCGCGGGCGAAGGCGAGCGCGTCGAGCGCAGCCGGCGTGACGGCACCGTTGGCGCCGGGCACGACGGCGATCATGTTCTCGCCGTCGCCGCCGACGAGGATGAGCGCGATGCCGGTGGCGTCGTCCGTCGTCGCGACCGGGCCGAGGTCGACGCCGGCCTGCCTGAGCAGCGCGGTCGCCTCGCCGGCGAAGGCGTCGCGGCCGACCGCGCCGACCATGCGCACGTCGGCCCCGGCGCGGCGCGTCGCTAGGGCCTGGTTGGCACCCTTGCCGCCCGGCGCGGTGGCGAAGCTCGCGCCCGGCACGGTCTCACCCGGCTCGGGCAGCCGCGCGACGCGGGCGGTGAGGTCGAGATTGATCGAGCCGACGACGGTTATCATGCGGTGCGGATCCTGCTGGAACGCAGGCACTCTAGCCGGCCGGCCGGGAAAGGGAACCGCGCCTATTCGCAGCGCACAGTTACCTGCGCCTGGTAGGCGCCGGCCGGGAATACACCCGATGCGCGCGCGGCCGAAAGGTCGACCGCGACCGTGTGGGACCCGTTCAGGACTTCGGTCTGGACGCTGCCGGCAATGCCGGCGCCGCCGTCGACGCGGTAGGAGGTGGAGAACGTCACGCCGGCGCCGCCGCCGGAAGGATATGTGGTGAAGGCGGCCGGCGCCGGGGCCGATACGCGAAAGCAGTCGAGCAGGCCGAGAACCGTACAGATCAGCGAGTTGGCCGTCACCTTGACCTGCGCGGCCGAGCCGCCCGGCTGCGCGGAGCCGAGCACGGCGATCGCCGCGTTCGGGGCCATCTGGCCGGACGACAGCACGACGATCGTGCAACTGCCGATGAGCGCGGCATGGCCGGTCGTCGGCGCAAGCAGCATGGCAACGACCACGACGGCCGCCGCGCGGCGCCTACTTGCCGCCGCGCAGCCCATCGCTCCAGCCCTCGTGCGCCCAGGCGCCGTCGGCGGCCGGCTGCGCGCCGCCGCCGCGCGCCAACCCCATCTTGAGCAGCCTGAGCTCCATCTGCAGGCGTTCGACCTCCAGCGCGTAGAGCCGCGAGCAGTCGAGCCGCGCCGCCGAGCGGCCGAGCGGGATGACCACGCGTCCGTAGGTGGCCATGGAGCCGGCGGCGGCACCCGAGCCGCCGATCACGCCGACGTCGAGATAGGCGCCGCTGCCGCCGACGGCGGAGCGGCAGGTGGTGCCGTCGGCGGCGCGCACCTCGTCCTGACCTTGCGGCAGCGACACGCCCGGCAGCGAAAAGCCGTTCTGGTTCTGGTTGAGCGTGTAGACGTCGCCGGCCGCGGCGGGGCTGCAGAGAGCGGCAACGGCGACCGCTAGCGCCGCGAGGCGATGAACTTGCCGCATATCTGGGCCCTTATGCGCGTCTGGTTGTCGGGAAACGGAACGCTTTCGGTACAGATGCGGATTTTACGGACGCTGGTGCCGGCAAAGGGAACGACGACGAGGACGGAGCGCGAGGCGCCGGCCGCGAGCGTGAAGCTGCCGGGCATGACGCTCGCCGCGACCGGGGCGAAGTCCTGGTCGTAGACGCGCACGTCGACGCCGATGGGCCGCTCGTAGGGATTGGCCGGGAAGACGCGCACTGCGAAGGCGTCGGTGAAGGAGGTGACCTCGCCGCGCATCGGGCTCATCGACTGGGCCAACGAAGGGCCGGCGAGGCCAGCCGCGGATGCCGCGAGAAGGCCGGCAAATGCGAGACGGCGGATCATTCGCATCGGACCGTCACCGTGGCCTGGTAGCTGCCGGCGGCGAAGCGGTCGGAACCGCTCTTGGCGCCGACGAGGTTGACCGACACCGTCGACGTGCCGGGCGCGGCGAGCGCCGTCGTCGCCCCGGTCTCGGCCACCGTGTGGGCGCCGGAGGCCGAATAGGTCGGCGTCCAGGTCGTGGCGGTGACGTCGCCGACCGGCACCGTGACGGCGGTCACCGGGTCGACGGAGAGGTCGACGCCGCCGGTGGTCGACAGCGTCAGCGAGGCGGGCGAGCCGCCGGCGAGCTTGGAGCTCAGCGTGCCGAGATCGGCGCTCGCCACCATCGTGCCGTTGGAATTGACCGCCAGCGTGCAGACCGCGGCCACCGTGGCGTCGAAGGTGACGGCCTTGGTGTCGGCGCGGACGCCGGCCGGCAGTCCGGCGAACAGAAGAGCGATGGCGAGGTGACGCTTCAACTTTTGACCTAGGGTTGCATAAGGATAATATGCAACCCTAGGTTCAACATGGTTAACCGGTGGTTAAGCGCGCGCCGCCGCCGCTTCCTCGACCTGGCCTGCCTCCCAGCCGAGCATGGCGCGCTTGCGCGTCAGGCCCCAGTGGTAGCCCGTCAGTGCCCCCGACTTGCCGACCGCGCGGTGGCAGGGCACGACGAAGGAGAGCGGGTTGGCGCCGATCGCGGCACCGACCGCCCGGCTCGCCTTCGGCGCGCCGATGCCGGCGGCGATCGCCGAATAGGAGCAGGCCCGCCCCATCGGGATGCGCAGCAGCGCCTCCCAGACGCGCACCTGGAAGTCGGTACCGATCAGGACGACGCGCAGCGGTTCGTCGGCCTTCCAGCGGGCCGGGTCGAAGATGCGCGCGGCGTAGGGGGCGGTGGCGCCCGCATCCTCGACGAAGCGGGCGTTGGGCCAGCGGGCGCACATGTCGTCGAGCGCGGCGCGCTCGCCGCCGGGATCGCAGAAGGCGACGCCGGCGAGCCCGCGCCCGGTCGCCATCAAGAGCGCGATGCCGAAGGGCGAGACGTGCCAGCCATAATTTATCGTCAGGCCGGCGCCGCGGCCCTTGTAGTCGCCCGGCGACATCGCCTCGTGGGTGACGAACAGGTCGTGCAACCGGCCGGGGCCGGACATGCCGACCTCGTAAGCGGTCTCGAGCAGCGGCATGCCCTCGCCGAGCAGGCGGCGGGCATGGTCCAGCGTGACGGCCTGCAGGAAGCTCTTGGGCGACAGGCCGGCCCAGCGGGTGAACAGCTTCTGCAGCGCTGTCGGCGTGGTGCCGACCTCGGCCGCGAGATGCTCGAGCGAAGGCTGGCCGCGATAGTCGAGGCTGATCTTCTCGATGACGGCGCGGACCGTCTCGTAGTCGGCGCCGCCGGGGGTGACGTCGCGGGTGAGGGTGAGCTCGGGCCGGGTGTTCGCGCTGGGCTTCATGGCGGCATCAATCATCGTGTGGGCGTTCATGGCAAGGTCTCCTTGAACGCGAATATCGGCGCCGGAAGGCGCCGGAACCACCCGATTCCTGCCGAAACCGATATTATCCCGCCTTAGCGGTCTTCAGCGCGCGGCCGAAGGCGGTGGCGAAGGTTTCGCGGTCGTCGGGGTTGAGGAAGGCGCCGACCGGCACGTAGCGGGCCTTGTCGGAGACCGCCATGCGGGTGATCCCGATCTCGTCGTGGCGGGCGACCTCGAAGCGGGCCCAGAACGGGTTGAAATGGTGCTCCTCCGAGCGGCCCGACGGCGCGACCTTGAGGATGTCGAGCGCGGTGCGCGACACCGAGACCTCCTCGCGGGCCCGCGCCGCGCGGTAGTTCCAGCGGAAGGCGAGCCAGACCGCCAATACGTCGAGGCCGAAGAAGCCGAAGATCGGCCAGGCGCCCATCGCCAGGAAGATGCCGCCGTAAAGCGCCCAGAACGCGACCAGCGCACCCATGAGCGCGACGAAGCCGCGCCGCCCGAGCGAGCGGTGCGGCACCAGCAGCGCGCGGAAAAGCGGCTCTTCCGCGGAGTTCATTCCGGACATGAACCGGATTATAGAGCGACGATGCCGAGACCCAAGCACAAAAACGCCGCACCGGCCGCGGGACGATCAAAAACCCGCGACGGAAGCAATGCCAGGCCCCGCCCGCGCCCCAAGCGGCCGCCCGCCACGCTCTACAGCGCGGCCGAGATCGACGAGATCTTCCGCCGCTTCTCGATCCAGCGGCCGGAGCCGAAGGGCGAGCTCGAATCGGTCAACGCCTTCACGCTGCTGGTGGCGGTGGTGCTGTCGGCGCAGGCGACGGATGCCGGCGTCAACAAGGCGACGCGGGAGCTGTTCAGGATCGCCGACACGCCAGAAAAGATGGCCGCGCTCGGCGAGGAGGAGGTCGGCCGCCACATCCGCACCATCGGCCTGTGGCGCAACAAGGCCAAGAACGTGATCGCGCTGTCACGCGCGCTGGTCGCCGAGCATGGCGGCGAGGTGCCGTCGAGCCGCGAGGCGCTGCAGGCACTGCCCGGCGTCGGCCGCAAGACGGCCAACGTGGTGCTCAACATCGCCTTCGGCGAGCCGACCATGGCGGTCGACACGCATATCTTCCGCATCGGCAACCGCATCGGGCTGGCGCCCGGCAAGACGCCGGAGGAGGTGGAGCGCCGGCTGGTCGAGATGATCCCGCCGCAATACATGCGCCACGCGCATCACTGGCTGATCCTGCACGGGCGCTATGTCTGCAAGGCGCGGCGGCCGGAATGCGAGATCTGCATCATCGCCGACATCTGCAAGGCTGCGGTCAAGACGAACGACATACCAGCGCCGCTGGTGCCGATCGGCGAGGGACCGCCGCCGGGCGCGCGGGCCGGCGGCTAGCGCGGTTCCGGTTTTCACGGAATCGGCAGAACCGCTCCATCTCTTTGTATCAGCCGCATTTCCGGGGCGCAAAACCGCTTCGCACTTTTGCTGGAGATGCTCTAGACGCCGACGCTGCGGGCCATGATCGCGGCGAAGACCGGGATCAGCAGGAACACGGCCGCTTCCCAGTGGATCAGGCGGCGCACGCCGGCGATCTCGGAATCCGGCACGACGTAGAGGCCGGTGGCGTTCCGCGCCGCGCCGCGCCAGGCGATGATGCGCAGGGTCGGGCGGATCGACAGCAGCCCGACCACGAGGAAGGCCGCGATCTTGGCCCAGAAGGCCCAGTTGTAGACGTAGAACTGCCAGCCCTTGAGGCCGAGGAAGACGCGGCCGACGCCGACGATGACGATCGCCAGCGCCAGCGCGCCGAAGATCTGGTCGATGCGGGCCACCAGCCGCAGCTCACGGCCGGCGAGGCCGGGACGCACCAGCGCCAGCTCGGCGGCCAGCGTGCCCGCGAGCGCGAAGACGAGCAGGTGATGCACGATGGCGAGCAGCAGATCGACGAACACTTCACACCCTCCGGACGGTACGCCCGGCCACCCTCGCCCCACGACATGGCGCTTTGGTGTCCGTCGATCAAGTCAAAGCTGAACATATGGTTGACCGCGCTGGCCGCCGCGGCGAAGCTGGCGGCATGGCTCTGACCCGCGCCGCGAACCCGATGCCCGACGACCTGCGCGCCGAAATCGAGGCACGCGGGCTGGAGGAAGCGTATGCCGCGCGGCCGCCCTACCAGCGCAACGACTATCTCGGCTGGATCGCGCGTGCGAAGCGGCCCGACACGCGGCGCAAGCGCGTCGAACAGATGCTGGACGAGCTGGAAAAGGGCGGCGTCTACATGCGCATGCGCTGGAACGGCTGAAGGCGGCGGGAGAGGCGCATGCAATTCGACGCGCTGACGGCGTTCGGCCTGCTGGCGGTCACCGCCATGCTCGTCTTCTACGCGCTGGAAAGCCGCAGCCCCTGGTTCGTGCTCGGCTTCGCAGCCGCCTGCGCGCTCGGCTCGGTCTACGGCTTCCTGCAGGGCGCGTGGCCGTTCGGGCTGGTGGAAGCGATCTGGGCCGTTGTCGCGCTGGCGCGCTTCCGCAAGCGCCTCGCGGGCTGATCCGACGCTAGCCCGCCACGCGCGGCGCAGCGGCGGGCGCGGCGAGCCGCGATTCGCGGGCCGCGATCATCTTGTGCAGAT
>ERZ778022.1312-NODE-1312-length-34861-cov-4.948227_pt1 | contig 34861 bp, 33 predicted proteins | sample MGYA00375752_ERZ778022 | MGnify/ENA primary metagenome ERZ778022 (study PRJEB29350, sample SAMN05389826) | bioreactor metagenome | isolation source: Thiocyanate bioreactor | place: South Africa: University of Cape Town | collected 2014-04-04 ...
GCCCTACGGCGGCGCGCCCGAAGTGCTGTCGCGGCCGCCGGCCGCGGCGGGATGGCCGCACGCGGAAACCATAACCCGATCGGCTGGATGGAGGAGCCGGACACGACCGCCGCCGTGGACGGCGACGCATCGGACAGTGACGCGAGTACCGATGCGGACGCGACCAGCGCGTCCGAATAGTCCCCCACCGGTCGAATGGCCGGCCGCGCGATCCCCGCGCGGCCGGCCAGCAACACGACCGGGCTTGTGCAGGCCGGACCCGACATGGCAGGTCAGACGGGCGGCTGAAGCGGCAGGGCCGAGGTGACTTCCAGGCTCCTGTCCTCGCGCGCTTCGATATCTCCGGCGGGTTCATGCGCTTGCAGCACCCTGTCGCGCTCCCGGATGAGACCGGCAATCTCGTCCTCGTAGCGACGCAGCACCGCCGACAGCCAGCGATTGACCAGATAGGACGGCTTCGGCATCTGCACGTCGAAGCGCGGCAGGAGCGCGATGGTGCCCTCCGCGTCGAGCCAGGTATCGCCGACGACCCACTGGTTCACGGTGAAGAGACGGTGCAGGCGGCCATGCGCGTCGACGCCCACGGCGACAAGATGGTGCACGGGGCCGTCCTTCCCGTCGGGCCGGACGAAGCAGTGGAAGTGGCCGTGCTCGACCCCGTCGAAGGCCGGGACATGCGCATGGTAGTACCATTGCGCGCCGGTCCCGGCATCGAAGACGTCCCCCTTGGGATAGTGCGACCAGGCCTCGACGGAGCTCGCGTCCGCCAGCGTTTCCAGCAGCACGTTGAGCCCACCCTTGGCGAGGATCTTCTCGCAGAACAGCAGCTCCTGCTGCGCCCGTTCGCGATCCTCCGGCGTCGTCATTGCCCGCCCGCCGCGCAAGGATTGGCGGCTGCGCAGGGATTGCCGGCAGCACATGGGCTGGCATCGACCGACGCCGCGGCGCAGGGGCTCGATGCCGCACACGGATTTCCCGCCGCGCAAGGGTTGCCGGCGGCGCAAGGGTTCGCTTCCTCCGCTGCCGGGGCGGCGGCCTGCGCGGGCGGCGCGGCGCGGCCGGTCGACGCGACGTGGTCTGCCGCCACGGCGGCCGTGGCGGCCAGCAGCGCGGCACCGAAGAGGAGCGTGTTGCGCAAACTCATGGCTTCCTGAACCCGTCGAGACCGAAGAGCGGACGCGCCCAGACGCCCGCGAAGCTGCCGATGAAGGCCGAGGCGAACCAGAGCCAGCCATGCACGCTGCCCGACGCGATGCCGCTGAACAGCGCGCCGATGTTGCAGCCGAAGGAGAGCCGCGCGCCGTAGCCCATCAGGATGCCACCGATCGCGGCTGCCAAGAGCGAGGCGAACGGAAGCGCCGCCTTCGGCGCGAACTTGCCGGCCAGCCCGGCGGCCAGCGCGGCGCCGAGGATGATGCCGAAATCCATGACGGAGGTGACGTCTTCCAGCACGCTCGCCTGCAGCGCCTTCGCCTGCGCCGGCCAGGTCCAGAACTCCCACGTCGCGACCGGAACCCCGACCGCGGCGGCCGCCTTCGCGCCCCAGAGGCCGAAGCCGTAGGTGATCGACCACGGATGGCCGGCGGTCAGCAGCGTCGCGATGTTGAGCGCGGCCAGCGCGAGCCCTGCACCGACCAGCGGCCATGGGCCGTGCAGAAGGCGCTGCCAGCCCGCGGTCGACGGGGCCTTCACCGTTTCCAGCGAGCCGTGCGCCCGGCGCTCGACGAGCGCGCTCACCGCCGCGACCAGACCGAGGCCCGCAAGCGTCACGATCAGCGCCAGCGGAACCCCGAGCTCCGTGCCGAGGCTTATCGACGGCAGCGACGGCTGCTCCAGCCACCAGGGGAGATGCGCCGTGCCGAGCACGGCGCCGACGATGAAGAACAGCAGCGTGACCAGCATGCGCGAAGAGCCGCCGCCGACCGTGAAGAGCGTGCCGGAACCGCAGCCGCCGCCGAGCTGCATGCCGAGACCGAACATCGCCGCGCCGACGATCACCGAGACGCCCACCGGGGCGACCGCCCCGACGAGCGGGCGGCCGAACGCGGAGCCGGCCGCGATGAGCGGGATGAATGCGATCGCCGCGACTGCGATCATCAGCATCTGGGTGCGGATGGCCCGCCCCCGGCGCTCGATCACGAAACGGCGCCAGCCGCCGGTGAAGCCGAACGAGCCGTGATAGAGCGAGACGCCGAGCAGGCTGCCGATGAGGAACAGCGCAGCGTGCCGCGCATCGACGAGCGTGCCGATCGCGACGGTGGCTGCCAGAAGGGCGAGGAGAACGGTCGTCACCGGCCCGCGATCGATGCGGAAGGCCGGGACGGGCGATATGCGGGTGGCGGCGATGTCGGCCATGATCATGCGTTGCCTGAAACGGACGCGGCCCGGCGGGAGAGCGCCAGGCCGCTTCTATGAATGCGGATCGGTCAGTTCACCACGACCTGACGGGTCGGGTCCGCGGTCCATTCGGACATCGAGCCGTCATAGAGGCGCACGTTCTTCAGACCCTCGACCTCGGAGAGGCCGAACCAGGCGATCGAGGCGAGATGGCCGGTGTTGCAGAAGGTGATGATGCCCTTCTCGTCCGACACGCCGGCCGCCTTGACGAGCGCCGCGACCTCTTCCTTGCTGGCGAAGCCCGGCTTGTCGGCATGGTAGAACTTGTCGAAGTTGACGTTGACCGCGGTCGGCACCGTGCCGAGCGACTGCACGGTGTTCGTCTTCTCCTTGCCGATGAACTGCGCGACCGAACGGGCGTCGATGAGGTTGGTGTCGGAGGCGATGGCGTCCTGCACCTCCTTCACCTCGGCGAGAAGCTCGGGTCGGAAGTTCGCCTTGAAGTCGCCGGCGCCCTTCGGCGCAGAAGCTTCCCTGGTCAGCTCGCCGCCGGCCTTGCTCCACGCGCCGTAGCCGCCGTCGAGGATCGAGACGTTGTCGAAGCCGAGCACCTTGAACGTCCAGTAGACGCGGGTGGCGCCGCCGAATTCGGAGGCGTTGGTGCCGGCCGGGATGACGACGACATGGCTGTCATTGTCGATGCCGAGGCTCTGGACGAGCTTCTCGATCTCTTCCTTCGGCGGCAGCATGCCGGGGATGCCGTTCACCGTCGTGCGCCAGCCGGAATCCGAATAGCGCGCGCTGATGGCCGAGGGCACGTGGCCTTCGGCATACGGGTCCTGGTCCTTGACCTTGTCGCGGATGTCGAGGACCACGAGGCTCTGATTGCCGAGATGATCCTTCAGCCACTGCGAGTCGACCAGCGGCTGGTCGGTGAGGCGTTCGGCCTGGGCAACGCCCGAGAAGGCGACGACGAGGCCTGCGAGGGCGCTTATGAGCAGGGATTTCATGATGGCTTCTCCCTTGAAAATCCGGCCCCTGATTTAGGCTTCCGCCGGGCGGAAGCCGAGGCGCCGGAATGCGGCCGGGCGGCAGCGGGTAGAAAATATGTTCGCCTTGCCGCCTTTCGGCGGAACGGCATTCCTTCTGGAGGTGTAGGGGTCGGCCTATTTTCGGAACCAGAGCCGCAACCCGTGCGGCAAGGACACGTCATGACCCTTCGTTCGCTCGCCGCAAGAACCGCCCTCCTGCTCGCCCTCGCGATCTCTCCAGCGACGTTGGCGTACGCGCAGGCGGCTGGTGAAGTTGCGCAGCAGGCCGCGCCGGCGGCCGAGGTCAGGAAGGCCGTCGTCACCAATTTCGAGAGCGAGGACCAGCTCAACGGCCTCGCCGCGAAGGGCAAGACGGTCGTCTTCTTCTTCGCGAGCTGGTGCCCGAACTGCCGCGCCACCGTGACCGAGCTCAACGCGCGCTGGGCCGACGTCGACCCGGACATCACGCTGGTGATCGCCGACTACGACAAGGAAACCGCGCTCAAGGGCAAGTTCGGCGTCACCTATCAGGACACGTTCGTGCTGCTCGACCAGAACGGCGCGGCGGTGAAGTCGTGGAACAGCGGCGGCGTCGACGGCCTGAACAAGAACTCCTCTTCCTGATCCTCCGCGACGATGCTGCTGCCCACCGGCTTCGCCTTCCTCGCGGGCGTCATCACCGTGCTCTCGCCCTGCGTGCTGCCGCTGCTGCCGGTCATCCTCGCGACCGCCGCGCAGGAGGGCAAGGCCCGGCCGGTCGGCGTGGTTGCCGGTTTCGTCGGCAGCTTCACCCTGGCGACGCTGACGCTCAGCTTCCTCGTCCGGTCGCTCGGCCTGTCGCCGGATCTCAACCGGCTGCTCGCTGCCGTCATCCTGATCCTGCTCGGCCTCGTGCTCACCGTTCCGGTACTGCATGAGGCTTTCGAGCGCCGGGCGAGCGGGCTCGTCGGCCGCATGCCCGCCGGACGGCGGCAGTCGAGCGGCTTCGGCGGCGGGCTCGCGGTCGGCGCGGGCCTGGGGCTTGCCTGGAGCCCCTGCGTCGGTCCCATCATGGCATCGGTCATCACGCTGGCGCTCAACCAGCAGGTAGACGCCGGCGCGGTGCTCGTCACCCTCGCCTTCTCGCTCGGCACCGCCCTGCCGATGGCGGCGATCATGCTCGGCGGCCGCAAGCTGGTGACGCGGCTGCGCTGGTTCCAGGCGAACTCGACGCGCATCCAGCGCGTCCTCGGCGTGCTGATCGTGCTGACCGGCATCGCCATCCTGCTCGGCTGGGATCGCCTGATCCAGATCCGGCTTCTGGACTGGTTCCCCGGCTGGGAAGCCGCGCTCACCGGCTGGGAGCCGCGGCCGGCGCGGTAAACCGTTCCGCTTTCGCGCCGCAATACGCAAGACGCGAACTTCATTGTCCGCCGCCCTCGTAGCCTAATCGCATGGTCATCAATCCAGGAGACCATGCCATGAACATTTCGGTTTTCCGCTCCCGGCTTCTCGCCGGCGTATTCCTCGCCGCCTCGTCCACGATCGTGCCGTCGACCGCGTTCTTCATGAGCGCGGCAGTCGCATATGCCGAGACCGCGCTGCCGATCATCGTCTCCGCGCCACAGGCGGAAGAGCTCATCGCCGGCGGCGCCAGGATCGTCGACGTGCGCTCGCAGGCCGCCTATGCCAAGGGTCACATCCCCGGGGCCGTGAACCTTCCGTGGCAGCGCCTGAACGTCTCCGAGGCGGACGGGATCCGTAACGAATTCGCCAGCGACGCGACCTTCGAGAAGGAGATCCGCGCCGCCGGCCTGAAATATGGCGATACGATCCTGATCTACGACACGACCGCCCTGCCCGGCCGCGCCTACGTGGCCTTCGAATATGCCGGCCTCGGGGAAAAGACGCACGTGCTCGACGGCGGCGTGGCGGCCTGGAAGAAGGATCTGTCGACGGAGGCCGTGACCGCCGCCGCGAGCGATTTCAGGCTCGACCGGAAGAACGACATCCGCGTCGACAAGGCCTATGTCGCCGGCAAGGTCGGCGCTTCGGACGCCGTCATCATCGACGGGCGCAACGAGGAGGCCTATGCCGACGGCCACATCCCCGGCGCGCAGGCGGTGCCGGCCGCGAGCCTGCTCAACAAGGATGCGACGCTGCAGTCGCAGCCCGTTCTGACCGCGCTGCTGCAGTCGAAGGGCGTCGCACCGGACCGCGAGGTCGTGTCCTATTGCGGCAGCGGCGTGGCGGCGGCGAACAACTATCTCGCGCTGAAGAACCTCGGCTACACCAACGTGGTGCTCTACGACGGGAGCTGGGACGACTGGAGCCGCGACCCGCGCGCCGGCCAGCAGGTGTCGCTCGCCAACTACACGTTCGACGGCACCGACAAGGCGTCGGACGGCGCCCCGCAATTCCTCGACGAGGCGGCCGTGAAAGCGCTCGCCAACGATCCCGGCGCGGTCGTTGTCGACGTCCGCTCGCCGTCGGACTACGAGGCCGGGCACATCCCCGGCTCGGTGAACGTCTATTGGGACAGGACGCTGGACAAGGACCGCGTGCTGCTGCCGGCCGAGCAGTTGAGGAAGCTCTACGCCGACGCCGGCGTGACGCCCGAAAAGCGCGTCGTGCTCTTCACCCGCGGCGGCCTGCAGCTCTCGCACAGCTACACGGTGCTCAACCTGCTCGGCTTCGGCAAGGTGGACTTCTTCACCGGCAAGTTCGAAGGCTGGGAAAACGGCGCCTTCAAGCGAACCTGACGCCGCCCTCCCCGAACACACACCGACGCCACCCTATCCGAGGGTGGCGTCGGATTTTGATAACGAACGCTGGTTCCTCCCCCTGATGCGGAGTTGCGGCGCGGGGGCCGGCGGACCTTCCCGTCGGTTGCCATAACCGTCCGGAGCCGGTTCAATCCGGGACGAACTTCGCCGTATTACAAGCTACTCCGCGATCGCCACGATCGCCTCGATCTCGACGGTGATGTTGCCCGGCAGCGAGGACAGGCCCACGGCCGAGCGGGCGTGGTGGCCGCGGTCGCCGAATATTTCGACGAACAGGTCGGAGCAGCCGTTGATGACGCTCGGGTGGTCGCCGAAGTCGGGCGCGGCATTGACCATGCCGAGCAGCTTGACGATGCGCTTCACGCGGCCGAGGTCGCCGAGCACGCCCTGCATGACCGACAGCAGGTTGATGCCGGTCAGGCGGGCATGGGCGTAGGCCTCGCCGGCGGTGACGTCGATGCCGACCTTGCCGGTGTGCAGGGTGCCGTCCGCCTCGCGCGGCCCCTGCCCCGACAGGAACAGCAGGCTGCCTTCCCGCACATGGGTGAGGAAGTTGGCGATCGGCGGCGGCGGCGGCGGAACGACGATGCCCAGCCGCGCCAGGCGCTCCCGGGGCGACGCGACAGCCGGCACGTCGTGGTCTGCGATGTTCATGAGATGCTCCATTCACGATCGGACGGCGCCGAGGGGACCGGTCCTGGGTGCGGTCTATTCGGCATGATGGCAGGCGGCCTGTGCGCCCGAGGCGACGCGCCGCAGCAGCGGCCGCTCGCGGCGGCAGATGTCGGTGGCGATCGGGCAGCGCGGGTGGAAGGTGCAGCCGGGCGGCGGGTCGAGCGGGCTCGGCACCTCGCCGCGCGGAACCCTGACGCGGCTGTGGCGGCGCGCCGGGTCGGGCCGCGGCACCGCCTCCATCAGCGTGCGCGTGTAGGGATGGCTCGGCCGGTGGTAGACCGCCGCCGTGCCGCCGATCTCGACGATGCGGCCGAGATACATCACGGCCACCCGGTCGCTGATGTGCTGCACCACGCCGAGGTCGTGCGCGACGAACAGGTAGGCGAGCCCGAACTCCTTCTGGATGTCGGCCATCAGGTTGACGACCTGCGCCTGGATCGAGACGTCGAGCGCCGAGACCGGCTCGTCGGCGACGATCAGCGAGGGCTGCAGCGCCAGCGCCCGGGCGATCGCCAGCCGCTGGCGCTGGCCGCCGGAGAATTTCGACGGCACGTTGCCCATCTGGTCGGGGCGCAGGCCGACGCGGGCGAAGAGGTCGGCCACCCTGCGCCTGCGCTCGGCCGCATTGCCGAGGCCGTGGACGATCAGCGGCTCCTCGACGATGTCGCCGGCGCGCTGGCGCGGGTCGAGCGAGCCGTTCGGATCCTGGAAGATCATCTGGACCTTGCGCCGCAGCGGCCGCATGGCGCGGTAGGAGGCATGCGTGACGTCCGCGCCGTCGAGCCGGATGCGGCCCTCGTCGGGCTCGAGCAGCCGCACGATCATCTTGCCGACGGTGGACTTGCCGCAGCCGCTCTCGCCGACGAGGCCGAGCGTCTCGCCCGCCGCGATCGAGAAGGAGACGTCGTCCACCGCGTGCACGGTGGCCGTGCCGCCGCCGATGCCGCGCGAGACGGTGAAGCGCTTCGAGATGCCCTCGACCGCGAGCAGGCCGGTCATGCCGCGGCCTCCACCGGATACCAGCAGGCGGCGCGGTGGCCGGGCTCGATGTCGGCCAGAGGCGGGCGCTCCGTCGCGCAGCGCTCGCCGGCGCGCGGGCAGCGCGGCGCGAAGGCGCAGCCGGGCGGCAGCGCCCACAGGGCCGGCACGGTGCCCTCGATCTCGGGCAGGCGCTCGCGTGCGCCGGCCTCGGCAACATGCGGGATCGAGCCGAGCAGGCCGTGCGTGTATGGGTGGCGGGGCGCCGCGAAGAGCCGCTCCGTCGTCGTCTCTTCGACGATGCGGCCGGCATACATGACGGCGACGCGGTCGGCCGTCTCGGCGACCACGGCGAGGTCGTGGGTAATCAGGATAGTGGCCGCGCCGACCGAGGCCTGCAGGTCGCGAAATGTTTCGAGGATCTGCGCCTGCGTCGTCACGTCGAGCGCGGTGGTCGGCTCGTCGGCGATCAGCACGTCGGGATCGCAGGCGAGCGCCAGCGCGATCACCACGCGCTGGCGCATGCCGCCCGACATCTGGTGCGGATAGTCGTCGTAGCGCCGCCTCGGGTCGGGGATGCGTACCTGCTCGAACAGCTCCTCGACGCGGTGGCGCGCCGCGTCCGCGTCCAGGCCCTTGTGCAGCCGCAGCACCTCCGCGACCTGCGGCCCGACCCGGATCGACGGATTGAGCGAGGTCATCGGCTCCTGGAAGATCAGGCCGATGCGGTTTCCCCGGATGCCGCGCAGGCTCGCCTCGCCGGCGCTGGCGAGGTCGATCCCGTCGAACATGATGCGCCCCGAGGCGATCTCGGCCACCGGCTCCGGCAGCAGCCGCATGATCGCCATCGCAGTCATGCTCTTGCCAGAGCCGGACTCGCCCACCAGCGCCAGCACCTCGTTGCGCGACACGCCGAAGGTGAGGTCGCTGACCGCCTCGAAGGTGCGGTCGCGGGTCGACAGCTCGACCGTCAGCCCCTCTATGGAGAGCAGCGGCTTCATCCCTTGCCGTCGCTTCCGACGAGAGCCGGGATCAGTGCTACGGCGTTGTCGTGAAGGATCGCGCGGCGGTCGGCCTCCGACAGGTAATCACTGTAGCGGGTGAAATAGGTCAGCGACTGCGCGTAGGTGCAGTAGCGGTCGACATTGGGCGCGTCCGAACCCCAGAGGAAGCGCCCTGCCCCGAATCTGTCGAGCAACTGCCGGATATGGGTGTGCGCCCGCGCATAGGGATATTCCTGCTTTCCGCCCCAGGCGATCGGGTAGAGGATTTCGGCCGAGACCGGCGCCTGCGTCAGCAGTTCCCCGATGATCGAGGGCAGCGCGAGCCGGTCGTTCTCGTCGGCATAGAGCGAGGTCGGCACGCCGTGCACCAGCAAATGGCGGATGCCGGGAAAGCGCTCGACGATGCGCGCGAGGTGGCGCATCTCGTCCTCGTAGGTGCCGACCGGCGAGCTGCCGGACTGGACCCAGAACACCGGCAGACCGCTCCGCTCCACGAACGTCCAGTAGGGATCGTAGGCCAGGTCGGAATGCATCGGTTTATAGCCGCTGCGGAACATGCCGGTGGTGGTGAAATAGAAGCCGGCCATGCCGAGACGGCCGATCTCGTCGTCCAGCCTTTGGAGCTCGGCGTCGGTGTAGGCGAAGGCCTCCTCGACCTGCGCGAGGCCGACGAAGCGGCCGGGATGGGCCCGGGCCGCCGCGGCGAACTCGGCGGCAAGGTTGCCGTAGATGTGCTCGTTCTGCAGCACGGCCGTCTGCACGCCGGCATAGTCCATGTAGGCGAGCAGCGTCTCGGCCGGCATCTCCAGCCTGTCCATCCACGGCGCCAGGAACTGGACGTACTGGTCCTCGCCGTCGACGGTCCACTCGTAGCGGCCATGCGTGCCGACGCGGAAATTGACGTCGCGCCGGCCGGCGGGCGACGGATCGGCCGGATCCCACAGCGGCCGGTCGGTCACGACCGAGCGGTCGCGGAAGCGGCGATAGGGCTGGTTGCCGTGCATGTGCATCGAGCGCTGCTGGTGCAGCAGGTGCGTCGCCACGTCCGGGAAGCCGGCGGCGGTGGCGGCCGGCGGGAAGATGTGGGCGTGGCAGTCGATGATCGCGTAGTCCATGGCGGTGCAGTCAGTTCCTGGAGGCAGGGTCGAAGACGTCGCGCAGCCCGTCGCCGAAGGCGTTGAAGGCGAGCACGAGCAGCGAGATGGCGATGCCGGGCGCGATCACCAGATGCGGCGCGACGGTGAGATATTCGCGGCTGGCGCCCAGCATCGTGCCCCATTCGGGCGCGGGCGGCTGGACGCCGAGGCCGAGGAAGCCGAGCGCGGAGCCGATCAGCACCGCCTGGCCGGCATTGAGGCTGAGCTCGATGATGATGACGGTGGCGGCGTTGGGCAGGATGTGGCGCAGCAGGATGCGGGTGTGACCCATGCCGACGGTGATCGCCGCGGCGATGAAGTCCTCCTCGCGCAGCTCGATCACGCGGCCGCGCACCAGCCGCGCCAGCGGCGGGATGAAGCTCGCGGTGATCGCGATCGTCAGGCCCGTCGCGCTGGAGCCGGCCGCCGCGGCGATGGCGATGGCCAGCACGATGTTGGGCACGGTCAGCAGCAGGTCGATGATGCCGGTGACGACGCGGTCGGTGACCCCGCCGAAATAGCCTGCGATCGAGCCGAGCGCGATGCCGCCGATGCCGGCGAAGAACATCGAGGCGAGCGCGATCGAGAGCGTGAAGCGCGTGCCGACGATGATGCGCGAGAGGATGTCGCGGCCGACATTGTCGGTGCCGAACAGATGGGCCGCTGTCGGCCCCTCCAGCATGGCGAAGAGGTCCTGCGTGGTCGGGTCGTAGGGCGCGACCCTTTCGCCCAGAACGGCCAGCACGGCGAAGGCGGCGAGCAGCGTCGCGCCCAGCCAGAGGAACAGGTTGATGCGGCCCGCCGGGCGCCGCCTGCGGCGGGCGACGGCCTCAGGCATAGCGCAGCCTCGGATTGACGAAGCGATAGAGAACCTCGACCGCGATGTTGATGACGAGGAAGGAGACGACGAAGATCATCACGATCCCCTGCACCAGCGTGTAGTCGCGCACGGACACGGCCGTCAGCAGCAGGTCGCCGATGCCCGGCCAGGCGCAGAGCCGTTCCACCACCACCGAGCCGCCGAGCAGATAGCCGGCCTGGAGCCCGATCACGGTGACGGTGGGGATCATCACGTTGCGCAGGACGTGGCGGCGCAGCGCCAGCCCCTTCGAGAGGCCCTTGGCGCGCGCGGTCCGCACGTAGTCCTTGCGCAGTTCCTCGATGACGACGCCGCGCGTCATGCGGGCAACGAGCGCGATCAGCCGCGCGGCGAGCGCGAGCGTGGGGATGACGAGCGAGGCAGGGCCGCTGGCGCCGAAGCTCGGCAGCAGGCCGAGATCGACCGAGAGCCAGGCGATGAGCAGCATGCCCAGCCAGAAGTTCGGGATCGCCAGCAGCCCGACGACCGAGAGCGAGATCAGGTAGTCGGGCAGCCGGTTGCGGTAAGCGGCGGCCACGACCCCCGCCGGAATGCCGATGAGGATCGTGAGCCCAATCGCGGCCGCCGCCAGCGCCAGCGTGGCCGGCAGCCGGCTGATGATGTGCGGCAACGGGTTGCCGCGGAAGGTGGTCGAATAGCCGAAGTCGCCGACCACCAGCCCCGAGACATGCCGCGCATATTGCTCGACCAGCGGCCGGTCGAGGCCGAGCTGCACGCGCACGGCCTCGATCTCGCTTTGGGTGGCCGTGGCCCCGGCGACGAAGGCAGCCTCGTCGCCGGGAACCGACTTGAAGATGATGAACAGGATCGTGACGACGCCCAGCACCACCAGCGGGATGGTCGCGAAGCGTCTGGCCAGGAACCCGATCATCGGCGCGCCCGCATCAGGCCTTCCTGGCCGCGCGCAGGTTGGTGAAGACGATCGGCATCACGGTCACGCCGCTGACGGGCTTGCGCACCGCCGAGACGTTCTCGTTGATCTGCAGCCAGAGATAGGGCGCATCGGCCCAGACCAGCTCCTGCGCCTTGCCGAGCGCGTCCATGCGGGCCGCTTCCTCCGGCGCGCTGTCCGCCTTCTCGAGCAGCGCGTCGACTTCCGCGTTGCGGTAGCGGCCGATGTTCCAGACGTCCGGCTTGGTGTTGTCGTCGGCGTTGGACTTGAACAGCGAGGCGAGATGGTAGGTGCCCGAGGCGTTGGAGGGATTGAAGCCGAACATGCCCAGGTCCCAGGCGAGGTTGGCCTTGTCCTGCCTGAGATGATCCCAGTAGGCGCCCTTCTCGATCTTGGTGATCTGCGCGTCGACGCCGACCTGCTTGAGCGAGGCCGCGACGATCTCGGCCACCGCGACGTCGCCGGGGAACAGGCCCTCCGGGACGTAGAGCGACAGCGTCAGCTTCTTGCCGTCCTTCTCGAGAATGCCGTCCGAGCCGGCCTTGTAGCCCGCTTCCGCCAGCAGCGACTTGGCCTGCGCCTGGTCGAACACCGTCTCGCCGACCGTCTTGTGGCCGATCGCGTCGAAGGCGAGTGGCGAATCCGGCGCCTTGGCGTAGCCGAAGAACACCTTTTCGGCGATCGTTGCGACCGGCACGGCCAGGTTCAGCGCCTTGCGCACCTTCACGTCGGCGAGCGCCGGACGGGTGAGGTTGATGGCCAGGCCGATCGGGCGCAGGCCGGGCTTGCGCACCACCTCGACGTCGGCATTGCCGCCCAACTGGCCGACGAGCTGGACCGGCACGGAATCGATGACGTCCACCGCGCCGGTGGTGATGGCGTTGATGCGCGTCGCGGGCTCGGCGATGAACTTGAAGACGACGCCCGACGCGCCGGGCTTGTCGCCCCAGTAGCCGTCGAAGGCCTTCAGCTTCAGCTCCTGGCCGGCGTTGAAGGCCTCGACCATGTAGGGGCCGGCGCCGACGGGATTCTGCGCAAAGCCCGCCTCGCCGGACTTCTGGATGGCGGCCGGCGAGACGATCGCGCCGGAGCCGTGCGCCAGCGTGTTCGGAAGCTGGGCGAACGGGGCGGAGGTGCGGATGACGAGGGTCTTGTCGTCGACGATGTCGGCGCCGGCGATCGGGTTCCACAGCGGCCGGTTGGTGGTGTTGATGTCCTTGTTCATCATCCGCTCGATGTTGAACTTGATCGCCGCTGCGTCGCACGGCGTGCCGTCGTGGAAGGTCACGCCGGCGCGCAGCTTGAGCTCGCACGACTTCAGATCCTCGCTCATGGCGAAGGATTCTGCGAGCTGCGGCACGATCTTCATGTCGGCATCGAAGTCGAGCAGGCGGTCGAACAGCAGCAGCGACGCCTCGTAGCCGCCCGGATAGCCGGTGAAGGCGCCGTGGGCGGGATCGAGGGTGAGCACGGCCGTGCTCTGGCCGAAGGTGATGACGCCGGACGCGCTCTGCGCCCACGCCCGGATCGCGCCGGTCGGCAGCGTCGAGATCAGCGCGGCACCGGCCGCGCCCGTGAGGAATTGCCTGCGTTTCATGTCGATACTCCCCTTCGTTGTTGAACGCGGACGGCGCGGCGGACCGCCCGCCGCGTCAGAGCCAAAGTTCATTCCACGTGAAGATTGCCGGCGTGCCGCCGGTATGGACGAAGACCAGCACGTCGTCCTGCGAGAACCGGCCTTCGCGGATGTGGGCGATCATGCCCGCGGCCGCCTTTCCGGTGTAGATCGGGTCGAGGATGATGCCCTCGGTCCGCGCCACGAGCTTCACCGCCTCGTCGCCGGCCTCGCTCGGGATGCCGTAGCCCTTCCCGACGAAGTCCTCGGTGTTGATCACCTCGTCCTCGGTGACGGCGATGTCGAGGCCGAGGGCGGCGATCGTCTCGTTGGCGATCCTGGCGGTGCGCGACGGCAGGTCGAACTCGGCCGTGGCGCAGACGGCGTGCATGGCGAAGCCGCCGATGAGCTTCTGCGCCAGCATGATGCCGGCCGAGCCCTTGCCGCTCGACGACATGTAGAAATAGTCGGGCGCGAGGTCGCGGGCGGCGAGCTGCTCGAGCACCTCCAGCGTCACCTCGAGATAGGCGACGGCCGAGGCGACGTCGAACATCGGATTGTCGTTGAGGATGTGCGGCCGGCCGCCTTTGGAGCGCACCTCTTCCGCGAGGCCGTCGAGCATCGCGCGCTGCTCGCGCGGATCGGCCGCGAAATGCACCTCCGCGCCCAGCAGATAGTCGACCAGGAGGTTGCCCTGCACGTTGTTGGGCTTGCGGCCCTCCAGCACCAGGATCGTCTTCAGGCCGAGCTTGTTGCAGGCGCCGACCGTCTGGCGCGCCGAGTTGGATTGCAGATCCAGCCCGACGATCACCGTGTCGGGCTCGTCCTTCATGGCATGGGCGAGGCGGAATTCGAGGTTGCGCAGCTTGTTGCCGCCCAGCGCCACGCCGGTCAGGTCGTCGCGCTTGAAGAAGATGCGCGGCCCGCCGAGCGCGCGGCTGAGGTTGCGCGCTTCCTCCAGCGGCGTGTTCTTGAGCGCGATGTCGAGCCGCGGCAATGTCGCGATGCGTTCGCGGATCTCCCGATGGCTCATGATCGCCGGTTCACTCATGGCAACAGTTGTCCCTCCCTTCGGACTCGCGCCCGAAAAGCTCCGGCCGCGCCGTGCAGGCAGGCCGTTTGTCGTTGTCGTCAATGAAAATGTCCTGTATACAAGACACTCATCTTATATTAGAGACAGAATACCAGCCTCGCTGAAATGCGCAAGAGAAAGCCGCACATGAGCCTCGTTTCGCCGGAACAGGAAACCGATGCCCCGCAGCGCCGCGAGCGCAGCGTCGACCGCATCCTCCAGATCCTCGAGTTCCTGCACGGGCACGGCGAGGGCATCCGCATCGGCGCGCTCGCCAAGGCGCTCAATGCGCCGCGCTCGTCGACCTATACGCTGGTCAACGACCTGACCCAGGCCGGGCTGCTCGAGATCGCGCCGGACGACGGCCGGATCTTCTTCGGCAAGCGCATGTATCTCTACGGGCTGAACTACATCCGCGAGAACTCGCTGGCCAAGCGCGCGCGCCTGGAGGTCGACCGGCTCGCCAAGGAGACCGGCGAGACGAGCGAGTTCTGCATGCTGCAGAACAGCCGCTACACGATCATGTACATGCGCCCGGGCAACCGGCCGTTCCGCATCAGCTCGGCCGTCGGCCTGCAGATCCCGATCCCGTGGACGGCGTCGGGACGGCTCCTGCTCGCGGGCCGCAGCCGCGCCGAGATCGAGGAGCTGATCGCGGAGGAGGACCTCGTCCTGCCGGACGGCAGGCGGATCGACATAGACGACTTCATCGAGGCGATCGGCACCGCCCGCAACAACGGCTATTGCCTGACCAAGGGCCTGGTGGATGCCGTGACCCAATGCCTGGCCGCGCCCATCTACGGCGCCGAGGGCAACGTCGAGGCCACGATCTGCCTCGTCCTGCCGATCAACCTCTTGGACGAGCAGACCGCCGCCCTGCGCGACCGCCTCCTCCAAAGCAGCCGCGCGCTCTCGTCGCGATAGGCTTTGTCGTCGTGGCCGTCCCTCTCAGCCGCCTCGCGATGGCAGCGACGGGGCGGCTAAGCCAGCGCAGCGCACTACCTTCCCGTCGTTGGGCGCTCGTGGAGCAGTCATCGCCCCTTGAAGACGGGCTTGCGCTTTTCGAAGAAGGCTTTGGTGCCTTCCTCCACGTCGTCGGTGGGGTTGGAAATCAGTACCGCCATCTGCGCATCGCCAAGCGAGCGCTCGAGCGTGCTGTCCAGCCCGCGCACCATCATCGACTTGGCGAGGCGCACTGCGAGCGGCGCCTGACCGGCGATCCGCTCGGCCAGAGCCAGCGTGCGGGCCTCCAGCTCGCCATGCGGCACGACCTCGGTCACCAAGCCGAGGCGCAGCGCCTCCTGCGCATCGTAGACCTCGGCCAGGAATGTCATCTTGAGCGCCCGGTCGAGACCCATGGCGCGGGGGAACAGCCACGCGCCGCCCTCGTCGGGGAGCAGGCCGAAACGACCGCTCGTGTCGCCGAGCCGCGCCTGATCCGACGCGATCCTGATGTCACATGAAAGAGCGAGCGCCAAGCCACCCGCAACCGCCGGCCCGTTGACCATGGCGATGACGGGCTTGTCGAGCCGGGCCAGGGCGAGGATCACGCGGTGCATGCCGTCGCGCATCTCGCGTCCGTCGAAAAGCTGCTTGTCTCGCAGCGTCTCGCGATGCCCGTCGACGCCCGACACGTCGCCGCCGGAACAGAAGGCGCGGCCGGCACCGGTCACGACGAGACAGCGCAGTCCGTCGTCGCGCAAGTAGTCCTCGATAGCTGCCACCACCTCTTTGCAGAGCGCATGCGTATAGGCATTGAGCTGCCGGGGCCGGTTGAGCGTCAGCATGGCAACATGGTCGCGCGGGCGCGACAGCACAATGTTCTCGAAGTCACCGCTCTCCGTCCAGATCGACATCAGTCCGCTCCCGTGCCGGCCAGAGCCGCGGCGCGCAAAGCCGTGTGGAAATGGGTGTTTCCGAACAGGGCATCCGCCACGTGCAGCCGTTTGAGATAGTGGCCGACGATATACTCGTCGGTCATGCCGATGCCGCCGTGAAGCTGGATCGCCTGCGTGCCGACGAAATGACCGGCCCGGCCCACGCGTGCCTTCATGGCCGCCACCAGCAAACGCCGCTCAAGCCCTTCCAGCGCATCGACGGAAGAAACGGCCCGGTTCACGATGGCGCGGCCCATCTCCAGTTCGACATACATGTCCACCAGCCTGTGCCTCAGCACCTGGAACTGGCTGAGGCTGCTGCCGAACTGCTTGCGGGTGGAGAGATAGTCGCGAGCGATCCAGAAGGCGCGTTCCATCGCCCCGATCGCCTCGGCGCACAGTGCCACCGTGGCATGGTCGTAGGCGGTCTCGAGCGCAGCCAGCGCGCTTCCCGCTTCGCCCACCAGCGCCTCCGCCGGCAGTTGCAAGTCGGTGAGCTCGATGTCCATCGCCAGCCTCTGGTCGATGGTGCGGTAGGGCTGCAAGGCCACGCCCTTTGCCGGCAGATCGACGACGAACAGGCTGATGCCTGCACGGTCCGTGGTGCCTCCCGCCGTGCGAGCGGAAACCAGCAGGCGATCGCAGAGGGCGCCGCCAAGCACCATGATCTTTCGCCCGTTCAGCACCCAGCCGTCGCCCTTGCGTGCGGCCGTGGCCGCGACATGCGCCAGCCGCGAGCGCGCGGCCGCTTCATCATGCGCGACACCGATCACCGACACTCCCGAAGCAAGCTCTTCGAGCAGACTCCGGCGACGTTCTCCCTCCGCCGCAACCTCGATCAGTTTGCCGGCGAGCACCGCGCAGCCGACATAGGGCTCCAGCACGAGGCCACGACCGATCCGCTCGGCGATGACGGCGACTGCCGCGGCCCCGCCACCCAGCCCGCCCGCTTCCTCGGGCAGCCCCGCGGCAAGCCAGCCGAGCTCGGCGAGACCGTTCCAGCCTTGCCGCTGGGCGTCGCGTCCGCCGGCGATCAGTGCTTGCCTGCGGTCATGACCGTAGTCGCGGTCGAGGAATTGCTCGACGCTGCGGGCCAGCAGTTGAAGGTCGTCGTCACCGAGCGGCTGCTCCACCGGTCCGGCCATGGAAAACAGCGCCTTGGAGACGATATTCTTCTGGATCTCATTCGAGCCGCCATAGATGGTCGCCGCGCGGCGGTACATGTATTCGGCGGTGACGTTGGCCGCGTGGCCGGGACCCGGTGCGATACCGCGCCCTTCGGCCAGATCGTGTCCTTGCGGGTAGTAGGCGGCGGCATAAGGCCCGAGCGCATCCACCTCGAGCTTGAGCAGGGACTGCATCAGCTCCGAGCCGTGGAGCTTTACCAGCGAGGCTACCGGCACGTTGTCGTATTTCGCCTCGTTGGTGACGATGTCGATGATCGAGGCTTCGAGCGCGATGAGGTCGATTTCCAGCGCCGCGATGCGGCTGGCATGGACCGGGTCGTCGATCAACCTGCCTGAGCCGGCCCGTTCGGCACTCGCGATCTCCTTCAGTATCTCCAGATTTCGCTTGTTGCGCGGCAGGTCGGCACCCGAAATGCGCTCGCCCGCCAGCAGGAAGCGGGCTATCTCCCAGCCCTGCCCTTCCGCGCCGACGAGGTTCCCGGCCGGCACACGCACCGACTCGAAGAACACCTCGCAGAGGCTGTAGCCCTCGTCGAGCGACTTGATCGGCCGCACGGTGACGCCCTTCGCATGCGTCGGCACCAGAATGAAGCTGATGCCGGCATGTGCCTTCTCCCCGGTGCCCGTCCGCACCAGGCAGAACAGCATGTCGGAATCCATTGCGCCGGTTGTCCAGATCTTCTGGCCGTCGATCACGTACTCGTCCCCGTCGCGCACGGCACGCGTGCGCAGCGAGGCGAGATCGGAGCCGGAATTCGGTTCGGAGAAGCCCTGCGCCCAGAATTCGGTGCCATCGATGATGCCGGGCAGGTAGCGCCGCTTCTGCTCTTCGGTGCCGAATGCGTGCAGCACCGGGCCGATGAGATAGACGCCCTGGATATTTATCCAGGGCGCGCCGGCAAGCATGCACTCTTCCTCGAAGATGTAGCTTTCGAGCGGCGTCCAGCCCGGCCCGCCGAATTCCGCCGGCCACGACGGCACCGACCAGCCCTTTCGGGCGAGGACGGAGATCCAGGCCTGCGCGTCCTCCTTGGTCTGGTGCACGGCGGTGCGATTCCGACGCGCCATGTCGGCGGGCAGGTTCTGGGCGAAGAAGTCGCGTATCTCGGCCCGGAATTCTTCGGGGTTCCTGCGCTGGGTCATATCGATCCTTCCTGCCGAAAACGCGTCAGCGGCCCGTGAAAGCCGGCTTGCGGCGTTCGATGAAGTGGGCGACGCCCTCGCGGAAATCTTCGGAGTCGAGCGAAAGGGCCGTTTCGACGTCGGCGATTTCGATCGCTTGCCCCAGCGTCTCGAACCGGGCGTTCCAGATCTGCCGTTTCATGACCCGCAGGGAACGCGGCGATACCATGGTCGCAAGCTCCGTCGCATATTCGGTCACGCTCTCCATGAGCTTGCCGGGTTCGCAAAGGCGATCGACCAGACCGATCGCGAGCGCCTCCCCGGCACTGACCCGCCTTGCCGAAAGCAGGAGGTCGAGCCCCTTCGACAGGCCTACGTGGGTGGGCAGGATCCAGCCGATGCCATGCTCCGCCACCAGGCCGCGGCGGGAGAAGGAGGTCGTGTAGACAGCCTCCGGGGCCGAGAAGCGCATGTCGCAATAGAGTGTCATCACGAGCCCCAGCCCCGCGCAGGGACCGTTGACTGCGGCAATTACGGGCTTCGGCACCGACGGGAAATAGGAATAGCGCTTCTGGAAGTCCGGCCGCGACGAAGGGTCGAATATCGGCGCTGGCCCGGATGGCAGGCTGTCCGCCCCCTCGTCGGACTTGACCGTGAGATCGTTCATGTCCGCGCCCGCGCAGAAGCCGCGACCGGCACCGGTGAGCACGATGACCCGCACGCGGTCGTCGGTCCCGGCCAGCCGCATCGCCTCGAACACCTCCCGCTCCATGCGGTCGGTCCAGGCATTCAGCTTGTCCGGGCGATTCAGCGTGACGGTCGCGATCCCGTCGGCGACGACATAGGTGATCTGTTCGAAGTCCATGCCGGGGTCCTCGCTTCAAGGATGGTTTACGACGCACCGCGGGTCGTCAGCCGGAAGTCCACGCCCGCCAGGGGAAAACCGTCGGCGGTGACCGCCCGGCCGCGACCGGCGGCGATGGACAGCGCGCGGGCGGGATCGCTGACTGCGACCACGAGAGTGGACACCCGCTCGGCGTCCCCGGCCACGAAGGCGAAGGGGCAGCCGTCCGCCAGGAGAACCGGCGCGCCATCCTGCCTGCCGAGCGGCAGTTCGATGATGCGTGACCAGTGCGCGGCAAGCCCTTCCGGATCGGGTGAAGCGATTTCCAGCCCCACGATCCGGGCACCCTCCCCGCGCATGTCGGCGAACTGCTGCCAGTCCGGCCCCGCCGGCCACCAATTGCCCGGACGCTCCTCGCCCCCGGTGCTGCGCGCGAACTCCAGTATCGTCGCGCGGCAATCCTTGGGGTGAAGCTGCACGTTGCGGTATTCGGGCCGGTCGATGATGTGGGGCGTGCGTATGCCGAGCGCCTCGACATGAGCCTGGCGGCGTTCGGGGTCGTCGCACTGGAATATCGCCATGTAGGCGCCGCGTTCGTCGCCCTTGCGCAGGAAACGACCGACCGCGGTGTCCTGCCGCATCGGAGCCACGATCTCGACGAAGTCGGCGCCGAAGGGCAGCAGCGCATTGTTCAGCCCATAGATGTCGACATGGTAGTCGCGTACGCAGACCTCGATGCCGAATATGGCAGCGAGATCGGAAACGGCCGGCTCGAGGTGCGGGGCAGCGAGGCATACCTGCCTCAGGCGCAGCATGCTCATCTCAGCGCGCCGTGAAGGCTGCGGGCCGCTTCTCCAGGAAGGCACTGGTTGCTTCCTGGTAATCCTCCGTCGCCATGCAGCGCGAATGATGCAGGCTTTCCTGGTCGAGCAGTTCCTTGAGGCTCTGGGTTTCGGCGATGTTGATGTTCTTCTTGATGTAGCCGACCGTGAGCGTTGGCCCGGCCGCCAGCTCGCGCGCGAACGCGGTCGCCACGGATTCGAGCTCGGCGTCCGGCACGACCCGCGTGACGATGCCGAGCGAATACGCCTCCTCTCCGGTCACGACCGGCGACGTCATGTAGAGCTCGCGCGCCTTGGCGCTGCCGACCAGCTTGGTCAGGAAATAGGAGCCGCCGAAATCGCCCGACAGCGCGACCTTGGCGAAGGCCGTCGTAATCTTGGCCGTGGCCCCGGCGATGCGAAAGTCACAGGCCAGCGCCAGCGAAAGCCCGGCTCCCGCTGCGGCCTTCTCGATCATGGCCACCGTCGGCTTGGGCATCTCGTGCAGCAGCTCGGAGATGCGGGCACGCCGCCTGAGGCTGTCGGTCAGCTCCTCCAGACCCCCCTGCCATTCATTCGGGTCGGCCATCGCCTTGACGTCTCCGCCGACCGAAAAGATGCCGCCGGCGCCACGCAGAAGGACAGCACGCACTGCGTGATCGCCTGCTGCGGGCTCCAGCGCTTCCAGCAGCGCATCGAGCAGATCGGCGCTCAGCGCGTTGCGCCTGTCGGGCCTGTTCATGGTCAGGGTGAGCAGGCCGTCGTGCCTCTGCTCGATAATCAACTGGTTCATCAACTCGCTTTCAGACTGATGGGTAGAAGAGCGCCGCGGCTAGCCGCCGATCTTCTCGCGCTTGATATGGATGCCTGCCTTCTCGCGATCGAACGTGCCTCCGGTCACACCGTCCCCACGCAGAAGGTGCTTCTGCACCTTCTGCGTGGGCGTCTTGGGGAGGTCGTCGGCAAAACGGATGAAACGCGGCACCATGTAGTGCGGCATGCGCGGCCGCAGGAACTCGATGAGCTCGACCGGATCGAGGGTGACGTCGGGCTGCAGCGCCACGACGACGAGGACCTCGTCCTCGCCATGCTCGCTGGGAACGGCCACCGCCGCTGCCTCGCGCACCGCGGGATGGGCGCAGACCTCGGTCTCCACCTCGAACGAGGAGATGTTCTCGCCACGGCGGCGAATTGCGTCCTTCATCCGGTCGACAAAGAAGAAGTTGCCGTCGGCGTCGGTGCGGAAAGCGTCGCCGGTATGGAACCAGCCGTTGCGCCAGGCGCGGGCGGTCGCTTCCGGGTTAGCGAGATAGCCATGGTTCATGGCCCACGGCCGATCCGTCCGCACGATCAGTTCGCCGACCTCTCCGGGGGCCACCTCGCAGTCGTTCTCGTCGACGAGGCGAACCTCGACGCCCGGCCGCGGTCGGCCGCAGGTGCCGAGGGGGCTGGGATTCGGGCCAGCCCGCAGCGGCGAGGAAATCTCCGTCATGTTGAAAGCCGTATAGACGTCGCAGCCGAAACGCCGGGAAAACGCCTTCGTGTCCTCGCTCAGCGGCAGCATCATCGCGGTGCGCAGCGTGTGGCCGCGATCCTCCGGCGAGGGTGGGCTCTTCATCAGGAAGTTCGCCATCGCGCCCAGAAGAACGACGCTGGTCGCCTCCAGCCGGCGGATGGTCGACCAGAACTCCGTGGTCTTGAACGAATCCACGAGGCCGATCGAGGCGCCGAGCACGATCGCGGTGAACGTCGCGCCTGTGCCGCCCACGTGGAAAAGCGGCAGGTTGACGATGAAGCGGTCGTCCCGCCCCAGATAGTGGAAGGATTCGAGCGCGGTCGTGTAGCACTGAAGATAGGACGACAGGACGCCCTTCGACGGTCCCGTCGTACCCGAGGTGAAGATCACCATCTGCGTGTGCCAAGGCAGGATGCCTTCCGCACGCGGGGGCAGCGAGGCCTCGTCGCCTTCGAGTGCTTCGCCGCCGATGCAGCTCAGGCCGGCCACCGCAGCGTCGCCACCGAGGACTACCGCGTGTTCGAGACCGGCTCGATCGATGGCCTCGAGGCGGGGCGCCAGGTCCGCGTGCACGACGATGAGAGACGAGTCCGCGCTGCGGATCGCATGTTCGAGGATCGTGCCGCGATAGGCGATGTTCAGCGGTACATAGACCGCGCCGATATAGTTCAGCCCGAACCAGACGCGCAGCGCGTCCGGACCGTTCGGGAGCCAGGACAGCACGAGCTCACCGGGTTTCACGCCAAGCCGCGCGAAGCCGGCCGCAGCGCGGCGCGCCTCCCTGCGCGTGTCGCGATAGGTCCACGAGCTTCCGTCGGCGAAGATGGCGAAGATCTTGTCCGGCTGCTCGTCGGCCCATCTGTCGAGAAGCGGTCCCAGCACGCAGTCCTCGACGCGGGGAATCCGCGGATCGGACCATCCGCGTTGGGTGCTGCTGCTGGCGGTGCTGCTCATCTGCTCGACCTTCCTTCTCCGACGTGGCTCGCGGGGATCGCTAGCACATTGGAGGAGACCGGCCGGCTGGATGCCGGCCGGCCCGTTGCTTACTCTGCGGAACCGTCGATGACGCCGCCGATGAAGTCCCAGGTGTGACCGTTGAACTGGATCAGCTGAAGCTGCTCGATCGGGAAATAGTCGGTTGCGCTGGTGGAAATGGTGACGCCCGGCAGCAGCAGCGGCGTGGAGAACTGCTGCAGGTTGGCGGCCTGACGCATCACGTTCTCGCGGGTCAGGTCGTCACCGGCCTGCTTCAGCACCTGCGCGATCGTCTCCGACACGAGATAGGCGTAGACGTTGGTCGTGTCGGTCTTGTCGCCCTCGGGATAATATTTGTCCATGAAGGCGTTCCAGTTCTGCATGGCCGGATCGTCCTTCCAGCGCGGGTCGGTCGAATCCTTGTAGTAGTTGGTGGAGATGATCCCCACGGAGTTCTCGAGACCGGCGGGTCCGAGCGTCGAGCCGATCTGCGCGCTGGAGCTGGTCAGGAAGTGCATGGGCTTCCAGTTGAGGTCGGCCAGCTTTCGGATCGCCTGGGCGGCGAACTTGGGCGACGACATGTTGAAGAGCACGTCCGCGCCGGTCGCCTTCAGGGTCACGATCTGCGAATCGATCGTCGGCTCGCTGATCTCGTAGCTGGCCTCGCCGACGATCATCGTCTTGGCCTTGTCGCCGAGCGCCTCGCGGAAGCCGTTGACGAACCCCTTGCCGAAGTCGTCGTTCTGATAGAACAGCGCCACCTTGGCATCGGGCTTCTGCTCGAGCAGATAGCGGGCATAGACACGGCCCTCGCTGGCATAGTTCAGCCAGCCCATCGTCCACGGATAAACGCTCGGATTGCCGAAGGCGATCGCACCCGAGGAGACGAAGATCTGCGGCACCTTCATGCCGTTCATGTATTTCTGGATGGCCAGATTGGAGGCGGTGCCCATGGGATTGAACAGGCCCAGCACCTGGTCGCTTTCGACGAGGCGGCGGCTCTGCTCGACGGCCTTGGGCGGGCTGTAGGCGTCGTCGTAGGAAATGAAGTTGATCTTGCGGCCATTGATGCCGCCCTCCTCGTTGATCTTCTTCCAGAAGGCGGACTGGAGCTTGCCGACCGTGCCCCATGCGGAAACGGGACCGCTGTACGGATTGAAATGCCCCATCTTGATCTCGGTATCGCTAGCGCCGACGTCATACTTGCCTTCGGCGAAAGCCGCCGAAGCGCTCATGGCGGCGGCAGCGAGCGTGACCGCGGCGGCCAGCCGCAGCGTCGATCCGTGAAGTTTCTGCATATCTCACTCCCTTTTGTGGACCTTGAACTAGCGCGAGCGCAGGACGCGCAGCGCGGAACTGACGATTCCGCCTGCGCCGGAAGGCATCACGTAGATCAGCAGGATCATGATGATGCCGTAGACGGCGCCGGAGAGACCCTTTGAGATGTCCTCCGCGAAATTCGGTACGAACAGGATGAAGGCTGCGCCGATGATGGCGCCCGGCAGCCAGGCGATGCCGCCCACCACCACGCCCACCAGGAACGTGACGGACAGCATGAAGCCGAAGCTGTCGGGGGCGACGAACTGGATGACGATGGCGCCCAGCGCGCCGGCTATGCCGGTATAGGCGGCGCTCACGCCGAAGGTCAGCGTCTTGTAGAGCGAGACGTTGATGCCCATCGACTGCGCGGCGATCGGGTTCTCGCGGATGGCGAGCAACGCCCTGCCTGTGCGGCTGGTCACGAGATTCTTCGCCAGCACGTAGAGGAGCACGAAGGCTGCCAGGGTCAGGTAGTAGAGCCACTGGTCTGAGGTCAGCGGCAGGCCGAAAGGCGCATTCGGCTTCATGACGAAGACGCCCTGCACGCCGCCCGTCCAGTGCTCCAGCGGCGTAAGCTTCAGGATCTGCGGCGTGGCCACCGCAAGGCCGAAGGTGGCGAGGGCGAGATAGGTGCCCTCAAGCCGCAGCGCCGGAAATCCGAACAGGAACCCGACTGCGAAGCAGACGAGGCCCGCCGCGGGCAGGGTCCAGATGTAGCCGATGCCGAACTGGTCCATCAGGATCGCCGCGGTGTAGGCGCCGATCGCGTAGAAGGCGCTGTGGCCGAGCGAGAACTGGCCGTTGAACCCGGTCAGCAGGTTCAGGCCCATGATGGCGATCGCGTAGATCAGCAGCATGGTCAGCTGGAACGTGACGAAGCCGCTGATCATGGCAGGAACCGCAAGGGCACAGATCAGGAAGACGAGGGCGGTGGTCCGCTCGATGGTCATGCCCTACACCCTCTTCGCCACGGCCCGGCCGAACAGCCCGCTCGGCTTGAAGATCAGGACCAGAATGATCAGGGACAGGGCGATGGTCAGCTTCAGCTCGCTGCCGACGACCGGCACGTAGGTGCCAGCCAGGTTCTCGACCACGCCGACGACGAGCCCGCCGACCACCGCTCCCACGGGGCTGGTGAGCCCGCCCAGGACCGCCCCCGCGAAGCCGTAGAGCAGCACGCCCAGCATCATGTTGGGCTCCAGGAAGATGATCGGCGCGATCAACATGCCGGCAACCGCGCCGATGGCGGAGGCCAGACCCCACCCGAGCGCGATCATCCAGCCGACGCGAATGCCGACCAGCCGCGCCGATTCAGGATTTGCCGCCGCCGCCCGCATCGCCAGTCCGAGGCGGGTGCGCGAGAAGAACAGGTAGAGCAGCACCAGCATGACCAGCGTGCAGACGATCATGCCGGCCTGATGGGCGTTCAGCATCGAGCCGAACATGGTCGTCTGGCCGAAGGGGCTCGGGAAGGACTTGATCGTGAAGTCCCAGATGAAACCTGCGCCGTTGTTGAAGATGGCCAGCAGCGCAATGAAGACGACGATGTGGGACAGCGCCGGCGCACCGTGAAGCGGCCGGAAGACGACGCGCTCGATCAGCACGCCGGCGACGAAGGAGAGCGCGATCGTCAGGACGAAGGCGGCCCAGTATGGAACGCCCCAGGCCAGCAACTGCCAGGCGACGAAGGTCGAGAAGGTGGCCATCTCGCCCTGGGCAAAGTTCAGGTGGCCGATCGCCTGGTAGATCATCACCACGGCGAGAGCCATGCACGCATAGATCGTGCCTGTAGCAAGGCCGGACAGGATCTGTTGCAGCAGGAGTTCCAAGGGCCGCCCTCAATAGCCGAGATAGCTGCGGCGCAGCGTTGGATCGTTGCGGATGTCGTCGGGGCGCCCCGAAAAGACGACGCGGCCGGTCTCCAGCAGGTAGGCGTGATCGGCCAGTTCGAGCGCCAGCGCGGCGTTCTGCTCGACGATCAGCATCGACACCGAGGTCGACTCGCTGAGGGTCCGGAATATCGCGAATATCTGTTTGACGATCATCGGAGCGAGCCCGAACGACGGCTCGTCGAGCAACATCAGCTTCGGCCGCAGCATCAGCGCGCGGGCGACCGCGAGCATCTGCTGCTCACCGCCCGAAAGCGTGCCTGCCTGCTGGCCGCGGCGCTCCTTGAGCACCGGAAAGTAGGTGAAGCAGCGCTCGACATCCTCGCCGATGCCCCTGCGGTCGCGCCGGGTGATCGAACCGAGCTGCAGGTTCTCGTCCACCGTCAGTTGCGCGAAGGTTCCGCGCCCGTCCGGCACGTGCGCCACGCCGAGGCGCACCACGCCTTCGGTCGAAAGGTTTTGTATCGGCGCACCGTCGAGCACGATGTCGCCGCTCCGCCGCACCATCCCGCAGAGGGCGCGCAGCGTGGTGGTCTTGCCCGCGCCGTTGGCGCCGAGCAGCACCGTCACGCCGCCGCGCTGGACCTCGAAATCCACGCCCGAGAGCACCTGACCGTCGCCGTAGGATGCAGTGAGCCCCTTCACCGAAAGCAGCGCGGTCATTGCGCGGTGCCTCCGAGATAAGCGGCGGCAACGGCCTCGTCGGCCTGCACCTTCAGGGGCGTGCCCTCGGCGATCTTGCGACCGAAGTTGAGCGCGACCACGTGGTCGGAGAGCGACATGACGAGGCCCATGTGATGCTCGACGAGCAGGATCGAGATGCGGCGACCGTCGCGTATGCGCCGGATCACCCCGCCCAGCTCGTCGACCTCTTCGTGGTTGAGGCCCGCAGCCGGTTCGTCGAGCAGCAGCAGGGAAGGATTCGTGGCCAGCGCCCTCGCCAGTTCCACGCGCTTCTGGGTGCCGAACGGCAGGTCGCCGACGAGGCGCTGCGCGAGGGCGCCGAGCTCCAGTTCGTCGACGATCGCCCCCACCCGCCGGTCGAGCTCGCGCGCTCCGGCCCGGGCCCGCGGCAGCCGCAGCGCGTCGCTGATGAAATCACCTGCTATCTCGGCATGGCCGCCGACCTTGATGTTGTCCGCGACGCTCAGCTTGGGAAACAGCGCCAGATTCTGGAAGGTGCGGCCGATGCCCAGAGCCGCGATGCTGTAGGCGGGCCGGCCGAGCAGGCTGCGCCCATGCAGTAGAATATCCCCGGAGGTCGGCGTGTAGAGCCGGCTCAGGCAGTTGAACAGGGTGGTCTTGCCGGCGCCGTTCGGGCCGATGAGCCCCACGATCTGCTCCGGCCCGATGTCGAACGAAACGCCGTCGAGCGCCAGGATGCCGCCGAAGCGCATCGCGACATCCCGGATCGACGCGACCGGCGACGTCATGCTTCCGCCGCCGCAAGGGCTGGCGCATGGCACATCTCGACGCTGGCGGGCCGCGTACGAAACACGGGCAGTCCCTCCCTTTTCGAACCGGCAGCATGGTCGCGGGCCGGCCCGCGCGGCCTTCCTCAGCGACCGCACCGCATTCTTAGAATAACTAGTATGTTTTTGGAAGAGGAAAAAACAGGGGCACCTCGCCGCGCCGCGGGATCGTCGCCATACGCGATGCGAAACGCCCAGTTCGGCGCCTACCCGTACCTGTCAGGGTGTCGAGCGGATACGTTTGGTGCGATAAATCCAATGTGATATCAATTGGATGAGTTAGGCATGTCCACCTATTTCGGCTACAGACGGCTCTAAATGCATCTTCCTGCGCGGCATGAACGACGGGCCACGAAGCCCGCCAGCCAATTGCTCTGTTTCGAAGACGACGTACGGAAAAGTTTAATCTGACGTCGTCACCGTCTGGTTCGCCACCAACGGCCCGCAGGCGCGCGTACTAGCCAAAACAGCGTCTGCCGAAGATGGTACCGTACCCGCACATGCAGATGCTTTTGGAGATACCGGTTTGCTGGCGCTTTCCGGGTCGAGCCCAGACTTTCGCAGCGGCGCGCAAAAGTCGCTTGCCTGACTATCCGTTCTGGCCAACAAGGAATACGATCGGCAAGATTCCGCAATATCGAAAATGCGGTATCCCAAGACACTGCATGATCGCATCGCAGCGAGTTCGGCCATGAAAAGCAGCGTATCGACCGGCATCAGGGAAACGCGCCGGTACAAGGAGAAGCGCGAGGCGATCCTCGACGCCGGTGCGCGGCTCTTCAACCAGCGCGGCGTGAAGGGCACGACGCTGGGCGACATTGCGCAATCGGTGGGCCTGGTGACCAACAGCGTCACCTATTACTACCGGAAAAAGGAGGACCTCGCAGCGGCATGCCTGCTGTCGTCCATGGAGATCATCGACGGCCTTGTAGCGGCGGCGCAGGCGGAAGCGACACCGTCGGATCGCGTCCGCAGGCTCCTTTCCTCCTATCTCGCGCTGCTTGCGGCGATTGAGCGGGGCGACCACCCGGAGATTGCCCTCTTCAACGACATACGCGCGCTCACGGGCGCGCAGATGCAAAGTTGCTTCGACGCCTATACAAATATGTTCCGCAGCTTCAGGCGGCTGATCCGGCCGCAAAGCGACGGCAATCGGGACCGCGCAAGCGAGAACAGCAGGACGCATCTCCTGTTGTCCGTGTTCGTGACCGTGAAGCAACTGGCGCGGCGCTACCATGTTGAGGAATATCCGCGCACGGCGGAACGCCTCGCGGACGTGCTGGTCGGCGGCGTCTTTGCCGACGGCGTCGACTGGCCGGCGGCAGGACCACTGCCGCTCCGGACCGCGACGGCAGGAGACAGCGAGATCTCCACCGAGTCTTTCCTGCGTGCCGCAACCGTCCTGATCAACGAGCAGGGATATCGCGGTGCGTCGGTGGACAAGATCTCCGCTTACCTGAACGTGACGAAGGGCTCTTTCTACCATCACAACGACAACAAGGACGACGTGGTGGCGGCCTGCTTCGCACGCAGCTTCGAGATCGTGCGCCATGCCCAGAACGACGCGACCGAACGGCTTGCCAGCGGTGCGGAAAGGCTCGCGGCGATCTCGTCCACGCTGGCCACCAGCCAGATGGCGGGCCACGGGCCGCTTCTGCGCACGTCCGCCTGGAGCGCACTTCCCGACGAAGTCCGCTACGACGTGCTGAGATCGATGAACCGGCAGACGCAGCGCTTCGCCAGCATCATCAACGACGGCCAGAACGACGGCTCGCTCAAGCTGGTCGATCCGGTCATCGCCGCTCACGCGCTGTCGACCATGATCAATGCCGTGGCCGAGATCGAGCGATGGGTCGCCGGCATCCGCGTCGAGAACGTGGTCGACCTCTATGTCAGACCTTTCTTTTTCGGCACGGTGCCGCAAACCGGCACGGCCTGAACCTCTCGAAGACAGATCCGGCAATTCCGTTGTGGCGGCTGACGCCAAGGCCAGCCGTGCACCCGTCGATCTCTGTAATCGAAAAATCAGTATGACATCACTAATCCGCCATCTAAACCTAGATATTTGTTTTCAAACGAGATTTTATGGATCAATGCTTTTGCCTCTACGCCGTTAGAAGATTTTAGCGTTTTCGGTTTGCTCCGAGAGCGTTCGCTGCTAGAAGCGGACGCAGCAGGGCCGCATATGCGGCCGATGGAAATTGGAGGGGCCGGACATGGATTTCTCGCTTTCGGACAAGCAGCGGCACTGGCGCGATCGCGTGACGGAGTTCATGGACCGGGAAGTGTTTCCGGCCGCCCCCACCTATGATCGGCAGGTGGCGGAATTCGGTGCCGACAGGTGGCAGGTCGTGCCTGTCGTGGAGGAATTGAAGCGAAAGGCCAGGGCCGAGGGTCTGTGGAATTTCTTCCTGCCGCCGTCCAGGGAGCATGACGAAGGCGAGTTCCACGGCGCCGGCCTCACCAACCTGGAATATGCGCTGTGCGCCGAGTCCATGGGTCGGCTCCATTGGGGGTCGGAGGTGTTCAACTGCTCGGCGCCCGACACCGGCAACATGGAGGTGCTGCACCGCTACGGCACACGGGAGCAGAAGGAGCGCTGGCTGAAACCCCTGCTGGCGGGCGAGATCCGCTCGGCCTTCCTGATGACGGAGCCCGGCGTTGCCTCTTCCGACGCGACCAACATCGAGACGTCGATCGTGCGCGACGGCGACGAGTATGTGATCAACGGCCGCAAGTGGTGGTCTTCGGGCATGGGCGATCCGCGCTGCAAGATCGCAATCGTCATGGGCAAGACCGACCCTTCCGCGCCCCGCCATCGGCAGCAGTCGCAAATCCTCGTGCCGACCGATACGAAAGGCGTGAAGGTCGAGCGCATGCTGCCGGTCTTCGGCTATGACGATGCGCCTCACGGCCATGCCGAGGTGGTGCTCGAGAATGTGCGCGTGCCGGTCGGCAACCTCCTGCTCGGCGAGGGGCGCGGCTTCGAGATCGCTCAGGGTCGGCTCGGACCCGGCCGCATCCACCATTGCATGCGTACGATCGGCGTCGCCGAATACGCGCTCGAGAAGATGATGAAGCGCCTGCATTCGCGCGTCGCGTTCGGCAAGAAGATCGCCGAGCACTCGATCTGGGACGAGCGTATCGCTGCCGCACGCCTCGACATCGAGATGACACGGCTGCTCTGCCTCAAGGCGGCGGACATGATGGACAAGGTCGGCAACAAGGCCGCCCAGCTCGAGATCGCCATGATCAAGGTCGCCGCACCGTCGATGGCGCTTCGCATCATCGACAATGCCATGCAGGCGCATGGCGGCGGCGGCGTGTCCGATGATTTCGGCCTGGCGCATGCCTATGCGATGATACGCACGCTGCGCTTCGCCGACGGCCCCGACGAGGTCCACAACCGCGCGATCGCGAGGATGGAATCGAAGCGCTACACCAACCACGACCATCGCGCCTGAGCGAAGGCGCAGGGAGCCGAGCGATCGGGCAGCCGCGGCAGAAAAGCCGGCCGCGGCCATCCAGCCGGTTCACCCGATGGTCATGCCTCCGTCCACCACCACCGTCTGGCCGGTGACGTAGCGGCCCGCGGGCGAGGCGAGGAAAACCGCCGCGCCCGCCACTTCGTCAGGCAATCCGATACGCCGTAGCGGGGCCGTCGAGGTTACCCGCTTGAGCGTTGCCTCGTCCTCCCAAAGCGCCCGGGCGAAATCTGTCTTGATGAGGCCGGGAGCGATGCAGTTGACGCGGATGTTCTGTGGGCCGAGCTCGACGGCGAGGTTACGCGCGAGCTGGAAATCGGCCGCTTTCGAGATGTTGTAGGCGCCTATCTCGGCGCTCCCTTTCAGGCCGCCGATCGACGACACGATGATGATGGCGCCGCCGCCGCCGGCGATCATCTGCGGCGCGACCATCTGCGCCAGCCAGTGGTTCGAGATGATGTTGTTCTGCAGCGTCTTGCTGAACTGCTCGTCGCTGATGGTCGCCATGCTGCCGAAGTGCGGATTGGAAGCGGCATTGCAGACCAAGATGTCGATCGAACCCAGCCGCTCCTGCGTCTCGGCGACGAGACGTTGCAGATCGCCCTTGGAAGAAATCGATGCAGCAATCGCGATTGCCGCCTCACGCCCTACCGCGGCGTTGATCTCCGCCGCCGCCTCGTCGCAGGAGACCGCATTGCGCGACGAGATCACAACGGAAGCCCCATGTTCCGCCAGGCGATGCGCAATTGCCTTGCCGATGCCGCGCGACGAGCCCGTAACGATCGCGACTTTCCCGGAAATGTCGAACAGCGTCACGTCCCGCCTCCCTGTGTGCTCGCAGGCGAACCAATAACCCTAAAACGATCGTCCGTCAAAAAAACCATTTGAAAAATATGAATGATAACGTCTATCAAAACATACCGAATACTCTAAAAATATGAGCGCGTCAGGTGCGCGGGAGGCCGGATGAATTCGCTGAATGAGTTGCTTTCGCTTGAGGGCAAGACCGCCGTCGTCACGGGTGGCGGGCGCGGGCTCGGGCGTATTGCCGCCGAAGCCCTTCTCAGGGCCGGCGCGCGAGTGCTCGTCGCCTCGCGCAAGAAAGCGGATTGCGAAGCCACCGCCGAGGCGCTTTCGCCTTTGGGTCATATCGAAGGGTTCGAGGGCGATGTCGCCACGGCCGCCGGCGTGGCCGCCCTGGTGGCGGAGATTCGCAGTCGTACCGATGCGGTCGATGTCCTGCTGAACAATGCCGGTACGACCTGGGGCGCCTCGCTGGAGACCTTCCCATGGGATGCCTGGAACAAGGTGATGTCGGTCAACGTGACGGGCGCCTTCACGCTCACCCGCGACCTTTTGCCGGAGCTTTCCGCTCGCGCCACGCTCGCCGACCCGTCGCGGGTCGTCAATGTGGGCTCAATTCTCGGCACCGCGCCGATCCCCGACGATTCCTATTCCTACGGAGCTTCCAAGGCAGCGCTTCACCACGTCACCCGTGTGCTCGCCGCCGAGCTCGCACCCCGCCATATCACCGTGAACGCGATTGCGCCGGGTCCCTTCGAAAGCAAGATGACCGCCTTCGCGCTGGGCAAGTCCGACGTGCGCGAGTCCGTCGCCGGGAGCATGCCGCTGGGACGCATCGGCGAGCCTGATGACATCGCAGGCGCAATCCTGTTCCTGGCGGGGCGCGCCGGTCGCTATGTCACAGGTTCCATCATGCCATTGGATGGCGGCCTCAGCATCGAGGCGCGTTCCAAGCTCCTGACCTCGCATCTGTGAGGCCGGTGATGGGATCGACCCGCAAGGACGTGCTGGCCCCCGCCCTTTCCCTCTCCCACATCGCCGTCAACGTCAGCGACCTCGCCCGTTCTCGGGACTTCTACCGGGAGGTGCTTGGCTTCGAGGTGTTTCTCGACAAATCCGCCGATACGAAGCTGCCGCGCATCTTTGGCCACATCGGCGGCATGGCGGTCGAGCTGCTGCTGGTGCGAGAGCCGGTCGTCGACGTCCCGCCGCGCCCGCGCCAGCTTGGGCTGGCGGGCATGGTCTTTCGCGTCGAGGATCTCGATGCCGCCTGCGCGAAGCTTTTCGCTCTGGGTATCGTGAAAGTGGAGCGGCCCAGAATGTTCGAGGGTGCCAAGGTCCTCTATGTCGCCGATCCGGACGGCAGCTTCTTCGAGCTGATCGAATTTCCCGGCGGTGCGACCGGGCCTGCAGAGATCTGGTCTGATTAGGCGTCCGCTGCGCCCTCCCCCATCACTCAAGCGTCCTTGTCCTTGAGGCGCTGCGCACGACGGTGCGGCTCAGCCCTTTGCCTCTGACCGCATCTTGGAGTTCACCGCCAGAAGCCCGTGCCGAGCCGGCAACCCTTCCGTTCGCCGCAGCGCATTGCCCCCCCGTCATCTATCCTGGAACGGCAGGAATTCCAGCATGTCGCCGCGCCGGACGCGGTCGGTATCGGACGGGATCAGCACCAGGCCGTCGGCTTCCGCCAGCAGCGCGACGCGGTGCGAGACGGTCGCGGCGGCGATCTCCACGGACCGGGTGCCGTTGCCGTCGTAGCCGCCGAGGCGGGCCGGCAGGAACTCGCAGCGCCCGGGCTCGCGGGAACGCTCGAAGCCGGCCCGGACGATGAAGCGGCGCGGGGCTCCTTCCGCGATTCCCCCGAGCGCCTCGGCGATGCGCGCGCCGATCACGTGCCAGGCGACGAAGGCCGAGACGGGGTTACCCGGCAGGCCGAGATAGACGGCGGAGCCGATCCGCCCGATGACGAGCGGCTTGCCGGGCTTCATCGCCACCTTCGTCACATGGAGGGTGCCGCCGGCCGCGCGCAGCACCGCCGGCATGTGGTCCTCCTCGCTCACGGAAACCCCGCCGGTGGTCAGCACGAGGTCGGCGCCGCGGGACGCCCGTTCCAGCGCCTGCCGCAGCAGGCCGGGCTGGTCGGGCAGGCTGCCCATGTCGGTCAGCTCGACCCAGGGAAGGTCGAGCGAGCCCGTCAGGTGGGAGCGGTTGGCGTTCCAGACCTGCCCGGGAGCCAACGGCGTGCCGGGCGACCGCAGCTCCGAGCCGGTGCTGAAGAGCGCGACCCGCACGCGGCGCCGGACGGTCACCGTCCCGCAGCCCGTCGCGGCGAGGAGCCCGGCCGCGCGCGGCCCGATGCGCCGCCCGGCCGGCAGCAGGCTGGCGCCGACGGCGAGGTCCTCACCGGCACGGCGGATGTTGTCGCCCGGCGCGGGGCGCCGCTCCAGCCGGATCGCGTTGCCCTGCCGGCGCACCGCCTCCTGCATGACCACCGCGTCGCAGCCCGGCGGAATGGGCGCGCCGGTGAAGATGCGCATCGCGGCGCCCGCCGGATGCTTGCGGTCGCCTGCATCGCCGGCCGCCACGCGCCCGGCCACCGGCAGCCACCACGGCCCCTCGCCGCCAAGGTCCGCGCGGCGGACGGCATAGCCGTCCATGGCGGAACTGTCGAACAGCGGCAGCGGCACGCCGGCCCGCACCTCGCCGGCCAGCACCCGTCCGTGCGCCCTGTCGAGCGGCAGCCGTTCCACCTCCTCGACCGGGCGGGCGAGTGCCAGGCCGCGCTTCAGCGCGGCATCGACGGAGAGCAGCCCATCGTCGCCCGGCCCGGAAACGGCCTCGCAGCCGCAGTAGAACGGATCGGTGGAAGCCGGCAGGCTGGTCATGCGGATATCCTTCCTTCGGTCCCGGAGTCGCGGACGCCCCGGGACAGGCGCGGCTGGAACGCACCGGGGCCGCCTTCTTCCACGCCTCGCACAGGTGCGGACAGCGCCATGGCGAATGCAGGATCCCGTCCTCAGCCTGCACTCCCCGATGGTCGAGAAGCGAGCACGTCCGGCGATTTTCGTCTTTGACGAAACGCAACCCGAAACGACGCGACGAGGCCCGCCGCGGCCCTGCGCACGGAGCGCCGGGCTTCAGGACGAGGCGGGATCGTCCTTCCG